>Ga0099799_10001_pt1 | contig 90043 bp, 76 predicted proteins | sample Uncmet6_SortLC_1_FD_89033 | JGI IMG/M metagenome (GOLD analysis project Ga0099799, IMG submission 89033) | Marine eukaryotic communities from CALCOFI LINE 67, Pacific Ocean - CN11_C50_N6_SortLC_1 | ecosystem: Environmental > Aquatic > Marine > Oceanic | place: Pacific Ocean: Monterey Bay...
AGAGAGTTGACAGACAGGCTCTAAGACAAATCAATGGCAAGGGGGCCTCTAGAGCCTGAGCCTCCGTGTCAAGTGGACAGCTTCAAGGTTTGTAGCAGCTTTGGTCTCTTACTAAATTAGTAAAAAAAGCGACGGAATTGGCAGCCCGCTATCTCAGCCGGATCGTCGCGTACACAAAAAATTCCACTTACACAATGACGCGCCGCGCTCGCGATCTCCAGGAGTTGCGCTGGGTGCGTTGCGCGCCGACATCGGCGTCGCGAGAAAATTCCTCATTTTGGCAGCCTTTCGAAGCCCGCTCCCCGCCCGATACCGGACGCTGTGGCCCTCTCCGCCGTGATATCGCCGAGCAGCTGGGGTAGAACGACAATCCGCAGTCAGCTCCTCCGCAGCCCCAAATCTCGTCGAATGGTGCGACCCATTCGATCTCGCTCGAAACAAATGGGGCACACCATTCGTTCAAATATTCGGTCACTGACACCCCTTGTCTCGACCGCAGCCCGTCCCCGACGTCATCGGGCAGCAGCTTGTCCATTGCCCGTTTTTAGCCACCTCGCGCCGAGATTTCGTGCTACGAAGACGATAACGGCGTGATTCGCGTGAATAATTTGTGCACTGGATGAGCTGCACGCTCGTCCAGCTGCACGAAGCTCCTAACTGAGCCTGCACAAAAAAGAGGCACCTCCGGCTTAGTTATCGTGCAAGCCCGCCGGCGCACTGGCGAATAAAGACCCCACAATGCACGCCGTTCGTTCGGGGTGCTACCTTTTCCAACTCGAGAGGAAAACGAGTATTTACGGCTTTACTATTATTGGGCTTAGAAGGGCAGTTTAACGAGCGGTGTCCATTCGGACCCAGATGCGGTGTCCGGTGGGGTGTTGGTAAGATGACGGGTAACTTCGTTGGACGGAATGAAGGCTGCCGAGACGGCTTAGAAGCGTCCGGTGCAGCTTCGCCCGCTTTGGGGCGGACTTATGGACTTGAGCTTAGAGCTGCTTAGTTCGAGCGGACGGCCTTGTCTTGACGGATTTTGGTCATTACGTGCGCACGCCGCGACCGCAGCTGCTCGCAGGCGACGCGTTGCCACCCTAAGTCGTTACCCAGGTGCTTCAGCGCATCGGCAGCGCCGCCGCGCGGACGTGCTGCCCAATATTGGGCCTCAAGCGGCGTACGACACACTCTGGCGCGACGCCAGCGGGCCGCGAGGCGCCGCTCGACCGCGGGCTGCCTTCGACAGCATGCGAGCCGCCTCTCCGCGCCTCGGTGTTGACGTCGACGGCTTTATTCGTCGACGTGATTCGAGCACAGCGTTTTGGGTGGTTCTCGGCGAGACGACGTCCAATTGCTGCCGCGTTTGTTCCTGTGTGGAGTCCGGCTATTATGGCCTTTCTTTGTCAGTGGGTTTGTTGCATGAGGCTGCCCAGGTGCCGAGTTACAAGGCAACACACCTATTGCCATCAATTCCGCCTTTGACACTAAACGGGTTTTGCCCAGTTTTCTGACACATTAGTATGAACACGAGGACGAAAACTCCCTATGTATCAGTTCAACTATCGGGACAGACGCATCGCTTGGGGCCCTCTGAGCGGAACTTTGGCAGCATTCAGAGGTATCCAAGGAGGGCTGCCACCGTCGGCGAGACCGTTCACATCCTTAATCGAGCCCGTGTTTTGCTCAGAGAGGGCTGAGCTACTCCTCTTACCGATTTATACAGTTCCCTTATGGGGTGGGGGACGTAATTCGGCCATCCGTTTCTGCTAGGGGGCATGTCGCTGCTTGGTGAAACTGCCCTCGTACCTGACGAGCACATTTGGCTGCAGAGTAGACTAAGGCTAAAGATAAATCATCACTAGCGATTGAGCCCCGAGCCTCCAGAGCTCGCGGGTTTCTACGTCGACAGCGTCTTTACCCGCCAGATTTTTGAGATACCCTAGCTACATCTAGGACACCGTCTAATGGTAAGTCTTCGTGTCAACCTTGCGCAGCCCACTCGCCACCGCAACCGTTTCCGGCGAGTTGGTGCAAATTGAAGCCCGGCCCTAGCAAGCACAACACATGTGCAAACGCGTGGCGCGACGTCCGCGTGGGGGCCCTTCCGGCCCCTCGCCTTTTCAGGGCCCGCACTCCGCCAGAATGTGGGGCATCCCCTGGGGTCATTCGCAGTAGGTTCCCCCCCTTAGGCTATTAATGGGGAGGCGCCACAGCCCCCGATTTAATCGGGTTCCGGCACAAATCATCATCATGCCCACTATCGAGTCCAGTCCTTGTTTCAACGAGTGACAACGTGAAATGCACCGTTGCAACCCCCGGGCCCGGCCGATATAATGCGCACCTCTTCAAGTTGCGCAGCGAAGATTCGCAACGGCGCCCACAAAATCCCCGGGTCAGGGCCGGGCATAGAACTCGAAGACGCACTCCCATCCAGCATCCAGTCCGAGTCGGAGTACGGTATCTATGTTCCCTACCTGATTGTAGCGGTATCAACTGTTTTCCCGCCTACTGCGGTATTCGCATTTTTGGGGCAAGCATAGTATGTCCCTGTTCCTCGATTTCCCATGCACTTTTGCAAGCGAAAGCAAAGTGATTACTGTAAAATGGTGCTTTGTGGAACGCATTTGTGCGATAAGCACCAACGACCACTGCATTTCATTTTACATGGAGGAGGGGTTGGCATTGCAAAACTGTAAGATTTCCCGGGAGGAGGACGCAAGTGCTATCGCCTGGCATCCACACGCCAAAGTCATGGCGACTGGATGGGAAGATGGTCACGTCGCTGTTTGGGAAGTAACAGTAACATCTGAAGACGCCGCAGCAGCTACCTGCATTTTCTCCGCAAATTCAAAATTTTGTCGAATTCCAATCCGAATTATCACATGGGGCCCGTCCGCAACTAGGCTTGTAACTGGGGATGCGTCTGGCGCTGTTCTAATCTGGAAGGTAAGTATTGGGCCACAATCTGTACCTAAAAATAGCCACAGGCTGACATTCGTGGTTATCTTTCAATTTACAAAGAGATTTCAGTTGGCTCTGGTGTTACATCGGTCGTAAGAACCAGTGATTGTACCAGCTGGCTGCCAGTTTTACACAATCCATAACGCAGGTGTTTGTGCCACCCAGAACAAGTTCAGCATGCTGCGGAGTGTATGTGAAAATTCCATGCAAGTTACCTTGCTGATCTCTTTAGGCGCGGGCAGAGGCTGCAAGTAGGATACCATTTCTGCCAGCAGTATTTATTGGGACCCGTAATGGATCGCTGAGTTGTACAAATGATAAGGGGGCGACTGCTGAGGTGCGGGCACTCGGAGCTCGTATTGACCACATGCTTTTTTTTGCGATGAAATCGCGCCTAGTAATCTTGACGCGGACTCTTGTGCTAGTGCAGCTCCACATTGCAATTGACGGTAAAGTTACTCCGGTCATGAAATCAAAAGTCTCCGTTGCTGGTCGTACAGTAGAGCGAGGTATTAAAAGTATCTGTTGGGTCGGACCGGGGATCATCGCTGCCGCGACGGGAGAGGTTGGGGAAATCGGCTTGCGCCTCGGCATGCAGAGTCCAGACAAACCTTTGCTTGATGACAGGCCTGCAAAATCAGGCGTTGATTCGCTTTTGGAACCTTGTAAGCGATGAGACTTATGTAATATCTCTCACTGCAGCTGGTTTGGATCGCAATTTGTGTGCTTCCTCTGTAGCTTTCAATCCTCTTCAGAGATATCTGGCTGTTGGTACTTCCGATGGTAGCATCGCTATGTGGTAGGCAACTGAGTATTTCTAGAGCGTGAATTCAATTGACCTCTTTCGGTGGACGCCTCTTTCGGTGGACGCAGCTAACTAAAGGCATGCTTTTTTACTGTGTGGGTTTCGTAGGCAGCGTCTGTCTTCTACGGAATTGACAACGAGCGTGCGCCGCTGTGTTTGCAATCCGCCACACCACACTGTCTGCTCACGTGTAACACAGGCAAGCGACTGGGAGGTGATGCCGTGCTCAACAGCGCAGGGACGAACGTCACCTGTTGCTATAGTTGCATGGGGTCCTGGTAATGGCTTACTCGCTGCTTCATGTGCTGATGGGTCAACTTCGATCCTATCGGAAACTATACTTCATCGTCTCCTTCAGGAGGATGTTGGTGTGATTCAGCTTTCATCAAATATTTTACGAATTGAGCGGCAGATGGGTGCTGGTGCAATCTTGAAGTGTGACATATCGATTCGGGGCGTTGCCATATCATCGTGCCATGTGAACGCGAGCGTTTGATGATCAGCGGGAAATTTACCACTACAACTTCCGTTCTTCAGGTTCTTGTATGGAACGGTCACGAGGCACGAGTATACTATTGGCCCGATAATATGGCTGACTGTGAGCCTCAACAACAATCGAAGTTCCAATCTAAGTCGCAATCGATGGCTCTCCGGCACGAGACAATTTTCCGGGCATTGAACAATGTAGTTGAACTTTGTAATCTCAGAGGTATCGTCCGTCAGAAGATAACGTTCTCAGAAAGCGAAGGATCCCCCAAGCACCTTGACGTGAACGGTGACTATCTCGCGGTTGCTACAGATACTGGACTCATTAAGATATTCCAGGTGACAAGGCGTGAACCAAAGCAGCTTGGCTCTCCAGGCCACTTCAACATTTGGGCACAGGCCCGTGATCAATTGGTTTCAGGTATGCCCCCTAATAATGATCGCTACACATCACCGAGGATCCCAAACCACACAGAAAAGGCCACAAATTGTCATGTAATTCGTACAATCCGCTGCAATGCCAATGGCACATGTGTGTCTATTCTTGCCGATCACGTGCGCCGGGAGCAGAATTGAACCATACTTTTAGTTTGGTCTTTGTTTAAGTGCAAATTATGACCATACCACTCCAGGTACATGGAGACACTGTCCAAATTCGAGAACCCGACTCCCACATTCATGTTTATGATTCAGAGAGAGACATTATTGATTCATATGATTTTGGTGATATGGACCACTTTCCAGCTGCGCATTATTGGGATCCGATTGAATCGAAGCTGTTAGCTTGTGAGACTCGTCCGATGCGGAGGGCACAAACACACACTAGCTCTATTATTTCTTCCAATCAAGACCATAACAATGTTAAAACGCACACGTCCTATGGAGATTCCTTGTTGTATGAGGTCGTAAAATCAGCTCACTATCAGGGAAAAAACAAGGAAGCACTCGTCGAGGTAGCGACGCTGTTCGTAACAGCCGAATACGGCATATTGCTTCAGGATTTATTTGCACTTGAACAGCCCCTGGAAGCGTTCTTGGGTGTTCGGGTCCCTCATCTGTATTTTACACGCAGTGGAGACGTCGGCGCAGATGCGACTGCTAAGGAGAGTCATGACCTCGCAGGTAGTGTCGGGCTATGTAGTCGAGTGATGCGTGATTTTGTCGGTCTTGATGATGCTGATGCAAACGCGAGATCAGCTTTGCTTAATTTTTCGTTCTACCTAACTGTTGGGAATATGGACGAAGCGCATCATGCAGTACGTCTTATAAAATCTCCCTCTGTATGGGAAAATATGGCGCACATGTGCGTAAAGACAAAGCGCTTAGATGTAGCAGAGATTTGCTTTGGCCATATGGGACATGCACGTGGGGCTGCTGCTATTCGTGCTGCAAAATTTGAGGATGTAGAATCCGAGGCAAGGATAGCTGCGGTTTGTATTTCCGTGCAACGAGATAACTCATGGTTTTTACCTCTAATATTCCTTTTAGGTTGCAGTTCAACTTGGGCTAAGGAATGATGCCGCAAAGCTCTATCGTGAATGTCGACGATTTGATCTTCTGAATCAATTATACCAGGCCGCTGGCGAGTGGGAGCTAGCTCTCGACCTGGCGTCCTGCTCAGACCGAATCCATCTTCGTTCAACTCATCATCGCTATGCGCAGCATCTTGAGGCTCTTGGGGCATATGATGGAGCAGCGAGGCATTACGAGCTCGCAAAGACGCACCGACGTGAGATTCCACGTATGCTGGTCGCGCGAGGGGAACAAATTGCACTTGAGCATTACGTCATGCGAGCTAAGGATGCTGAGCTGATGACATGGTGGGCTGGTTATTGCGAGTCCTTAGGGCACCTGGACTCTGCGCGGTATTGCTATGAGTCTGTGGATGACCATTACTCGTTGGTTCGTATAGCTTGCTTCTCAAATGACATACCTTGTGCGGCTATGATTGTAAATAATTCGAGCTCTGCCGCTGGTGCGTATCATCTTGCACGTCATTTGGAAGGTCGTGGTAGCATAAATGAAGCCATACGTTACTTTGCAAAGTCCGGGTGTTACAACCATGCAATTCGACTAGCGCGCCAATATCAGCTTGATACGGATTTACTCCAGCTCTCAATCAAAGCACACTCAAGCCTTCAGGTCGACTGCGCGAAATACTTTGAGTGCAAGGGCGAGTTCGAGAAGGCCGTTCAGCTGTATCAAAAGGGTGGTGAGCTTGCCAGGGCCCTGAGCCTCTGCTTTAAAGTCGGTGGTGGTGGACATGCGCAGATATTTGAGCTACTTTCTGACTTCTCCACGGAACTAAGAGATTCAACTTCGCCCGCGGTGATGGCGCGATGTGCCAAGTTTTTTGTGGAGAATGGCGAGTTCTTGAAAGCAGTCAAGCTGTATGTTGTCGGTGGCCAATATGAGAAGGCAATTGCCCTCTGTTCGACCCACCATCTCACAATAACCGATGAACTTGCCGAAGAACTGTCTCCTCCGAAGGTCATGAGCAGTAAACAGCAACGCAATAAGATACAAGGACAAAGAACCATGGCATGTCAAGACGAACGCACCGAGATACTGCTTAAACTTGCGAGGGTGTGCAACGAGCAAAACTCGTTTCAACTTGCATGTAAGAAGTTCACTCAAGCTGGGGACCGTACGCTTGCCTTAAAATGCCTGTTAAGGAGTGGTGACACGAAAAATATTATCTATTATGCATCAGTCAGCCGACAGCGAGATATATATATCCTTGCGGCTAATTACCTCCAATCTCTTGATTGGCAAACAGGGTCAGATGGTGCCGCCGAGCTCACAAAGAAAATTGTCGAATTCTACACAAAGGCGCGTGCTAACGAGTCTCTCGCCTCCTTCTATGATGCCTACGCCCAAATGGAGATAGATGAATTTAGAGATTACGAAAAAGCACTTGGAGCCCTCAAAGAGTCGCGATTGCAGCTCATAAAAGCACCAAAAATGATAGATAAAGAACGGCGCATAGCTGCTCTCGATTCTAGAATCACCATTGTCTCTGAATTTGTTGAAATTAGACGCTTTGAAAAGATGGACCCTCCCAGAATGGTTGAGATGTGCACGAGTTTCCTTCAGACAAGGGACGTTGAGTCCGTGCTTGACTGTGCAAAACTAATCATTTTTTTATTTTTCTACTATTCTGATTCGTTCGTTGATGACTAGGCCGTTCGTATCGGTGACGCATACGCTATTTTGATTGAACATCATTTCAAAGCAGGTAATCCTGATGTTGCATTCAGGCTGGTGCAGGATATGAGTCAGCGACAGATCGCTCTGCATCCATATCTAGAACGAGACCTCCTAGACCAGATACATGCGGCCGTTGGCAAAGAAAATTCATTTGATCCACAAAAGGGCAAACCGGATCCTGACGAGGACATGGTCAAGGAAGAGCTCGGGCATGTAGAAAGCACAACAAAATATAGATCTTCCAGCCCAAATACTGGTATTCATAAATGATAAAGGGAACATTTAAGTGAAACAAGTAAGAGTACCAAGAAAAAGCACTAGAAAACAAGACCCCTACTCCACTGGAGCAACGAACACAAACGATAATAGCACACCTGTTCGCTTGGAGCGAGCAAGGAAAAGAGTTATACACATTTACATTTATAGGAGAAGACTGGTCAAGGATTCAACTGGTATCATAATATGGCAGTATCGTTGTTCTTGATTTGATTTGAGTTGCTGAGCGTGCCGCCGTCGTGGCCGCGCTGGTGAAACTTTGTCAATGCGTGGTTCTAAGCACTCCTTGGGTCGCTTATGCTTGGTACTGGTCATGTGAAATCGCCCACACCGCATACGCCTCCACTTCTAACTTTACATATATCTGCCAAGATGCTGCTGCTTAGAGAGGACAAGGGTGCTACTACCCCTCCACGTTGCAACATCGCAGCGACTGGTTAGGTTGGGCATAAGTCTTCACTTAACTATTGTCTCAGCAGGGAGCAACTTTAGCACAATCGGAATTGCGCAGGCGCTGGCATCTGTGGAGTGGGGGCCGCGACTGAGCAAGATCAGGCCTAACTCAAACCAGGCCCAGGGAAAAACGTACATCACAAACTAATAATGAGTCGGGCTGCGGGCATGCTGCTGTTGTCAGTCAATTACCAGGATTAATCCCCCAATAGCAATGTCGGTCATTTGGACCCTGCGTAGTCAAACACAATATGCCACATTTACATTAAGATGAAGTGGGTTGAGGCCGCCGAGCTCGGTCCCCATATACCCGAGCTCGTGTTATCGGCAAGTGCACCAATCTCATAAAAACACAGACTATCTTTCTTGCCAGATTCATACCGGTGCTCGCATCGCCGACTGTCTGGGTCGACCCATTGCCGTCCGTCTTTATAAGATTTTCTGCGGCGATAAACAGGGCAAAATCCCCCCCGGGCCGGGCCCCCTCACTGCGACATAAAGGTTTCGAGTCACGCGATTTTTTAGCGTTTTTAGTAATTTCTGCCTTTTAAAATGTGCGTCGTTTGGCTGCCCCAAGCGGCACCGGAGGCAGCGCGGGCCTCGGGAGTGCGTTTTGGCACCTAGCCTGGCAGTGCGTTGCTTTGCGCTGAGAGCGCGAGGTCCCGCGGCCTCTGTGGGCGCGCCAACGCCGTCAACCGCTTTCGTAAGCACAAAATCTCGTCGCGAGGTTGCTAATAAGTGTACGCCCGTGGCACTGCTGCCCGGGCACCACAGGGCGAAGCTACGGGCAAGTTCATGCGCCATCGTGACCGTCTTGGCGTCGCGTGAGGCCGATCCGACGGTCTCGGCGTTTCGCGGTGATGGGGCTAGCTCTACGAATTTTGGGGCTGCGAACGCATGCAAAACTGCCCCACGGGCAGCCGCAAACGTTCTACGATATCCAACGCTGCGAGGCCCCAGAGCAACCGAAATCGCGGCGGGGAGGGGATAATATCGAAAGGCTGCTGATGCAAAAGGGGCTGCTTGCTCGCCGCGACGGCCTCTACGCTCGTCGCACCCCGTGACACTTCGATAGATCGCGAGCTCCGGGCCCACTTCGCAAGTCGGTTCGCGGTCTAACTCGACGATCCGGCCGAGTTAGACGCGCATTTAAAAGGCAAAAATTACTAAAACGCTGGCCAGCGAAATAATACGCCGCTGCCCGATGCCGCAGTGCCATCGTCGTCGAAGTTTCGGGCCACGAACTTCGGCGACGGGAGGTGGCGGCGGAACTGGTACGACCCCCGGACGCGCCCCTCCGGGTAGGGCGCCGCTACCCCGCGGCGGCCCCCGATGCGCCCCCGTCGCGGCCCTGGGATTCCGGTGTCCGGCCTGCTCCCCCCTCGCCGTCGCCGCCTCCGAGCTAACACTCGGGGCGACGGCGTACGAGGGCGGGGGCGGGGCGGGCGTTCGGTCACGCAGCCCCCTCGGCGGGTCGTGGTTAGGCGGCCTAGCTCTAAGCAAAGCAAATAAATAAATAAAGAAAGAAAGGAAGATAAATATAGGAACAAGTTTCTAAGGGCCTTCTCCCTGCTCAAGAAGATGAATTTGTTTTTTTCCCAGTTACCTCTAATTTTTTTTCAATTGCCAGTGCCATTAATATCAGATCTCCTATTTACAAAAATAACTAAACATGGCGGCGCCGCGGCTAGTAGAAATGTAACCATACAACATTTATCGTTTCACGAACCCGAAGGGTGCTCGAACTATAATTTAAAAACATAGCCACGCTCCAAACCCGACGACTACAGGGGGGCACGTGACCTGTTGACCAACGACCTTTGTCCGCGGCAGAGCGAGTAACAATCACTTTCAACCCGCACTGATAAATATCTAATGCAACGCAGTGATTTCATTTCTCGCGGGGACGTATGGCACGATGCTGACTCGATGCCCAAGAGACGATAGGCGTAATCTGCTGTATTTCCATTCTACCGACTCGAATAGTGGCTCTACAGTGGCGTTGTTGTGCAGCCTGTGCTTTCCCAAGGCTAAACTTGTGAGGCTCTCTCGGCGGCTTAGATTTGAGTTTGGTACTTGTTTTGGGTGTAGATTTGCATGCTTCCTAGCGAAGTATTGGCATGAGATTGATTAAATACATTGCTCTTAATCATCTGTTGCAGAGCCAACGTTGGTTTCTCAAGCCAAGAGTATTTTTAATTGTTCGGACTAACGACCCACAACAAGCACGAGCTTCTAGCGATGAAACCACCCAAACAGGCGGCGACCTGATTTTAAACTCAATTTAGGCTCAAATGATGGCAAACCAAGGTGATTATGGGCAAGGTTGAAAAGGATCGGCGGACATGGGACAAGTCTCATTTTCAATGGGAATGAAATCAAGAATAGAGTCGGGGGCATGCATAGGTTTGCGGCGTTGGTTAAAGCAGCGTGGACTTCGATATTATCTAGGAGAGTGAACGAAATCATTTGCTGACCAGAGAGGCCAGTAGGATTGGAACCTTGGCTCTGCAGGAAACATATGCCTTTAATGCGGGATGCAGCAGCACTAGAGGCATCTTGCAAGTGGGCCATTTCCCTGCTTATCTGAACAGCCTCGCATGCCTCAACTTCCCGCAGCGCACGATCAGCAATACGAGCGGATTCAAGCAAAAGTCTGAGGGTCTTGGAGGCTTCAGACGCACAGATAGCATATGTTTCGGCCAGAAAATGGCTGTTGTACGCCAGGAGCACAACAGCTCGAGTATTAAGTGCCTCTGTGAGGGCCTCATCTTTTGCATCTCCGACATCTGCTAGCCCAACCATATCGCTTGAAACTTGCATCAGGTTCTCAATCAAGTGCAAAATATCATCTGGCACTAGGTCTTGCTCTCGCACTCTACAATTCGCAATAGAAATAGTGTCGAGTACACGAAATCGCCACGAACTGGCACGTTCTGCGACTATAGCATCACATCGCTCGTAAAGGAGCTTCAACTTTTCATACGTGACGCGAGACATGATGAGCTCAAATAAATGCGTGTTTCTGTCGATGCCAATAAAGTTAGATCCGTCCTCCATGCGCAACTGAAGCGTGAGGTCCTCCAGCTCTTGCAACCGCTTTTCATAGTGTCCCTCACATGGTAACGTTGAGTCGAGAGAAGCCACACTATCTCGAGATTTCAAGCATAGGCCTCTACCTCCACTGGAGCAGGTCTCTAAAATATTAGCTACTGTCGGTTCCTTATCTAATTTGCACAAGGAGAGACGCCCCTGGAGCACCCGTGGGAGATATACATCGAGTCCACACCAACGCACCCTTGTACTGTCTGTTTGGAGCGTGCCAGTTGTCGAAACTTCCGCCTCCGAGGTTTCTGGCTGTGTGGCCTCTATCGCACTCCGTTGCTCACAATTCGCGAATGCGCATCGCTGTGCGGCTGCAGTACAGTCTGCTGCGCGCTCTAAAAAAATACTTGAATTTGTCTCTTTGCCAGCAAGACTCTCATAAGTCAGTCTTGCGCTGTTGAATGTTTCTTTAGCATAGCCGTAATCACCTTTCGACTCCAAGGCTAGGCCTTTGAGCCAGGCTGCGTACGCTTCACTTTCATTTATTGAGACACAACCAGCAGATGCACTAAGCTCGCGCAGCGCATTCCCGTGAGCCATCGCCTTTACCAATCGCCGAAGCCACCGCTGCCGCACAGCACTGCTCACATTGGTCTCGCTTAGAGCGCGCAACTTTAATTCCATTGCGTATGCCCACGATCGCTCCGCTAAGAGCAATTTGATAACATGCTTTGCAGTGATCCCAGGCTGCCTCGAAGAGTCTGCTGTATCATCAGCTAAGGGCTTTTTCCTTTTGCGAAGGCGACGTAATCTTCGAGCACAGTACCTGGTATTTCATTTGGGTCACCGAGGATCTCAGAAATGTACGCATAATAATTACCTCCGGTAGCGCTCAAATTCTGCCCCAGTCGCACTCTTAAAATTGTACGGAGACTGAATATTATTCAAAAGGACGTGAAAAGACTCGGTGGCCGCAAAAGCATGCCTTTGGGGTGCGTTGGCCATTAAGGTGCAGTTTGCGGCGAGAGGTACGACTGACAAACCCGTACCTTAGCGAACCAGAATTAATTAGAGCTCCTTGACCAAGTTGACCTAAGTGGCCTAAAGTGGGCGCCGAGACGCCTGGCAGGATAAGCGGCAGAGATCGTCGGAAGGGTGGGGCGCATCGAGCAGGCTGGCAAACATAGTGGCGTGCAGCACCCAGTCTCTGAGAGAAGGGTAGAAGCACGAGGTCCTGCATGAAGAGTGCGCCTTTTAGAATCCCGCAGAGGGCTAGCGGTGAGCAGCAACGCGCAGAGGCTGCGTTTAATGCCAACTAGCAAGCCGCACGTACCAACCACAACTGCCATCATCAGAAAGCCCAATCTAGTAGCCCCATACGTCCTGCGATTCAAAATCGGCCGAGCACCAATTTAATAATGTCGCGGGAGCCAGGCGTGCGAGTTGGGTTGCTCTCCCTATTCTCTCTATATAGTCACAAATGGAGAACATAGATAGACCCCTAGTTCGTTGTTCAAAGTCGGCCCTCACCACGATATCGGCTCGACCACAGAGTTTGACCCTTACGTTAGGAAATATCTTAATTTTTCGCGTGGCAATTTTTTTTTGGGTTGGACCATTGCACGCGACGCAGCTGCTTTCTCAGCGCAAGGCTGCCCGCACGGTGCCATTGCACAGCCCATTAGTTAAGCATACGCCAGCGAAAATTTCCCGCCATTTTGTCGGAGCGTGGCTGTAGCTCGATTAAGCTCTTCGATCAGACCGTGACAGCGACTATGCGCTTGAACTTCCAAATGTCGAAGTCACCACGCAGTATAGGATATTCGCAGGGTAATTTTATAACTAGGACTCATTGGGGCAACGCCTCAGGAGTCTGTCTAACTGAAATTGCGCTGCAAAATCGGCTGATCCACTGAGCGTCCGGAATCCACTCCGTCTGAATGGACCTCGTCCCACCCAGAATGAAGCCTACTCACGCGCCATACCTTTTGGAAGCTTAACAAAGTTTAGCAGTATATTTTACACCAAGTCCTGGGAAAGTGGGAGAGTTTCTGAGAAAGAGCAAATGGCTAAAAAGACTTCGTTCTTGGCCCAGTTCCCGACGTGCCCTTCGATGTAACAGCTCCGTCACGTAGCCTGTAGGATCACACTAAGGCGATTAAAGACCAGGAATTTGCTTGCACGAAAAGAAACACACAAGTACCAACTTTGTTCGGGCAGCTTACAGATTATGCCTCAGTTTCCGGATAGGGACTCAGTAAGGTACCATTTTCAACCTAGTGCTCTCCTCCCCAAGCGGAGACTAGTATGTTCGGCTACTTCCTTTGCTCTTCTCTGTCTTCTCGTGGGGGCTTTGGCTAGTGGCTCTGCTCTTCTCTGTCTTCCCCCAGGCAAATTTCTCCTGGTTTTTCGATCGTTTTGCCCGAATGACGGCCCAGAAGGGCCCAATGCAATGTGCTAGGTTGCTCTTCTCTTCTCACTCTTCTCCCGCGCAGCATCCTAGTGGGTCTGCTCTTCTCTCTCTTTCCCACAGCCCCAAAATGTATAACTCGACCAGACACACTTGTCGACGGTCATAGCCGTCTCGAGACTAATCAGTGTGCTCACATAGATCGAATTCGACAGCAGCAGAGGCAGGCATAATGTGAGATGCCGACCCGTAGCAAAAAATTATCAAAAGGCGCGAACTTTTAGCACTCGCCTCGCGCGATTTTCCGCGCGTAGGGCCAAGTCATCGCCTGAGTTGTAGCAAACAGGCGTACTGAGTTGATTAGTACGTACTTTGCCGTAAGCAAAGCCTTTTTTTAAAACGAAACAACCACCTCCGAGCTGCATGCAAGTTCAGTCGCTCTTTATCGGGCATTACTGCACAGCTTGGATATACTCTAATGATTTCCGGGTCCACTTTTGAAGGAGCCAGTGATATATATACACATATATCAATACAATAGGTCGCGTTCGGGTGGTGTCGCTCTGTAGCTTACTATTATACAGGCCTTGCTAACTTCGCGACCGTGCCAAGATGAGAAACCACGCCACGAGGTCTGCTTCCTGACGTCGACTCGAAAGGAAGTGCGATGCAAATAGTCGCAATGCGCTTTATCTGGACCAACTAGGTCGTAGCCCATTCATATGCACCATTCAAAAATTGGGCACCCGCCGCGACGAACTCAAATATTTTTTAATTGATGACGTGGGGCTAGTGGCAACGTGCACTTCTCATGCGGCATCGCGCGATTTCTCGCGGCTGACGTGGGTTTTAAGGAAGGAAGGTTGTCTTTAAGGTTGTCTTTACCTAAAAGTAAGAAATACTGCCGTTCGTACTCGCCCCCTTCGAGTCTTCGGGACTAAAGGAGCTCTAGCGTTTTTATCGAATGAGTTTTAGTTAGCGGGCGCACGCTAGATAGAATAGGGACGGAAAAAGTATCTGTCGGGGACGCTAGGATCTGTTGGCACACTAGGACAAGGGTCGCGTTCCGACCGTGCGCAGGAGAATCGCTCTCTGAGGGAAAACTATTAGCTAATTCACCCTAGCAAGATCAATCAAGGTGCCCAAAAAGCAATGCGCGCGCTGTCCCCAGGCCCCCGCGCTCGCTAGGGGGCGTGAATATATATATAGTGGCGGCAATCGGGGCGGTTCATTAGCTGAGCACGGGACCCTGCGCGACTCAGCTTCTGCGCGGCTCCCAAGCATGCGGAGAGGACTTACTTACATTGCATGGCAAAAGTGTGGTTAATTGACTCCTACCTTTTGTTAGCTGTTGTTTTTCTTTTCGTAAGTACCACACGCGGCTTTGACCGACCCTGCTATCCGGAAGAACTCCCCTTCTTAAGTGCCGAAGTCTGCTAGGCTACCATGGTCTAGTTTCTCCCCCTCGCTCTGGTTGCAGCTTCAGATAGACGTCCAAAAAGCCGCTGAGAAGAAAAGATTCCAGCAGAAGAACGAGGGGTGAGTTTGTTTGTGGAGGTCTGAGGTGGGTCCGCGGACAATTCGTTTGACTACTACCATTACTTCAACTTGAGCTTGACTTGGGGGAAAGTTTATCCCGGGGATCCGAGGGAGTGTAGGGTGCGGGTATTGTGCGCTTGTCACTGATGGTCACTGGGAGCGATTCGAGCCGATCAGAATCTTACTAAGGGCCGCAACACTCGATTGCCTTTCGCCTGGTTAGACGTTTCGAAGAATCTCTACGAAGAACTTACGACCGGACACGATCATTACGTCGTCGTCGATGGACTACTGGGTTATCGCACTTGGTATCACCAAGCCTCTTCCGAATCTCCACACAGATCTCCACACCGAACCCCGCATTTGGCTGAATGACCAAGCCAGGCGTCGTCACCGCCTTTGGGCTCCGCGGATCGCCGCGTAGGCATGGGGGAGCGTAGCCGCTAATCTACTCTGCCCATCACAGAAGCAGCACTGATTCAGTAGCTGTAACTCAGCGTTAGACTGTTAGTTAGGTCAAGCTGGAAACCCACTACGCTCGCCATCCTGCTGCTGCAATTACGCCAATAACGGCACGAAGATGGAGCGAGGTCGCGTGTGAATGCACACGAGCCCGGACCTGCTATGTAGCTAGCTGCTTCTCCTATACACGCATGGTCAGAACACGATGACCTTAAAATGGCCGTCTGGTCGACCAGCCTTGATGCGCCTGGGCACTTATTATTATTAAGACCATGGTGAAGGGAGGTGTGCGATGTGTCTAAGCGTATGGCCTTTCAGTTTCCTGTTCTTTCTCCTACAGAACCCCCAGATGAGCTAGTTAAACCCGCGTTATCTACCTTAAAATAGGGTTCGTGCCATTGCTCAAACTGAAACCACGTTAATTTTCCATGCAGTGAATACAATGCCACCTCACCTGAGTCGATATCATCCTCGGATAGACTATCAGGGTGTAGTAGCTGCAGCAGTTCCCGGAGGCGACTAATATGCAGCGATGGCAAGCCCCTATTCTCACCTCCAGCTGTGACAGCAACCAAACCATCGAAAACGGCCCGCGTGCGTGACCACCGAATGCGGCAAGAGCCACTTCTCGCACAAGCACATATGTCCTCGTGGTGTTTCCAAAGCGTAAAGAAGGCATCGCTATTATGACTCTGATGGCACCAGCGTGCGCAAGCACGGCAAACCTAAACAGGGGAATACTCGGATCAGACATATAAGAAGTTCAAGACCCTCTGCGGGTCGCAAATATCTACGGGTGTCTGCCGGCATGGATAGCAGGAAACAACAGTTTCGTACGTGTACCGACGGTGAGTTTCTCCAGCTTGCGAAGGAACAGTGTCGAGACAATAGCGGAGTGAGGAGTCGTCACAAGTGAGCTTAAAAATTGTTTCTGCATCCGGCAATGTTCCCAATTCCTTAATCTTTTGACGAAGTAGACCATACTTCGCATTATGTGTCCCTCGTGTGTGTTTGAACCTGCGTAGACCCAGCTCGAGTCTATTGTTGTTGTCCAACTAGACACGGAGTTTCTTATTAAACATTGCGAGTGGCTGCTCGTTTCCCCCGTAGGCAGAATCACCAACAGACGCTAGCAGTATCGAATGTCGTGACCCGGCAGCACATCCAACAACGTCAAGTGCATTGAACACATGTAATCGGACAGGCTGGATGCGTATACGCTTATCACCTGTGTACATCGTACTCTAAGACTAAATCTAAAAATAAATAACAGATATCTTCACCAAGACCAAGTTCGCCAAATGAATTAAAACCCCATGCGTACACTAGCTTCGGCGTAGAGCCCCGGCCCTTTTGTTCTGACGTATGCATTAGGTTCGTAGCCCTTTGAACCTGTTCCGCTGTCTGGACGTAAGTTCAGTATGCCAAACAAGCTAGTCCACTCGGGCACTATGACGGCAATAGTGTGCCGATCACCTGCAGCAAACGCAGTTACCGATCGCAAGGTAGGGACCATGACTGGATCCTCGCGATCCCATAGATCGCCATAACCTAGCTGGCCATGTGTACCACAGCCCCATGCAAGCAGTTGTCCTGCCGTAGTAAGAACTAGCGTGTGAGCGCTGCCACAAGAAACTATGGAGTGGTTGTTGGAGAGAGGCATATGAGATATTGTTGAGCGCATCCGTCGAAGAGCATCATCCAGGGTCTTTATAGCTTGCGGGGTGTGATGTCGACGCATATCAACGCCACCCAGTCGCGAGTCTGCAGGATCGCCCCATGTATATGCATGCACCTACAGCCGCATTCTCAAGCACCCCCCCCACGTCAATCTAGATACCCCACCAGCGACTGGAGTGGTCATCACTATAGTGTGTGCTTCCCCTGACAAATTTATAGTGAAGAACGAGCATTGCAGACAGACACCGCTCTCCCAAAAGAGAAGCTTGCTTACCGGCAGCAACATCACAAACAGCTAGTGACTTCTTCTTATTCTGTGGTTCAAGTAAAATAATGGCAGGAGAAGCACAACTTCGAGAAAGGAAACCAAGACCCAATTGCCCCGCGTGATTTCTACCCCATACAAAAAGGCTGTGGCTTTTAGCCAGTGCAATGCAGTGCCACCGACCACATGCGATGCGGCATATGATACTCGAACTAAGACCCTGTACACGGGCTGGTAACTCGTAGTTCTTATCGCAATCACGATGACCCAGAGAACCATAGCGACCATATCCCCAAGAGTATAATGCACCAGTCGCACAAAGGGCAAACCTAAGGATGATCCTCTATGAGCGAGCCTAGTTTTGCACTAAAGACGCGGTAGAAGTTAGGATTACGAAGTGTGATCACCGGCAGCAAGCATATCGATGACTACATCTGAAGCCATTGAGACCGTAGAGAGCTGATGTTTCAGGGTATCGCCAGCTTCATTACCACATGTCAGCAACGCTCCAGATGCCAGAAGAAATAAGGAGTGCTCTCTACCCGCCGTGCAATCGATTGGTTGCGACATTTCCGTTAGCAGCGGTCGCTGCAGTTCTGGTACTACCATATTCCTTGCAAGCCCACAGCGTCCATCTTCAGACCGGCCCCAGGCATAAGCACAAGAAGGGTGGGTTACCGTTCTCCGGGAGGAGGATCGAACGCTTGACCCAGGTTCGGGCATCCCTCAGCAAGCATATCACAGGATGTAAAGTGCATGAATAAGAAGGTATCGGCGGTGGCGGGCCGGGGGGGGGGCGGACTCTGTCAGGCGAGTCTACCTACCGGGAGTCGTCTGCGCGACTCGAAGGGGGCGGAAATGAACGGCACAGCCCATGGGACAGCTGCGCCTCAGGCTATTGGTAACCGTGACTTGAACTTGTTGCCAGCCTGAGCGCGGCGGCCAGTGGCTTCGAGTTCTCTCAGAGGAGTACTGGCCCCGGGGATAGCTCCTGCGGTTGCGTAGGTCCATAGAATAGGACGAGTTTACTACTCAGGCTAGTAATAGCCCGAGTGAACGCGAGCCAGGAATTGTTAAACCATCCCCTGCCCCTCCCCCCAGAAAAAAACATTCTCCGCTCACTGGCGCGCAAGCGTTTTCTCAGGCTGCGTGCGCGCCGTACCGCGGCGGTCAACCGCGCGCGCGGACGCCCTATTGGCGAGGCTTGCGCGACACGCGGACAATTCCCGGCCAGCTGGGCCTTGCCAATGGCGTTGGGCAGGGAACACATGTTACTATAATGTTCTCCTACTCCACCTTGCGTAGTTCCCATCGAGAATCGTTCCGGCTACATCCTCGAGGGCGTGGGGCGGAGGGCGGATGCATGCGGACATGGGCGTCTCATTTCATATATATATAATATAAATAAGGGCTGTACCTAATGTCACGGTCAAGCCCGCGGTTATAGTTAGGTATATGCATTTAAAGTCCCGCAGTATACATATCCTCGACTCGCGAGCCCAATAGCGAGTGCGACCAAACAGTGTCCGCATGACGCCGCGAGGCTTCGTGCAGATTCCAGTGCCCAAGGGCGCGGCTCATACCTCCGGCTAAGCTATCCTCCCGCTGCGCCTTTATGATGGCGGACGCAGGCTCCACGTCCGGCCGCCGCTCAGCAGCTGGTCGATTACTCCTCATGGGCGTCGCACCATGCTCCTCCCCAGCCAAGGACACATACTAGATACCAATGCTTTAAGTCTACTGCAGGGCCCCGGGCGGCTTAGTTGCTGGAGGGCTCCTTCCTCCTAAGCTCAACGCGCCCCTGGCCCTGGGCGCTCGATACCCTCGATGAAGGGAATCCTCCCGCGGTCCATAATTTATCTTCTCAAATTCGGCAATCACCGTGGCAGAGCCAGAAGTAGAGCCAATCTGCCGTACTGGCGTTGCATGTTGGCATATACCACGCCCCCTACCGGCCCCAATTCAATAACCCTGCAAGCCGGCAGGGGGTTCCGGAGTCACGGAACCCATTGAAGCTTCGTCATCAGCTTGTTGCGCCCCGTCAGCGCCAGATGCACCCTTGCTAGGGATTCTCTTGGTAATCTCCTGCTGGTGTACATTAGAATTGACCTGGTAACTTACTAGACTCGGCGGCAGCATCTATTGAGATTTGACTCAGCGGCATGGTCTGCAAGTTTGTTCCTTTCTCTATCAACCTCAGAGTGAGTCAAATCTATATGTTCATTGCGGCAATTGGCAACATGAGTACTCTCCAAGTTTTCTGCCGCCAACGCTTGAGGTACCCGCCTTTAATCAGACGGTGCGATGTTCTGATTAATCATCATTCCATGTTCTTCGTTCGTTTTTCTGTCGACATGGAATGATAGCTCAAGATCAACAGGCATACAATATGTGATTATTATCATCTCGACACACACGTCTGGCTTTAATTAATAAAGTAGCAAAGAAGGTCACGTACAGCAATTATACCAACTGGCCTGTAGTCATTATCAAGGCACACTAAGCGCCGGAACTTTACGTCAGCGAATAGTTCAAACACAGATTGTAGGGTGGCGCTGTGAGAGCAAGTGTGCAACGGCTCCTCAGAACGACGCTGCCGCATTATTTCGGCAATTGATGAGCTTAAGTTCACAACTACGGAGTCTGCATCCGTCGCTGTTGCGAGAAATGTTATGTCTGCGCGGCTATAGAGAGCATCAAATCGTCCGACTCTGTCAACAATGGGTAACGAGCTGAAGTCGTTCTCACTGAGGATCTCAAGTACATCGCGCAGGGGGGTGGTTCCGGTGACAGAAATTACGCCGTCAAAGGTCCCAATGCCCAATTCTTTGACTGGCTGATCAAAGAGGCGGCGTTCTTCGCGAAATGTAGCAACAAAGTATTCTAGAATGTCCGCGTGCGTGACGACCGCGAGAATGCCACAATCTTCTGGGGTGACAATTGGGAGGAAACGTCTTCTATTGGCCTGCATGATGCTGCACGCCTTATAGAGTGAACCTACAATTCGAGTTACATCATTATCGATCATGGCTATGATTAGTACCGTTTGTGTCTACAGCTATCAATCCGCCATAGCTACTAATCTGTCCCTTTGCGAGCTGTGGTCGATCTAAATTGTGAAGAGCCTCTGTTGCATGCTTGAAGTGTTTACCCGCATCTGCATCGGCCAATACTTGCGCGATCGATCGAGATGCCAGTACCTCAATGGCAGCTCCTGTGCGCCCGTGCTGATCATGGTAGTGCCGCAGTATGTCCACAAAGTCTGTGATCGTCATCAGACCCACAAATTCTCGTCGCAGGCTATCCCAGAGGGGCGCAGCTGATGATTCATGCTCCAACAATGCGTAAAAGGCTAGCTGTATGGGAATATTCGTCTCAAAGACTATAACCTGAGAGCACCACATGGAGCTTGCAGCACAGGTTTACGTTTACGCGCCTTTCCCGAGGCCCTTACGAGCTCGAACACACTATGAGACTGTAGGAAAGACGCGATCGCATCGCGCCCCGCGGACCGAAGGACTTGCCGCTCATTTATCATTGTTATTCGACTATGTGAGGTTTTTATGTTTTATAGTGCAGACCTGCTCTGATCCCCTGGCGTCCTAACCCGTCCGAGAGGCTGGGCCGTTCGCGCGAAAAAAAGCGCAGTCTCACACCGCGACGCGCGCCGCGCCCACCGTACGTAACGGATTCACAGGACCAACAATTACACATCAAAAAAACGACGCCCCGGAGAGCGTCCAGGCGCCCTCGATGATTCGGCGCGCCGCGTGGCGTGCCGTAGGGCTCACGGGGCTACCGGCGGCGCAACGCAAGAGGGGCCGTTTGCACGGTCGCACGGCGCCCTTTGAGGCCGCACGGCGCCCGAGGCCGGGGAAGTGGTCGCCGCCCGCGGCGAGCCTCGGCGCACAGGTCGGCGGCCGCTCGACGCGGCGCGGCGCCTGCGGCGCCCGGCCGCCGGCCGCGGGCCCTCGCGACGGGCGCCGGCGCCTCGGAGCGCGCCGCCGCGGCCGTTGCACCCGTGGTCCGGGCCGGGCAGCGCGCGCCCTCGCCCGCGGACGGCTCCCGCGGGCTCGGGCGGCCGGCGCGCAATTTTCCCCGGCGGCCGCCGGTGACGCGTTCGCGGCGCGGCCGGCGCGCGCCGGGGCGCCGGAGGCGCCGTCCGAGGCGACGCGGGCGCCGCGGGGCGCCCCGGGGCCCCGCCGACCGCGGCGCCCGCGCCCGCGGCCGCGCGCGCGGGGACCCGATAGCGCCCGTAGCTCGGCGAATTCAAGTTGCCCTCGGAGCAACCAGCCTCATGGACGCACGAACGACTCGGAAGGCGGGTATCCGCCCGTCGCTGGATCTTGACGCTAGGTGCGGCCATAACCTATTGGTGCGGGTGCCACGCCGTTTATTAGGCCAGCCTGAGTTTGCCAGTGCCACTGGTGTGTGCCAGAGTGCCTGGTGGGCGAGTGGGTGTTGGAAGTCCAGACAGCCAAAATCCACCCCCCAGCTAGACTCGACTCGGAGTCCCCAGCTAGTATGACTCGGATAACTTGAAGCCCTCGGTAGTGAGTCGGCACTGCGGCCACTGCCAGTGCCACGGCACCAGCCTGAGCGGCCTGAGCGACAGCCCGGGAACGTAGGAAAGAATAGTCCATTTGTTTTTAACGTTCTGCGACTCGAAATAGGCGAGTCGTCCATACCCTCGCTTGCTTTTCCTGCAAACTACCCCTCATGGCGCAGCGGTAAGAACCGTATCTCAGGCTGGACGCGTGTACCGTGGTACCTACAGTCCGACATGTAAGGACGGTACTGCCTTGATGAATCAGCTTGATGGAGTTGGTTTGATGAATTTAACAGGATTATGCTGCTATCTCGAGGCGCTAGGAGCTGCGGATCCCTTAGCAAGACGACGCGGGCTTCAGGCGCTGACTAAATCCGTTTCAGAGGCTCCCCTACATGTACGTGTGCAGTTTATTGCGAGACACTCGTTCAATTTAATAATTGAACGGATGCAAGACCCCGTGGAAAAGTGTCGTGATATATCTCTTGGCCTGATCACACGTTTTGTGAGGGAATGTAGCGTAGATGATCTGGAACATAAGGGACGGCAAATTATCTCGGCTGCAATTGCGAGATTTGGAAGTCGCCCATTCCAGGAACCTGTGGAGGAGCTTCGTCTCAGGTACTTGCCGTGTGATTGGATCGTTAGTAGAAGTATATTTTACATATCCAAATAATTTTAGGCAGCTGGAGTTGTGTATTGGGGTCTTAACTCGAGCGACAAACGAGCTAAGCTCCGATTCCGCAAGTTCTCTTGTGGCGGGTCTCATTCATTCGCTGGTTTTTGCCCTTGATGATGAATTCCCTCAAGCCAAGCGAGCAGCTGCTACTGCATTGTCTTTGGCTTGTCAAAGTGCCTCAAGCCAAGTACGTGAATATACATTGAGTCTTACTAAGCGTTTGATAACAAATCTTGACCATCATCATGTTAGTTCTCCCCAAACTTTCCATGAACTAGGATAGATTGCAGGCAAAAACTCGCATCGCAATGCTTAAGGCTCTTGTTGGTGTAACTTACAATGCTGCTTTCAACATTAAGCAGCACTAGCCCTCTTGTAGGTTTTGAGTGTGTCAGGGAGTTTCCCGGAGGTCGGGTCGAACACAATAATGAGCCTTTTATTCAGATAGTCTAGGTGGTGCTACCCTCACTCCACAAGCTAACGAGAGATCATTCTGTAACTGTCCTCTTAATTCAAACTGGGCATAGATAGCTCGTGGATATTTGATCGTCCTCTCCTTAGGTTCGAGTGCAGCTTGCACGTACTCTTGGGACTCTGCTGGCATATAGAAGTCCTTTATCGCCCGTCGAAGATTATGCACACCTTGTAAACTATGTGTCCGGAAGTAAAATTAGATGTTAATGCTCTGTATTGTAGCTCGCTTATGACGCAGACTTTCTTGCTCTGCTTCTGAATCTCGTTGGTGATGAGACCCCGGAAGTTTCTGCGACAGCCACGGATCTCCTTGATGTTTCTCTCTGCGTACGCCTTGCTGAAGTTAATACAAAACTGCAAATTTCAATTTGCGAACTAGGTCGCGGGGCTCCAATGGCAATGCTTCCTGGATGATCCCCCCCATGGTAATGGGAATGGTTTAAAGCAACTTCAGCACGTGGAATTCGATACAAAGCTCAACCCTAGTCGCGATATCAATACAGAGTTTCCATGCAATACAGCAAATGCTGTCAAACCAGCTGGCGTGGCACTCGTGAGAGCACGTTTCTATCATATTCTACCATTCGTGATATCTGATATTGACCATTGGAGAGCAGCAATCCGCACAGATTGCGTGTTTTTTTTTTTTGTAAAATCATGTCCGGCCGCCTATATCTCAATCGTCCATAGGAAAACGCGGGGTGCGCACGCTCGCAATGCTAACATTTCTTGCTGGGCCTGTTGTGCGTACAAGTTGGTTTTGCGTGCATTATATTCAATGCTGATGCATAGGAATGTTCATGGGTGCCCGAAGTCATATCGCAATATGGTCTTACCCATCGTTTTGCTTGTTCTTACGTACATGAAGCATGTCATGCAGGTCGCCTGTTTGGTGATGGCGATAGTAGCGTGCAGAGAAGTCTGCATGCAGCTGCACGTGCCCTGGGTACTTCGTTGCTTGACCACAGTCTCCTGTTTGATATCCTTCTGCCAATTGCAAGCGGTAGGAATCAACCCACAGGCAACACAACCAGATGTATTGTATGTTTGCTCACGACTAAAGCTTTCTAGGTGCAAACACAGCAGAAATACGATCAGGAGCTATGAACTTTGTCTCTGCCGTACTCTGTATATGCACCAGCACCTACAAGCATGAACTGTGCATCCTGTAGGTTCAATGACCACCGAAGACGTGGCCCTGTATTCCAACAACATTGTCGCAGCCCTCGCAAATCACGCTGAAAAAAGTTTCAAGCAAACATTAAATGGTTTGTGTCTTGGTGGTGATTTGGATGTGGCACTTTCTCGTGCAGCAGAGACCCTCATCGGTGAGCCATAGTGCGATATCAACACTGTATCAATTGGCTGGATCATGTTAATCAGGTTGCACAACAGTGCTATCTTACAATGCCACTGTAGCTCTGGTCCGCGCAGTCTTCCTTGCATCGACATTTTTTGAAGCTTCTTCAAATGCGGAGGATTTGCCCCTCCCCAGCTTTGCGACCTCTCGTACTCTGTGCATGCTAGCAACCCGACATGATGCTCATTCCGCGTCGAAGCTGATGGAGATTATCTTCGGTGACTTGATAGCTTCACTTCCAGAAACGCCACCATGTTATAGTTCAAGGTCAGCCAGTTGGATTACCTTACATGCACTGGTTCATATTACTCCAGAAGTGGGGTCTGATTTTGTTGATCGAATATTGGCTCCAAAGCTATTCGTGCTTGCCAGTCCATCGTGCTGTGCTGAAGTAGGCATTCGCTTGCAAGCACTGAGGTCAGTTCTTTTTGCACATCATTAAGTATCTTTATCAAACAGCCTTACTTATGAACTGGTCTCATCATCCATTATAAAAGACGCATTTTCTGAACGCACTATTTCTTCACTCGTTGAGCGTGAGAAGATTTTTGCCTAAAAGTTCTATTCAAGTGGCAGTTCAGGTACCATCACACCAAATCTTATATGGTCTGCTGGGCTAACAGCCGGCAGCACGCGCATTTAGTTCAGGGCACATTGTGATCTGATTTCATTTGAAGTTCACATTTAGGCAAAGCAGCACTTGCTATATTACACACATTTCTTGAAAGGCCCACCAAAAAACTGACAAGTTTTCAATATTTGAAGGCCAATGTGCACATCAGACTGTTTACCGAGCTTTATCCTCTGCTGCAAACTTGCCTAGAAGACTTCGATACATCCATTCGCGAGCTTGCTATAAGGTAGTATTACATTGAGTGTCTGTCCAATCAGAATCTCTTTTTAGCTGTCTGACGATCTTATTGGATGTCATACCTCGAGGCTCCCTGGATCAGCACGCCACCCTTGAGTTGTACCCTGTAATTATCAAGCGCCTTGATGATTCATTTGATGACATCAGGCTTGGCGCGTGCAGGGCATTTATGGTGTATGTAGCCTTTGGTGGCCTTGATGACAAAATTTTGTTCTGCTAGGTTCATACGAGCTGCAAACTCGAAAGAGTTCAAGACACACGCCGTTGAATACTGCGTAGAACAACTGCTGGTCCATCTAGACGACCACTCCGCTCAAATCCAAGAGGCCGTCTGTAATACACTATGCCTAGTGATTAGCTTTAGCAAATTCGCTGTAGCGACAATAATCATTAAGGTAAAACAAGTCAAAGCCTCACATCGTGATCCGACTTTATGCGATATTATACTTGAACAAGCAAGTCGTCTCGTATAATGCCCGACTCCAGCCCCAGCATATTTTTGATGCTGTTAGTCTCAGCTAACGAGCGAATGCCTAATCAAAGATCAATTGTGGGCGTATTTGGCTTGCACAAAACGACCAATGCTCATGTGCCGCGCACTTGCCAGCTCGAGAAACACACTTCAGACCAGCAAGTTCAGACCAGCTCGAGAAACACACTTGAATTACCTTCACTTGCCTTGCTAGTCTCTCAGGCTCGGGCTTAGTATCCAGCAGAAGCCCTCATCTAGATTTTTTACAACCTGCCAGTCTAGGGCGCAATTTACGCACGGCGTTCCTTACGTGAGAAAAGGTCCAGCGTAGACTTACGCGTCTTTTACGCGTAATTTTCGCGTGCTTTCCACGTAAATTGCACCTTAGCTGCCAGTGATGGAGAGTGACTCGGCGACTCAGTAGGCCCGGGCCTTCTAGAAATCTACTTACTTCTAGTATACTACTTCTAGTAGTATACACAGTGCCCAGTGGCATGGCGCGTTCGATACAGAGCGGGGGCCTTCCCAGGATGTCTAGGATTCTCAGCCTCATACCTACCAGACCACGCTACTTACCAGATTACTGGCCACTAGTTACGGTACCTGCGGTAGCCTGAGGTAAGACCAGGGGGCGATGCGCCCCAAGCGGCATGCTGGAATAGCCATAAATCTTCCGAGTCCCTAGTAAGCGCACGGCGATAAAGCGCCCCACTGCTGCCTGGGGCGTTCCGGGGGCGGGACTCGGACACGTAGACAGGCGCCGCAGGGCCCACGCCGGTGTGGCCGCACATTTGAAGCTTCCCTGCCTGGGCACAGTCGCATTGAATATTTGGCCATTTTTAACTTTGTGTCATTTTCTTTTTTTCACTAGAGCTAATCGCCGTAGAGGCCCAGATGGCCGCTGCCCCGGAGGATACCTGGGACACCTGAGCGATCCAGGTATCTGTGTTTTTAGCTGTGAATTGCGTCCGGCGGAATTGCGTTTTTAGCTGTGAATGACGCAGGACCAAAGGGGCACGCACCTTTGGGAGTACAGCGGCTTAGATAGTCCGCCGGTGAGCTACCTTAAAATACACTAACTAGTTTTTGATTACGGTGTTTTATCGCCCGTTGCGTGTGTCACGGTGGCCCTTGAAGGCGGCAGGGCAGATATTAGTGTGCGTTTCATCTACCTGCTATCCTCCCCCCACTAGAAATCCATTTCAATTTACTACTAGTATGTATTCATCATGCCAGTGATCATGATTTCTTTAGGGTTAATAATAGCCAGTCATGATTTGCATCACCTGCCCCATCATGATCCGCCAGGATGGGGGCAACTTCAAGTTGAAAATATACACATAATCCCTATACTACTGGCAGTGCACTGTACCCGGCAGATGCAAACTATTATACCCGTCATGAAACATGGCCGGTCACGGTGGCTCGTCCTAGAAACGCAACGCGCGCTGGTATCATACTGGAATTGTCTTCTTCACCTTGAGGATTTTGAACAACTCCTTCTGAACAGAATCTGTGCCAGGCAGTGTCGCCGGCGCATGGTCTAAATGGCTCATTGGCATGTGTGTAAAGGATACAGGCCAGACTCCACAGCTCATGTTGTTCTTGATAAATGTACCAATCATCGACCAGGTCAAATGGTGGCGTCCATGGAATAGTACAGCACGGGCACCAGTTTTGTTCAAACCATAGCGATGTAGTGAGATTTTCCCCTCAGAGGGACCGGGCAGTGAAAAAGAGGACAAATTCATGTCAATCAGTCCCCGCTCGACAGGAACTGCAATTAAAGTCAGACTTTCTGCACCATAGGCGGATGAAGCACGAAACAAGTGGTGAAGATGTGAAACAGTGTCATCAGAAACGAGGGTAAGCTTCACAGCAGCACCGCAGGGGACGCTTTTTATGAGAACATCAACCCTACTGTGTCGGACACAGCGGTCGTGTACCAGTGATTCGCGAGTCGTAAGATCAGTATGGAGGGAGTTCTGCGAGTCACATTTTTTAGAGATCGTGTCCCCCGGCATAAAGGAACATTCATGTAGGTCGAGACCAGCAGGCAAGCCGAAGCAAGAAGGGCAACCAAATTGACCACCAAGGCAAATAAGACATGGTTTCAACACTTGCGCACACGTACTTTCTTTGAAACTGGTAAATGGCAAATGGGTTTGGGCCGTGCTTTGTCTTGTGGGCTGACCGCCCCCGCCCGACTGCTGCCTGAACGAGTAGCCAAAAAGGGCAGGGCAAGTGAATGACTCATTTGCAAAGATTGCGTTTGATGCAACTAGACTTCCCCAAAACGCTGGATGTATGTTCTCTGATCGATCATGGGCAGTCGCCCACTCGCGATGATGTTGCCGCATCAATCCACGACAGAGTGGTGGCGAAAGGAATAGGCGCCACATCTCCATGTTTTTGTCTCTTGTATCGTTGAAATCGTAAATGCTTGTCAGGGACCTCACTGCGGAAACGGGTTGCGGTATGCATTGTGGAATTCTGTCTAATCCGCAAAAAATTGGATGGGTGTTGAAATTAGTTGATTTTGGCGCATGGGCTCGACCAGCAAATGAAGGATGAATTACATCGTGCTGCGGGACCCTTGTTTTAACATCGGTAATTGTGACGCTTTTCTGGCAGGGCATCTTCACAGGGCATCTTTGCTTCTGTTTATTTCGCAAATCCGAACGTCGTTTTCGTCGCTGTTGCGAGGCTCCTGAATCCTTACCGCCAGTGACTATACTAGGCACATTCTCTGCTTTATGTTCATCAGTAGCAAGCTTACCACGGCGTACTAAACCATCGCAATCTAGATAGTTTGAATTGGCCATGTTTTTTTTCTGCTGTTTCCTAACCGCATGATTGGCTTCACGCCGGGCCTCAAGTTCAGTCTTTAACTGTCTCCGGCGTTGCAACATAAGGCGCTCGTCGGCTAGCGCTCTTAGCTCTTCCTCACTTCGAAATCTGACTTTTACTCGTGTCTGTAGAGCGTTTCGAGCCATCTCATCAGCAAGATACATCGTGTATAATTTTCTAAATTCATCAAATTCCAACCACCTAAGAAGCATCCTGGCGAAAAAATCAAAACAAATGAAACTCAAGCACAAGTGCGAGTTTTGGTTGCTGTCGAACTCCTGCAGAAGCTCAGTCGTAAAGGTTCGTACTTGCTCGCTGCCTGCGATGCAAACAGTCATAGTAGATATACATGCATTTAAAATTAGATGCTGGTATTGCACTCTTAAAGCCTAATTGCAGAGACATCTGAACGCGAGCCTGCGCGCAACACACTATATATGATGCCAAAAGGACTCTTATTTTGCCTTGCTCTTGAGTGAGTATGTGTGGTTATTGGTGCATTTCCCATCGAATGCCAAATGCCGATAAAGTGAAGTGTTCCACCTGCAAGAATGTTGTTAGCATCTGGAGTGATTACATAGAGACAGACGTGGGGCCATCGGTTGTGAGGAGGCGAAATGGTGAACGGTCGCTTTGGATACTCAACGTACCTACGAGAAGAAAGTTCTGGTCATAATGTTTGCATGAACTAGCACCTAGCCTGTTATCAGCCGAAACAGTAGACCCAAGCTTGAAGTTCTGTGGTGCACTCAAGAAAAGTGCGTCATCTAGGGCATCCCCCATATCCGATGCGAACGCATAGGCTCTCATTTTAACTCGGGCCTAGCGCGGCGCGACATTTCTGAGAAGAGAAAAAAATGTGGTGGACGGAGTAGACATTCACAGTCGTTCTACAAAGCAACTGCTTTTGCGCGGATAGCATATGTCCATGCCCACGGTTTGATTCATGGAAAAACAGGCCACGTAATTTAGTAAGTAATGTGAATATTGGAGCGAGCGGGCCGACTAACATCGGTCCGTTGAGGACAACGTTGGCCTTGAGAATGTGTTTCTTGCGCGAGTTGTCTATCTCCAAGTCTAGAGTTTGTGCGAAATCGTGAACAATCACAAATGGCTCGTAGAACCTATATGAGCTCTTGTTGCATTGAGAAAAAGTTTCGGTCCTCGGCCATGCACTCAAGAGCGATCTGTTGCCGTGATACGAGAAGCGCACGCCATGCCTTCTTTAACATCTGAACCCCACCATCCGGCAGTGCAGCTCCATTTACTGAAGCCAACGCAAGGCCAACAACGATATCTTCATTCTCGGCTGCTGGCGAGCCGGGTTCAATTGCTGTTACGATAATCTGAAGAAGCATAGTATTTCAAGGGTACAGAAAGTATAACTCTGATTGACGCGGATCCATTAGTCCCGTCATCCCATGTAATTCCTGTGTCCGCCGTTTCAAAAGCTGCAATGAATGTGTGACGAATATCATCTCCCGCCAGGAAACGTTCCAGCTCGCGTTTGCTTACCTAATCAACCAAATGCTGAAATTTTTTCAATTATGTATGCTCACTTTTCCCGAAGTGTCTACGTCAAGTTGTTGGAAATGGTCAAAAACTTCGTCAATTGACACCTTCTCTGCTCTATCCATCTGCGCTCGTGAGGCTGCCCAAAGAATAATGGGCCAGTTGGAGTCGAGTCTGACGACCACCACACCGCCATCAACGCGGCTTGCGCTGCTATACGACTAGTTGGCTCGGGGGATTCACTTCCTCCCAAGAATCTGGCTACTATCCGTTACCTGGGTAGATTGGTTATTGAAACAGGTTAGCGTTAAGCGCACGGCGCGCGGCCGGCGCAACGGCTGGCCCAGCAGCCACGCGGGGCTACCTCGGACGGCCACTGGCCAGCTTAACTTGCACTGGTAGGCACTTATTCGGCCTGCCGAGCTACAAATGTGCCCCCAAATCTGCTCTCCCTGGAGCCTGGCTCGACTCCCTCCAAGCCGACGGAGATCGCGTCCGTAGATCTCCGGGCTTTGCGTGCCCCTCGTGCCTGGTCCAGAGCCGGTGCCTGCGCAGCGTGACGGTCGGCGGCCGACGGCTTCGTTTTGTTTTGCTGGTCGCGGTCGGTCTTGAAGTGCCGCGGGTCACGACCCATTCGGATCGCGGTCTCGGCTGGAATTTAGTGTTGCTCCGGACTCGAGGCATCACTCGCTACCTTACAATGCATGGGTCGCCAACAAGTCGATCTCCTTTGCATTCGGCACCCATTTTACCGCGTTTGGTGTATGGGTTTGAACAGTTGAATGTCTCACGGGTAATCCTGGCCGCGGGCAATCTCACCAGCCCATGGGCGTGGGTCACGAGGTCAGTGACGACGCTCTTGCACCCTCGATACGCCTGAAATGAGCAGATTCTCGTGCGAAAAGTGGCCCGCAACGCACCGCCGTGGGGCGCTCGCGGTCGGCCAAAACCTCCCGAGCGCTCAAACCAAGGGCTTTGGGGCGCGGGCGGGGGTGCGTATAGACGCCTGTGTATGTACAACCCTGACTGGGCCCCATAAGGCCCCATAAGGCGAGGTGAAGGGGAGGGCACATGTACCTGGGTACAATTATAACCCCCCCCGGTACGATACCGTAGCTACGGCACCGTAGGTACCTACAGTACGGTACTTGCTGGTACCGTAGGTACCACGGTACCTACCTACGGTACTGTGGTACGGTACCGCAGTACGGTACGGCATGTACAAGCTGGCACCGCAGTAACGTGCTTGCACGGGACGTTGCACAGCATCTCTGCGCGCGCCCGCAGCCCCGCCAGCTTTAATTCCTGTCCAAGGCCTGGAACGCCCGAGATTATGAATGATTCTCTTCAAGAATATCAAGACGTCGACTGCACATCACTGACCTTTAAGATTAAGGAAGCAGCTTCCTTTAAGAATACCTATGTACAAACCGAGGCAGTCTCTTCATTCAGCGTCTCCTCTGGGAAATGTGAGCGTGCGGAGCTGTACACCCAGACAAACTTGACGAGCAGTGCCGATCTAGTGGGAAAAGACAGTGGCGAACATGATCGCCTGCCCCTTGCTACAGAGCGTTTGGCCACATTAATGGTTAAGGAGCTCGAAGCTCCTGATGATGAATTTTCCGGCTATGCCCCTTTGCTTATGCCAGGACATCATAGCATAAGTTGCAGGTACACCCTTACCAGTAAGAAGGTATTGAAAGCAAACCTAAAATGTGTTGCCGTGTCTTGGAATGCTGCCGGAACCATGATTTGTGCCGCCTTCGGTAAATCACGTATACTCGGTTGGTGTGATGAACGTGGCATAATATGCTGCTGGCATCTGTTTCGAGAAAACTTTTCTCCAAATTTGCCCTCTCACACATTTAATCATTATGTTTGTTTTACCAGTCTTGCATGTCACCCCAAAACTCCGGCCCTTTTTGCTGCTGGGACATTCAATGGGGAAATACTCATTTATGACCTAGCCTCATCGCACGATATGCCGAAGGCAGTTTCAGATGTCGGTGAATACACCCACCGCGAGCCAGTTGCAGCACTGGATTGGGTTGGCAAATCCCTGGACTGGCAACTCGTCTCAATATCTTGTGATTGTATTGTCCTATGGTGGTCCCTAGCGTCAATGAGAATCGTAAGCTCTCAGAACAGTGGACATTTGCCATATCCGGTGCGTAGCCTTGAGGCAGCTCAATCACATTATTCGGGTGCTCATAGATACGTGGGATAAGGATCTCCAGAGGTGAAGCAAAAGTACCTGAACACTCGCCAGTGGTTAGCGGGCTCACCATGGCAGTTGGCCGAGCCAGTATCTTGATTGGCTCGGAGGGGGGTCTTCTGCTTCGTGCCCCAACACACATTCAAGAGCCAACGGCCATTAGTCAGGCGCTGAAATCTACTAAGTTGTGTTGGGAGACAGATGCAATAGAGGTACTGCAGTGCTTGCCACAACAGTCAGAAAAGAGAATGATCAGGCACCTGGAGGATTGGGCCAAGGACAGAAGGCAGCAGCACATTAATGCTGCTGATATATTTAATTCTAAACCAAATCTCCGTGTGATTTACCCCTCTGCCACTGGGGTGGTGACTGAGTTCGAACCACACGCTGGAGCAGCGCACAAATATGCATTTGTCTACTGGAAACAACTTGAAATAGGTGGGGCCGGTCACGACAATTGTTAGCTCACCTTTCCACCGCCACCTTTTTCTTAGTGTCGGGGTGGACGGGAACCTTGTGCTACGGTCTTCATTGCAAAAGCATCCATTGCTGTCTTCATCAGCCAGCATGGCAGATGAGGCCGGACAGAGTTGTGCACCAGTTGCATTAAATACCGCAGATTGGTCCAAGGCTCGTCCCCTCGTATTTGCTGTTGCTGGCGACTCAAATGTTGTGCTGATTTATGACCTTGGAAAAACGCAACCAATGAACCCGACTGCCAAAATTCACATACCCAGGACAACAGCAGATGAGGCTTGTCCGCGTGCACTATGCCTGCAGTATAATCCCAAAGTTAGAGACTTGCTTGCCTGTGGAGACTCCAATGGACATGTGCACATATGGCAACTGTCATGGAACTTGTCGAACGCTGGGCCATATGAGCAAGAATTGCTAAGAAAATTTGTTGAAGGTTTATTTTATATCAACGGTTATTTAATGGACTGAGATGCGCTTGGTAGGCACGTGATGATCCGTGCCGCATCAACGCGGTTTCAGGTTGGCTTGCTGTTGTTGCCGCACATACCTGTCCGCTGGCTTGTCGGAGCTAGTTGCAACCGGACTTACTCTAGCAGCGAACGGGTACGATTATAATAGGGTCAGAAGCGTCGTCTCTGCGCCGTGTTTCGCTCATCGCTAAGACAGGCGCCAGAGAACGTACCACCACAGTCGAGTTTGCCAGTATTTTGAGTTGATGTCCAAAGCGCCCGGGAGAGCCCAAAGCAAAGTAGGGGTGAGTTTGTAGAAGGGGGGCGGGTGTTGGCATGTCACCCTAGCACCTCCCATCGGCGTACCCTCCGAGTCCTTAGGGCCCCCTAGCGGAATAATCTGGTATTTTTTTTAGGCTCAGGCTGGGGACGGGGCCAGCACCCAAAGTGGTGAGATTTTCAATTGATAGCCCGAACCCCGCGCCTTCCCGTTGGGGTCCCAGGGGTATCCTAAGCACACGGCGACACTAGCTTGCCACGGAGGTGCCCCCCTCGAGATGGGGTGAGCGCCCAAAACGGCCTGACATGGGGGGGTTCGGCTCAACTCGCGGGTTTTCAGGGGGTGAAAAATCAAAACTCGCTCACAGGTGGCGGTGACACGACTCGGCCTGGGCATGTGGCAGACGATTACAATCCTCCAGTGCCCCCCCAGGCAGACCCTGCCCCAGACCCGACGGTGAAGACATGGTGCCGGATCCGGACCTTTAGAGGCCTGGTTCTAGTGCATCCATCCCCCCGGGGCTAGGCTAGCGTCCCCAAAACCGAGTAACTAGACTACTACTAAAATCAAAACTCGCTACTATGCTGGTGTTTCCCCCAGGGCTCGAAGCCCCCCTTGGTACCCGTGGCGTCGGTGTGATGCGCAAACGCGGCAGCTCTTAGTGTAGAACTGCCCAAAAAGTCGCCTAGCGCGGCGCGAAACGCCACTGGCGCGACGTTCGCGTGGGGCCCCTTCCGGCCCCTCGCTTTTTCAGGGCCCCACACTCCGCCAGAATGTGAGGCACCCCCTAAGGCCCATTCGCAGTAAGTTTCGGGGTTCGGGCTATTAAAGGGGAGGCGCTACAGCCCCCTTGGCTGGGGTCTTCAAGTTCAAAGTTTATTTATTTCTTATATTTATTTTTGGACCAAGCTGGCCAGGCCGCTGAGAGATTGATTCTGTCACGACGCTAGGACTAATTGGCAGGACCCTTGGGGGGAGATACCGCGCATCGCCGTTTCATCGGCGGCGGGCGCGGGCCGCGTCCTTCTACCGCGTCCTTCATAATAGCATACTTCCTTCCAAGCAGAACCGCCTCGACACACCCGGGTAAATCTGAGCCTGAATCGCTGCCGTCGGCTAGTAGCTTTTCAAGCTCCTAGTGACGCGATTGCGGTCGCAGTTGAGGATGATGCGCTGCGCCCTCTTCTTTAGCTCTCTGGGTATTGGCGTTCTATCGCTTTGTCCTACAGCAAAACACCACAGATGGTGCCATCCCACGGCGTGTCTGAATGTTCAATAACTTAGTGTTTGATCATCTAGGTCTTCAAGGAGGCAAACACTATCGGCCGTCAAGGAGGCAAAGCCAGTGCCGACGGAGACCAAGGCTCTAATTTATACCAGAACGCGTAGGTTCCCACTGAACTCGCGGCAGAACAAGGATCCAGTGACTGGGAGACCAAGTATCGTGTATTGCTGCCCTCAGTGTTGGACAGTAAGAATGAAGAATATACGCGATTCGACAAATACAAATCAAAGTACATGGGCCGCTACAATATTGTTGACCAGTCCAAGACTGATATGAGCTATTCTGACTTTGGTGCACTGGTGGCGGCTCAAGAGTATTCATTTAAAAATGGTGATGTCTTGACTGGGACGGTTGTCCAGTACGATGGTCCTCAGAAGGCGATGGTAGAAGTCGGGGCCAAAACCGCTGCGGTTTTGCCGCTCCGTGAGGCCACGATTGCACCAATGAGTGATGGAGCGACCATCGCAAACTTCGTTGATGTGGGTGAACAATATGAGTTCCAGATCGTTTCGGATTCTCGGGACGATGGCCAAGTAACCGTATCTATAAAAAAGATCATGTATGCAAAAGCATGGGAAAAGTTGACCGAGTGGTATGCCGAGGACCCAGTGTTTGAGGCAGAGATTATCCAAGTAAACCGTGGAGGAGCCATCATCCTCGTTGAAGGTCTACGTGCGTTCCTTCCAGGCTCCCATATCATGGGCAGTGCTGGTGCCTCTGAGGCCATGATTGGGAAAAAAATCCCGCTCAAATTTTTGGAGGTCAATCAACAGGCCAATAAATTGGTTGTGAGCAACCGCCGTGCAGTTATCGAACATTCGATGGCTTCCATCAAGCGTGGAGCTGTCTATGATGGGATCGTGACTGCGGTAAAGCCTTACGGTGCATTTGTGGAGATCATGGGGATGTCCGGTCTCCTCCATATTTCCCAAATCTCATATGACCGCGTTGAAAATCTTGAAAGCAGCCTTGCTAGTGGAATGGCCATCAAGTGTATGGTAATAGACCACGACAAGACAGCAGGTCGCATTGCTCTTTCAACTAAGACCCTTGAACCTGAACCAGGGGACATGCTTCGTGATCCAGAACATGTGTCTGGCTGAGTTGTTTCTTGTTGTACAATTTTTAACGTTGCTACGTTCAGGTGTTTGCACTGGCTGAGCAGACCTCTGCCAAGTACCACGCCCTAAAGCAGAGCCGCCACATATACTCGAGTACAGCAAGTAATACCTTATTTGTTTAGGCCCGCGTGGAAGCAGAGAAGCTTGCTCGTGAGCAGGCTGCTAAGGAAATGGTTCTTGGCCTTGGTGACTCGCTTGGGTCCTTGAATGATGTTCTACAAGGCGATACTACTACCGCGCCATTAGACTCTGAAAGTCCCTGAGACGTGCTCACTTTCCATCCTGAGTGAGATGACCAGCTGCTAATTATACTTGCGACTGGATAGCCACACCTCCATATTTAAACGCGTCTCTCTGACTAAGTTGTGATGAGGACAATAACATATACAGGCTCCCTGGGGACTTCGGCATTTACGGGGTGCTAGCATTCAGCCGACCTGTAGCATTCAGCCGACCTGAGGGATTATGTATACTCCATGTCCCATCCAAGTCCTGACGGATGAGCCATAAATAGTCACGGTACTATACATAATCCATTTTTAAATTCAACATAAAAACTATCCCCTTTTCTTACCAGTCATAAAAAAATATGTCAAAAAAGCTGATACAAGAATCGCCAAAATACTTTATCCGTTCAAGTTGGCACTGGCATTACTGCCATTAGTAGTCATTGGGCCCGGGCCCGGGGATGATACCCGCCAAAGACTCGGGGAACTCCCGACGACTATCCCAATGATATTCGTTAGTAGTATAGACAAAACGTATAAAATTAGTCCCAGCGCGGCCTCAGGCCGACGACGTGGAACGAATTTGATACATTTTTAAGTTGTGGGTGTGAGCGAAGTCGCCACGGCAACGCAGGTATTGGCGAAGCCAATGCCGAGTGGGGGATGGTGGCGACGTGGGAGCGAAGCGATGGCAGCATCGGCGACCGGGGCAGTCGATCGCGCCCCCACTTTCGACGTAAAGACCACGATCTCAGCTTCTGCGTGGCCCCCAAGGACGCGGACGGGACCTACGTGAAGCGAGACCCCATTATTGTATGGCAAAGTGTGGTTGCTTTCGCCCCCCGGAGACCGGAAGGTGCCGAACGGTGGCAATATTCACCAGCCGTCGCCTCAAAAGTCGCACCTGATTGGACTCGGATGGTCACGGTACCTATTTAATTGATTGGCTAATGCTATATATAAGTCCTTAGTGGCTTTAGTTTCGACGCTGCGTGAATGATCTGAGTTGGCCCTACAGTAAAAAAACCTTATAAAAAATACATAGGCCCGACTGAATCGCCTGCCTCATCTGAATCGATCTACCTCATGACAGCATCAGTAGCCGACCGCCTGGCCGCAGGTTTGCAACGAGAATCGCCCCCACCTCGACGGGCATCATTAGTCACGATATCTGCACGTGACGATGTATTGGTGCTAACACACCCAAACATATTAAAGTACGGCCACTGCAAATTTTCTTTGGATGAATTACAACCTGTGCCGACAAGCATAGAAACATTTAGTCACGCGGTCTCATTATCCAAGCTCCGTTTCAACAAGTCTGCTGATGCCGTGCTTATCGCAGGTCCCTACTTTTTGTGTTCAGCAAGAGCTCAGTGTACGTATCAAATAAGGTCACAACGCGACGCCCACAGGTCATGCCGCCACAACGTGGACAGGATGGCGCGTTTAGCCTGTCAGCCAAGTGGATGGCCGCTCATCTATTAACTGCAGATGACGGAACCATGATTGTTGATGCCATGTTCCCGCAACAGTTTGATGATCATGTCTGTGCGCTGGACACTATAGGCAATCTGCGCTTTTGGAACGTGTCGAGCGGTGTGATGACCAGAATTATAACAACCGTAGTTGGTGCAAGAGCTTTTTGCTTTGGTGCCGCAGGGCAGGAACCCGAGTTGTGCGATTTATTAAAATTAGGTCGGCTGCGTTCACGTAAAACGTTGCAGGTGGGGGTGGTTTGGTGCCTTTATCATGACATCTGATCGCTTGATTGCTATTAGCCCAGTAGCTCCACGACGATGTTGTGCAGCGCAAAGCAGGCTCGTACAGTTACGCACTGCTTGTCAAGTTGGCTTGAAAAAGAACACAGCTGATGTTGCGGAGAAGGGGTCTATATCTATAAAATGGCTGGATGGCACGTTTCCAGACTCACCAAAAGGGCCTGTTGACAGAAATATGTGGATAACAGCGCGTGAAGAGCGAAATCTGATAGAAATGGCCGTTTCCGGCCGCTCTCTTCCCCTAGATGCAAAATTTGGCAATCCACAAGGTGTATGTCTCGTCCGTGATGACGGGCCTCTAGTTGTAGTCGCAGTAGCCACAGACAATGCCCATATTTGTACCATTCTGGTGAATAACAATATCTTCACACCAGCGAGGCACGGATTGCATGTGCCTGTGATAATGCGAAATGTTGAGTCCCTGGTGGTAATTGATACTGAAAAGGTAATCTCTTCCCGGCTGGAGTTCAACGGAAACGAATTATTTTATTTCCATGACCACGGTGTGGCTATCATTGACATTCGCTGGGCAAAAAATCTTAGCCTAAAGCACCTCTCCAATTTATCTGCATTGGTATCCATGCGGCCATCTCTTTGTCGACATGTCGTGTTGTCACGCAGCATCATAGTTGGAGAGGTTTTGCTGAACAACTTCTCTCGAGGCCCCGAAATTATTTTTTGTTTTGACAGTGTCCTAGTATCTCGCCACAAACATGTAACCTACAGGCTGGTTTGGTGACAGTTCATGTTGCGCTGTTGACGCAACAGCAAGTCGTTTTGCTATGGGTCACATAGACCTCACGGTAACGGCGCCGTGTTTTAATCAGGGGAATTGTCTTCTTCTAGTCAGGTCCTGTGAAGACATGCTAAAGATGATACCAAAGGCACTCGTGCCGCTGACCAACAAGCAGTCGAATGTATCTTATCAGACTACAAATCACTTTGCGGCACTACGGGAGTCCTTAGAGTGCGACGTCATCATTCCCCTTCACTACTACGCTAGAGCGCTACTTGCTTTAAAGGAGGTGTTTGAGATGTTGTATTCAAAACAGCGATACTATTTCATTGAAATTATCCACAAGCAGCTAAACGTGGTGCCCGGTGCAGTAATCTCAAAGCTACAATTTCCTCCTTCATAGCAGCGATTTAAAATAGGCATTAAAAATGCTGTACGGAGCACTGAGGACCAAACTCGAGGGGACGAATTCCCTTCAGGGCCAAATCCAAAGTCGGATCGGCATGCTCATCACCACATCAAAAGAAGTCCGGGAAAAAATGTGTCAGGCCGAAAGAGACTATGTTGATGGCTTAGAGAGAATTTTGGCCCAACTCGAAAATGTGGAGACTCGTGTTTCTGTAGAGACGCGGCGTATTGGTTTATACATGTCAAGGATGAGCCAAAATCTGGACCTGTCTGAGGGTCAAATCTATCTAGTCAAGCAACTTCTAACTAGCCAGACTAAGGTACTCTGTGCTGCTAGCCGCAAAGTGATTGATCTGACAGAGAAAACTTTTGATTATTAAGTAGTACATGTCGCGCTATCATTATTATGATCAGTCCGCCGAGATCTTGAGGGGCCCGGAGCGGCTTGCGACCCCTAGCCCAGGCCCCTGGGGCATGTTTCGAAGGTCGAAGGCAATATAAGAATTTGAAAGTCACGTAACACGGTACTCAAGTAATTTTCCACCAATGCATTATAGTTCGGGCATCGATCCGTCGACGGCCAGCATGATCAACTTGACCTTGTGCATGCCCAACTCCGAGTCGGAGCCCCACTCCGGGTCCCGGGGCCGCCCACTGGCACCTCCAATCCCGCACCACTGGCTTCGTACACTGAAGATCCTTTCCCTAGCTCGGCACGGCGCGGGCCCGAAAGGCGAAGTGGGGGTTCTTTTACGAAGTCACGGTGGCGCTTTTACATAACAATGTGTAACTTTGCCTTCAAAAGCCTGGTACATGCCCAAGCTAAAAAAAAGCAGTCACCTGGGATGCATCCAACCTGGGCCCGGATGCATTCGAGTCTAGTACTAGTAACCGTCTACTACAAGTACCATTGAACCTATCTCAGATATTTAATTTCCCACACTTAATATTTAAGTCTACAGAGTAAATGTTGCCACGGCTCGGGCTTATCCCCACAAGAGACTCGCGCCGGGTACGGGGCCGTCTCTCACGAGGCTGCCGGAACCCTTGCTACATTATAGTACCGTAGGCAATGTAACAACGACATACCTGTACCTGCGCAGGTATTGGCCCTACGCAGTGTTAATTCAAAAATGAAGCGCGCACATGACGCTGAAGACGAGTCCGAGGACGATTCTGGGGAGAATTTAATGGAAGATCTAGCTGATGACTACGTTGCCATACCTGAGTTGGATGTATATGACAGAACAGTACTTGATGAGCGTGACTTTCAACCTATCGACGCGAAGGCACGCCTTAAGGCAGAGGTGCGCCCCAGTGAGAAGCCCTTGTCAAATGTTACTTAATGTACTCAGCGCGAAATGGATGCAATTCGTGGCACCAACCGTGATGCACGTCTTTTTGACCATCTCAATGACCTAGGACAAAGTGATTTGGTAGATGAACTTGGTCGCATACAGAGAAACACAGAGCACAGAGGCGTCGGTTCGAATTTCTCCCTAGCTGAGAGGGAAATCAATCTCGAGACAATGGATATGCCGCTTCGCGAGTGGGTTGAAATAGTTTCATGTATCGAAGTTTTTGCGCAATTTGTCTGCAAATAGGTGGATAGCTCAAGAGAGTACTCGTTTTGAGATCAAGCGGAGGTCTGCTAGAGTGTCTATCATTACGCGACTGCCAACGGCCAACCAATATAGATTCCGAGCTTTCCTTGAGTCTGACGACGCACACATGACCAATATTCGTACCATGTGCGCCAACAACCTTGTATCTACCAGTGCCAACGAGAAGTCTCGTGTTGCTTTACTATCTTGGCATTTTTGCGGCAGATTGAACGTACCTTAGGCCAGCTTCGATGTTTCTTATCACCATTTAAGTTCTGAAGTTCCCATTTTGGCTATATGGGTCGCTGACGCCCCAAGTGACATCATTGAGTAAACCGTCGCTGCCTTATTGACCCATTTTTATTTGAGTAGCAATCCTTGGCATTTATAGGATCTTTGATGAGGTAGCAAATGAGTTGGTGCTTTCCTCCAAGCAATTTCCAAAATACAGCTTGATCCCCGCGTGACGCTTAATCAAGTGTTGGGGTCTTGTCCGGCTTATCGGATGTTTGATAGGTAAAATCAAGGATGAAATTCACGTTAGAATATGCGACTTGCCAATAGTGGATACGCTCAGAGAGCTAAGGAAATGTCACATAAATCAGTATCATAACTTTGTGTTGACCCACAATTTATGGTAATTCACTTTCCCTAGGCTCGTTCGCGTCACTGGCGTAATAGTATGCAGTGTGTAGAAAATACATCCGACTAGACCAGGAAACTGCAGGTGGTTATACGGAGGTCAATAGTCTTTCCCCAGCTCAAGCTCGTAAAGTTTCTCTGCATGAGCTGTCATGCCAATCTGGGTCCCTTCAAGCAAAGCAATGCAACAGAAGTCATCAACTCCATCAAAAAAATCCTCTGTAGTACATGCAAATTCAAGTGTCCTCTAGGTGAGGCCAAGCTCTTGCCCTTGTTGTCAGAATAGCGGTCCATTCCAAATCGACCTAGAACATACAATATATCGAAACTATCAGGAGCTTGCTATTCAAGAACCACCGGGTGGAAATTAGTGCAGACAAAGCATATACATAATGTGATTATTGATTCAGGCGAGGTGCCACCTGGACGGGTACCGAGGCACAAGAACGTGATTCTTGTTTCTGATCTTGTTGATTCGGCCAGACCTGGCGAAGAGATTGACATAACCGGCATTTATGTTCACTCGTGCTGCACACGGTCCCACCTGCCCCCTTCGTTGAAATCACCGAGACGGGCCTTGTTGTAGGTATGACATCGCTTTTGCAAGTAAGAATCCTTTACAATCGTCGTTCTTGACTCTTTTAGGCCGAGCTGGGTTTCCAATATTTTCAACAACAATCGAAGCAAATCACGTTCGTAAAACGCGACCGGACCATATAATGTGAATGTATGAACTCAGGTCGCCAAGAAGTCCATTACCACGAAGGATGCTTTTTCATGCCTGAGTGAAGAGGAGAAGCGCATAATTTTGCGCCTTGCTCGTAATCCTCGGATCCAGGAGCAAATTGCACTTATCCACGTCTGATTCTACCCAGGGAATTTCTGATGAAAAGCCCAGGTGTCTTCTTTGGCGCCATCAATCTATGGATTAAAGCTTGTGAAGCGCGCACTCGCAATGTCAGTATTTGGAGGTTGCTCGAAGAATGTTGATGGCAAGCACTGTGTTCGTGGTGATGCAAGTTACTTGAGCTAGGGCCAAAAGGCACCCAACATATAGTCAGGCACCGTAGGTGAATGTATTGCTAGTTGGGGATCCAGGATGTGCAAAGCCAGTGGGTCGAGTCTCTAATGATTACCCTCACAAGATAAGTCCGACCTAACAACTCTAAACTAGGTCGCAGCTTCTTAAATACTGCTGTGGCGTTGTGTCGCGTGCTGTTTACACCACTGGGAAAGGAGCATCTGCTGTTGGATTGACAGCCGGTGTCCACAGGGACCCGGTGTCAAAAGAGTGGACTCTTGAAGGCGGTGCTCTGGTGCTTGCGGATAACGGGATGTAAGAAGCAATCCATTTTGTTGCCGGCTCTTTTAAGATAGTGTCTAAAGGTGCTGCATCGACGAATTTGATAAAATGAACGAGCAAGATCGAACGTCTATCCACGAAGCAATGGAACAACAAACTATTAGCATATCTAAGGCGGGAATCGTTACGTCACTCCAAGCACGCTGCTCCATTGTAGCAGCTGCTAATCCTATTGGCGGCCAGCACAATGCTGCGCAGGAAAGCACCCACTGGTAGCGACCATTTGACTTAGGTATGACCCAAGTGCAACCTTCAGTGAAAATATAGAACTAACTGTGAGAGTTTCTTATTTAACGCGATCCACTTTTTGTGTGTTTATGCAGGATCCGATCATTCAGCGCTTTGATATTTTGTGCATACTGCAAGATGTCGTTGATCCGTTATCTCAGCGCCCGAACCTATCTTACAATTTCGAGCATTCAGTGTAAGATAGGTTACGTGATGACCAGCTTGGCAATTTTGTAATTGAATCTCATCAAAATGCGCAAAGTATGCGCGGCAGGATTTCAGTGTACATTTCATTTGATTCCTACCCACCATTCAAGCAGGCAAGATGCCCCAACGTGGGCTGGCTGATACTAAAGCCGCCTTGGGTCATGATTCCGAGGATTGCACAAATGCTATTTCACAGAGTAACTTGCGCAAATATGTCGCACATGCACGCGCAACCTGCCGTCCAAAGTTACATGCCATTGATCAGAATAAAGTATCGTGCTTATATGCGGAGCTTCGCCGCGAATCTGCAAATTGTGGGGGTATACCTATCGCCGTGCGTCATCTAGAGTCACTTATGCGAATGGCGGAGGCACAAGTAAGTCAGTTCCAAACTTGCCTCCTGATGAGTGGTGAGTACAACAAAAGAATCCAACATTTATCTAGGCAAAAATGTCCTTGCGTGAGCATGTCTGTGATGATGATGTCAATGCTGCTATTACTATGCTTATTGCCTCTTTCATAAATGCACAAAAAAATTCGGTGCGTTCCTCACTTGAGCGTGGCTTTCGCAAATACCTCGTCTACCGATCTGACTTTTTTGATCTGCTTCTTCATGCATTGCGCTCACTCATGCGAGAGGCACAAATATATTCTAGTCTTCGTACAAATCGAAGTCCAGGCCTCCTAACCTGCCGTGAGCTTGAGGTACTCGTCACAGACTTTGAGGCAAAAGCTCACGAATTTAATTATCAAGGTAACCTGGAGGAGCAATGCAACAGAGTCCGCCGTACTGCCGCGGCAGCGGCTTAATTATGTACCTGAACTTTATCATTGCATGTGGATGACAGGTTTTACACATCTGAAGTTTTCTCTAATCAAGGATTCAGGCTGGATCATAGAGAGCAAGTTATTCTTTGGTCACCACCTGGCAACCAGTAATAGAAACGATAGGCAGCTCTGTGCGGCACCAGCTCAAAATCGTCAAAAAGCAGTAGATACAAGCCAGAAAGGCGCTCGGGGTCCTTAAGCCGAGATGTGGGTTGCTATGGTAGATGTGGGTTGCAACGTGGGAGTATGCGAAATAATATCACGTTGTGCTGGATTTTTGAGCCTTGAGCCACCTTCACCTTTTCTTGATTGAGCTCGTTTCTCCCGAATTTTGGAGTGCCCTGGCCGGACATCAGTCACTCGGACTTCTATCGATTTACTTGGTGATGCGGTTGCCACGCACGATGAGACTGTCCTTTCGCTCCGTGAGGCCAATCTGATTGGCCGGAAGCGGTCACTTTGCAGCGGGACTGGGATGGGCCTCAGTCATCGGAGAGTAACGACCGGGCTCTTAGAGAAAAACTACACGTTTTAAATGCGAGTGAACGTCCATAGTGTGTTTAGGGGCACCGACCGTGATAGCGCGTACCGAGTAGTAGAGATGGGGAGCTCGTGAGGTTGCGAGAGATACAGGGGCTCGTAGATGCCCAACATTTCAAGTTGCCCCAACTTGCGTTGCTCGATTGGCATCTACGAACCCCTAACAAAAATCAACGCCAATAAACCTCAATATTTACAAAAACGTGCCAGGGCAACCTCAAAACGTTTAAACAACGACATGATAAAAATTGCAATCCTCCTAGGAAGAAGTTTCTTCTGGTAGTAGTAACTTGAACATTGTTCTATGTCATTTTTGGTCTCTAGCATAATCGTCAGGATGCTTCGCATCAGCACCCTGCGTGATGCAACTTTGCCGAAATGCGAAGATACATCTTTGCAATGCCACCTCCTCCAGATATTCTGTGTGTAATTTTGCTCTAGGCAGAAGTCCCTTCAAATTTTTTAAAGTTCAATCCAATCTCCTACTAGGCTATTCCGTCCCACAAATACTCCGGGCCTTCAAACCCCTGAACTTAACGGATCGTTTCCCAGGTATCTGTGCCAGTGAGTATTTTGTGTATCTTGGTTCAGTATTTTGTCCGGACCCGGACCTGGGCCGCGGCCGGGCGGACCAGTAGTAGCTAGTTACTCGGTTTTGGGGACGCTAGCCTAGCCCCTGGGGGATGGATGCGCTAGAACCAGGCCTCTAAAGGTCCGGATCCGGCATCATGTCTTCACCGTCGAGTCTGGGAGCAGGGTCTGCCTGGGCGGACCAAAAAGTAAAGCTGGGCGGACCAAGAGAGACCGCGGAGTCGTAAAACCCGAACCCGCCGTCCTCGCGGGCAGGGTCCAGACTCGGGAACAAGAGGTTAGTCGCCTTTATTTTTTTTGGCCACATGACGAGACAAGTGCAACCCAGACCAGACCGAGACAAGTTCAAGCAGCGCACCGGGGACGCCACGGAGGTGGCCAAGGAGGAAGCATTTACGCTATGGCTCAACGAAAATGGTGCTCGATTTGGCGAAAAAGTAGAGCTGCGGGGTTACGAGGATGAGGTGCGTGGAGTGCATGCAACACGCAATCTCCATGCTGACGAAATAGTGATAGAGATTCCTCTCAAATGCCTGATTACTGTTGAAATGGGCAAAGCGACAGATGTTGGCCGTGCTGTGCTCGAGGCGGAGCTCGAGCTCGATGCGCCTAAACACGTTTTCCTCATGCTATTTCTGCTCCTCGATCGCCGTAATCCGAGCAGTTTTTTTCGTCCATACTACGACGTTCTCCCGCGGACATTGAAAAACATGCCAATCTTCTGGGAGACGAACGAGCTCGCATGGCTAGAGGGTTCATACCTGCTCACGCAGATCGACGAGCGTAAGCGTGCCATTCAAAGTGATCACAAGGCCATCGCTGGAATTTGGCCAGGATTTTCTGACATTTGCACACTTGATGAGTTCTCTTGGGCACGCATGTGCGTGTGCTCGAGAAATTTTGGTGTTGTTGTCAATGGTATTCGGACATCTGCCATGGTTCCTTACGCAGACATGCTTAACCACTTTCGACCACGTGAGACTAAGTGGACCTTTGACAACACCCGTGGTGCTTTTACCATCACAACACTCCAACATATTCCGATAGGCGCGCAGATTTACGACTCGTACGGCCAAAAGTGCAATCATAGATTTCTGCTCAATTACGGTTTCTCAATTGAGGAGAATTGTGAGCCAGACGGATCTTGTCCAAATGAAGCTGCCCTCCTAATCCGCCTCTCACCAGACGACCCTCTTGCTGCACGTAAACAGCTCCTTTGGATTCGGGATGGAACTTTGGGTGCAAAGCACATTCGCGTCTGTGCAAATGACAACGAGAATTTTCGCGCCTGCCTTTCGCTGCTTCGTATTGCAGCAGCAAATGAGGACGAGCTAGACTGCATCCTTGTTCAGAATCCATATGGTTCTTACCGGACTGCATCTGATGTTCACGTTCCCCTTTCACTTCGAAATGAGTGTGCAGCGCTCTCTCTCCTTAAGCTCACCTGCGAAAGAATGCTCGACGCTTACCCTCGAACTCTTAAAGATGATATTGCTTTGCTAGAGAGTGATGCCTTGGCCCCTTTCTCCAATGTGCGCCACGCGCACATTCATGTCAAGTCTGAAAAGGTCGTCCTTTGCCACTACATCCGTTTTGCTAAAACTGCACTTGATCTTGCTCATCAGAGCAACAGTGAATTCGACGCCACGCTTTCTAGGCTTTTTGACTCGCCACTATACTGCCATGTCGCTGCATACTGCAATAGTATCCTCCGACAAGTGCGTGCGCATGTACGCACGCAAAAACGTCCACCACCACAGTCAACACAAATAGACTTGTCAACACCGACGATTGTCTAGCTGATTTTGAATCTTAGTCATTGTCAATTGTGACAAGCAAAAAGGGAAATGACGTACTGGGGCACACCCCATAGAGGGCGGGGTACGAACCTGGTACGGCACCTTATGGATGTGGAATGATAGGAAGTCATGTGCGAATGATGCATGCATGACCAAAGGGGTACGCGTAGCTACCTTAAATTACACTACTAAGTAAGTAGTTTTGGTTGACGGTGTTAAGCTCTTAGAGCTTGTTCCTTTTTTTAGGTCTTCCTTTAATTTATTTAATTTATTTATTTATGTGGACGAGATTAGCGAATCTAATTCTGAGAAACCGGAAACTCCAAAATGGCCCGGGAGAGATGGATGATCCGTAACCGTGACTACCCCAACGCTGCAGTACTATATTATTAGGAACTACGACCTGGGTGAACAACCTACTGAACACTCTACTAATTCTTACGGTAAAGATTAAGTGCATTCATTGAGAGGCACTGGCAAATGCCAAGTGTGCTACCTGACGACTCGGATATTTACCAACGCGCACATTTCAATGAGACGAACGACAAGGATGGAGGACAACGTTCACCCCGTATTTCCATAAGGGAAACAAGAGCTTACCCTCATCAAAAGGGGGAGTGCGATAAATAGCGAAATACCCTCCCCCCCCCCCCCCCCCTATCCTATACCCTTTATATACACTTACATCACCCTTCAACACGCAACGCGTAATAAACACCGTTAAACTAAAACTACTCAGTGTATTTTAAGGTAGCTCCGCGGCAGACTATCTCAGCCGCCGTACTCCCAAAGGCGCGTACTCTTTTGGTCTTGCCAGTGCCAGTGCATTATTCGCAGCGCTTTGGGGTGGTTGTTAAACTACCAGTGAGGCTACTACTCCCAAGTACCTTCCCCCGCCCCTGGGTTTGGCGCCTGATTTTTTATGTCGACACGTCCGACACACTCCGAGAGAAGTACGGTACTTGTGGGAGTCTGAGATGCCTAGGGGTCCTTGGCTGTCTATCGCTGGCTTTATTTATGTTGAGGACGGGTGCGACTTGAGAGGTCCACATCTCGCCGCTTATGCTACTTTTGTGCCGTGGGCGGTCGTGACTTAACCGTCTTGAGTGGGGGTACTCCATCCAGTGACCCCAATTATTTGATGCAGTCGGCTATCATCTGCGAGATTTCAGCGAATGGGGACCGCACAGCCATCTTTAGTACACACCCGGCCTCCTCTAGTTGCAACTGTGCACGCACTAGAAATTTGATGTTGCCAACAAAAACACCAGCAAGATGAAAACTATATGGAGATCCAGATTGCGCTTGAGCAGAAGAAGCGGCTTCTGGCCTACAAAACCCATTGAATTATTGCTTCCTTCATGTGATGACGCACTGCATTCCAAGGCAGGCAGCGACAGCAGCCACCGCAGCTTCAATCTCAGTGAAATGTAAGCTAAATTTTTCTAGCACCTCATTTTTTTTGTCTAAAGACTCCCAGATGCCACGAAAGTCGGCATCAGCAATCTGGACCTAAAAAAAGCTCGCTCATTTTTTTTGTTTTTGTTTTCCTACCTCAGAAATGAAGTCGGCAGTAAAGAGCTCGACATCTTCAAGTGGGTATTCTTCAGCAAATCCATCTTTATCGCCTTCTATTTCCCCTGTGATAGGATCAACTTCAATGACTCGAAACTTGAGTTCGGCGACAAATTGAGCTGATGGCACATGGTTAGAGCTTGCATTGCGCCGGAGCACTAGCCAGGACCGAGAACTATTGCCTGTGTAAATTATTTGCAAAGCCGAAGTTATTACCATATGCCCTGATTTGTACCACATCGCAGCTCAGGTGCACTTATTGATTTCTCAACATCATAACTAGCGCCCTCATTAGCAGCGTCAATAACCACACCTGAGGTCGGCTAGTGTGATTTTTTTTTGTCAACTATCAACTCGCTGGCTATCACGTGCATCGATCAAGAGTTGCTCCGAAAGGGTATTCGTGATAATAAATTCAAGAATGACATGATCATTTGTCACATGCTTGATATAAGAGACAACATATTCGGTCTCAGACTCTGTCAAATCAATTATCGAGGTAGAACGGAAAATGGGCCCCAGTGAAGCTAATTCGGGAACTTTGTAGAGCTCAGCGACAGCGTCAGATGACGTTCTTTCGTTCGATACTTTAGTACTCGACATCTAAACATGAAAATCTTTGCGATTAGTTCGATTTCTAATTTAAAACTTAGGTGCTACCTGGATTGATGCACCTGGTCTTTTATCTTCAACAAAAGGAAGCGTCTCTATCGTGAGAGCTACACTCTCCATCTGAATCTGGGTCATTTCGAATTGATTTAGTGCCTGTGCAAGCTTAGAAAATTGCATAGGGAGAGGCTCTAAAAGTAAATTCACTTCTTCATCTGAGGCCGAAATATCTATAGGGGGGCGTTCTTCATCTCTGGGAGCATCCCCTGTCGCCAGGTCATTGCAGGAATTGAGGATTGAGTTGATGTCATCACCAAGCAGGCGCAGCGCCAGTGTTGCACGGTCACGGACCTCGTCATCCTCATCCTGCAGTGAACGTCTCAGCAGCACAGACACTGACTTTTTAAGTGCTGGCAATTGTACAGCAAACTTAGTCAGTGCGGTTATAGCAGCAGCACGCACGACTGCGTTCTCAAGAATGATTCTATTGTACACAAAACGAATGTACCGGGCAGGCGCTGGCGTTGTTGGACCAAGGGAACCAACTAGATGAAGAATCTGAGTTGAGAGCGCAGTAAACTCGCAGTCCTCAATAAATTCACAGAGATGAAACAGAGATGATTCCTTAGTCTCGGGAATAGCGCAAATAAGAGCGACAATTGCGTCCACGATGGCTCTCTTAAAATCGAATCCGCCTTCCTCACGTAGAAAATTAGCGAGAAACCCCACGAGAATGCGATGCTTAAGAGGATACTTAAGACAGAGCTCCCGAATAGCAACAACAACCACTATCTTGAACTCATCGGCGATTTCATTCATGAATGATGAAATTTGCTTCATCAGTCTATCGACCGAAGCCTCAGATCCTGTCTTGAGCAGTGTGGTAATTGCAAATGTGGCGATGGAACGATTGCCATCTGCAATCAGTGACTCCATATCATCATTGCATTTGATAATTGCTGCTGGTTTTGCTATTGCCACATCGGACAGAGCCCGCATTGCAGCCAGTCTCAGCGTAGATTTGGGTGAAGAAAGAAATAGCTGCAACACTGCAACTGCTGGTGCAAGGTCGCGTTCTTCAACGCATGGTAGTAAGATCAGGGCTTTGGCTGCTTCGTATATCACAGACTCTGATCGATGCCGAAGAGAGAGCTCTAGGAACTGGTACGCTGCACGGCCGTTCGTGCTCGCAAGCATATCTGAGCCATGGCCTCTGAGAATAGTTGTGATGTAGCGAATGAGGAGGCAAGTGGCCATGGGACTGGAGATCGTCCCACGTGTTAGCTGAGCAACCATTTTTGAAATAGCAAGACGGTCGTGCTGCTTGATTTCATAGAGTAAAGAAAGTGCATGAAACTGCACCATTTCAGAGGTTGAATGCAAGGCCTCTTGCACTTCATTGACCCATCTCCTAACAACATCAGGGGAACCCCTAATCAAGTGACAACCTAGAGACGAACATGAAAAAGTTAGTAAAAAGTTAGCAGTAAAAAGTTAGCACACAGGAAAGCACCGGCAACGAGAGCAGAGGAAGAGACCATTGAATTTTTGTCCACAATAGCCTGCTTCATATAACGTTCAATGGCACCAAGCATCGTGGAATCAATCCTAATCACGTGTTAGCATAGCAGAAAGTCTGTAAACAAACTTACATTTTTGCCAGCACACGAATTGAGTTGGCTCGAAACAGATCTTCGCTCGAATTCATGTCCTTAGTTAGGGAAGAGGTCACAATGATGATATCATCAGGATTACAAGTCTCTGCCACCTGCTTGAGATTTGATGGGATGTGACGAGCGTCAGTAACTCGCCTCCTTGATGAAAAAGTAGACCATCCTTCGAAGAGAAGCATCGTTAGACTGGAAGAGCTTTGTCACGCCAAAAAAGACCTCCGTCACCTCGGACGAAGACATCATATCTCCTTGTGTCACGATATGTAAGAGTTTTGTGATGAGCTGAGAGCACTTCCTTGGCGATTCTGTCACGACTTTAGAATCTGAAAAGACTCGACATTCTTGAAGTACCGTCGCTTTCTCGAGGTCGGCAAAAGGTGAAGCTAAGGAGATAACGTTTCAAGGTCACGAGTGTCGGTACGCACGTGATTCGCCGTCTTCGCGTTTAAACTTGTCTTTAAACCCCTGGATTTCTTTAACCATAGAAGAAAGCGTAAGGCCGCCACCATCCTCTATATTATCAGACGACATGATGCCCGAGGCCGTACCTCGGTATATTTATTATCAGGAGACAGCAGTACCGTAGGTACCTCGGTACTGGTACGCCCGTGACCCCCCCCCCCATCATCACATTTCTGCTACCTACGATAGGATGCGACTATGGACAGTTGGTTATCTGACTGTTTATCTGTCGTGAACTGGCCATCTTATTCCTCGATTGCGTGGAACTGAACTTGAACAAGTCACGGTGTGTATTCAAGTTCGGCCTAGAACAGGCCGGGAATTCCGTAGGTCTTCGCTCTCAGCCCCTGTGTAGGTCTATGTACGGCCCAAACTTGAATCGGCGAGATTTTCAATTAATAGCCTCAGGCTATACCCGCAAATTAAGCCCGCTGGGTCCCAGGGCATCCTAAGCACACGGCGACACTAGCTTGCCACGGAGGTGCCCACATCGCGATGGAGTGCGGTCCCCAAAATCAAGGGGTACTAAATACAACCTTAGAGCTACTTGCCAAAATGGCCTAACATGCGGGTATTTACTAGTAGCTTAACTTGCGGGAAATTACACTCGCTTCTATGCTGATGATTTCTCCTCCGAAGCCCCCTTGGGTACTCGTGGCGTCGGTAGGATGCGCAAACACGGCAGTCTTTAGTGTAGAATCGCCCAAACAGTCGCCTGACTCGGCACGAAACGCCACTGGCGCGACGTTCGCGTGGGGGCCCTTCCGCTCCCTCGTTTTTTCAGGGCCCCTCACTCCGCCGAGCCCGACTCGCCGAGCCGAGCCCGACTCGGAGGCTTCGCGCAGCCTCAGGCTACTTCAGTGAGGCAACGCCGGAGGAACTTGAAAAGGGGAGCTAAGAGTTATCGACGGACATACGCTGAAGTGCCGGGACCACCCTCGGGCAGTCCGACTACTCAAAACATGAATCGCAGACGGCTCAGTTTCGAAAGAAAGGACTAATCACTAATCGAAAGAAGTCAGCCGAAGCACTGCCCGAGGTCAAGTTCGAGTTTGCAACATAATTCTTGTCTAGAAACTATAGTCATTTTTCGTCCGCAAGGAATATGGCAATACCAGCAAGAATCCAAATATCAGCGTCCTCTTGGATTGGGAGAGCTATTTGAACGAGCAGTTGTTCCCGTGTGGTATCATGGTAGAGTGGAATATCTAGGCTGCTAAGTTCACTAGAAGGTCTGACAGTACAATATCCCAGGGCAAGCGCTGGCAGTGAAGTAATCTCGGGAGCATTATTTGAGGTTTCAACAAGATGTGTGTCCTGCAACTCTGCTCCTTGCAGTAAAAGGCCTTTCGCGACAATTGCGACAGGTGAATTGATGGAGATCCTCGACCATGCAGAGACGAGATGTAGCGCGTCCATGGAGCAGCTGGTTTGGCGTGCTGTAAGTTGGCAGAGTGCGTTTAGGAAAGTCAAGGGGCGAAAAATATCATCGAGGCTTAGCTCTTCCTTCAATAGGGACTTGTTGTGTACCTGTCGAGTTGAAAATGGAAGGCGATTAATTGTTTGAGATGACTTTTGTACCTTGCTATGCCAAGACTCGATGGCTTGTGATTTAGCAACAAGGGATGAGAGCCAGACACTTGGTTTCTCGGGGCCATCCCACTGTTGTTTCCACTCGCGGGGAACCTTACCCATCATCAGAGAAGCTGCAATTGTCTGGACCAACGGAGTAAGAAGAGTTGTCCCGTGTACAACCTTTTTCAGGCTAATTAAAGAAGATGATACTGAAGTCTTAATACATTTTGCGGCTTCATTCTCCATGGCAACAAATGCGGCGATAGGCCCACTTGCACTGGCAAAATTCGATTTTGGAGCGGTCCCTTCCTTGTCATGTATTGGGTGTTCTTCTGTGATGCGCTGCCATTCTGCAAGCAGAGGAGCAAGCCTGGAGCGCCAGACCTCACGATCAAATAACAAAGACTCGCCATCAGAAACATTGAGCTTGCGAAGTTGGTCGCTCACCCTAATTGCGGTCGTACGCTGGATTGTTCTCTCGATGTTGTTGGGAAGTCCAAACAATCCTGGTGTATCCCGGTCCGCCAAATTCAGCACTGCCTCAATGGTAGCTTGGTAAGAACAGGGGTTGGGAACATACAGGTTAGAGGTCAAAGGTCGCCGTCCTACTATGGTATCTGGAGTGAAGAACCTGCGAAGGTATGCTCTGAGGACGCGAGCATCATAGGGATTGTCAATACGGCCACCATATATCGCGTCCTCCATAAGACCTTGAACAACATTGATGTCAAGGCTGTTTGGATTGATGGCAGCCTTTGCAGTAGAGTCCATGATAAAAGTTCCGGCTCTGAGGTCTCCAAATGAGAATTCATATGGCTTGCTCCAGCCTTGAGGGATAAACGTACGTCGCTCCTGGAGCACAGCATGCAGCCAAGCAAGACAGAAAAACAGTTCAGACCGTCGTGGGGGTGCTTTTTCAAAATAATCCTTGCCCCACATAGACAGAGTCCTCTGCACATTCTTCTTTGTCCCCGGAGGAGATTCAACGGTTACTTTCAGTGATTGCTGAAGCAAGACGTGCGGGAATGCTTGGTGTGGTTCTGTTGTGAGCCATAGTCTGAAGTTACAGTCTGGATCACACGCAATAAGTGCCTTCTCCAATGCAGAAAGCCATGTGATAACGAGATGTAGATTTTGTAAGCAAAGCCATGTCCCATCGACACTTGCCTGCCGCACGTGTGACATCGCGAGGTTTTGTGTACCTCCGCCCATAGCAAGAGATTTAAAGCGATCTGAACCAACAACAGCTGATGCAAAATCCGCCAATTCCCTGCTTGGGTCGGCACCCGCGGTCGTTATGAGCATAATTGGTGAGCTTGCATCCGTTTCTTGCCTGTAAAGTTGGTCAAAGTTTAAAGGTGGTGGTGTGAGTGAAGAGATCTGTAAGATCTCGCATGCAAAAGTATGCAGGGCAGACGTTAATCTATCTGGGCGGAAACATTGGGTGATTAGGACTCTCTGAAAATGTGTGCATTCGCGTGCAACCTCGACTGGAAAGTGTCGCTCACACTGCGGTGACTGGGCCCAGTGGCGCCACCGTACCGTATTTTCCAAGCCTAATTTGCGAACCAGTGAGCTCAGGTGTGTACTCATACGGGAGAAACTGAGAATGTGATTGTCTCTGGCCCAACTAGGCAAGCCACGCGGCCGTCCCTTGTCTGCTACTTGTTCGCCGGCAAGCTCGCCAATGAAGAGCTCCCATTCATTTTTCTCAAAGAGCCCTCTGTGCATTCCATGGACAAGATGGAGTGCAAACATGCATCTGTCGGCTTTGAAAAGGCCGCGTCCAATGAAAAAGAAAACAAGCTGTTCGATAAGTAGGGTCAGTCGCTCGAGGCGCTTCTGAAGGGGCAAGTTTGCGTCGACAGGCTCGCTCTTGAGAGCCAATTTGAATATCTTCATAAAGGAGGCAAGCGAAAACTGATACATGCTATTGACAGTGACCAGATCACGGATAAGAAAGTAAAGTTGACTCCCATTGCAACTGAAATCCCCATATGCTTCACGTTGTTTATCGAGCTCGATAGACGCTTCAGCAGATGCTGTGAGGGCCGCTGTAATCTCTCGTGATGCCTCTTTTGTCTGTGTCAGTGATTCAATGAGGAGTGAGTTTTCAAGAAGATCCCCCTCCGCCGTCGCCAGAGCGTCAAGTAGAGCATTCTCAAGGGTTGCAAGCTTGATTCTGTAATCTTCCTCCTGTTTAAGTATCTGCGACTTTCTGACCTCCAATTCAGGCTGTTCGTGTTGGATTGCAGTCCCGAGAAGCTGGGCTTCAAGACCAGATCGGGTCACTGTGAAGTTAATCAAAGTACAAAGAGCAGACGCATCAGGAGGTAGGTCCGGCCGCGGGTTGCGCGTTCCCAACACAAGACGAAAATTGCTATCATAATCCAGCATTTTATCACCAAGGCAAACGACAAAGCGAGGACCTTGCATCAAGATATCCCCACGTGCAAGCGGATAAAGAACGGGCTCGAGTGTGTCAACATCAAAGATCAATAGGGTCTTACCAAAACGAACCGCCAGCTCTACCTTGCTTGTAAATCGTGCATCTGCTGATTGGATGCATTCTAATGGTCTAGCCGGATCTGTGCCATAGTGTGCCTGGAGCCAACTCCTGGCTGCATCGGCAGGGTCGATTACAAAGGGCACGCGACTGTGTGAGTTGTGTGCGATAATCAGGGCATTTTCTTGAGAAAGAGAATCTGACGGGAGACCCACCTGTTTCCATGCGAGAAGCTGCGACTCTGATGATGCCAATAGTTCCTTTAACGAAAACTTTGTCATACCAATAAGCGGCTTCCAAGCCTCAACGGCCTTTTCGCGTTCATCTTCTGGACAGTGTGATAGATAGGTTAGAAAACCTGCGGCCAAAAGCAGTTTCCGCGGCAGAGAGGCCAGTTCCAACTGCAAGTCCCTGACCTGTGTCTGCCATCGTTCTCGCTCACCAGAGAGCTTCTCCAGGAGGTGTTGCGCCTTATCGAGTGTACCTTCTGCCATCATCAGTCGGGCCCGGAGCTTCTCAGCTTCGCGAGTGCGATCTCTGAAGCCTGTCTTTAATGCTGCAACTCGATTGTCTATTGTTGACATTTCTTCTTCGCACTGCTGTAGTCGGTGGTTGCACTTATGTAGAGACTCCTCTGCCATTGACAATTCGATCTCAAGTGGCTGAATTTTTTCGAGGACCACGCTGTAACGAATATTTGCTTTGACCCAAGCTGCCAGTGGAGCTGCGGCCACGCTTACACGAGTTATAGTCGCCTGGTCGAACGACGAAGACTTTTGCTTCAGAAGCCGAGCGACATCTTTTCGCATTTCACCACCTATTCTCCGTGCATCGTAGTTGAGGATTTCGTCCTTTACACCACGATTTCCGAGAAACTTCTTCATTGATGTCCACGACACATCAGATATGCCTAGAAGCTTCAGTACTGCACCAAGTACATCTGCAATCGGTTCAGGTGGCATTTTTAAAGATCGAATCTCATTGAGATGCTCCGCCTTTATCTGTCCGACAGCAGCCTTAGCGGCCTCCAAGACTGGCTGGATTGAACTTAATTCTTGCTTGATGTCACCTTGCCGACGTAAGGTGTGCTCTTCCTTCTCCTTGATTTCACTCTGAAGCTCGCCTACCTCGGCGCGGTGGCTTGTTGCTTCGGATAGTGTTTTTGTAATCATCTCCATGGCACTGTCAGCACCTCTCTGTGCCCGCATAAGGTTTGCCTGCTCTACTTCGGCATTGTTTGAGAGGGAATCAACTGCGGTCGATGCTTCCTCTAGCTTTTTCAGCCCAGCGTTGAGATGCTGAAGCTTTGTCTCGATGCCCCGTCGCATTTGTTTGTAAAGCATCGTCCAGTTTTCCAAGAAAAGCATGAACCCGCGTGGTGTGGCTGCACTGGCAGACTTGTGAATTGTTAACAATGCCCCCAGGAGCTCTTCATCTATAGAACTGGCGCGGTTAAGTGTCACGGATTGTGTGGTGCCCTGATATTTGCTTGCTTTCTCATCGTCGTGTTTGCTTAAAACCGTGTCAGTTTGTTGGACTACTTGGCTATTACCTACGCCAAAGTACGGTACAAGAGACGCCGATCAGTACAAACACATACCTTCCAACAAAAGCAATTTGACTCCATCGATCATGATTGGGATTGTGCGCATACTGGATCGGCACCAGTTCTCCATCCAGAGAATTGTAACCTTTGTAAAGAGGGCCGGATTTGACTCACAGCGAGCCGCAAATTCTCTATTTGTCGGATCCATAGCCACGCAGACATGCAGGAGCTTGCAAACCCTTGCAACAAAAAAATGGCAAGGCGATAGTACTGTTCCTTCATCCATCATTGCCTCGCGTAAAAGGCTGAAGAGACCTTCAAGCTCATCTTTACTAAATAGCCCAGGAACTTCTCCAGATGACAGCAAGGAGTTTATCGATTCTAGGATTGCGCCAGCGCAAAAGTGGTGGTCCTCAACGTACAAAACAGCACCACGTCCTTCCACAGCAATACTCTGTATTAACGACTTGAGTATTGACTGGAAGTGTCTAATAACTCCGTCTTCATCAACTGAACGAATCATCGGCGGGTTGTTAAAGCTGTAACCATGCATATAGGATACAAGTTTGACTATTGTACGGCGTCCGACACCGGAGCGACCGATTAGGAGGAGACTGCCACCAGGACTAGAGAGGACACGATCCACCCGAGACACATGCTCAAGCAATTGTGGAAACAAGAGCATGCGAATTTCAGTGTTCTCGCGCTGGTAATATTCGAGTCCTTTCTCCACACAAGCCACGAAGTCAGCTGTGCCAATGCGAACGAGGAGTGGCGCTGAGATGGAGTCATTTCTACGCTCAGCACATCTCGCCCCAGTGATGGGCGTCGAAGCTAGCGTTGTAAAATGTATCCCAGCCAGCGAGGGGATGTTATTCCACTTCGACCGAAACGTAGTACCAACAATAGTATCAAGTTTTGCTTCACTATCTGCATCAACCATGCGATCCCTGAAGATCCTGGATCCTTCATATATAACGACTTCAAGAAAATCTTCATTCGCGAGGTCATAACGCAAAAGATTCTTGACCCAAGCAGAAAGGTCGCGGGGTGTAAAAAGATAATGTCGTGCGTCGTCAACAAGAAACGAAGTCTTGACCTTTTCGTATATCTCGACGAGAGTCCCTGCGAACTTAAGGCGATCCTTAGGCTTCGAAAAATTTGCCAAATTAGAAGCTGCTAGATCCCCTCCTGTATTTATGGCCTCTTTGAAGGTTATCTCGAGAAGTTTATCGTAAATGCTAGTAAGCTCTTGAGAGTCGGGGTAGCCCAGGTAACATATGCGCACGACTGCTGTAAATCTCGTGCTAAGTGGGTGTCTGCCAACTGTGGTCGCTGGATTAATTGACGACACTATCTGGATGTTGCTTATGCGAAGAAACTCAAGAGTCGTGTCATAGAACCCCCCAAAAGTCACTATTTGTTGAAGGAATTCAATCAGCATGCACGTATCGTACATGTCTGGCTTGGGTAAGTTGAGATTCTTCAAATAAAGGACCAGTCGTTCGCAATCGCGCGGGCGATAGACGCGCCCGTCAGGGCCTGAAAATAGACTGCAGTGTTGCTGGATCTTAGCAATCACATCTGCAGCCTCGGTCCGAGCAGAGCAATGAAGGGTTACGACCGTAATTTTGCGCAATTGGGCAAAAGCATATTGAATCATTAGATCCTTGCCACAACCTTCATTACCCACTAAAAGGAAGGGCTCCGCAGATTCGATCCACGGACGCAGATGGGCCAAGGTTCGCTGCGTCGAAACAGTCTGAATCACACTTTTTTTCAGAGGGGAAACCTCATCACCACTTCCGAATACCGCCCCAGAATGCAGACTATAACTAAAAAGCTTCTCACCTGACGAATGAACATCGCAGTCTAGAGGTGCATTAATGTCTGGTGGACGCTCCCTAGCCCAGGCAAAGACCTCTCTGGCCAAGGAAGAGCGATCAGAAATAGATAGATTGCCGCCAAGACCCCGAATCAATCCAACGAGAAAACCGAGCTTCGTGGAGACCCCAGATATACACGAAAGACCGTTCATAATCGTTCCAACGAGTGTTGTCTCGACGACAAATGACCGCATATTCACGACGTAATCTAGTGCTTTGTCAAAAAAGTCGTCAAGCCATCCCTCAAGTTGGCTACGGCGAGTCTCCACTTGACTCAAAAGCCACTTTGAAACAAGGCGTTTTGAAGAAATCTCGTCATCTGATACGAAGATCATACCCATCCGACTAACGGTGGCAGGGGACGCAAAACGGACGTTATGTGTCTCAAAGATGAAGTTTATATTGCCCCCGAAAGCAATCCGTTCCCCGTTGGGCAGCGTTAGCAAGTGATTGTCATCAAGAACTGAATTTAGTGACTCGATCCATTCTGGATCAATGTCGCCATCACAAACAATCCAACAGCGCACGCTATTTGGCTCTGTGACAACCTTGCGCGCTGCATCAGTCAGGACGCCGTCAGTCCACTCACGCGTGTTCATATCCATTTCTCCTAGCAGCTGTTGACGGGGCATGCCTTTGGGATTCATGACGTGTATCTTCACAGCCTGACCGCACTTGATCAAAGCAGCCTGGAGGAGGCGCCAGATAGTCGATTTGCCAGATCCTGAAGGTCCCACCACAACACAGCCCATTCGTTGGTCTAGGGCTTCTTTGAGTTGAAGCATCTTGCGAAGTTGGGTCTCATCTCTTGAATATGCATTACTTTGCATCACATCGCGAATTGCTGCTTCCAGCTCTCCGCCGGGCATGTCACTTGACTCTACGCCAGGAAATACATCCCCAATCAACGCTAGAAAACGAGAAGTGTCTCCGGATGTCAGCTTAGAGAGCGTGTTTACACGCACTGCTTTAATCAAAATTCCGGCCTCAATCTCGAGTGACATTCGTGCAACGCCCCGTGCTCGCATTGCAAATTTCCCTCCAGTATTCAACACTGATTTGAGTGCCCTAAGACCCCAGTCGTAATGGCGTTGTTGCGTTAGCAGCTGTTTGCTCAAACTAAACAGAGCTACTATCTTAGTTGCGAGGGCGTGTGCCTGTGCAAACCCCTCTGCCTGTAGATAAACTTCAGCAATCAATTCATTATCTGGTCGGCCCATGGCAACGGGACGAAAGAGGGCCTTGAGGTTGTCTGGAATCTGAGACCGCCCCCCATAGTCCTTGCCAGCAGGGTTTAATGTCACAAAAATACCCGCATTGAGATCAACATTGATTTCTTTACCCATTAAGCTTAGTACTGGCGCCCTTGCCTTTATTGCATCCTGGATGACCTGGATCTGCTGAGAAATTGCACTGAGTTGGTCTTCCTTCAGTCGATTGAACTCATCAAAACATCCCCACGCACCACACTTCACCAGACCTATAAAAATGCGGCCCATGCTATAAAAATCAATGCCTTCGTCACAGTTAGCCTGGATCGTTGGCACTGATGCTGATACGACTCGACCTTCACAATCTTTTCGTGCTCTCCGCACAATAACTAGGTGATGCTGGGGAATATTGACGCACCAGGTGCGTCCGTTGTACTCAACACGCCTCGCAATTGATGTCATTGCGAACCCATCGCGCACAGACCCCTTTCTGGTTGTTATCGATCGTTTACTATTGTTTGGTGATATTGTTGCCCTTGTGCGAAAAATGACATTCCAGCATGTGACATTGCCAGATTTGGGACCACGCAACGTGAAATTTACTGAGTATCCCGCATGCAATGCAAGCTGCACAAGCTGATCGCAAATATTATAATCTGTTGCTCGAATAGTATCCCGGGCCGCCCTTGAATAAGCACCTGCAAACGACATTCCCGCCAGGAGCGCTCTTGCAGTGACTTTTTTGAGCTGAAGAGCCCAGCAGCCTACTTTTCTTCCCAACAAAAGGCAGGGGCACGAATTACTAATGTTTTCGTGCTTCTTCGAGCATGTGACGTTGATCCGACTTCCTTTTTGGAAATTTTGGAAATAGCTGCGATCAGAGTCGGCATGCAACGAACGGGCATGAGTGCAGCATAGAAACGGCAAATCATCATAGCTTCGAGGGTCACATTGTAAGGATTCAGAGAAAGATAATCTAATCGGGATCTGGAGCGCTGCTGTCACTAAGTTTAAAATGTCAAAGACCATCGTATATGAGATCCGGTGTGGGCGAAGGAATCCACGAAGCCCGCTGAGTTTAATGTTGCCAATCAGCATGTCGAACAGAGTATGATTTGGTCTTGCATTACGCTGGCACATGCCCATTGTCTCAATACTCTTTGTTCCAGCATCAGAATTCGGACTGACACCGCCAAAGGCTGTCTGGGTGACAGCCTGGGTTTCTCCCGCGACCGGCACTGTGAGCCGCCTGCATTCATCGTTTCGATGTATTTCAGCTTTGTTGGTGTACGGGTGGCTCTCCTTAAGGGCAGCGGAAAAAAAGGATAGATAGCACAAATTTGTTACTTTTATCAAGCCTGCTCTGCCATCTAGAATTGTCACAAACGGCACCCCCAGGAGTTTGAGGCGTTTTTCTACGAAATCGATGTCCTGCCGCTTGAAGGTGGAGCTGCAAATGGCGTTTGGCTGTCCGCTTGTGTAGTAAGTAATGAACCCAGCAACAAGCCAGAAACCATAGAACTCCAGGAATGCGACCAACCGTGCTTTGTCTCCAGGACAGACACCGAGAGATGCAAACATATCCAAGGCAGCCCTAACTCCAGTCGAGTTACTGTCAACATCGAGACCCTCCTGTGCACAGGTCAAAAATTGGATAATTTCTTGACTCCGCATGAGCTCAACTGCAGGTTTACTCAGATAGTATTCCTGTCGCTGTGATCTTGAAGCAAAATGCTCTGCGCGACTGGACTCCCTTGCCCACATAATGTCTTGGACTAGCATCTTGTGGTCCGGCGTCACTACTAGGGACACGCTATTATTCGATCGTGCATCACTGGGTGAAGTTGAAGTAGTTGTTGCGTTATGTATTACGGTGGAATAGTTACACGCGAACTCAATCATCTTTCTGTTTGTTTTAACGCTCACGATAAGCTTGCTTGTGGCCGCATACAGAATCATCTTTGACACTCTATCATAAGTTGCAAACAGCAATCCTTGGTCCTGGCCTGCCTTGATCTCATCGAGGAACATAAAACCTTTGTCTGTCAGGAGTTGGTGTGATTCGTCAAAGCAATTAAATACGAGAACCTGTCTACCAAAAGCATTTCCGAGAGCTTTTACGGATTCTGTCTTTCCAGTGCCAGCTGGGCCATAAGGATTGCCGCCAAAACCCATGTGCATACCTTGCACCAATGTGAGGTAGCACCTATCTGTCAAGGGGGTGTGGACGAGTTTTGCTGCATTTCCTTGGTACTCGTACGAGTATGAGAATACACCATCTGACATGCATACAGAAACCATAGATTTGCTGTCCATGTAATATCGTAGCTGCTTGCGCCAGGACCAATCATGTGGGCTATGGCATTTGGCTCGATCCAATTGTCCCAGAACGTCCATATTATGTATGAGGTCCATCACTAGGGCTTTTACTTTGAGTTGCATCATCGGTAGGCCAGTCAAATCTTGTCTGGTGTATGCTTCGAGCTGCAACCGGGCATTCTTCAAAATATCATCGAGGCCTTGGCAATTGGCAGATTCTACCTGATCGCTAAAACGCACTTGCTCCCCGACGCATAGTACTTGGGACGGATAACAGTCGAGGTCGGCATCGCCCCTGGTCACCAGTGCTGACAAATACAGCGCCAGAGATGAAGCTAAGGTCGATTTCATTTCTTCGGTAAAGGTTCCTAACCAATCCTCCACCCGGTTGGATGTTGCCACCTCATTGTCCAGCGAGACTTCCTCTCCAGCAGCTGACACCATAGCCTTAATCTTCGTTTTGTCATCGTTAAACTGCACAGCAGCAACCCCTTGGTACAGTTTCTTCAGGTGTGATTGAATTACAGCTGGATTTGTGGACTGCCCAAGGATCTCCAGGAGGTCGTCGTCCCCAATAAAATAAAATCGCGGAAAGGCACCACGTTTCTCCTCTAAAAAACTTGACAGCGCCTTTTGGCACCGTTCTAGTTGATCCATCATTGACTCCAGGGCTTGACGAATGTCATGATGAGTGTGTGGGTCAATAAGACTGAACCTACCAAACAATGCCCGTAAAGTAACCCAACCGTTCTATGCTATCTGTGTCTCGGCACAGCTAATAACAGCTTTGGGTCAGCCTCAGCCCTTGACAGTATCTCCCTAAATTCTCCGTCGACACCCCGGAAACGTCTAGCCTCATTGGGGAGACTCCCCCGCGCAAATATTGGCTCAAGGTAAACCCATTTTCTCTGGATCGTGTTTAGTGAGTAAAGTACAAATTCTAAGTTCGACATTTTGAGCTCATAGCTCGAACCTATCGATTAGTCATACATTTACTATAAGGCAAAGCGATTTTATCGAGGACACCAAGTACTCGCCAACATCCTCGAAAGCACGATAAAACTGCGATTCTTTGAGGGAAGCCAGTAGGGATTGTTTATCACCTAGATCCACAAACAAATTCTTCCAATTTTTTATGAGCTTGGTGTGCCTTCCTTGCTCTTCGTGATCAACAAGAGACAGGTTGGCAGTTTGTGACCACACCGCGAGCTCTTGGAGAGCCTCACGGATTAGAACTTCGCCCTGGGCCTGTACTTGAAGCTGCTTAACAAATGCCAGCATTGTCGGGTCTGCCAGTTGATCCAAAGCGGAAATAAAATGGCCAACTGTCAATGTCTCTATCTTGACTCCTTTACCTAAAGCGAGTTTGCCTTGTAGGAGTGCACTCCAGTGCTCATCCTTGAAGTCGCTGCCATGGCAATACTTGAGTGCTGGCACAGCTGCTTTTATCTGTTCAAGTTGGGATGCAAGATGCATTATGACAGCATCCGTACGTCCGTTGGCGAATATTTGCTTCAGCTTGTCGCTCCAAGTTGAAATTATGTCATACAAGGCATGCATATTGTTCCTGAATCCAATCCAGTCATGCGACTTGAGCTCTTCTAGCTCCAGAAGGTAGCTTTGTAGCATGTTCCAGGACGTTGCTGACAACATCACTTCAGCCTCAGCTACTAAAAGCCCATCAAAGCGTGGAGGTAATGGCATATTGAAGCTTACAAAGTTTTCAGCCAGCTCTGCGGTTCGGTCTTTGAAGTCATCTAACTGGGCCTTCCACCTATATAATCTACTTGGTGAGCGACCTGGAAAGGACACAGTAGATTTGACTGGTTGAGCTCAGCAACCGCTTTGTTTACGCTTTTGATGTCCCAATGTTCAAGTTCTGTAGGTCGGAGAGCATGCCACCTTGCAATAAATTTGTCTATCGCCTGATTTTGCTCCATTACTTGTTCTTCAAGCCTCGTCTTAAGCGATGCCTTCTGGATCACAATCATCTCGCTGAATGCTTCCATTTGGTCATCAAATGCCGTCCAACGACACTCGAGGCTCCGTACCGTGATCAATACCCCCGTTGTATCTTCAGTCGTTGCAGGGGCGTGGGAACTAAGAATTGACCCAAGTCGAAGGAGCACGTGGCTTTTGATTTGCATTTCTTCTCGGTGACTGTCGATTTCGCGCCAATGTTTTTGTGCAAGGGCAATGTCGTCTACCGACTGCGGTCGGACCGATAGCTTGTCCGTGGACTCACTCAAATAAATGTGAACCTGCGTCAGTGTGTCCATCACAGAAAAGGATCAAGCAGACAAACCTGTTTGATGTCATCAAGCATGGTCCTTTTCAAGCTTGTTCGAAGATAATCGTGTGCGCGTTGAAACTGCTCTTCAAGACCTGCTTTTAGAGATCCTAAGCTTATACAGACGCAGTCGACCTTCACATAGTTTGACAAGGCTTCTGCTTCACGGCGTAGATTTTGGAGTGCTTTGAAATTGGCTTCATAGGAATCAGGAGACAGGCAACAATGCTCAATCAGTGTATCAAGATTTCCCATGGACAGCAGTGCACTCCAAGCGCAATGATGCTCCAATAGATTCGCGAGCTTTGCAAACAATAATTCCGCCTTCATATATACCCTGACCAGTGATTTTGTGTTCCTCTCGGCCATAGAGACAAATACCTGAGGCGCAAAAGAAATACTGCAGTAACAAAAAAGGCCTAGCACCGCAAAAAACCCCAGAGTTTGCTCCATTTAACCCATTGAATGCACTTGGCACTGACACAAATTTCTTTAACTCGCGATAGTATAAGGCACGAATCTCCTCGAGCGTTGGTTTGAACTGGAGAATGCTTTGTTCAGAACTGGGAACAAAGCCAAGTTCAACTTTCATGCTGTCGGAAAATTTTAGTGTCCTGTTCAGGGTTTCCAAGCCAGCACAATATGCGACTTCAAGAACTTTACAAACCTGATAATCCCAATGCAGCAACCATTTTCGCATACGATCCAGGGGGTATCGATCAGAAAGTGCGCTTATTTGGCTTTGCATATTCTGCCAACGTTGCTTCCAGGCACTTCGATGTTTTAGCATGTCAATGTCCATGAGTGACACAACACAGGTACCCAGTGTACCATGGATGTGTCGGAGTTGACATGCCTCATGTGCAAGCTTAATAGCCGCTTGCTGTAAACGCTCTACGTAATACTCACATTCTGTGGGTGTAGACCACTCAATCGTCCCACTTTTTTTGTTGCGCTTCTCGATCATTTCCTCAAATGAAACGAGAGCATCTAACAGCATAGGACGCTGTGTTTTCAAAATTTGTACGTCCATGTTGTTGAAAAAACTTGCCACCTTTTTCAGCATGACCCCAAACCGGTAATACTTTTCCCCTTCCTGTGCCACTTTTATGATCTTGCTGGGAACAACAATGCCCAATTCACTCAGTTGTCGCACTTCGCGCAGCAACTGAACAAGCCGTGTCGAGTAGTTCACTGTTAGATAACCGCCTTGCGATATTTGTAAGAGCTGGCCTTGCATTCGCATGCCACTGTCCTCACTAGACAAAGCTTCTTCTACCTCGACTACCCAATGTCTTAACAAATCGTGCTCCGTCTTTCTGCATCTTGTCAATATTTCATGGCCCAGTAACTGGAGGCGTTTACCATCGCAAAGGTCCTCAAACAGTCCTGGAACGCCATCTGTTATGTTGTGTACACGTGACGCAATCTGTTTTGCAATCAAAATACCACTCACATGCTCGCTCACGTGCCAGCTGAATATCTCATCCCTGTTTTCTACCTGCATATACATCAAGTTTTGTACTAGTGCGAGGAAACAGGGCACAGATAATATTGCGCTTTGAACGAGAGTTTCGAGGCCATCCCCAGTAGCATCCAGCAGATCAACAAGCTGGCCGAGGAGAGCTTCTCTTTCGCGGGTGAGGGCTTTGTGGATTGCAGGTCTTGACAGCAACGGCTGAAAGCGTCGAAACTCATTAAGAAGTTCAGTAGGAGAGTCACGCAACGGACGAATCTTACGCTGAAAGCTGCCTGAAATTTCGGCATCGATGGGGTCCAGCGACTTTTCGAAATTCGCCACAGTCACGGACCTACGCAACGTTCTTCACCGTGACACATCTTAAGTACATTCTGAACTCGGTCAGCAGACCAGGCGGAATCTATATTCAGATTATAGAACACAGTCTTCATGCCAGCAAAGTGCTCAATTAGTGATCGTTCCGCGTTACCTCTCCCGCTTGGCTCAAGCCCAGTGTCCATTTGGTCCATCTGGAGTCTGTGTATCTCCTTGCAAGTTCGCCTCAAGTCCAAAACTTTTTTAAATCGACAACTCAGGCTCAAAACATACTTATCATGGTAATCGACACCCTCCCACAGACGGACGTCTGTACCTTCCTTCCAGATATTTGTAAGCTCTGAACTTGCTTCGCACCAACGCTCGCAAACACCAATTCCTGAGTTGAGCTCGGTTTGAACCTCCTCAAAAGGTGCTTTCCAAACATCAAGGTCCCGGAGCTTTTTTTGCATGCTAGTGGCTATCGCTGAACCCACGATACTAAATAGGTGCTCCACGCGACTTTGAGGATACCTGCCCAGGGAGGTTCAGATTCAATATCAAAAAACGCGCCGAGTCAAGACACAATGTTGTGACGCCCTTCTTGCTGCCAGATGTCGCTGATGGTGTCTCTACCCTCGTCCACAAACTCTGCGACCTCCTGCCATGACGGAGCGCTTATAATATCAAGGTGCCTTCGCAGAGGTTTAAGGGCCTTGCATATGCCAAAGATAAAATCACCGTCCAGCACTTTCGTTGGCTGTGCCTGTTCCCAGAAGCTAATTTCGTCCTCAAGATTTATTATGTTGCTGTATGAGCCCAGGGCTAATGCCTATGCGACAAGAGACCTCATTGTTGTGCACATTCAGCAACAGTTTCCTCTCCTCACCTCATGGCGGTCTTCTGTTTCTGTGCTCAGTATATGGCTATGCATTGAGCTGTGGAGTGACATTTCGAGGGCGGACAGAAGCTCAGCTGTATGGCTAGGTATGAGAGTAGATGCCGAATTTTGTAGCATTATGGGGCAATAAAGTCCTTTCAGTGTGCTATGAAGTGATGAAACAAGCCCGTCGGCCCCCAGCGAAACCCTACAGAGCAAGTAACTCATGGCTTGGTCGCACCCACAAGTTGGATAACGCGGGCGCGGGCGCTTGGATTTTAGATGCTAGGTGGCTATAGTTCAGGATTGGGGAGCACCGCTTCACAAATGCAACCTGAAATAGATTAACCTGCCCGAAGTTCCGCAACATGAAGAAGAAATTGTACCTCGTGTACGATTGGTCTGTCCTCGAATGGCGCCAAGATGGTTGTCGACAGAGCTAAGTCACCACCTTCATACACTTTGGCTCGCAACAATAGACAAGCAGGGTCGTTGAGGAAGGAGGCAAAGGCGTCCAGGTCAATAGTTTTCGCATCGACAGCAACACCAGATATTGCCGATATACAGTTCACAAAAAAATCTTGTACACCCGCCATATTTAAACATGTGTTAGCACCGTGGTAGAAAGTAGTATCATGAGGACTTGACCACTGCCAGTGGCAGGTTATCATGAACTGAAACCTCTTGTACGGAGGGCAGTTACTGGCATTTTCAAAATTCAAGTCACGATGGCATCATGCCTCTGGTACAGTGAGGGTCATAGTCACGTCGCCGGAAAATCCGAGTCGTCACGGTGACCCCTCAGGCTGCCCGGCCCAGGCCTGTCATGGTGGACCTGACTCACAGGTTTTGGCAATTTCCTATCTCCGCAAGGTCGGCGCGGAGTTAGATCATGATTCCCGAGCCCAGGCACAGCAGTGACCAAGGAGGGCGCAACCGTGACGCCCAGGTGCAAGGCGCGTAGATTACGCGTAGTAGACGCGTAGATGGCCGCGCTGCCGCGGCGTTGCGGCAAGCTACTTGAATTTCGGCTGTCAACCACGCAAAAACTTTATTCCCGTCATAATTACCCAACTTGCCGCGACGGCATCTACGTCCCCCTCCGCGCCGCCCGGCCCCCAACCGGCCCCCTCCGCCGTGACAACGACCCGATCGGCCACAATGGTTCCTGAACGCCGTTTGCAAGGAAATCACACTACGCGTGACCTCTATCAACCTGGAGATGATCCTGGGCTAGTTCCTGGTTTTTAGTCATCGCAAAATTTGACCTTCCAAGAACAGGGAGGGGGCGGATTCAAGCTACACGGCTGGGTTTCTGTGCATGTATGGAAGGCTCGACATGCTAGGCTTACCATCTAAGCAACGGCCCGTGACGTCTGAGTGAGTCATTACCAAGGGTTTTGGAACTGCCGCGTCACAAGCCATACTAGTATTATCCTCTAATGCAGTTCTGGAGCGTTCTGCGACGGCAGACAATGACTTACGCGAATGAATCGACCCAACGGTTTTGCCTGCATCTGACTTGAGCACAGTGCGTGCAATCGACAGCAAATTGTCTTGAGTATTAGGGTTTGATTGATCCTTTTCGGGCGCAGCAGATTGGCCTCCCTCTGACTTGGCAAATTCATCGCATTTCTCCACACTTTTGAATTCAGGCAGTCTTGTTGCTGTCTCGTGCGCTGCTTCAAGCTCGGTAATACGAGCACGCACATTTTCGATCAGTGACGACACCTCGGTGTCGTTGATATATTTTTCGAAGTCTAGCGAGTTGGCAAATTCCACTAACTTATCAACCTCTGCCACACCAATGCAATGTGTCGCCTTTTCCGCCTGCTGTTCGGTCAATGCCCACATGGGCCTATTAGAAATAAGCTCTTCCTCTTCCTCTGCGATCTTGGCCGTGTGTTTGGCATCTTCATTCTGTGTATTTGTCTCGTTCACTAGGTAGTCGCTGGCATTAGTCTGCTGCGAGTTTGAGCATTCCACTACTTTGGCGCTACGGATGATCGCACGCATCTTGGCTTGGCGTTCCATGAACCTTTTGTGTCGGTATTCTTTTACTTGAATGTCCTGACATGGAAATACTACTTTTTTACATGTTCAGACATTATGTAAGACGCCGCATGCCCTGAAAGCTCAAGGCCTCGCTGTAACCTCGAGGTACTGTTTTTCAAGTTGTTCTTTTGTGGCCTGAAGGTCTGCTAGCCACCTAGACCCGCCAAGTAAAAGTTTTTATGTCAACACGAAGCTGGCGCACTTTCGATGCCGTCGCAGGGCAGTTTCTTTCTCCGGTCTGTCATAATTGCATTGCACTGCTTTTGATCCTTTCGATGAAATTGGCACGTTTGTGCCCAGCTTGCCGCCAACCTGCCCACAGACGAAGGCTTGCTTAGCTGAGGCATTAACCGTTTTTGATGTGCCAGCTAGGCCCACGAATGGCCTGTTGCACAACATTACGCCCTTGTAATTACCAATCGAAACAGTAGGGACGTGTGAGGCCATGTCGCCTTCGCGTTAAGTTGTCGTCTTCTTTCTTAGATACTTGTACCCTGATTATCATCTACTACCGTAGGTACCACGGTAGTAACTCAGCCTGCCTACGGTACCTGCGGTAGTATAATTTACGAGCTGCATCGCCCCTCCGAGTAGGCTAGAAATCCCTTCCCCCTCACCCAGGCTCTCTCTCCCTCTCGGGCATCACGTGACCCGACCTAGCCTAGAGCCGAAACCACCGTGACTTCAACTTGAAGCCTAAGTCGACTCGGACCCGCCCTCGCCCCCCCCCCCCCCCCCCCACCCCACCCCCCCCCCCTACTAACCGTGACCGTGGCATGCGGCCTACTAGCAAGATATCATCTAGGGTAGAGAATTCTCGTGCCATCCGAGTCGTAGTGGCAGTCTTTTGCATCTTCCGGAGATGTCAGCATGCTTGATGCTACCAGGCTACTAAAGGTAGAGTCTACTTGTTCCTGAAACCCTGTGGAGCCTCACGGCTTCGAAAGGGTTGCACTTGTCCTCAGTCCCAAAAGTCGTCGATTTGTTTATGTCGCCGCCGCGTACGCCGAGAACCTCGAATCGGTCTCTCGCGACGCTAAAGACGGCAACTACGATACGCCAAGATGACCGTAGCTTCGCCCGGTCGTACCAGGATAGCAGCCGCGCGGAGGGCAGCTTCTGCGCACGCCCAGCGAGATTTTGTGCGTACGAAGGTGGGGATTCGACTGTAGCTGGATCTTGGCGCTACGTGCGTCTTTTTTTATGCTGAAAAGCAGAGTATCCCGCATTCCCGGGCGCTCGGGCACCCCAAGTGATGCACCTACTTCAAGTATACGATACGGCCCAGGCACGCGGCCATCCTCGCATGTGTAAATTCGGCCCAGGCAGTGCCAGTACGGGTGCCCATGTGTAAATTCGGCCTTTCTCAGTAGGCCAGGATGGTAAGGGAGGGGGGGTCGAAGTGTCGGTTAAATGCCAGTGATCCTGCAGCTAAGTGCCATAGTGGTTTATTCATTGAATTGCTTACTGCTTTTGCAAGCTGTCTACTCAGGCAAAGTCGCGAACCGGGCAGCCACTGCCAGTGTCTCCCTTCGATCGCTATATCCTGCACTAGTAGTAAGTGCTTGCACTTCGGCCGGATACTTTTGATTTTTATTACCGGCGTTACCCAACCCAGCTGTAATTATGAGGCTCGTTGTGAAAGAATTGGGAGTCGCCTCTGTTCTATTTGAAGTGAAAGAATTTGAGCATGAAACAATAATGTTGCAAGTTTTATTTCCAGGAGAGGTCGCATGGCGGAATCTGCAGGTGATTAAGCACAGCTGCAGAGTCCCTATCCAGATCAGGGGTGCGCAATACATTTTCCGGCTGGTAGATGCGATGGACCTTAGTGTGTTCCCAGGGACGTTGATAAAGGTGCTAACACCACCTGCAACTCCCATTACTCTAGGCGTTGGACGAAACATATGCGTATGTTTGGATGTCTCCTGCAGGACACAAGGTGCATCAGACATTATTTCAGCTTATCCGGGGGAGGAGATATCAACACTTAAGTATGTCGTAAGCTGGTGGCGCGCAAGAGATCGTTGCAATACTAAAACCGAGCCCGAAGGAAGCATGGAGCTCCAAAAGCGAGAGTTCAGAGGAATTACTGGGTCTCCGCTGGTTCTTCTGGTAGCATTCCCAAGACTAGGGAGGAATTCAGACTACCAGATTACAGTTCGTACGATCATCTCTTACAAAAGTTGTGACAAATACGCGCAAGTAGTGCAATCCTCCGAGTCACCAGCGGCCAGCTGGTGTACAGGCTTAGGCCCTTTAGCTCCGTGCGTTGCAAATAAAAATAGCTGGATCCTTCAACCTCCGCGTGTTGTAGACGTGGACAATATGCTTGTAAAATTTGGCTTACGGGCCGAGTGCTTTATAGAAGGGTCTGATGAAGGTATGGTCAGCTTCCAGCGACTTAGGGAGCAGGATGGTAACACGGTCTTTCAATCGGGCGAAAAAATTGCTCTTAGTGGCACACCAGCTTATTGCAGTATCCGAATAAGTTGCGCAATGGACCTGCGAGCCCTAGGGGCTAGTCACCTTTTTTGGGATAGAACTCCGGTGCTGGAAGTTCAGACCCTGCCCTCGCCAGAATTCTCCGGGATGGTGGCTTTCAAAAACTCGATGCAATTGTCTTCTCTAATAGTCTCTTGGCCACCGCAACACGTAAGAGCAATGTACATGGAACCCCCCAAGCCACCTTCTTACTACATGCAAGCATACTCGCCTAAAACCGGCTCATATATCCCCATCGCCTCTACATTTGCTTCGAGTATGAATATTTGTGCCATTGATTGTTTTGATGCTAATTTGCCCGCTATTGAACCTGGAGTATGTCTCTGTATTCGCCTGTTGCGCTCTGCATGTGATCTAACTCCAGATAAAGCGACACCAAACCAGACAATGGTAGTTGTTCTGGCGCCCCTTCCTCCAGTAATCTCACTTGTATCAAAATCGCCGGAATTAGTGCGTGTGTCATGGGATGGCTCATTAGATGTCAGCAATATTCCATTCTCGAACAGGCCACTAGTCCCTTCTAAGATAGTTCTTGAGGCTGCATCGACTCCGCTAGTATCACCAATACACACAGAGCAGGAGTGTGGCTATCGTTTGTCAGGCTCTGTGAAAAGTCCGAGGGGGTCGATTTTCAAGCCTAATAGTATATTTTCGGCCACCGATTTCCATCCTATCATTGCCGTCTCTAGAACATCTTCCGTGACCGTGAGGCTCGCACCAGGCCAACAGTATCATTTTCGTCTCTGCTTGGCAGCAGTGCACGGCGCTTCGACGTCTTCCACTGTTAATATTCGAACTAAACCAACCGTACCGAGCGCGCCGAAGACTCCGACGGGCACGATCGCTTATTTTGTTTCTACCACAGGGCATCGTGCCCCCTTTGTTCGTCTATCTTGGGAGACACCTCGGTCCTACGGTGTGCCAGTTTGCCGCTATTTAGTACAAGCCTGTCGAGCAAGGGGAGCTAATGAAAGAGAATGGGGTCGCTGGAATACGATCTACACCGGCCCTCAAGCCACATGTGGTGATGACTTGACTCTCAACAAACATGAGGTGTTTGCCATGTATCGAGTTAAAGCAGGATGCGCCCTTGGATGGGGGGCCTACTCACCGGTGCTTACCATCGCTGCTCCAGATGGCATCGAGTCCTGGCAGAAATCAAACTCAGACGTTTACATGAATTACTCAAATGTCGGGTGCAAAAGAGTCAACTTTGAGGAACACATGAAGCTTGCACAAACTCCTTTATCATCTACATGTCATAAGCGCGATATGTCACTGTCTACCGACCTTCATCATAGTCTTGCCAATGCACACGAGAAGCCAAGATCAGATGCTGCTAAAATTAATTTCTGCGTCTCTTGGCCATCTGAGAACTTGAGTAAGGTGTCGTCGTCGACTTGTGAACTGCCTCCCGTGCGAGCTAGAACCATTGCAAGAGAGTTGACTGGCCGCCTGAAAAATGCCCTTGGCTATTCCGTCGCAAATGGAGTACTCGGAGCAGCTGTTAGCGAGCTCACCGCACGGATAGCGGCTCTGTGAGGATAAATGCTAAGAGTTAAGAGCAATATAAACAAATTGATGATTGTAATAATGAACACAGCCAAATAAACAAATAAACAAATAAATAGTTAAATAATTAAGGAAGGAAAAGGGACATACACCAAACCTTTAGCGGCGTGTTGGCAGTTATATTTGCAGTCGTCTGGCAATAAGTTTGAGTTTACTAGGGACTTATGAGCTTACATCCACCGGCACGCGCCGCCGACTCCGAATCACCGGGCCGAATGGCGAAATTTCCTTTGCTGCTAATGTGCTGGCAGCCTCGCGCAGGTGAATCAGCTGTGACGCGGACCGCTGAGATAAAACCCGCTCGCCCGCCGGCCCGGGCAAACCGTTACTGTTTAACCGTATGATCGCTTCTGAAGAACACGTATAAACTTGAACATGAAATTGAACTTGAACTTGAATTTGAATTGAATCACAACAATTACCGTGACGAATTCCGAGTCAGGCTTGCCAGCTAGCACCGTGACTGGCACGGGCCCGGGCCCAGCTGGTCATGGTGACTACTAGTATTGAAGCTCAACACTGGCAAGTTCCGAGTCACTGGCAAACTTGGACTTGAAGCCTCAGGCTGACTCGGAGTTTCAAGTTCAACTTGAAGTTCCGAGGCCTAGTATTCGAGTCGCTCCATATCTATATAAGGCTCAAAGGGATTTTCCGGTGTTTTGCTAGGCCGAGCTTCATGGTTAATCACAAGCCAGGATACAACTCGCGTAAAATTCCCCGGTCCAGCCTGACCGTGATTCAGACTCGGAGATACATTATAGCATTACATATCTACATATAGAAGCTCGTATCTCATCAACAAACCCTGAGCATGCCGTTGCCCGAGTCACACGAAGTTATCTCTGCCCATACTTTGGCTCGGTGCGTGAATACTTTGGCGTCTAGCATGCAAAGCCAGTAGGTTCGGCGAAACTGGAGCATTAAGGAGCCATGTAAATACATACGAGGCATTGGATATCAACGCATCGGACACGTCAGGATGTACGGCACTACTTTGGGCAGCGCGAAATGGGCACGAGGACACCGTCAAGTACCTGTGTAAAAGCAACGCTGACATCAATGCAACTGGTTTTGGAGGATGGTCTGCCCTGCAACATGCAGTGAGTGGTGCACATGAGAACATGGTTATGCTCCTCCTGCAGTGCGATGCAAACCCTAACTCGCTGGATGAGACGGGTAGTACAGCTCTCCATCTCGCAGCAGCGCGAGGTGCGATCAACATTGTAGTACTGCTCATAGAGGCACGTGCAGATGTAAATGCCTCAAATGCCTTCAGCGCCCGGCCTCTTCACCACGGCACACTCTTTGGTCACGTGGCGTGCATAAAAAAGCTAGTGGAGTGTGGATCCGAAATTGATGCTCAAGACGCCGAGGGCAACACCCCACTCCATATAGCTGCCCAAATGGGTTATGAGATAGTTGTTCGCTTCCTCCTCAACAATTGCAACAAAAACATCTGCAACGTCAACGGCATGGTTCCCGTGGAATTTGCTCACAACGCACGCATACGGGGACTTTTACAGTAGTGTGCAACCGGTCCAATTGAAGGATCTTGCACCTCGAGCTAACTCTCCATGCAATCTGCACTGCCTTGAATGTGGCCGCTTAAGCCTCGCTGCTTTCGCAGCGCACACTTAGGCTAGCTGCCGGCGCTCTGATTTGATTGAGGCCCGGGCCACCAGCATTTGCTGGTGTTCTATGCTGGTGTGTCTCTAGGTTGTGTCGAGTATTACCCGGACATGCCGTCTAGCTTTCCGCTTAATCCCGTCTACTAGCCTGATAGGGTCCTGGCTTACCGGCGCTGGCCGGGGCCAGGGGCTCGAGGAGTACCCGCCCCAGGCTAGGCTCCTGCGGTTGCGTAGGTCAGTAGGCTAGGATCGCATAAGTATTAAAGTTGAGCCCTAATTATGGCCCGCCTTCCGAGTGCAGGAAATATGAGGGGTGCGGTGGTAAACCGACCCCCTGCAACGGTGTGAGTGAGTTTGGCGCTAGTGAATCCCCGTGTAATACTAGCACTATGAATGAACGGGGTGTGGACCTTCATTACGTCAATGTGGGACTATAGAGGAGAGTAAGAGGGGGCTCAGGCCCGGGCCCGGGCTATATTCCTCGCAGGGTTCTTCACCTTCACCTACTGTCGTGTCATCGGGTGCAGAGGGAAGGGTTCGTTTCACCCCCACGAGTTTACTAGTAGTGTTGGCACTCCGAGTCGCCAATGCGTAGGATTCTCTGAGAGTGCCTTGAAATACATTACAAGCTAGTAGGCATGTAGGCATCTCTTAACTAGTCCGCATCGCCGGGACCACTACAATGGTCTGTGAATTTGTCAAACTACGTTAACTTCTTGTGTTTAGGATGAAGCTGCGTCTCAATCATGCATAAACTTTTCGAAGGAAGAGGAGTCTACTTTAAGCTACTGGAAAAAGATTGATGCCTTTCAGACGAGTGTCAACATGAGCAAGGGTAAACCTGAGTACACATTCTACGATGGTCCACCGTTTGCGACTGGCCTGCCACACTATGGGCATATACTTGCAGGCACCATTAAAGACACTGTGACTCGATACGCGCACCAAACTGGGCATCATGTTACGCGCCGATTCGGATGGGATTGCCACGGCTTGCCAGTAGAATACGAGATCGATAAGACATTGGGTCTTAGTTCCCGCGAAGATATTTTAGCGATGGGCATCGGTACTTATAACTCACACTGTCGAAGTATAGTTCAACGGTATGCAAGCGAATGGGAAACTGTTGTTACAAGACTAGGAAGGTGGATAGATTTTGATAATGACTATCGGACAATGGACGCGAGCTTCATGGAGTCGGTGTGGTGGGTATTTAAGACCCTCTTTGATAAGGGGCTTGTATACCGGGGGTACAAAGTGATGCCCTATTCAACAACATGCGCAACTCCGCTCTCTAACTTTGAAGCAGGGCTAAACTACAAAGATGTCACCGATCCAGCAGTTGTTGTATCATTTCCGTTAGTTGATGAACCAGAAACGAGCCTTGTGGCTTGGACAACAACACCGTGGACCCTCCCATCGAATTTGGCTCTTTGTGTGAATGAACTTTTAACATACGTCAAGGTTCGTGCGATCACAGAAAACAAGGTCTACATTGTCGCCGAGGCACGATTGGCGCAAATTTTTCCAGTGCTCAAATCTAAGAAATTCAAAGGCAACGAAGCCATGATATTTGACATTTTGGACTCGTTCCCTGGTGCTGCACTTGTTGGTAGAAAATACCAGCCTCTCTTTGACTTTTATGATAGTGCTGAGCGGCGCACCCACGCCTTTAAGGTCATATCTGATGCTTATGTCACCAGTGACGCTGGTACGGGCATTGTTCACCAGGCCCCAGCCTTTGGCGAGGATGATTATCGAATTTGCCTAGAACATGGGGTCATCGACATCAGGAAGGACGACAATAATGGTCTCCCTTGTCCTGTGGATGCAAATGGTCGATTCACTTTCCCCGTTAGTGCCGACCTGCGTGGCATACACGTCAAACTCGCCGATGCAACTATATGCGCCCTTCTTAAAGAAAAGGGTCGACTTCTCCTCAAAGAGGCGCACATTCATAGCTACCCATTCTGTTGGCGCTCGGACACACCCCTCATTTACAAAGCTGTTCCTTCATGGTTTGTTGCTGTGGAGAGCATCAAAGACAAACTCATCAAAAACAATTGTCGAACATACTGGGTCCCTACTTCCGTATCTTGGGCCGTGTCTCACACCATCTTTTACTGCATACGCATGGATATTTGGTACATGATTCAATTTAGGTGAAAGAGAAACGATTCCATAACTGGTTAGTAGACGCGAAGGATTGGGCAATATCAAGGAACCGATTTTGGGGAACGCCCATCCCCTTGTGGGTTTCTGAGGATTTTACAGAGATGGTTGCCGTGGGTAGCATCTCGGACCTGAAACTTAAATGTAGACTCTCAGATGGATCAGATATCCCATCCGACTTCTGTGACTTGCACCGTGAAAATGTAGATCAGTTGTTAATGGCATCGCCGACTCGTACTGGTGTTGTCTTGCGGCGCGTTGATGAGGTTTTTGATTGCTGGTTTGAATCAGGCTCGATGCCTTACGCACAATTGCATTATCCATTTGATTGCGATGACGAACAGTTTGCGAAGAAGTTTCCTGCGGACTTTATAGCAGAGGGCTTGGACCAGACGCGAGGCTGGTTTTATACCCTAATGGTCATTTCAACAGCGCTGTTCGACAAACCAGCGTTTCAGAATCTCATTGTCAACGGCCTTGTGCTTGCCGCAGATGGTAAGAAGATGTCGAAACGACTTAAGAATTACCCTGACCCAACGCTGGTGGTTCATGCGCACGGAGCCGATGCACTTAGACTCTACCTCATCAATTCCCCTGTTGTAAAGGGTGAAACTCTCAAATTTGTCGAGGCTGGCGTGCGTGGCGTTCTTCGCGATGTTCTTTTGCCGTGGTTCAATGCTTACCGGTTCTTTGCACAGCAAGCGATTCGATGGGAAATGCAGTCAGGAAGAAGATTTGTTCAGGATACAGTGCGTGCAAAAACTTCTAATAATGTCATGGATATTTGGTTAACTGCAAGCATGGCTGACCTTGTGACTTATGTTCACGAGGAAATGGCCGCTTACCGTCTCTACACTGTAGTTCCCCGGTACCTATTCTGTGTCCATGTGGCAATTATTCTTTTGGGACATGGTAAGTAGGCTTGTTGGCTTTTTGGGGGACCTGACAAACTGGTATGTGCGCTTGAATCGATCCCGACTCAAGGGCAACGATGGCGAGGATTCAGCTCTCACATCACTCTCTGTGCTCTTCGAAGTACTTTTAAAGATGACTATCCTCATGTCCCCATTTACTCCTTTTTTTACAGAGTATTTGTACCAGCGACTACGAGCGCGCCTTCCCACTTTCAATAATCAAAGTGTGTCACCTGATGTAATTGGGAAAGCAGATAGCATCCACTATGTAATGCTTCCAACTGAGGATGGCTCTGTGCCTGACGAAAAAATTTTGATTGGCATGCGCACTCTCCAAAAGGCGGTGGAGTTGGGACGCCGAGCGAGAGAGGCAGTCAACATCTCGATGAGAATGCCAGTGCGAGAAGTGCTGATCGTCTGCAGCGATACTGGGTCCTTGGCCTCACTAAAAGACCACCTCAAAGATTATTTGCTTGATGAACTAAATGCATGGGGTGGGATTCTGACAAGTGATGTGGAAAAATGGTGCTCAGTTACAGCACTCCCCAATTTACCTGTTCTTGCAAAGCGCCTTGGAAAAAGAATGCGCGCAGCAACGACCGCCATAAAGAGCCTAGGCTCAGATATGTTGCGCGAATACCAAGAAAAAGGGAAAATTTCAGTCAATGTAGATGGCACACCCCTTCAATTGGTAGCAGGGGAGCTAGTTGTAAGGTCAACCTTTGCTGGCGATACAGGTCAATATTCTGCTATTACCTCATCCGATGGTGGGCTAACAGTCGCCATCTGCACTGTACAAGACGACACCCTGCGCATGCAAGCTGTCGTTCGTGATCTCTGTAATCGTGTCAACAAGCTCCGCAAAAAGGCAAAACTCAACATCACTGATGCAGTAGATGTCTTCTATGCCGATCTAAAGCCTGTCGATTTATGTCAATCACCCCATCAAAGTAGCACATTCATAAGCACAGCTAGGGCCCTTGCCTGTAATGCTTCTCTACTTGAAAAGGCTAACATCGTCCCTATGCCACTAAGAAAATGTCATGGCCAGATCATAATCTCAGACATCAGTTCAACTCTTTTTGGCACGAGCTGTCTCAAGATAGCTTTAGCCATGCCAGTGCCGTGCACGCCCACAGCTTCGAAGGCGCAATACAAGGATAGCGGAGTCCTGGATATTCTTCTAGCCTCCTGCTGTTTGCCTGGGCGCGATCTTCGGGGGAGTCTTGCAGCCAATTCCTTTGAGTTGAAAACAGGGGTACACCTTTTCTCAGGTGCTACAGCTGCCCATAAGAAATGTTGAACTAGGCGAAGCTATGGAAGAGTTAGGGTCAGCACGTCAGCACTACTCCCTCACCACATGATTTGCCGCTCGTTTCAAGACACGTCGTGGTAGTGAGTAGACATGTTGTGAGCGTAGTCCAAGCCAGAGTGACCTCGTCGACGCCGCAACAGAGCCCAAGCTTTTGGGCAGGCAGCCGTATCGTTCCCTTTTCTTGTCCCATGGAGTGTCGTGTACATATCTGCAAGGGGGAACATGCCCTCGGGAGTCGAGCTGCAAGTCGAGAGGGGCCTAATCTTGCACATACGGAATCCTGCGCCTCAGCCATTCGGCCGGTGTGTGGCTGTACGCTCAATTACGCTCTTCGATCCACTGGCACGCAGTATCAAGATTCGCAGGGTAATTATCTTAATTAGGACTCATGAACTCGGAGGATGGGTCCATTTCTTATTCGAAAGAATTACCCGCGTGTGCCACAATGCGCGGGGTCCGCGCCGGGCGCAGCTTCGAGTCCATTGTGCATACACTGTCGCGCATATTTTACGGCGCACTCCGGCCCTCGATCAGGACCACTGGCAGTGGCCACGGCCGGGGCACTGGCACCTAGAAGCCACTTGGGGCGACTCGGAGCGACGGCCCGGGCACGCAGACGCGGAGAACTTGAACAATACGAGCCTGAGTCGAGTGGCACGCACGATGCATTCGACCGCGCCGAGCTTGTCTTTCCCCTGGATCTAGAAAAACAATACCCGGGCCTACCAGCTCATACAGCAGTACCATAGGTACCTCGGGCCACTGGGTACCAGCTTGTAGTACTTACCAGGTACCAGCTTGTACCTACGGTACCTACGGTTCAAACTCACGATGAAGCTCAAACGTTTCTTACTGGTGCGTGCTATGTCGCAACGCACACAATTTCCCTGTAGAGGTACTATCCGCCTGGGATTATTTTGGAATATGAAATGCGAAACAAGTCACGGGAGACAAAAGAAATCGACCTTTTACATCTGACACCTGAGTAACACCCTAACCGCCGAAATATCGCATATTGTAATATTACTTAGAACCGATGTCGACGTCCTTGTCAATCAAGTCACCTTTGAAGAGAATCTTATACGTGAGAGTCGCAAGCCACAGTTGCGTAGACTAATTTACAGTGAGTTTATTTATTTATTTGATGTTAGAATTAAGCCACCCCATAGAACTGATCGAAAAGCTCGAGAGCAATGACAATAGCGACTATTACTTGTTTAAAATTCTGAGGGCACACATACTACCCTTGACGAATTGTGCATTCAACAAGCAAGGGGACAAGTTCATCACGGGGAGTTATGATAGAACCTGCAAGATATGGCGCACTGAAACGGGGGAAGAGCTACTTACTCTTGAAGGGCATCGAAATGTGGTGTATGCAATTGGCTTCAACAATCCATGGGGGGACAAGATAATCACTGGGTCTTTTGGTGCGTTTGGATTATCTGATAATTACACGAGGATAAAGAATCGGTTCTAGACAAGACATGTAAAATTTGGAACGCAGAGAATGGGGACTTATTTCATACATATCGTGGTCATGCAACTGAGATCGTCTGTCTGTCGTTTAATCCTCATGGTTCAATTGTAGCGACAGGGTCGATGGACAATACAGCAAGACTATGGGACGTACATTCTGGAGAGTGCCTGCACACATTGCTAGGCCACACAGCGGAGATAGTTAGTTTGAACTTTGACACTGGCGGGCAGAGGATCATAACTGGGTCTTTTGATCACACAGTCAAGGTTTGGGATGTAAAGACGGGACGTTGCGTGCACACTCTTGCTGGACACAACGGAGAGATATCTAGTACGCAGGTACGGCTTGAACTTAACAATATATTTTTGGAAAGTGTTGACTTGTATATAGTTCAATTACCAATCTGACCTGTGCATCAGTGGCTCGATAGATCGAACTTGCAAAGTCTGGGATGTGACCACTGGCCAGTGCGTTCATACTTTGCGTGGTCATAACGACGAAATTTTGGATGTTTGTTACAATGCAACTGGCTCAAAACTTGTGACGGCCTCAGCTGACGGCACGTCACGCATATTCAACACCATGACGGGTGCATGCCAGTCTATTCTTATCGGGCACGAGGGTGAAATTTCAAAAGTTGCATTCAATCCCCAAGGAGCTCGAATTCTGACGGCGAGTAGTGATAAAACTGCGCGACTGTGGGATGTAGAGACAGGTGATTGTTTGCAGGTGCGAACAAATATTTTCCCACTCTTATACCGACACAGTGATTGGCAGATCCTAGAGGGCCACACAGATGAAATTTTCAGCTGCGCCTTTAATTACTGTGGTGATACGATCATAACTGGATCCAAGGATAACACGTGCCGCATTTGGAAATGTGCGTGTTGTGTAGTTCGAATATTGCATGCCTATCGGTAAAAATGATGGACCTGTAGGCTAATTAGATTGATTAAGTTGCCTGCTTTAGACGACTTGCCTCGTTTGACTACATCTGAAAGCCCCATCGCTTTGTGTGAACAAGATACAACAAAACGGCTGGGCTCGTCTCTTGCCAGTAGGCTTGTCTACTTGCTTAATACGCCTATTCTCCCAGGAGACTATGGGTGCGACTAACGAGAACCCTTCTCACTCCTTCTGGTCAGTCTGATCTCTATTCTAAAGCATCTGTTTATAGTTTTCAGGAGCAGAGCAGGGCAAAAAAATTAATCGCCCGCAGCATCATGCTGCCGGATTTGTTCAATCTCCCACACAGTGAGGGGTGGTAGGGCAAAGTAGGGCAACTCCCAACAGTGAGGGGAAAGCCGCCCGCGGGATCTTTCAGGAGCAGGAGAGAGTAGGGGGTGACCGTTTTGCCTGAATGGCAAAACTGTCGACGCCCCGATGCTTTATCCCAATGAAATCGATTTTGAACCTGCTCAAAAATTTTTGGGGAGCTGACCATCAGCCCCGAGTTGCCCAAAATTGCCGATGATAGAATCTCCGGGTAAGTTCTATAATCAAAAAATCGATTTCGTCAAATAATCGATAAATGGAAATAGCTATAGTCAATTCGGGTTGCGGGGGCGCGCGCCTAGAGGGTTGACGGGGGATAATCGATAAATAGAAAAATCGATTTTAACCCGTAGCCGACAGCGTAGCGTCGACAGCCGCTGGTCCTGCTGCCCTCTTGGCGACGTCGCCAAGCAAGCACCACAGTAGGGCTGCGCCGCGCAGCAACACACCAGCGCGCGTCCCGACGCATCGCTAGCACTGGCTGCGAATAATGCAAGACCAAAGGAGTACGCACCTTTGGGAGTACGGCGGCTGAGATACTTCACATCTCTCTGGAGAGACCAAGGGGTACTAATATAGTATGGGGTGGCCACCCGGGCAGCTAGCAGGTTAGACTTTACCGCTTTAGCGTTTGGCGTCCGTACGGCTGCCCATGCGGCTTCCGGCGGCAGTGCGCGGTGCGTGTGGGCGTCCGAGCACCCAAGCGGCCCTCGGCAACTTTTTTTTTGCGCGCAGGCGCAAAGTTGGCTGTGAACGACGGCAAAAAGTTTAGCAATTTTAGTCGTCGCGCGAAAATCGAAGCCTCCACGCGACACGCCTATTTTAGTGCTCTCTCCACCCCTCCCGCGGTCCCGGGACGGGCAAAAAAATATACTTTTTATACGCGCGATGGTGTGCACACAACCACGCAGCCGTTGAGCGTCGTCGCGCCGCGAGGCAGCCTCTCATACCCTACCGACCAGGCACCACCGCCGGGAAGTGAGCCGTAGTGCCCCCGTTCGCGACCGTGTTGGAAACGAATGGGTGCGCGATGCCGTCAGTGGATTCTCAACATTATTCACTAAATCGGCCGTTTGAGTGGGTGCCAACGCAAAATGCCAATAATGTTGAGAATCCGTCGACGGGCCGCCGGATGGGAGTAAATCGCAAATTCAGGCATTAAAAAAAACGAAATGGCTGCCCTTCCCGCCGGCCGTTTTCGCTGAAACTCGGCGTCCGAGGAGCTCACATGGGCGTGCCTACGGTCGCCGAGTCTCAGCTGCAGCGGCCATCGGGAAGTTGCCTCGCTCACTGGGGAACGGACGATACTCTAACCGGCCAAAAAAAAAAGCCGACACCCCCCATTGTACTTGGTACCCCCCATTATCTCGACCATAGTCAACTTTTGAAAACCTGCCGACGTCGACTATTGCGCTCGACCCCCCTATAAATTTCAAAGTCTCCAAGGATGTAGGTAGACGATATACTGCACTCCAAGTTTGGGCCCTTCCCTCGTAGAGTACCGCCTTTCCCCCGGGCCGTGCCCTGGTCTGGTGGCCCGGGTACCGCGAAGCGTAAGCCTGAGGGTCCTCCTTGCTTTCTGACGCTCGGCGCCATCGCGTGTCCGAGTGCCACGGGTTGGTGCGCTGGAAAGCCGTGCCACTGAAGTTCGGCTGTGGGCCTGAAGTTCGGCTCTTCGACGCGCCCTTAGCGGGCCGCGCAGGCTGCCCGCGAAAAGTTTTCGCTGAGCCGAGGCTGCCCGAGAAGGTACTGAAGCCAGTGGAACGCGCAGGGGCAGCTATCTGCACCAATTCCGTCGCGGAGAAACCGCCAGACGGCATGTCCGAAAGACGACAATGGATCGGGCACATGCGTGGGATACCCTCAGACACCGCGGCCGCGTTCGAACGCTCGAGGCTGGAGAATGTGTTGTATTATGTGTCTCGGGGGGGACCGTCTCGTAGTCGACTAAAAGCACGGAAACGACCAAATCCAAGTTACGCGAGGGCAGTCGAGGGTACGATCAGTCCCCCTTTGACCGATAATTGACGCTGAAGCCCCGGACGGCGAGGTGAGGGGACGCGAGGCGAGGGTGGTGCTCCGAAATTTATCTACATTTTCCTAGGAGTCCGTGTCTCGGGCGCCCAGGGCTCCAAGCGCCCCCCCCTCGCACCGATAGCGCATTTTTCGAATGCCCGGTTTTTAGCGTGAATGTTACTAACCCCCCCCCCCCGGCGGCCCGGGCCCCCTATCTAAAGGCCGACGGGTTTTCTAGTTTAACGATCACTCAATTAATTAATTATGTCACATGCTACCACCCCCGAAGACGAGGAAACCTGGCGTGCCAGTCTCAAGATACCAGCCAAGGACACACGATACCAGACTGAAGATGTGACCTTAACTCGCGGCCAAGAGTTTGAGGACTACTTCCTGAAAAGAGAGCTCCTAATGGGTATCTTCGAAAAGGGGTTCGAACGCCCATCCCCGGTCCAGGAACGTGCGATTCCTATCATTCTTCAAAATAGAAATGTCCTTGCACGCGCAAAGAATGGTACAGGCAAGACTGCCGCCTTCATTATACCATGCCTAGAGAAGACAGATCCGATCAAGAAGCACATACAAGTGCTCATTTTGATACCAACTCGAGAACTCGCACTACAAACCTCAGCGGTTGTTCGTGAGCTTGGGAAACACATGAAAATTCAGTGCATGGTATCTACTGGTGGCACATCACTCAAGGACGACATTATGCGCCTGTATAAGCCAGTCCATGTTCTTGTGGGTACCCCTGGACGCATTCTTGACCTATCGGAAAAAGGAGTTGCAGCTCTAAGTCGCTGCCACACTGTCATCATGGACGAGGCCGACAAGCTGCTTTCTCCAGAGTTTGAACCCCTTCTGGAGAAGCTGGTGCACCACTGCTCCCCCGAGCGCCAGATCTGCCTTTTTTCCGCAACATTCCCAGTCACAGTGAAAAACTTCAAAGACAAGTTCATTCACAATCCGTATGAGATAAATCTTATGGACGACCTCACGCTTAAAGGCATTACACAGTTTTATGCATTCGTGGAGGAACGCCAAAAAGTGCACTGCCTACACACGCTGTTTACAAAACTAGAGATCAACCAGTCTGTAATTTTTTGTAATTCGGTCAATCGCGTTGAACTATTAGCAAAGAAAATAACAGAATTAGGCTACTCATGCTTTTATATCCATGCTAAAATGCAGCAATCTCACCGTAACCGTGTTTTTCACGAGTTTCGTAACGGGTCTACTCGCCACCTTGTATCTTCTGATCTTTTTACCCGTGGTATTGACATTCAGTCCGTTAATGTTGTTATCAATTTCGATTTCCCTAAAAGTTCGGAAACATATTTGCATCGTATTGGTCGCGCTGGGCGATTTGGGCATTTAGGACTTGCTGTAAATCTGATTACATTTGATGATCGCTTTAATCTGTACCGCATTGAATCTGAATTAGCAACAGAGATTAAGCCTATCCCACCAACTATCGAACGCGAGCTTTACTGCCGTTAGACCATGTTTATAATATATAGCACTAATCGAGGTACCAAATCAGGCAACCATCTGCTCCAACACCATGGCCAATCCTGGCGCGGAATAATCTCGACCTTCAATTGTTGCTTTGCCAGGGTAGTATGGGCCCATAGCCTCATTATCTAAGGCATTCACCTCCGGTTGCCTTGGTGCACACCAGCTTTATGTATTAGTTAGTGCCCGATGGATTCCCCCTTTTCCGAGGTTAACCACCTGGGACTTGAGTGGAGCCCTATTTGTGGTGGCGAGAACATAGAAGACCGACCAGAGGACCGCTGTCATCCTGGTTATTAGATTCCTGGTTTAAGGTCCAGGTTTACAACAACCAACAAGATGAGGACAAGGAGCTTACGGCCATGATAGCATTGCTTTTAGCCACCTCCAATGGTACACATCCAGGGAGGATAAGTTGTTTGGGGGAGCATACTAAGTACGTACAGATATCCTCGCAAGCTGATACAATGAACCCGCAGAAGAATGTCAGGTTAGGGTAGGGCTTCAGGGACAAAGAAGGGGGGGGGGCTAATACTAGTAATAAGGGATAAGGGGGGCCTTGATAGGACAGCTAAAAACTTATAGAACTGCTGCTAAAAACCTTCACGCAAGGACGAAACTCAGGATTGCAATGTCGCAAAAGTTAGGCGAGACTCCTGGCGAAAAGCAAGAGCGTGACCTATCGCAAGCTAGCAGTGCTCTACTTAGCCAAACTAGTCATAACCTCATGTCTTACAGGCAAGAAGATATTGCTCTCCTCGAGGGTTTAGAACTTGCCGTTGAACGAATACAAGATGTGAGTCAGCAGCGTGGAGAATGAATAACTTGCCAACAATATTGCCACCTATTTGTTATTGTTTACAGCCCGACCCTGCAACCATGAAAACTGCGTTGGAGTTTTTAGCGAACGAGGTCCGGAGCGCAACTTCTTCAATGACGTCAGTGCCAAAGCCGCTGAAATTTTTGCGCCCTCATTATGAAACACTGAAGCGCTGTCATGCAGCAAAAGAAAAGTCTACACCATCAAGTAGACTTCTCGCGGATTTGCTTGCTGTACTGGCCATGACGATGTCAAAGTCAGGGATGCGCGAAATCCTCTTGTTCAAGACGCAAGGTTCAACAAATGATCTTGGCAGCTGGGGGCACGAATTTGTAAGAGCCCTTGCTGGAGAAGTAGGCGCTGAGTACTCAGCACAGCAGCTCGCCAACAATACAGATGATTTTATGACTGATGTTCGTGACCTTATAGTTCTTGTCAATGAGATCGTGCCGTGCTCATGCAGCGTCGCTATTCTTATTTCCTACCTACTATTCTGGTTAACAGCATGTTTTAGATTTTACTTGCAGCATAACGCACATGCAGAGGCAGTTGACCTACTTATTGAGACACAGAGCCTACCCAAGCTCTTAGAGAACTACCCTGCAGAGCTTGGCAAGGCACTTGTGGATGATGGAAATTTTCAGCGAGTTTGCTTGTACCTGCTTCGATGTGGGACCTATATGGCGGACCCAGATGATCTTAAGCAACTGCGGCAATGTGCATTTCGTCTCTATGAGCGATAGGGGGATTTTCCCGCCGCACTCGCGGTGGCACTTCAAATTGGAGACGACGATGAGAATATGCTCTTCGCAGAAAGATGTAACAAGCTCTTTGAAACAACCGATAAATTGATGCAGATGCAGATGGCTTTTTTACTCGCAAGGCATAGAAGCAACTTCGAATACACAGAAGATGGCAGAGTTGATTCAATTATTGGCAATAACAAACTTAGGGGCTATTACGTTTAAACAGCGTCACAAGTTTTCTTTCTCGCGATAAGGACTTATCTAGGTTGATCTGGGTCGAGATTTGGATGTAATGGACCCAAAGTGTCCCGAGGATATTTATAAAAGCCACCTAGGCGACACCGTATTCTCACAGAGATCGAATTCAAGTACTCAGCACGTAGATTCAGCCCGTGCAAATCTTGCGTCTACTTTCGTGAATGCCTTTGTAAATGCTGGCTTTGGGGATGATCTTCTAATGACTCCTGACGGTAATGCGTGGCTCTACAAAAACAAGGACCTCGGTATGTTGGCTGCGGCAGCATCTTTGGGTATGATCATGATGTGGAATGTCGAGGAGGGTCTCACAGCAATCGACAAATTTCTATACAGTAGCGAGGAAAATGTCAAGGCTGGAGCATGCCTGGCTATTGGAATTCTGTCATCTTCTGTGCGCCATGAGTCTGACCCGCCAATTGCGCTAATGCCTGAACATATTGACTCCGCTTCATCTATCATGCGTCTATCTGCTATTGTTGGGCTTGGGATCGCGTATGCCGGCGGAGCTCGAATCGATGTGCTTGAGATTCTCTCACCTCTGGTTTCGGGTCCGGGTGCTATATCTGAGGTTTCTTTTGCAGCTCTCAGCCTGGGTCAGACTTTTGTCGGCACATGTAATGCAGAGTTGGCGTCAACTTTCATTCAGAAGTTCATGGAAACGTCAGACACAGACCTCGACTCTCCAGAGGCAAAGTTTCTTGGACTTGGTCTCGCCCTCCTGTTTCTGGGCCAAAGAGAGAAGGGCGATGCTATGCTTGAGGCACTTAAAACAATCAACCACCCAATTGGCCTCTATTCGTCTATTGCGCTCGAGACGTGCGCTTTTGCCGCCACTGGTGATGTACTGAAGGTCCAGAGGATGCTTCACATCTGTGCTGAGCACCAAGGTGAGACACACGAGAAAGGTGGAGCAGGAACAGCAGGTTCTCTCGGGCCCGGTGCTGCAAAATTTGTGGGAGGTCACCAGTCTATTGCTGTTATTGGCATTGCACTAATGACAGCTGGCGAGGAGATTGGTTCGGAGATGGTTCTTCGTACTTTCGATCATCTCCTGCATTACGGTGATGCGAGTGTTCGTCGCGCTGTTCCACTAGCACTTGCGCTCCTGAGCATTTCATGCCCTGACTATGGAATTGTCGACCAGATGAGTCGTCTCACGCACGACACTGAAGCCCAGGTCGGTCTTAATGCAATTATTGGTCTTGGTCTTCTTGGTGCTGGAACCAACAACAGCCGCATTGCTGGTCTGCTTCGCCAGCTGGCCGAGCACGCACGCGAACCAACCACCTTATTTACAGTCCGACTCGCCCAAGGCTTGCTTCATATGGGGAAAGGACTCCTCACCATATCCCCCTTTCATGCTAATCGTAGTCTTATTTGTAAGCCTGCCATGGGTGGCATCTTGACGTTCCTTCATTGCTGTCTGGACATAAAGAGGACCATTCTGGACGAAAGTCACTATCTCATGTAAGAACCTGCGTCACTTTAATTTAAGAGTGCAGATTTTTAAAAACAGTACTTACTTTTGACATTGCAGGTATCACTTAGCATTGGCAATGACGCCAAGATTTCTTCTCACGGTAGATACAAAGCTCAATCTATTACCAGTATCTGTTCGTGTTGGCCAGGCCGTTGAAACTGTTGGTCAGGCTGGTCGCCCTAAGACCATTACAGGTTTCCAGACCCACACAACGCCCGTGCTCCTCGGCGTTGATGATCGAGCAGAGCTCGCCTCGGATGATATGTTTGCGAAGTCCAATTTTCTTGAGGGTGTTGTCATCGTGGAACCAAATCCGGAGCGACAAAATTTTATGAGAGCAGGAGGGGGGCAATAGTTCGGCGGCAAGCATCCATGTCAGACAAAAATGGAGGGGGGGCAGGCGTTTTGGGCTGCTCGCGTCCCCCTTCGTATACGACTCGAAATTGTTGAGGTCTATGATAACGCTGCACAGTCATTTTGGTGCGGTCTTTTGCGTGGCCTGTATGCACCGCGCACGGTGCTTTGGCAGGCACTGGTGCCCTCCCAACACCGGCGGCGATAGCTTCAGACCCAGTGCCAGAACCCCGTGCCAACTGGCATCTAGAACTGGCATCATGATCTACTTAATTTCACTAACGTAAGTAACGCATGCGGTACATTAGTCTACTAAGTACTTTCACTGTCAAATTATTGGTCTGTCTGGGTGGCGCTTGATGGTACTCTAAGTAGTCTCAAACCGTGACTGGAAGTCTGGAACTCAGCTCTTCTGGCAATGGCATATCGAAGTTCCCGGGCCGGATGATTCGTAGTTTAAACATATAGAACTAACTTGAACTCGAAATCCAGGTTTGTTGC
>Ga0099799_10002_pt1:5000-87628 | contig 87628 bp, 84 predicted proteins | sample Uncmet6_SortLC_1_FD_89033 | JGI IMG/M metagenome (GOLD analysis project Ga0099799, IMG submission 89033) | Marine eukaryotic communities from CALCOFI LINE 67, Pacific Ocean - CN11_C50_N6_SortLC_1 | ecosystem: Environmental > Aquatic > Marine > Oceanic | place: Pacific Ocean: Monterey...
GAAATATCATCGACTAACGTCGAATAACTTTCATCTGAACCTTTGTAAAAAGCTGCATCCACTAATTGACGATCTTTAAACATTCTTCCGTTCGAATTACCTTGCAATATAATTTTCTCTTTTTTACCATTCGTTAGTATAAGGAAAAAAATACCAAGCAGCGAACCAACAATTAAGCTAGCGTAACTTAACATCATCACTGTAACATGCATCATTAGCCAATTTGACTTTAAAGCTGGTACAAGCGGAGATGGTGATTGCATACTCTCAGGTAATGAAAGACCGGCAAATCCTATAACAAATAAGGAAATGGGGTTACTGATTGAACCGATTATAGAAGTCTTCGTTTTTGATTCTAGGAATATTGTAATAGAAGTAATACCCCACGCCAAAAATAATAAAGACTCATATAAATTACTTAAGGGAAAGTAACCGTAATTTAACCAACGATAACTAAGTAAACCAAAAATTAAAAAGTTTGCAGTCCCGGTTCCATAAAAGTTGGTCCTTGAAAGTATTTTTAAATCAGTATAAATTAGACTTGCCCAATAAGAAATTGTTACAATCAATAATACAAGAAATATTATATTATCTAACCATGATTGTATATCCATCAAAATAAATAAATTAATTTATTAGTTTTTATAAAAAAGTGTATTCAAAGAAACTACCATTAAGCTACTTCCTCTTGTTCAACCAAAACGAAAAATAAGGCAAAAACAAGCCCTGGAAAAACCAATGTAACGATCGGCGTTAGTATTGGAGGTAAAAAAGATGCTGTCATAAAGTTTATATTTTAAAATAACTAACTAATATTATAATTGTTTTAGTTCAAAATTTTTATCTAAATCTACGTAAATATTTTACTGGGAAGCTAAAAATCTTTTTAGATTATAAACTTTAAACCCAAAAGCTCACTACGGGGATGGTGCTAAATTAACCAACGTCCAATTACTAGCACAAGCTACTAATAGAAAATAAAACAGCTTAATAATAAACCAAGTGTAATAGATTAATATAATTAATATATTAAATAAATAAACTGAACGCTTAAACCTTCCTTAGTTGTGATATCTTATTCTATAGGATTAAGGAATAATTAATGTTTTATTTCGCTAATTATATTTCCAAGGTATTTTTTATTTTGGAATATAAAACCCAGCAATCGTTTAGCATAACTTTAAACCAGGAGGTTTTCATGTCACAAGCTGTAGAATCACGTACTCGAATTAAATCAGAGCGTTACGAATCAGGTGTAATCCCTTACGCAAAAATGGGTTATTGGGATCCTGATTACGCAATTAAGGAAACAGATCTTTTAGCTCTTTTCCGTTGTACTCCACAACCAGGTGTAGATCCAGTAGAAGCAGCAGCAGCATTAGCTGGTGAGTCTTCAACGGCTACATGGACAGTTGTATGGACTGACTTATTAACTGCATGTGACCTATACCGTGCTAAGGCGTACCGTGTAGATCCTGTACCAAGTGCAGCTGATACTTATTTCTGTTACATTGCGTACGATATTGACCTTTTCGAAGAAGGTTCATTAGCTAACCTAACAGCATCTATTATTGGTAACATCTTTGGTTTCAAGGCTGTTAAAGCTCTTCGTCTAGAAGACATGCGTTTCCCTTACGCACTTCTTAAGACTTACCAAGGTCCAGCAACTGGTGTTGTTGTAGAGCGTGAGCGTATGGATAAGTTTGGTCGTCCACTTCTAGGTGCTACAGTTAAGCCTAAGTTAGGTCTTTCTGGTAAGAACTATGGTCGTGTAGTATTCGAAGGTCTTAAAGGTGGTCTAGACTTCCTTAAGGATGATGAGAACATTAACTCACAACCATTCATGCGTTACAGAGAGCGTTTCCTTTACTCAATGGAAGGTGTTAACCACGCTGCTTGTATGACAGGTGAAGTTAAAGGTCACTACCTAAACGCAACAGCTGCAACTATGGAAGATATGTACGAGCGTGCAGACTTCTGTGCTGAGCTAGGATCAGTTATTGTAATGATTGACCTTGTAATCGGTTACACAGCTATTCAAACAATGGGTGTATGGGCACGTAAGAACGATGTAATCCTTCACCTTCACCGTGCAGGTAACTCGACTTACTCTCGTCAAAAGAACCATGGTATGAACTTCCGTGTAATTTGTAAGTGGATGCGTATGGCTGGTGTTGACCATATTCACGCCGGAACTGTAGTAGGTAAGCTAGAAGGTGATCCTTTAATGATTAAAGGTTTCTACAATACACTTCTTGACTTCAAATCTGATGTAAACTTACCACAAGGTTTATTCTTTGCACAAGATTGGGCCTCTCTACGTAAGTGTGTACCAGTTGCTTCAGGTGGTATTCACTGTGGTCAGATGCACCAATTAATTAACTACCTTGGTGATGACGTAGTTCTTCAGTTCGGTGGTGGTACAATTGGTCACCCGGATGGTATTCAAGCAGGTGCTACTGCTAACCGTGTAGCTCTTGAGTGTATGGTTCTAGCACGTAACGAAGGTCGTGATTACATTGCTGAAGGTCCTCAAATTCTAAGAGACGCAGCTAAGTCATGTGGTCCTTTACAGACAGCATTAGATCTATGGAAGGATATTACTTTCAACTACGCTTCTACAGATACTGCTGACTTCGCTGAAACACCAACAGCAAACGTGTAAGTACTTATTAGTACTGACCATTTCGTTAAAATTATTTAATTTTCATTTTAGGAGTACATAATGAAACTAACTCAAGGATGTTTTTCTTTTCTTCCAGACTTAACTGACGAGCAAATCACTAAACAGATCCAGTATTCAATCGACAAGGCTTGGGCTGTATCTATCGAGTTTACTGATGATCCGCACCCTCGTAACAACTACTGGGAAATGTGGGGTCTTCCTCTATTCGATATTAAGGATCCAGCTGCTATCCTTTTCGAAATTAACATGGCGCGTAAAGCTAAGCCGAACTACTACATTAAAGTTGCTGCATTCGACAACACACGTGGTGTTGAGTCTTGTGTACTTTCTTTCATCGTTCAGCGTCCGGCTTACGAGCCTGGTTTCCGCCTAGTACGTCAAGAAGCTGCAGGACGTAAGCTTGTATACACAATTGAAGCTTATGCTCCAGTAATGAAGCCAGAAGGCGAGAGTTACTAAATCTTTCGAAAGTAAAGAATTAAAAGCGTTGAAAAGAGCTTTGCACTTTGTGCAAAGCTCTTTTCAACGCTTTTAATTGATTTTTACATACTTCAAGAAGTCACAGCGGGAATAAAACACGTCGTACACCCAGTAACGCTTACCACATACGTGAAGTCGCTAGCGCGGTAAATAATACAGACAAAAGAATTACGAAATTCTTTATTACCATTAGCGACAATGAAATTTAACATTAAAGTTAAAATTTTTAAGCAGCCTAGTTAAAGAGGTTGGTAATCTCGTAAAAAAAATTAACATATCTCTAGTGGTAGCACTTCTCTAAGCCTAAGGCGAACACTGCTTGCGGTCAAAAAGTGTCATCTAATAAACCAGCAACGCAGATCCCTAAGAGCTCTATTGAAATTATATATTAGAAAAAAAAATTACCAAAATGAGGCCGAGACCTCATTTTGGTAAAGTGTTGGATCAAACAAAGGCAAAAGCCATGTTTATATTCAATACAACTAATTACGCTGCGATTGCAGGAGCAACTAGAGCTACTGGTAAAGACTCACCAGCTGCTAGATCTAGAGGGAAGTTGTGAGCGTTACGCTCGTGCATTACTTCCATACCTAGGTTTGAACGGTTTAGGATATCAGCCCAAGTGTTGATTACACGACCTTGTGAATCTACAACTGATTGGTTGAAGTTGAAACCGTTTAGGTTGAATGCCATTGTTGCTACACCCATAGCTGTGAACCAAATTCCAACCACTGGCCATGCGCCTAGGAAGAAATGAAGAGAACGTGAGTTGTTGAATGAAGCGTATTGGAAGATTAGACGACCGAAGTAACCGTGAGCTGCAACGATGTTGTAAGTCTCTTCTTCTTGACCGAACTTGTAACCGTAGTTAGCTGATTCGTTCTCAGTAGTCTCACGAATTAACGATGAAGTTACTAGAGAACCGTGCATAGCAGAGAATAGTGAACCACCAAAAACACCAGCAACACCAAGCATGTGGAATGGGTGCATTAGGATGTTGTGCTCAGCTTGGAATACAAGCATGAAGTTGAAAGTTCCAGAGATACCTAGAGGCATACCATCTGAGAATGAACCTTGACCGATTGGGTAGATAACGAATACTGCCGCTGCTGCTGCTACTGGAGCAGAGAAAGCAACACAGATCCATGGACGCATACCTAGACGGTAAGAAAGTTCCCACTCACGACCGATGTAAGCACATACGCCAATGAAGAAATGGAAAACAACTAGTTGGTAAGTACCACCGTTGTATAACCACTCGTCAACTGAAGCAGCTTCCCAAATTGGGTAGAAGTGTACGCCGATAGCGTTTGAGCTTGGAACTACAGCACCAGAGATGATGTTGTTTCCGTAAAGTAAAGAACCAGCAACTGGCTCACGGATACCATCGATATCTACTGGAGGCGCTGCGATAAAAGCAATAATGTAAGCTGAAATAGCTGTAAGTAGAGTAGGGAACATTAGACAACCGAACCAACCAATGTATAGTCTGTTCTCTGTTGAAGTGATCCATGCGCAAAACTGCTCCCAGAAGCTTGCGCTCTCGCGTCTTTGTAAAGTTGAAGTCATGATTAAATTTTTATTAAGTTAAGTATTTTTGGTTTTGAAAACCTCCCAGAAATTAAATTCCTGTTAATATCATTATAATGAATAAGCATTATTTTATTTAAAACAAATTTATAAATATCCTAAAGAGAATTTAAAATTACGTAATAATATCACCTAAAGTACATTTATAAAATGTAACGTCTACTTAGCTTTAAGTTACCAGTTAACAATTCAAGACCAAGAACAAAGACTATTAAGAGCTAAGGAAATAATTGCGACTAGTTAAGAGTTGCAAAAGCCCTTAATTCAAGCTTATCTACTAGGCCTCCCAAATTAAAATACAACATACTATCTTAAACAGTATTATTTTAAAATAAACTAATAACTAAAAAAAATAATCTCCGCAATATTTAGCGGGGATTACTTTTGTTTAGTACTACTCTAAATCTTTTCTGTTTGGGTTTCTAGATGGGTCATTAGAAAGAAAACCGAACGTAAAAAGAGAAATAAAGAAAATTACAACCGTGTAAACTAAAATTTTTAACGTAAACATAGGTTATTTTTATTAGTTGCTAAAATGTTAAATAATATTTTTTATTCTTTATAATTTATTATATTCTATATACAAAAATATGCGCGTTATTTTTTAATTAATAACTCATACCCCGATTTTATTGTCCATTCCTAAAATCGTTCTTAATTTCAGCACGTTATAAGATGATGAATCTTGCATCTGGCTGGATTCGAACCAGCGACGTCTCTATGAGAAGCGGATTATGAGTCCGATGCCTTCGGCCACTTGGCTACAAATGCTTTTTTGGAGCTGGTGGGATTTGAACCCACGTCCAACCTAAATTTTCATTTTTTTTATCTACGTGAAAAAACAAGAACATGCCGTTGGCATTATTATCAATCTGTACATAAAATTGAAATTTAATATGTGCCTCTAATTATACCAAATTTAGTTCAGTTAGAAAATAAAGAGTCTACTAACCGCCAATACAAAAAATTATGCTAAGACCATTGCTGGTCTATTAAACGAAATTTTTGAATTAAAAGATAAGATGTTATTTGCACTTATTGTTTGTTACCTTTTAAAGGCGAATATAGAAAAGTCAAAAATTTAAGCGTCGAATCCGAAACAGCCCCGTAAGTAAAACTATTAAATTGTTGGAACCCTATTGGTTTTTTCGTAAAAAATATTTTTCATTAAGTCTTTAATTACACTCTAAAAAACACGCCAACGGTGTTTTTCAAAACTCGAAATTTTACCGTTATTGATTTTCTTAAATTTTTGATAAAAATTTCTTGCTTAGTTTCATCTATTCTTTCTAACTTAGTAAGAGTTGAACTCGAAGGGATAAAATAGGTATTTTTACAGTTGAACAAACTTTCAATACTATTTTTATTGTTCGTTGTTTTTGCTAAGATATTATCTTCCCAATCTTCAAGGAAATCTTCTAAATTGTAAACTAAGATTTTTGGTTTTCGAATAAAAAAGTCCAGATTAGCAGTTCGACTACCAATATATCGACCAGCTTTTCTTGCATTTTGTTTACGAAACTCTATTGCTTGTTTTTTTTCAAAAAAGATATAATTTTCGAAATTTTTTGAATTTTTAGCATCCTGGATCGAACCTTGCATTATCCAATTATGGCCAAACCCAATCGAATTATCTAAATGTTGAACACAACCACTGTAGATATTGTCAAAAACACCCATCAACTTAAAATATTGTTCAATCAAAAAATTGTCTGGATTATTGGTTATTTGTACTATGTATACAGGCACCCCTTTAAAATATTCGTTGCCTCGTAAAAATGAAGGTGTTGGTCGCAGATAACTGCCTAACTTTTTTAAATTTGGAAACGCTTTAATAATTCTGGGTCGAAAACGAAGCTGTTGTTGCTCGTCTTCAATTAATATATCAGACTTTCCAACGTAATTAGAATTATCTTCTAAAAGTTCTTTTATCTCTTCAAAATTTGGGATAAACCGAAAATCAATCCCGGGATGATATTCCCGTGTGATTTTATATGCGGATTTAAGACTAATACATTGAATAGAAAGGCCAACGGTTTGTGTACCTTGAAAATCAGCTCTAGCTGTTTCTTCGAGATATTTTTTTGCATCTACGGAGTCTAGAAAAAACATTCCATATTGGGATCTTTTTTCGACTAATGGATCAAAGGAACCAGAAAAATCATAGATTTTTTCTTTTACAAAACCAGAAAACGTGTTTGATTTGAAAATGTTGGAAGGTTTACTTAGAACGATTTCACCATGTCCGTTTACTAAAACGAAGACTGGTACTTTTTCTAAGGTATTTTGAATTTCCTTTGTTTTTTTAATAAAGAAATTTGAAGAATTAACTTTATCAAAAAATCCAATAGTATGTTTTTCTCGCGAAAAATCTTCTGGGGAAGCTTCCTCAGGTGTACTATTAAAAAATAAATCAGCAAGAAAATCCATAAATGGAAAACTATGTTCTAGTACCCCGTAATTACGGCCAATAAAAAGATCCTCATTTAATTCATCTATGGCCTCCCACTTTATTTTGATTTTTGGGGGATAACTGTATACATAATCAAAATAATCAATCAGTTTTAATTTTTTCTCCGTTTCAATTTTTGTATTTTCGGTAGGGGAAATTGTTGATCCTGTTTGGTTTAAATAATATTGATTATACATTTTTGCATTCAAAGATAAGGTTAAACTCTTCTGCTTTAGATAATAGTCCTTGTAATTTAGAACGATCTAGTTTAACATATTAATATAAGGGCGGTTAGCTCAGCGGTAGAGCGCCTGCCTTACAAGCAGGTGGCCATAGGTTCAAATCCTATACCGCCCATTCATTTTTGATCGGACAAATTGAAATTTCTCTTTCTTAAGAATCAGTTAAATTTTTAATTGGGCTCATCGTCTAAGGGATTAGGACAGGGACCTTCTAAGTCTCTAATGCAGGTTCGAATCCTGCTGGGCCTATTAAAATTATTTAAAAACTTCTTCAAAAACTGAATTTACCTTATCACCTGAGTCAATTGATTCTAATGGATCTTTTCTAAGCCTATGTCTTAAACATAAAGTAATAACTTTTTCAATATCTTCCACCGTAACCTTCGAACGTTTATTGTAAGCTGCAAAAGCTTTTGCTGCACGATTCGTAACAATATCTCCACGTAAACCATCAACGTTTAAATCACCACAAACTTGAGAAATTTTAACCCGTAATTCGTAATCTAATTCTACAGTTGATAAACGATCTTGAGCATCAGTTATATCATTCTTTAAGCTATCTAATTTTTCCGCATTTTCTTTAAGACATTCTTCCGGGTTTTGGTCAAAATTATTTCGCTCTTCCACAACTCGAACACGTGTCTCAGGATCACGTACAGTTCTTATTTCTGCATGCATCCCAAAACGATCTAGTAATTGAGGACGCAACTCACCTTCTTCCGGGTTACCAGAACCTACCAGAACAAACCTAGCAGGGTGTTTAATAGAAATACCTTCACGCTCAACGGTGTTCCACCCTGAAGCAGCAGAATCTAATAGTATATCAACTAAATGATCATCTAATAAATTTACCTCGTCAACATATAGGATTCCACGATTTGCTTTAGCAAGAAGTCCGGGCTCGAAAGCTTTTACACCTTCTGTTAATGCTTTCTCTATATCGATAGTACCGCACACTCGATCTTCAGTTGCACCTAACGGTAGATCAATCATAGGAACTTTTTTGTACGCGTAATCAAGCTCTTCATTATTTTCCACGGCGGTTTTTACCGATTCACTCATTAATTCAAAATCTGTTGCCGACGAATTAAATGGGTCACCTGCAACCACTTTTATAGAAGGTAATAGATCCGCTACAGCTCGAATAGTTGTTGATTTTCCAGTTCCACGATCACCCATAATCATTACACCACCAATCCTTGGATCAATCACATTTAAAATTAGCGCTAGCTTCATTTCTTCTTGACCAATGATTGCTGTAAAAGGGAAAACTGGCCTTTCATTCTCTTGTTTTAGATTTACGACTTCAGCCATATGTAATTCAATAAGTTAATTTTTTTTAATTAAAAGATGCACAATCGATCGAACGATTGTCATAACAACACAGACAACTAGGGAATATTATAACACGAAACTTAAAAAGTTATTTAGACATACCAATAATTGGTGAGCTGGGGTAAGCTAAATCGTTTATTTTTGCTTTTCCTACAAGGTAAGTTAGTCGTCCGGCCATTACTCCAAGCTTCATAGCATATGCCATATCCTGGGGCGAATTTGCTTTAGCAATCGCTGTATTTGCTAATACAGCCGCTGCTCCTATTTCCATACCCTTTGAAGCTTGACTGGGAGAACCAATACCTGCATCAATTACGACAGGAACTTTAGCAGTTTCAGCAATAATTTCAATATTGTATAAATTTTTTAAACCCTGATTGGAACCTATTGGTGAACCTAGAGGCATTACGGATACACAACCACTTTCTTCTAATTGTTTTGCTAAGATAGGATCCGCATTCATATAGGGTAAAACATCAAATTTTTTATTGCAAAGATACTCTGCTGCTGTTAGTGTTCCTAAACTATCTGGAAGAAGATACTTGGGGTCTGAAATCACTTCTAATTTCAAAAAATTATTATCTATATAATCTAAATTTTTCAATATTTCACGTCCCAAGAAAGCTAATCGAATAGATTGTTCAGAAGTTTGACATCCAGCCGTATTTGGCATTAACCAGATATTTGTCCAATCCAAATTATTTAATAATTTATCAATACCATGAAGTGTCGAGCTTTGGGCTCTTCTAATGGCGACTGTAATAATTTCACAACCGCTTAAAATTATTGCATTTTTTGCTTCTTGGAAATTTTTGTATTTACCGGTTCCAAGCATTAATCTGGAAGAAAATTTCCGGTTCGAAATAACTAAAGGATCGTTTTCTAATAAAAGACTGAGACTCATATATTTCTAATATATTTACATAATGTCTGCATTATAAACTAAATCATAACACTTATTAAAATGTTATAATAGTCTACATGTTAGTTAAAGCCTAAAAATATTATGGCTCGCATTATAGTTATAACTTCTGGTAAAGGAGGCGTAGGAAAAACTACGACGACTTCTAATATCGGAATGTCACTTGCTTTTTTAGGCTATTCCACTTTACTAATTGATGCGGATGTAGGGTTGCGCAATCTTGATCTTTTATTAGGGCTTGAGAATCGTATCATTTACACCGGTTTAGACGTCTTAAATCAAAGTTGCCGACTTGAGCAAGCAATAATCCAGGACAAGCGACAACCAAAGTTAGCTTTTTTTCCCCTTTCTTCGAATCGCACAGCTGTTCCGGTGAATACCGATCAAATGAGTAAGCTTGTCGAACTTGTTAAAGACAGGTATGATTATATCTTGATAGATAGCCCGGCGGGAATAGATAACGGGTTTCAAACAGCAGTGGAATTTGCCAACGAGGCTATAGTAGTAGTAACCCCAGAAGTGCCCTCAATTCGAGACGCTGATAGAGTAATTGGTATTCTTATGTCGAAAGGAATCGACAATATAAATCTTATTATTAATCGTATTCGTCCAAAGATGATTAAAAGGGATGATATGATGTCAATTGAAGATGTTGTAAATATTTTAGGCATAACTTTAGTTGGGGTAATTCCTGATAGCGAAAAAATTATTATTTCGTCTAACCGAGGAGAGCCTATTGTTTTAGAAGATAAAAATTGTTTACCTCGCGTTGCCTTTGATAACGCAGCCCGACGTTTAATTGGAGAACAAGTGAAGTTTTTAAATTTAGAGAGTTCAAGTGTTAAAAATCCCGTAAAACGAATTATTGGAAAATTATTAAATCGACCTTCTTAATCTGAATAAAAGGAATAGCATTAAAAGCTGGCGATAATAAAAACAGCACCACAACTATTTTAAAATTTAATATTGTGGTTCTGTTTTATACGATTGAATAAAAAAATAACCAAACCAGGTTGAATTAATAACTAACGATTTACGACATTCGTTTTAGTTGTTGTAATGCAACTCGACCGATGTTGAATAAAGCCCAAGAAGCAGCCGCTAATAGTGGAAATAAAACAACTAGAAGTCTAGTATCTGCCATAGAAGTAAATTTGTGTTTACGATAAAATTAAATATTTTCTTATTTGAATACTATTATACATCTTTTATAACGTTAGTCTTTAAAAGTAAAAGAGAATTTTTTTATATAGAATTATTTTTGGGGCGAAATCTAAAAACGATTCCGATACATAAAAGGTTTTCGACAACTAGTCAAATTGTTATTTAAAGCCAAAATTGAATTTTTATTACCATATCTACGAGAATAGTATATACAACACTAACAATTGATAAGATAATTAGCAAAGAGCATGATTAACTATTAATAAATAGTACTTAAAAATTTCCCTGCTTGTTTATGTCCGATCTCCCTTTTACACTTGATCAATTAAGAATTTTGCATGCTATTTTAAATGAAGGTAGTTTTAAAAAAGCTGCTGAAAAATTATATATTTCCCAACCAGCAGTCAGTCTCCAGATACAAAATTTAGAACGACAACTAAACACCCCCATTTTTTATAGAGATAAAAGAAAAGCTAGACTAACTGAGACTGGCCAACTATTAATAAAATATTGTGGTCGCATTTTAAGTTTATGTGAGGAAACTTGCCACGCGTTAGATGAATTACATGCTTTACAGTCGGGTGACCTTGTTATAGGTGCTAGCCAAACAACAGGCACGTATTTAATGCCTCGTTTAATTGGAATCTTTCGACATAAATATCCGCAAATAGCTATCGAGTTGCAAGTTGATTCTACAAGGAAAATTTCCTGGGGAATTGCGAACGGGAGTATTGATTTAGCATTAGTTGGGGGGGAAGTTCCAAAAGAACTTCAAAACATCTTAGAAGTTACATCCTATGCAGAGGATGAACTAGCTCTTATTTTACCATTGTCGCATCCCTTTTCTGCCCGCGAATGTATTCAAAAAGAGGATTTATATCGTCTAAATTTTATTGCTTTAAATACTCAATCAACCATAAGAAAGGTAATTGACAATATATTATTGCAACATGGCATAGATAGCAGTTATTTTAAGATTGAGATGGAACTTAATTCAATCGAAGCTATTAAAAATGCGGTTAATTCGGGTCTGGGGGCATCATTTGTTTCTGTATCTGCAATAACGAAAGAGTTGGAGCTTGGTATGTTTCATTGGTCAAAAATTGATGGACTAGTAATAAAACGGACTTTATCAATTTTATTAAACCCTAAAAGATATTATTCTAATACAACACAAATTTTTAAAGAAGAGTTGTTAAGTATGTTGACTTTATCTTCCACGGACAATATTAAGACCAAATAAGTTTTTGCATTAATATTTAGTAATAACTATTACAAAAATGTGCACCACACATCGTTACAGAGATCTTTTAGAACAAAAAAAATCGAACCGTTTTGAACTATTTTAAGAAGCATAAAAAATGTTGTCCTCTGGTGCAGTAAAAAATCTCATTTAATGTCGACGAGAAATCTTACTGCACCATTATAAATTTAGGGTTACTCTGACTTAATCTTTATTTTTCAGCGGAGAAATCCGTTTCGATAGCGTCGTCTCCAGAACTAGTGTTTGAAGCCTCGCCCTGATAAGCTTTTCCTCCAATTTCCATAACAGTATTCTTAAGATTTTCAATCTTTTCTTTCATTGCCGTATAATCTTCCTTTTTCGTAACTTCTTCTAATTCGGCGACTAAAGTTTCAATCTTTTGTTTTTCTTCAGCAGGTATAGTAGACTCTAATTGCTCCATTTGCTTGCTTGTCTGGTAACAAAGAGTCTCTGCTTGATTTTTAAGATCGATTTGTTCAGCTCTCTCTTTATCGGCATTTGCATTAGCTTCAGCATCTTTCACCATACGCTCGACTTCATCCTTCGGTAATGTAGATGCGCCACTGATCGTAATTGATTGTTGCTTATTTGTAGCTTTATCTTTAGCCGTTACCGAAAGAATACCATTAGCATCGATATCAAAAGTTACCTCAATTTGCGGAACGCCTCTTGCTGCCGGAGCTATTCCGTCTAGTCGAAATGTTCCTAAACTCTTATTATCTTTTGCCAGTTCTCTTTCACCTTGTAGAACATGAATTTCAACATTAGGTTGATTATCTACGGCCGTAGAGAAAGTCTCAGATTTTTTAGTTGGGATAATTGTATTTCTTGGTGTAATTTTTGTAGTTATACCACCTAATGTCTCTACCCCTAAAGAAAGAGGTGTCACATCTAATAATAAAATGTCTTTAACTTCTCCACCAAGTACCCCAGCCTGTACAGCGGCGCCGACCGCCACGACTTCATCTGGATTAACGGATTGGTTAGGCACTTTACCTAATAATTTTTCAACAAGCTCTTGTACAGCCGGTATTCTTGTTGAACCCCCTACTAATACGTTTTGATCAATCGCCGCAGAATTTAGTTCGGCATCTTTTAAGGACATTTCGATTGGAGTTTTGCAACGCTCTATTAAATCTGAACATAGCTCTTCAAATTTAGCCTTTGTCAACTCTTTCTCTAAATGCTTTGGTCCGTCTGCAGTTACTGAAATAAAGGGTAGGTTTATAGAACTTTGCGTTAAAGTAGAGAGTTCAATTTTAGCCTTTTCGGCGGCTTCAGTAAGGCGTTGTAATGCTTGACTGTCTTGCGTTAGATCAATACCCTCTTTAGCTTTAAATTCTTTTATTAACCATTGTACAATTTTTTCGTCGAAGTCATCGCCGCCAAGTTGCGTATCACCAGATGTAGCCAGAACTTCAAAAACACCGTCACCAACTTCTAATACTGACACATCAAACGTGCCACCACCTAAATCAAAAACTAATATTGTTTCATTATCTTTTTTATCGAGCCCGTAAGACAATGAAGCAGCAGTTGGCTCATTAATGATTCGAAGGACTTCAAGGCCTGCTATTTTACCAGCATCTTTTGTAGCCTGTCGTTGCGAATCATTAAAATATGCCGGAACCGTAATTACTGCTTGCTTAACAGTTTCACCTAAATATTTTGAAGCGTCATCTGCTAGTTTTCGAAGAACTTGTGCTGAAATTTCTTCTGCAGCGAACTGCTTTTCTAGTGCTGGGCAATCAAGTTTAATAATATCTTCGGTTTGCAATATCTTATACGAAACTTGACGCAACTCCTCCGTTACTTCCGCAGTTTTACGTCCTATGAAACGTTTAACCGAATAAAAAGTATTTTCAGGGTTTATTACAGCTTGGCGCTTTGCAATCTGTCCTACAAGCAAGTCTCCCTTTTTTGTATATGCGACTACGGAAGGTGTTGTTCTTTCTCCTTCAATATTGGTTATAACTTCAGGTTTTCCACCTTCCATAACCGCCACTACTGAATTTGTTGTGCCGAGATCAATACCAATAACTTTAACCATCTATTATCTCCTTTTCGAAAAAAATTTTAACTTTATTGTTGGTTTTCAAAATATTATTATCAAGCTGCCATCTTATTAATTAATGAAACTACTATATATTCACTCAGAGGTGAAATATTAAAAATTAATAATCGTGAAGTCCGCTTAACTAGCATTTTAATGTTTGTTCGGCTTCCGTAGAAAGGCGTATTTACCGTAGGTAATTAATAATTTAATTTAAATTTAAGCTTTTTCGAGTGTTTTGCATTTTCAATTAGTAGACAAATGCATGTCAACTAAAGTATATTAATATTTACAAATATGTTTTAAAAAAAATATACGGTTAACATTCTCAAAAATGTTGCATTATTAAAATTGGTTTTACTTTCTAAAAAAATATTGAATAATGAAGTTTACGCAAGCCGGTTTATTTGCCAAAAAAGTTGGTATGACTCAAATATTTGATGAATCAGGCATAGCTCTTCCAGTCACTATATTAAAGACTGAAGTCTGTAAAATAAGTCAAATTAAAACGGTTCAAAAAGATGGCTATGATGCAATTCAAGTTGCTTATGGAAAAGAAAGGTTCGAAAAGATAAACAAACCTATCAAAGGTCATCTAAAAAAAATCGGGAGTCAAGGGTTTAAATATTTTGGGGAGTTTCGCGTAGATACACCCGACGCATTTAAATTAGGTCAAACTCTTCAGCTTGATATGCTTTCTATCGGTCAAACAGTTCGAGTAACCGGAAAAAGTATTGGAAAAGGTTTTGCGGGCCTACAGAAGCGACATAACTTTAGTCGAGGCCCAATGACACACGGTTCCAAGAACCATCGATTACCAGGAAGTATTGGTGCTGGAACTACTCCTGGTCGAGTTTACCCTGGAAAAAAAATGGCTGGACAACTTGGCGGAAAACAGATAACAATTAAAAATACAGAAATTCTGCACCTAAACTCAGCAGATAATATTCTTGTTTTAAAAGGTTCTTTACCTGGAAAAAAAAATACGATATTAAAAATCCAGCTCGAAAAGAATTAAATTTGTATTAACGTTTAACATCTTGTATGCCGTACCAACAATCTACTCAAAGAAATTTATTAAACATCATAAAATACCCGATTCTTACAGAAAAGACAATACGATTGATTGAGCAAAATCAATATAGTTTTGCAGTCGATGTAAAAGCAACTAAAGCTTCTCTAAAGGTTGCTGTAGAGAAATTGTTTGATGTTAGTGTTGTTTCAGTAAAGACCTCCTTACTTCCAGTAAAAAGACGTCGCGTCGGAAAATTTATAGGAAAAACAGCTCGTTATAAAAGAGCAATAGTTAAACTAGCATCAGAGGATACTATCAATTTATTTGACGAAGAATAAATTGATTGCTAACAAATAATTAGAAGTTCTTAAATAGTTAAATATTATATGGCAATTCGTCTATATCGGGCTTATAGTCCAGGCACACGTACTAAATCGGTTTCATATTTCGATGACTTGTCAAAAGTAAAGGCCGAAAAAACGTTAACCTTTGGTAAAAAGAGCTGCGGTGGTCGAAATAATCGTGGCATTATTACGGCTAGAGGTCGTGGTGGTGGACACAAAAGAAAATATCGGGTAATAGATTTTCATCGAAAATCATTGCTAGCGGCTAAGGTGACGACCATAGAATATGATCCAAACCGAAATGCAAGAATAGCTTTACTATGCTATAAAGACGGTTTAAAAAAATACATTATATGCCCGCGTTCTTTAAAAATTGGAACGATTGTGTACTCGGGAAATGATGTGCCAATTGAAATTGGTAATGCTATGCCATTAGAATCCGTACCTTTAGGAAGTATTGTTCATAATGTTGAGTTAACTCTTGGTAAAGGCAGCCAAATAGCACGTGCTGCTGGTACTTACGCACAATTAATTGCAAAAGAAGGTAACTTTGTAACGTTAAAATTACCTTCTAACGAAGTTCGCTTAGTAAACAAAAGATGTTATGCAACTTTAGGTCAGGTTGGAAATATTGACAATATTAATATTACGTTGGGGAAAGCGGGCCGTAGTCGTTGGCTTGGTAAGAAGCCCAAAGTCCGAGGAGTAGTAAAAAATCCAATTGATCACCCACATGGAGGTGGAGAAGGTCGTTCACCTATTGGCCGCGCAAAACCGGTAACCCCTTGGGGTAAACCTGCGTTAGGTATTAAGACGCGTAACAAAAACAAAGCAAGCACAAAATATATTCTAAGGCCACGCCGCTAATTAAATGCAGAGTAACCGTATATATTAAACTTAAATTACACTAAAATGCCACGTTCTTTAAAAAAGGGACCATTTGTAGCCTCTTATGTTATTGAGAAAGTTGAACAAATGAATCTTGATAATAAGAAAGATATTATTAAAACTTGGTCAAGATCAACAACTATTTTACCAAACATGATTGGTCATACTTTTTCCGTTTATAATGGGAAACAACATTTACCAGTGTTCGTAAGTGATCAAATGGTTGGACATAAATTAGGAGAGTTTGCTCCTAGCCGGACCTTCCGTTCACATGTAAAAAAAGATAAGAAAGGAAAACGATAGCAAAGTCTATATGCAAAAAAATGAAATCAAAGCAGTTTCTAAGTACGTCAGAATTTCACCAAGTAAAATTCGTCGTATCCTTAGACAAATCCAAGGAAAAACCTATTCTGAAGCATTGTTAATTTTAGAATTTATGCCATACGCAGCATGTGTTCCAATTATAAAAGTTTTACGTTCGGCTACTGCAAATGCTAAAAATAATTTTAATTTGGACGAGCAAAAATTGGTAATCAAATCTGCTTTTGCAGATCAAGGTCCGACGATGAAACGTTTTCGACCAAGAGCGCAAGGCAGAGCTTATCGAATTCTAAAAGCTACATCTCACATAACTATCGTTATGAACTAAATTATAAAAACTAAAGAATTAATTTCGTGGGACAAAAAACGCATCCTACTGGTTTTCGAACTGGTGTAAATAAGGCACATAATGCTATTTGGTTTGCTAATTATGGTGCTTATAGTGAAGTTCTTAAGGAAGACTATAAAATAAGGAAATTTTTTGAAAAAAAAGTTGATTCTATTTATAGTAAGGCTGGAATTGCTAAATTAGAAATTCAAAGAAAGGTAAACCAACTTGAATTAATAATTCACGCAGCAAGACCAAAAGCTATTACAACTGAAACCTCTAAAAATAATGTACTTGTCGAAGTTAAAGATCATTTAAAGTCTTTAGTTAACGAATCGAAAAAAGTTCGTATAAAAGTTTTACAGGTTGCCGAGAGCGAAAATGAAAGTAAGTTAGTTGCTATGTATATAGCGGATCAACTTGAAAAACGTGTTGCATTTAGGAAGGCCATGAGACAAACTACCCAGATGTTAAGTAAAAATGGGGTTAAAGGTTTTAAAATTCAAGTCGCTGGCCGATTAAATGGTGCTGAAATTGCTCGCGTAGAATGGGTTCGCGAAGGTCGAGTACCTCTTCAAACTCTTCGTGCCGATATTAGTTATGCGACACACGAAGCGAATACAATATACGGAATACTGGGAATTAAAGTTTGGATCTTTAATAAAGAAATTATTTAACTGCTTAAATATTAAATAAAGTTTATGTTACTACCGAAAAGAACAAAATTTCGTAGACAACATCGCGGAAAGTTTAAAGGGTTTTCTAAAGCAAATACTATTATATTTGGTGAATACGGCCTTCAAGCTTTAGAACCTGTTTGGTTAACGTCGAGACAAATTGAAGCCACAAGACGAAGTATTACTAGATATGTTCGTCGGACAGGAAAAATCTGGATTAGAATTTTTCCGGATAAACCTATTACCGAAAGGGCAGCAGAATCTAGAATGGGATCCGGTAAGGGAACTGTAGCCTATTGGGTTGCCGTAGTAAAACCCGGGGCGGTATTATTTGAAATTAATGGTTTAAGTCGCGAGATGTCTTATAGAGTATTAAAATTAGCCTCTTATAAGCTTCCTATAAAGACAAAAATTGTGGAAAAAATCTAGGATTATAAAAAGAAACGCTAAATCGAAAGATTAGCAGTATTATTCTCTAAAGTATAAAATCATGGCTGTAAAAGAAAAGGTAGGAATTGTTGTTAGTGATAAGGTTAAAAGCATGCGCATCGTCGCCGTTAACGATCGTATTATCCATCCACGATACAAAAAAGTTACTATACGGACTAAGCGTTACGCGGTGCACGATTCGAAATCTAATTCAGCCTTAGGAGATAAGGTTCGGATCCGCGAAACGAAGCCTATTAGTAAAACTAAAAATTGGGTTTTAATTAATGTTTTAAGCAAATCAGCAAAATAAAAAATGATACAACCGCAAACTTGTCTAAGAGTGGCCGATAATAGTGGGGCTAAAAGGTTAATGTGCATTAGAATTCTTGGCAGTAACAGACGATATGGTTATATCGGAGACATCATTATAGGAGTAGTCAAAGATGCTACCCCCAATCTTGCAGTAAAAAGATCAGATGTTGTTCGTGCAGTTATCGTTAGAACCAAGCACGCTATTCGTCGCAAAGATGGCTCTCGTTTACGTTTTGATGACAACGCTTCTGTAATAATAAATAAAGAAAATAACCCTCGTGGCACAAGAGTATTTGGTTCAATTGCTCGCGAACTAAAAGAACGTGGATTTACGAAAATCGTTTCTTTAGCCCCTGAAGTACTCTAGTTAGTAAAAAAATTAAAAAAGTAAATCGTTCTTGACAATGAAATTAGACTTACAAAGCTTGTACAAGAAGAAAATCGTCCCTTCTTTAATAGAAGAGTTCGGTTACAAAAACATAGAACAAGTACCGAAGATTATTAAAATTTCTGTTAATCGAGGGGTAGGTGAAGCTTCAAAAAATTCAAAAGAATTAGATTCAAGTACCCAAGAGCTTAATTTAATTGTTGGGCAAAAACCGATAATAAATAAAGCTTCAAAATCCGTAGCAGGATTTAAAATTCGCGACGGTATGTCAATTGGAACATCTGTTACCTTACGTAAGAATAAAATGTATAATTTCCTTACGAAATTAATTCATATTGTTCTACCAAGAATTCGAGATTTTAGGGGTATTAATCCTAATGGTTTTGATGGACGAGGGAATTATAATTTAGGTTTGAAAGAACAGTTAATTTTTCCAGAGGTATCGTACGATGATGTGGATCTAATTCGCGGCTTAGATATTTCTATTGTGACAACTGCCAAAACAGACGAGGAAGCTCGTGCCTTATTAAAATCATTCGGAATGCCATTCAGGGCAGCTTAGTTTCTATTAATATTTAAAAAAATTAAATGACTAACGATACTATCGCTGATATGTTAACTAGAATTCGTAACGCGAATTTAGCAAAGCATCAGATTGTACAAATACCTTCAACAAAGTTAACAAGAAATATTGCAAAAGTTTTATTTTCGGAAGGTTTAATTAATTCCTTTGAAGAATTAAAAAATGGTTTAAATAGTTCTCTTCTTTTGTCACTAAAATATGTTGGCAAAGAGAGACGACCGATTATTGAAAAAATTCAACGTGTTAGTAAACCCGGCCTTCGAGTTTATAGTGGCGCTAAAAAAATGCCTCGAATTTTAGGAGGGTTTGGAATCGCAATTGTTTCGACTTCCGTTGGATTAATGACAGACCAGCAGGCTCGTAAAGAAGGGGTCGGCGGTGAAATTCTATGTTATATTTGTTAAATTTAAAATAAAAAATGTCTCGTATAGGGAAACAAGTAATCAATCTACCAAAAAAAGTTAGTGTAAAGTTGGAGGGCCAGAAAGTTTCAGTTGAAGGCCCAAAGGGCAGTCTTTCTCGAATTTTACCCTCTTTAATCTGTTGTACTTTAGATCAAGAGAATCAAAACTTAATTTTAGAAAAAACCCAATCTACAAAACTATCTCAAGCACTTTTTGGACTTTCCCGAACACTTGTAGCAAATATGGTTACAGGAGTTTCAGGTGGATTTGAAAAAAGGTTGCAAATTAATGGTGTAGGTTATAGAGCACAGCTCGATGGTAAAGATCTAGTCTTAAATATGGGTTATAGTCACCCAATAAAAATGATTACACCAAGTGAATTATCAGTCAAAGTAGAAACGCCAACCAACGTTGTAGTTTGTGGGATTCAAAAGGATATTGTGGGGGAATTTGCCGCCAAAATACGTTCTGTTCGTCCACCTGAACCTTACAAAGGGAAGGGTATTTGTTACGAAGATGAAACTATACGACGTAAAGCTGGGAAAACGGGTAAGTAAAATAAAACGTTTACTAAAATATTTTTTTATGGGTTCTAAAAAAGCACTAAAATATAAATCGGAATGGCTAGAACGTGTTGTAGCTATTGAACGTGTGACAAAGGTTGTAAAAGGTGGTAAAAAAATGAGTTTTCGAGCTGTTATCGTAGTCGGTAATGAAAAAGGTAAAGTGGGAGTTGGTGTTGGCAAAGCAGGAGATGTGATTACTGCTGTTCGAAAAGGTGTAACAGATGGAAAAAAGCATATAATAACGATCCCACTAACTACGTCGAATTCAATCCCCCATACTACAACTGGAAAATTTGGGGCGGCGAAGCTTATATTAAGACCTTCCGCACCAGGTTCTGGAGTAATTGCCGGAAGTTCGATCCGCACAGTATTAGAACTGGCTGGTATAAAAAATATTTTATCAAAGCAATTAGGTTCCAATAATTTGTTAAATAACGCTAGAGCAACAATTAATGGTCTAAGTACACTAAAGTCTTATCATGTTTAAATGCAATTTATTAATTAATACTTAATGGTAGTCTCTGAAACAACCAGTTTATTGCAGAAAAAATTTCTTAAGATATTTATTTTTCTAATTCTTATACGATTAGGTCTCTATATTCCGATTCCTAATATCGATTTAAATATTTTTTCACAAAACCAAACTGGAAATTCTTTATTTGGTCTTACGAAAAGCTTAACAGGCAGTACCTTTCTTGGTATTGGTTCCTTGGGAATTTTACCTTATATTAATTCATCAATCGTAATTCAACTTTTGACACCTATTATACCGTCTTTAGAACGTTTGCAAAAGGAGGAGGGTGAATTAGGACGAAAACAAATTGTTAAGTATACTCGCTATCTAACTTTAGCTTGGGCATTAGTTTTAAGCACTGGGGTTGCCTTTTTTTTAATAAAGCCCGTCATTTTTAATTGGAGTGTCTTATTGGCTTTAAAAATTATCTTCGCTTTGACAACCGGATCGATGCTTTCTATGTGGTTTGCAGAGTTGATAACAAAGGAGGATCTAGGAAATGGCTCTTCTATGATAATATTTATTAACATTATTGGGGGCATTCCGGCAAATTTTACCGGGTTTAATTCTTATTTAGGTGTCGCATCCGCAAATAATAATATTCCGGTTCAGTTTTTAATAGCCGTCGGTATCTATTTTATTGTTGTTGCATTAGTTGTTTTAGTTCAAGATTCTTACAAAAGAATTAACGTCATTTCTGCTAAGCAACTAAATTCGAATTATTTCGACCAAACCGCAAATATTTCAAAAGTAAAAAGTAGTTTTATTCCCCTGAAGCTTAATCAGGGTGGAATAATGCCACTAGTTTTTAGTACGACAATTGTAGGTTTATTATTTTTACCACTACAGTTTTTATTAACAACGGTTTTTCGGCTGGACGGTGAAATATTAAAAAATTTATTGACCTTATCATCTGTTAGCTTAAATCTTATTCTAGTCATTTTTTTTAGCATATTTTATTCTCTTTTAATCTTAAAACCTAATAATTTATCAGATGATTTAACTAAAATGGCCTACACTGTGCCTGGTTTTAGACAAGGTAAGGACACCATTCGGTATTTAGAACAAACAATTAGCCGTTTGGCTTTTATAGGAGGTATTTTTCTAGGGTTTTTAACGTTTTTTCCTGTCATATTGGAAAATGTATTTCAGTTTAGCTTATTTAAAAACTTAACATCTTTGATAATTTTAATTGGTGTAATTACAGATGTAACTTCTCAAGTTGAGGGTTTCTTGGTATCTAAAAAATATGAAGGTTTTAAAAAAACGTAGACTTTTTCTTTTAAGTAAGTTACCATAAAATGGTAGTGGACTAAAGACCATATAATCTTTCTACAATTTTTTTAGGTTTAGAATTTAGTCCAAATTTATATTCTCTAATTTTGAATTAGCCTTGTAACGAGGCTTAAACAGGATAATTATCGAATATGTATATTGTATTCATAGTCCTATTAATTCTTATTGGGGTTCATGCCCCAACAAGTAACACCGTAGCCAACTTTCTTTTAGTTGCGTGGAGTGGTGAAAAAGCGTAAGCTTTTATATATGTTGTTAAATTAAAAATAAAACCTATGAAAGTAGTAACTTCGATAGGTAATCTGAAGAATCGATCAAAAGATTGTCAAGTTGTAAAACGTCGTGGACGAATATATCTAATTTGCAAATCAGATCCTAGACTTAAAGTTCGGCAAGGTCGAGCAAAAATGAAACGTAAATAAAATTTACTTAGCAATAATAAAAACCAATGGCACGTATATCAGGAATAGACCTTCCGCGTAATAAGCGAATTGATATTGGATTAACGTATGTGTTTGGAATCGGTAATACAAGTGCAAATCAAATTGTACAGGAAGCTAACGTTTCTCCAAGCACAAGATGTGGTGATTTAAACGATGAAGAAATTACTCGTATAAGAGCTATTATCGACTCAGATTACCAAACGGAAGGGGATCTACGGCGTGTTTATTCGCAAAATATAAAACGGCTAACCGAGATCGGGTCCGCTAAAGGCCGACGTCATCGAGTTGGCCTTCCTGTTCGAGGGCAAAGGACACGCACAAATGCAAGGACAAGAAAGGGAAAGGTTAAAATTCCTGTTGCAAAGAAAAAATAAACAATTAACATTACTAGCTTGATATGGTCAAACAATTAAAGCGGTTTTCTGGAAAAAGATCTAAAAAAATAATAAATACGGGTGTTGTTCACATTAAATCAACATTTAATAATACGATTGTAAATATTACGGATCAACAAGGAAATACACTTTTTTGGGCTTCCGCAGGCGGAAGCGGTTTTAAAGGTGCAAAAAAGGCTACCCCGTTCGCAGCACAATCTGCTGCTGAAAAAATTGCTACCATAGCATATGAACAAGGTATGCGAACTGCCGAAGTTGTTGTAAGTGGACCTGGAAATGGCCGAGAGACCGCAATTCGCGTTTTACAAGGGTGCGGGTTACAAGTTTCTGTTATAAAAGATATTACCCCAGTCCCACATAATGGTTGTCGTCCACCAAAAAAACGACGTGTTTAAATTTTTAGGTAACCCTTACTACAAGTTCGAGATATTTTAACTTAGTTATGTTTCAAGTTCAATGCTTAAAATGCACGAGTAAAAAACCAACTGAATTATATTCAAAGTATTCAATTGGTCCTTTTTTAAAAGGGCAAAGTACAACAGTAGGTAATGCATTACGACGAGTTTTGTTATCAAATTTAGAAGGCCTTGCCATTACTGGAGTGCGTATTAAAGGAATTGACCATGAGTTCTCAACTATTTCAAATGTTAAAGAAGATATTGTAGATATATTACTAAATATAAAGCAAATTATTCTAAAAGGTGATATTAACAAACCTGTTCTCGCTAAGCTCAAGCTAAAAGAAGCTGGTATTATCGTAGCAGGAGATATTGAATTACCTAATAATATTAACTTAGTCGATCCTAACCAATATATCGCCAGTTTAACAAACAAAGGTTGGTTAGAAATGGAATTTCTAATTGCTCGAGGTCAAAATTACTTCCTAAATGGAAAGTTAGATGCTACTATTCCAAAATCTTTTTTATCGGTCGATGCTGTATTTATGCCGGTGACAAAAGTTAATTTTTTTGTGGAAACTTCACCAAGCCGTTCTTCTTTTGAGTTGGAAAATTTAATCTTGGAAATTTGGACGAATGGAAGTATTAGCCCAGATGAAGCATTAAGCTCGGGGGCAAAAATTTTGGAAAATACTTTTGGACTTCTAAAGGTAACTGAGAAAATATCAGATTCACCACCAAATATTGATTTAACAATCCAAGAAGACAAGGCGGAACAGCTAGAGACAATATTTATTGAAGAATTAGAATTATCCGTACGAGCTTACAATTGTTTAAAAAGGGCAAATGTTCACACATTATCCGATTTATTACAGTATTCAGCGGAGGATCTTTTAGAATTCAAAAATTTTGGTCAGAAATCGGCAGATGAAGTTTGCGAAAACTTAAAAAGACGATTCGATTTAAATCTTAAAACTAAAAATACGTAAAAAACGACCGTTAAAAGGCAAGATCTAATTATTAGCAATAAGTAAAGTTAAATATTAAATAGAATCTTTGAACCTAAGTAAAAAAAAACCTTTTTTAACATTTAACAAAGACTACAAAAAAATAAAATTATGTCGTTATTAGCTTCCGAGACGAAATCCATTTATTTTGGGATAGGGCGTAGAAAAGCATCTGTAGCTAAAGTTATATTAGTTCCAGGGACAGGCGCAATAGTCGTAAACAATCGACAAGGGGAAAAATATTTACAATTTAATTCGCACTATATTACTGCATCCAAAATTCCGTTAACGACATTGGGTTTAGAAAATACTTATGATATTTACGTAAATACCCATGGGGGTGGCTTAAAAGGTCAAGCCGATGCTATAAAGCTTGGCGTGGCAAGAGCTCTATGCCATATGTCTCCGGAAAATCGAGACCTTCTTAAAAATGAAGGTTTTTTAACTCGAGATTCCCGTTGTAAAGAAAGAAAAAAATATGGATTGAAAAAAGCCCGAAAAGCTCCTCAATTCTCGAAACGTTAAAAAAATTTATCAAATGGCTCAAACATCAATACATCCTGATTGGTATCCTAATGCAAAAGTTTATTGTGATGGCCAATTAATTTTGAAAGTTGGCTCAACGAAACCAAGATTAAACGTAGATATTTGGTCTGGAAATCACCCATTTTATACAGGTTCTCAAAAAATTATTGATACAGAAGGAAGGGTAGAGCGCTTTATGCGTAAATACAATATCAAAAATCAAAATGAAAATTAATTTGTATGCCAACAATACAACAACTAGTTAGATTTGCACGAGTAGCTAATAATAAAAAGACAAAATCGCCAGCACTTAAAAATTGTCCTCAAAGACGAGGCGTTTGCACTCGTGTTTATACACAAACACCAAAAAAACCTAATTCGGCCCTACGTAAAGTTGCGCGCGTAAGATTAACTTCCGGGTTTGAGGTTACGGCTTACATACCTGGTATTGGTCATAATATTCAAGAGCATTCAGTAGTATTAATCCGTGGCGGACGAGTTAAAGATTTACCTGGTTGTCGTTATCACGTCGTTAGAGGAACATTAGATGCGGCTGGTATAAAAGATCGAAAACAAAGTCGATCAAAATACGGAGGTAAAAAACCTAAGAGTTCGTAATAAAACTTAAATTTGCAAAAAATAAATTATGTCACGTAGAAGTAAGGCTGAAAGAAAACTAGCAGAACCGGATTCAATTTATAATAGTAGATTAGTTACCTTATTAATAAGTCGGATATTACAATCGGGAAAAAAATCTCTTGCTCAAAAAATTGTTTATAACGCCTTAGAAACGGTAGGTGTAAAAACGGAAGAAAATCCTATCTTAGTTTTAGAAAAGGCTGTTAAAAATGTTACGCCTAAACTAGAAGTTAAAGCTCGACGGGTGGGAGGATCCACTTATCAAGTTCCTATTGAAATTCGTTCATATCGAGGAACTAATATTTCTTTAAAATGGATTACTGAATTTGCTCGTGCCCGTTCAGGTAAAAGTATGTCATTAAAACTTTCAAATGAAATACTTGATGCCGCAAAAGAAACAGGTAACAGTGTTCGCAAAAAAGAACAAACTCATAAGATGGCAGATGCAAACAAAGCATTTGCTCATTTTAGATACTAATACTATATTCCCGCCAAAAGTATTTAAAAATAATTACAAATTAAAATTTATCTTCTAAGTTTAATATGGCACGTGAAAAGTTTGAAAGATCAAAGCCACATATCAATATTGGTACAATTGGTCACGTAGATCACGGCAAAACTACTTTAACTGCTGCAATTTCCGCAACTTTAGCAATTCATAATGAATCTGCAACAAAAAAATTCGACGAAATTGATTCAGCCCCTGAAGAAAAAGCTCGTGGTATTACTATTAATACAGCGCACGTAGAATACGAAACTGCGGACCGCCATTATGCCCATGTGGATTGTCCAGGGCATGCTGATTACGTAAAAAACATGATTACCGGTGCTGCACAGATGGACGGGGGAATCTTAGTAGTATCAGCAGCAGATGGGCCAATGCCGCAAACACGCGAACATATTCTACTTGCCAAACAGGTTGGCGTACCATACCTGGTAGTATTCTTGAATAAAGCGGATCAAGTTGACGATGAAGAACTCTTAGAATTAGTTCAATTAGAAGTTCAGGAACTTTTAGAAAGTTACGATTTTCCTGGAGAAGAAATTCCTTTTGTTTCGGGATCAGCATTACTAGCTTTACAAGCTGTAGAGGGTGGGCCAAAAGAACGAGGTTCAGACAAATGGGTTGATTTGATTTATGAGTTAATGGATGCAGTAGATAAGTATATTCCAACTCCCGAACGCGATACGGAAAAAACTTTTCTAATGGCAATTGAGGATGTATTCTCTATTACGGGTCGTGGTACAGTTGCTACGGGTCGAATTGAAAGAGGAATGATTGGTGTTGGAGACGCTGTCGAATTAGTTGGTTTAAAAGATACGAAAGCAACTACGGTTACAGGAATTGAAATGTTCCAGAAAACTCTTGATCAAGGTATGGCAGGAGATAATGTTGGTATCCTTATCCGTGGTATACAAAAAACCGAGATTGAAAGAGGAATGGTGCTGGCGATGCCCGGTAGTATTACTCCCCATAAAAAGTTTGAAGCAGAAGTCTATATTTTAAATAAAGACGAAGGTGGTCGACATACACCATTTTTCACAGGTTATCGACCACAATTTTATGTTAGAACAACAGATGTTACAGGAACAATTGTTCAATTTACCGGCGACGATGGAAGCGTTGCGGAAATGGTAATGCCTGGGGATAGAATTAAAATGACAGCAGAACTCATTAATCCAATTGCAATCGAGCAAGGTATGCGATTTGCCATTCGTGAAGGCGGAAGAACAGTAGGTGCCGGAGTGGTATCCAAAATTCTCGAGTAAAATTTTATTTAATATAACATGAGTTCAGTAAACGTCCAAAACCTGCGTATAAGTATTAAAGCATATGAATCAAATATACTAGATGACACGTGCCTTGCAATAATGGGCTCTATCAACGCAAGTGGAAGTAAGGCTATTGGACCGATTCCCTTACCAACTAAACTTCGAAGATATTGTGTGTTAACATCACCACATGTAAATAAAAAAGCAAGAGATCACTTCGAGATAAGGACTCATAAACGCATTATTGACATTTTTAAACCGTCTGCTACTACGTTGGAAAATTTAAAAAAGTTAAATATTTCCGCCGGGGTTGATGTTGAAGTTAAAAATTTGTAAAAATATTTTTATACAATGGGACAAGTGTAAAGTTCCGTTCGACAGAGGGAATTTTTTAAAATGCCCATAAGAAGTATACTTAGCGAATTTGTTATCTCAAATTGACACGAACCAAAGTGGTACTGAAACTAGTTGTTTTTACCAAAATGCAATTTCAGTACCACTTTGATAAATGAATAGGGTGCTTATATCTTACGCTTTAAAGTTGAATTTCAATAGTAATTAGTTTTTCATTACCGACGTAAACTAATCGTACACGTATAACAGTTTAATTATAGATATTTGGTGCTGAGAATTCAATACACATTAGAAGAGATCATATGCAGCCATTACACGCTAATATACGTGTAATGGCTGCTATTAAAATGTGATAAAAGCTATACCTTAACCAAATTTACCTGTTGTAGAGGCAATTACAAATGGTGCATACGTAAATATATAACCAACGGCAAAATGGGCAAGACCAACAAGTCTCGCTTGAACGATCGATAAAGCAATTGGCTTATCTTTCCAACGAACTAAATTCGCAATTGGAGTACGTTCATGAGCCCATACTAAAGTTTCAATCAGCTCTTGCCAATATCCACGCCAAGAAATTAGGAACATAAAACCTGTAGCCCAAATTAAATGGCCAAATAAGAACATCCATGCCCAAACGGCTTGAGCATTCATTCCAAATGCATTATAACCATTGATTAATGGTGACGAGTTTAACCATAAGTAATCTCGTAACCAGCCCATAATGTAAGTTGACGATTCATTAAACGCAGCAGCATTACCACCCCAAATTGTCATATGTTTCCAATGCCAATAGAATGTTACCCATCCAATTGTATTTAACATCCAGAACATAGCAAGATAGAAGGCATCCCACGCAGAGATATCACATGTACCGCCACGACCCGGACCATCACAAGGGAAACTATAACCGAAATCCTTTTTGTCAGGCATTAATTTAGAACCACGCGCATCTAACGCACCTTTAACAAGAATTAACGTTGTTGTATGAAGTCCTAATGCAATCGCATGGTGAACTAAGAAATCACCAGGACCAATAGTTAAGAACAGCGAATTTTTTCCACTGTTTATAGCTTCGATCCAACCAGGTAGCCAAATTTTACTACTCGCTATACTAGCAGCACTAGTTGATGATGATAATAAAACATCAAAACCATAAACAGCTTTACCAGAAGCTGCCTGAATAAACTGAGCAAAAACTGGTTCAAATAAAATTTGCTTCTCTGGAGTACCAAAAGCAACACAAGTATCGTTATGAATGTAAAGCCCCAGAGTATGGAAACCTAAGAACAAACTTACCCAACTTAAATGTGAAATAATTGCTTCTTTGTGCTGTAGCATTCGAGCCAATACGTTATCCTTATTAACTTCTGGATCGTAGTCTCTTACAAAGAAAATAGCACCATGTGCAAAAGCACCAACCATTAAGAAACCTGCAATATATTGATGGTGCGTGTAAAGAGCAGCCTGTGTTACATAGTCTTTTGCCATAAAAGCATAGGCAGGAAGAGCATACATATGTTGCGCCGTTAAAGATGTTGCAACACCAATTGAAGCTAATGCTAGCCCTAATTGCATATGAAGACTATTTGTAATCGTTTCAAATAGACCGCGGTGACCTGCACCTAAACGTCCTCTAGGAGGCACATGCGCATCTAAAATTTCTTTCATGCTATGTCCAATACCCCAGTTTGTGCGATACATATGACCAGCAAAAATAAACACAATAGCAATTGCTAAATGATGATGAGCAATATCCGTTAGCCACATAGACTGCGTCTGAGGATGGAAGCCACCAAGGAATGTTAATATAGCCGTACCTGCACCTTCATTTGTACCGAAGATATGACTTGCAGTATCTGGGTTTTCAGCATACACTCCCCAATTACCCGAAAAGAATGGAGTTAAACCTTCAGGATGAGGAATATTTGTTGTTAAATTATCCCAGCGAATGTGTTGACCACGTGATTCTGGAATTGCAACATGAATTAAATGACCAGACCAGGCTAATGAACTCACGCCAAATAAACCTGATAAATGGTGATTAAGTCTTGATTCGTTATTTTTAAACCAAGCTAAACCCGGTCGAAATTTAGGTTGTAGGTGCAACCATCCTGCAAACAGAAGGGTACAAGATAAAACAAGTAAACCAAGCGCCCCAAAATAAAGATCGGTATTTGAACGCATACCAATCGTATACCACCAATGATAAACACCTGAAGTCGCTATATTTACCGGGTACGAAACTCCGCCCCTAGTAAATGCTTTAATCGCAGATTGACCAAAATGCGGATCCCAGATCGCATGGGCAATCGGCTTTACTTTTAATGGATTTAAAACCCATTGCTGGAAATTACCTTGCCACGCTACGTGGAAAAGGTTTCCAGACGTCCATAAAAAAATGATCGCCATATGACCAAAATGCGAAGCAAAAATCTTCTGATAAAGATCTTCTTCAGTCATTCCGTCATGGCTTTCTAGATCATGAGCAGTTGCTACACCGTACCAAATTCTTCTAGTAGCGGGATCTTGAGCAAGTGCTTGACTAAACTTAGGAAATTTAGTAGCCATAAATAATTTATTCTCCTTTTTTTATAATTAACCCACAGAGGCAATTCTTGCTAAGAAGAATGACCATGTTGTACCAATGCCCCCTAGAAGATAGTGAGCTAAACCTGCTGCACGACCTTGAGTAATACTCAACGCTCGCGGCTGTATCGCAGGGGCCAATTTAAGTTTATTATGAGCCCAAACAATTGATTCAATTAATTCCTGCCAATATCCACGACCACTAAATAAGAACATTAAACTAAATGCCCAAATAAAATGTGCTCCTAGGAAAATTAAGCCATAAGCGGATACAGCGGAACCATAAGATTGAATAACTTGAGAAGCTTGCGACCATAAAAAGTCACGTAACCAACCATTAACATCGACAGCACTATTCGCGAAATTACCACCAGTAATATGAGAAATTTTACCCGCGGAAGAGATTGTTCCCCAAACATCGGATTGCATTTTCCAGCTAAAATGGAATAGAACTACTGAGATACAGTTGTACATCCAGAAAAGACCTAAGAAAACATGATCCCATGCTGATACTTGACAAGTACCGCCACGACCCGGACCATCACAAGGGAAACGGAACCCTAAATTTGCTTTATCTGGAATTAAGCGCGAACTACGTGCAAATAATGTACCTTTTAATAAAATTAAAACAGTTACATGAATCGTAAATGCATGAATATGGTGAACCATAAAATCAGCAGTACCTAAGGAAATTGGCATCATAGCGATTTTTCCATTTACTGCCACGATATCACCACCAAATGCATAACTTGATGTTGCTAAAGCATTTGGAGCAGTCGTACCAGGAGCTAATGTATGCAGTGACTGCACCCATTTAGCAAAAATCGGCTGTAACTGAATTGCCTTATCTGAGAATGTATCTTGCGGTCGACCTAATGCTCGCATTGTGTCGTTATGAATATAAAGACCAAAACTGTGAGTTCCTAAAAATATACAAACCCAGTTTAAATGCGAAATGATCGCGTCACGATGTCTTAACACACGATCTAGAAGATTGTTATAAGATTGAACCGGACTATAATCACGAACCATAAAAATGGAAGCATGAGCACCGGCACCAACTACACAGAATCCGCCAATCCACATATGATGCGTAAATAATGAAAGCTGCGTCGCATAATCAATACCAATATAAGGGTACGGAGGCATCGCATACATATGATGCGCCACAATAATACTAAGCGAGCCCATCATCGCAAGGTTGATTGCTAGTTGCGCATGCCAAGACGTTGTTAGAATCTCATAAAGTCCTTTATGACCTTCGCCAGTTAGAGGTCCCTTATGCGCTTCCAAAATCTCTTTCATGCTATGTCCAATACCCCAATTGGTACGGTACATATGACCTGCGAAAATAAAGAGTACAGCTAGTGCTAAATGGTGGTGAGCAGTGTCACTTAACCAAAGACTTCCTGTAATTGGGTTTAACCCCCCTTTAAATGTTAAAAAATCAGAGTATTCACTCCAATTAAGCGAAAAGAACGGTAGTAGTCCTTTTTTAAAACTAGGATATAGTTGACCCATAAGTTCTTGATTGAACAGAAGCTCGTGGGGCAATGGAATTTCTTGAGGTGCTACACCAGCATCAAGAAGTTTGTTAACAGGTAAACTGATATGAATTTGGTGTCCTGACCAAGATAAACAACCTAAACCAAGTAGACCAGCTAAGTGGTGATTCATCATGGATTCAACATTTTGAAACCACTCTAATTTAGGGGCTGCTTTGTGATAATGGAACCAACCAGCAAACATCATTGCTGCAGACATTAATAATCCACCAATAGCTGTCCAATATAATTCAGTTTCGTTCGTAATACCGCAGGCACGCCACATTTGGAACCAACCTGATGTAACTTGAACACCAGAAAATCCGCCTCCAACATCGCCGTTTAAAATTTCTTGACCAACAATTGGCCAAACAACTTGAGAACTTGGCTTGATTGTTGTCGGACTAGTTAACCATGCGGAATAGTTTGAAAAACGTGCACCGTGGAACCACATTCCACTTATCCATAGAAAAATTAGCGACAGCTGACCGAAGTGCGCACTAAAAATTTTTCTTGAAATATCTTCTAATGAATTTGTTTGGCTATCAAAATCGTGTGCATCAGCGTGAAGGTTCCAAATCCAAGTAGTTGTTTTTGGCCCTTTAGCTAATGTTCGAGAGAAGTGACCAGGTTGCGCCCATTTTTCAAATGAAGTTGCAACTGGATTCTTATCTACGACAACTTTAACTTTATTAGCCTTCAATTCTTTCGAGCTAATTTTCATTTTTTATTCTCCTTTTTTGAGACTTACAAATACGAAATCTATAAAACGTTTCTAAACTAAGTCATTAAATCTAAAAAATAACTAAAAAACCAAACAGCGAAACTAGATTCTAAACGAATATATATTTCTACATACATATTTTACCCTAAAAATTTTAACTTTATGGATTTTTCGTTAAAATTACGACATTTTTTAGAATTAATTAAATTCCCGATTCGATTAATTTTTGATCTTTATGGGAGAGAGGTTATTAAAAGAAATTATTGTTGTTTGGTATGTCTAACTTTAATAGCATTAAATTTTTGCACTAGCTTCCTTATGAAATTTGATTATGAAATTAACGTCATAAATCGTGAAAGAGCGGGTGACGCGATTCGAACGCGCGACATCAACCTTGGCAAGGTTGCGCTCTACCCCTGAGCTACACCCGCTTACTAATAAAAACTAGCTAGCTATTATAGATAATACTATAAAAAAGTATAATAAGCGATTCTTTTTTTTACAGCATCTCAACAGTTTCCTACAAAGATTCTGTTGAGATGCGAAATCAATCTTGATAGCACTGACCCTTTTCCAGCCAATAAATTTATTATTTAAACTTTCTTAATAAAAGTTTGATTGAACCATCTTCTAAATTTTGTGTTTCGACAAATTCCAGACTCTGTTCTTCGCTTACCTTAGTTATTAGATTAAAAGCATAACGCTGATGAACCTGATTTAAAAACTTATCAACGGAATATGTTTGATCCCAAAACATTAAATCAGCAATTAACTCATATTCATTTTCGTTCCATTTGAAACCAATATCGTGGTTATTACTTTGGCGAATTACAATATCAGAAGCATGCTCTTGATTTTTATAACCCCGAATTTTTTCCGCACCTAACTCCCACTCAATATTAAGGTCAGAAAGACTTTTTTCAATTGTTCCACGATCATAGAGCTTGGTCTTGATTTTAGTAAAGTGAGACATGCGTTTTGGCTTGTTGAATTTTTCATACTGCTTGTTAAAGTAGGTATATTAACTACTTATTACATTATAGCACTTTTTAGTTTACTTTAAACTTACCGTATTAGTTTATTTGTAGTAGATTAAGTGGGGGGCGATAAATTATAACTCTTCTAGCAGCGATCATAGTTACTTGAGAAGTAGTCACGAAAAACTGGAATTTAAGTTTAACAAAAGCCTACACTTATCTTTTTTTACTATATATTTTATTTTGCGTTTCTATTTTTAAAAATTCAATGTATAATTAATTCAGTATGAAAATAACTAATAGAAAAAATAGAAATGCTTTTAGCCGATGATTTAAATCAGTTGTTAGAAATTTTACCGAAATTTATTAGTAAACCCCTAAAAAAGCATCCTTGTCGTGAGCAATTGATTGAAATAGTTTTAGACCTCGGTCGTCGGCCAGAAGCCCGCTTCGCAAATACTACTGAATACTTGGCGTATCAGACAATCGTTTGGCAAGATTTGGATTATATTCTTAAGCGGTTAGGAAAATTTAGTGGGGATAATCGTGCAGGAATCGAAAAAACGTTGCATAGAATTAGTTCAATGCGAAACCGCCAAGGTAGCGTCATTGGGTTAACTTGTCGGATTGGACGCGCTATTTTCGGTACTGTAAGTATTATTCGAGATCTTTTAGAACAAAAAAAATCGATCTTACTTTTAGGTAGACCTGGGGTCGGAAAAACAACAGCTATAAGAGAAATAGCAAGAGTTTTATCCGATGGCATGCAAAAGCGTGTAATTATAATTGATACGTCGAATGAAATCGCAGGCGACGGGGATTTACCTCATCCATCTATCGGTAAAGCAAGACGGATGCAAGTACCAAACCATTTAAATCAACATGAGGTTATGATTGAAGCCGTCGAGAATCATATGCCGGAAATTATAATAATTGATGAAATTGGTACAGAGTTAGAAGCAGAAGCTGCTCGCTCAATCGCTGAACGCGGCGTTCAACTTGTTGGTACAGCACACGGTAATACTTTAGAGAATTTAATTAAAAATCCAACTATAAGTGATTTAATTGGTGGGATCCAGTATGTTACATTAGGCGACGAGGAAGCAAAACGTCGAGGCACTTCCAAGAGTATTTTAGAGCGAAAGGCCCCACCTACATTTGAGGCCGCTGTCGAAATACACGATGCCAAAATTTGGGCAATTCATGAGAATGTTGAGCAGTCTGTTGATTTCTTGTTACAAGGAAAAAACTTTCCCGTACAAAAAAGATCTGTGGTAAAAAATAAGAACGCGGAAATGTGTGTCGATTGTCGAATTATTTACACTAAAAAAGAGTTCGAAACAATAAAAACGGGTACTTTAAACTCCTCACAAGTTGAAAAAAAGCAGAAACCTAAAGATTGTTTAACAAGCCTCAATAAGGAATCGGCATCCAATCTGACAAAACGTAAAACAAATAAGAACTCCCCTTTTGAGCAAGACTTTATATTCTTGTACCCTTATGGTATAAATAATCAAGACTTAAAATCCTTAATTCGAACTTTAAAATTACCTATTATTCTTACAAAAGAAATATATTCTGCCGACAAGATATTAGCGCTCGCGAATTTAGTAAAAAATAATAGAAAATTAAAACAAAGTTCGCATTCTAAAAATATACCGATTCATACAATTCAAAGCAATAACTTATTGCAAATTGCAAAAGCTTTAAGACTTGTTGCAAAAAAAGGTTCATTTACTTTCATTAAGAATAAAAAGGCTAGCATTAGATTTAATAGTATTGTTCAAAAAGAATTTTTAACTCCGTTAGAAGAAACTCGATTAGCAATTGAAGAAATCGTTATTTCAAATAATGCAGTTATAGATTTATTCCCGCGGCCAAATATCATAAGAAAACAACAACATGAATTAATTTCTAATTACCATTTAGTGGGTTTAACGGTGGGAAAGGGACAATTTAAAAGACTCCGTATTTTCCCAAAAAGTCATTAGATTAAGCAGTCTAAAGGATAATGTTTACTTTTCTAATTACTACTAAAATAAATCACTATACTTTTAAAAAGTAGGCTTTTCAGCATAAGGAGTTTAATTACCTTATTGCTTCATAAATTAGGTCTCTATTAACTTAATAATGGAAAGAATTTGTTATTAAATATGAAATTTTCTAAATTGTATGCATAAAAAAGAGTTACATTTATATGAGTTATTTTTATTGTTTAAATTTACAAACGTACAGGCAACTGTACAAGATAAAATAAATTTTTATAAGACTTTAATTAAAGAAAATGGTAGCCAGCTAATGATTAAGAATAACGGAAAGAAGTCTCTAGCCTACCCTATAAAAGGTTTTGAAACAGCAACATATGTCCAATTAGTTTACGTCGGGAATGAAAAACTAACTAAACGAATCAATATCGAAGTTCAACGAGACGAATCAGTATTAAGAGGATTAACAACTAAATTAATGGATAAAAGCGTGCACGAAAAATTTAATTATTAGGTAACTTTTATTATTGCTCAATTTGAAAACTAATGGTATCATATTTTGTGGTAATGTTTTCGCGGGATAGAGCAGCTTGGTAGCTCGTCGGGCTCATAACCCGAAGGCCAACGGTTCAAATCCGTTTCCCGCTATTTCTTATTTTTCTTTCTAATGATATATTTTAGTAAACCCTCTAGGAGAGGTGGCTGAGTGGTTGAAAGCTTCAGATTGCTAATCTGATGTACATTTTTTTGTACCGTGGGTTCGAATCCCATCCTCTCCTTTTCAAAATTTTTTAACGTACTAATTTTACCCGCAAGTAGGAAAGTTTAAAAGTAAATGTTATAATGTTTCCAGTATATATAAAAATTATTCTATAAAAATAATGGATATTTTAAGTCTAGGCTGGTCCTCGCTCATGGTGATGTTTAGCTTTTCTCTCGCATTAGTAGTATGGGGTCGAAACGGATTCTAATACGTATATTATAAATTAAATTTAATTACCTAATTATGGCAAAAGAAATATTTACTACAGCCGGCGTTATGTGGGCGTTGACTTTAACAGGTTTGATGGTTGGTTTTGGACTTCTTAAAATTCAAGGGGAGTAACTATTTCTAAGCCGAACTCCAATTTAAGAAAATGACCTTACTTGAAAGTATTTGGCTTATAATATCCTTCTTGATTATCGCAATCGTTTTATTAACCGATCCGAGTTCGGATCAACCTAGTTCAGGTCAAAATTTAATCTATAAAATTAGTGGTTTACTTATAATAAGTTTTTACCTCTTAACAACTTTTTTAAGTTTAACTAAATAAAAAAACTAGACGACAAGATCTATGATTTTGTCGTCTAGTTTTTAATTAGGCAAAAAATGCAATGTTTGCTAGTAACGTATACGCAACAACGTCACCACCGAAAGCCCCAATAGAAAATCCACTTGTAAATTCTCTCCATCCTTTAGATGACTCTAATCCACCTAATTTTCCATCGTCTTGGAATTGTGCTAAACCGTAAATTGTTAAACCTAAAGTTAAAACTAGAATTAAAGCCAAAGCTGCGAAAAACCCTATTAATAAAGCATTCTCAGAATTTCTAAGAGGTCCTAATATATAAAATGGTCCAATAAGGAAATACCCGTGAGCCATACCAATTTCAAGTCCTCTTAGAAAAGGCGTTAGCCCCTTCCTATAAATTGGTAAGTTTCCCAGATAAAGCTTCGTTGCTGTTGAAGTTGTTACGGGGGTAGATAAATTTCCCACAAAGGGATCGTTGTTATACGGCTTAATAAACTCGCTCATGTATTAAATTTATATAAAAATTTACCTTTCATGTACTAATTATTATAGTCTTCTTTTATTCTACTTTGTATTTATTTTTTTAGGGGTTGTTATCGAGGATAGCATTTTTCTTTTTTGAAACAAAATATTTATAATATATTTTTAGATATTAGTTTCAAGTAATAATCACTATAATTTAACTTTTTAGAAAATATGTCATGTTATAAGCGGGTAGAGAGAATCGAACTCTCATCATTAGCTTGGAAGGCTAAGGTTCTACCACTAAACTATACCCGCAACCGTTACATAATAAATATAAAGTAAGTACTTCAATTTGTAAATAGTCTTACAGATGTTGCTAAAACATATAGTATATTAGCTTGTATATGGATTAAATTCTGGTAATTAAAAAATTCCAGAATTTCCATATTTATATTTTTTATTTAGAAATTCTGGAATTAAATCTTCGAACTGGCCTAAAGAATCTTATAAAGATGAACCAAGACCAGAGTATGCGCCAAAAAAGAATAGCGTTAATAAACCGCCAGCGGCAAGCCCGCCAACTGTAGCTACCATCCAAAGAGGCACTCTTCCGATATCACTCATATTGATTATTGTTATTAAAGAATAAGTTTTACAAGTAGAATATAAGTTTTTAAGAACTATCCGCTAATTAAAGAAATAGCTAGAAAAAAGAACTGCTAAAACAAATATTAGAAGTAGGCCCCAGTACAGTGATGTACGATTTAATTCTACTGGTTGTTTATTAGGGTTTGGTGAACTCATTTAGAACCTCCTATCGCTGAATAAATTGCATTGATGTAATAGCACCAAGGAAAAATACCGTTGGAACCGCTAAAGCGTGGATCGCTAGCCATCTAAAAGTGAATATAGGATATGCTACTGGTTGATTTGTATTAATCATTGAAATGAAATAAACTTTTTTGTATTTTATAATCCCTTAGTTAAGTCTTCAAGCTCCTGCTTAGCACTAAATCTATCATTAACTAGAGGAATTTGTTGACGATCTTGCGTAAAGTATTCATTCGGTCTCGGTGTACCGAATGCATCATATGCTAGACCCGTGCTAACGAAAAGAAAACCTGCAACAAAAAGTGCTGGGATAGTAATGCTGTGAATAATCCAATAACGAACACTAGTTAAAATGTCCGTGAATGGTCTTTCTCCTGTTGAACCACCTGACACAACTCTTTCTCCTGTAAAATAAATTTTAATTAATTGGTTTTATTTTTTGCTTTTTATCGCAAAAAATCTCTGCAAGAGATCATATATTTATCTTAGTTTAAAAACCTTAATAAAAATTGATATCTAATACGTGTAAAAATATACCTGAATAAATTATATAGCCTATTCAATGATTTTACACAAGATTTCATTATCTACATATATTGATAAGGCGGTTTTTCGAAAAACGACTATCCTGTAATACTCCAAAATAACGTTTTTATTGGTCCTTAACGTTAACTTTACGTATTATAATACGTAACTAATTTTTTGAAGACGGGTTCAAATCTAGTTGAATAGGAGAGGTTCAACTCACATTCGTTGAAAAGACAGAATATTATAGTTGAACAATAAACGATTGATCGCCATGCGATAAAATTATTGCAATTCATGAATGCATATTTATTACACTTATAGGGTGCGTTTTTTGCTGCAATTTATTATCATTAATTTAGCGTCATTAAACATCTCGCGAGTCGAATGGCACAGTCTAGTTAATTTGAATTGTACCGCAATGTTTATATACAAAGGAGGGAGCCTAGCATACTAAGTAATTGTAGACGTTTAACTAACGAATCATTACTTAAGTCGGATAGAATGAATTGTATAATTTTTTAAGTGCAAATCAAAAAACTAAATCCTTTAGTAAAGTATTTGTTGTCTTTGTATTCTTAAGAGGAAATACAAATTTAAATTTTAAATCGTTCAGATGCCAGGATCCAGATTCGAACTGGAGACACGAGGATTTTCAATCCACTGCTCTACCAACTGAGCTATCCCGGCTATATTCACTACCCTTAGATAATAAATTAAATAGTTTTTTTTTACAAGTATTAATTTTTATGTTTCCAAATAACAAAACATTTTTTTTGAAAAAATTAGCTAATTTACAATTAGCAATAGGGTTACTCATAACTATAGGAGTGATGCTTGCATTTGGGACGATTATTGAACAGAATCAGAATTTGGCTTTTTATAAAGAAAATTATCCCGAACTAAATCCCGTTTTGGGCTTTTTAAGTTGGAAAGTAATTAAAAGTTGTAGCTTGGACAACGTTTATACTGCTTGGTGGTTTATCCTTGTACTTTTATTATTTGCAAGTTCCTTGCTCGCGTGCACCTTTACCACTCAATTGCCATCACTTAAAACATTTAAACTTTGGAAATTTAATGCCCGGCCATTATCATATGATAAGGCAAAATTAAACGAAGAGATGACATTAGGTTTTTCTAATGCAATCGCATTCAATTGTAATGAAGGGCGATATCATTTCTTTCGTCAATATAAAAAGGGCTACGCTTATTCTGGTCTATTAGGTCGAGTCGCCCCTATTATTGTTCACGCGAGTATTATACTTTTGCTTATTGGTTCCACATTTGGGGCTTTTGTAAGTTATACTTCACAAGAGATTGTTTCACGTGGAGAAATTTTTCATATCCAAAATTTAACAACATTTGGCGATTTAAGTTATATACAGCAAAATTTTTCTTGTCGTATAAATAATTTTTGGATAACCTACACAAAAGGGCAAAAAACAGATCAATTTTATTCCGACCTATCTATACTTGATCAACGCGGAAATGAACTAAAACGAAAAACAATATTTGTGAACGAACCTTTAGCTTTTAAAAACCTTATGTTATACCAAACAGACTGGGATATCGTGGGGCTGAAATTAAAATTAAATAATAAAAAAATATTTGAAGTTCCATTACGGAAGATCACGAAAGATGGTACTCGTTTTTGGTTTGGTTCATTAAATCTAGACAGTATTCTTACAAAGAAATTAACTGTTGTAATAAATGATTTAAATAATATAGTCTATATCTATGATGAAAAAGGGATTTTAATGAATGAGCTCTCTGTTGGTGATTTCATTCCAACAACGAATAATTTCAGCATTCAAATTTCAGATTTTATTACAAGTACAGGCCTTCAAATCAAATCTGACTCGAGCATAATTATTGTTTATTTTTCTTTCTTTTTATTAATCTTGAGCATATATATAAGTTTTTTCACCTACTCCCAGGTTTGGTTGGTGGAATTGTCCAAGGACATAAAAATTAGCGGAAGTTCGAACCGTTCAGTTTTATTTTTCCAAGAAGATTTTCGTAAAATTATCAAAAGATCCAGAAGTGCCTAATCTGTATTTTGCTCGCTTAACAATTTCTAAAATTGGAGTGGATTTGTTTAGGTGATCTTAAAATACGATATAATAATGAATAACTATTTAACTTGTTAATAAACCTTTTAAAAAAATTAAAAATGAAACGTTGGTTCATATCGCTCTTTATATCGGCAACTTTTTTAGGAATGCCAGAGGTTGCATTAGCAGATGTAGCTGGTTTAATACCGTGTAAAGACTCCGCCGTTTTTAAGAGTAGATTAGACGGTAGTGTTAAAAAATTAACTTCGCGTTTAGTTAATTACGAAGAAGGAACACCTGCTTATTTGGCTTTGGAAGAGCAAATTGATCGTACAAAATTACGATTTGATAAGTATGGTAAGCAAGGTTTATTATGCGGTGCGGACGGGCTACCCCATTTAATCGCAGATGGACGTCCAAGCCATGCTGGCGAGTTTGTACTCCCGGCTATTATGTTTTTATATATAGCAGGCTATATTGGCTGGTCAGGCCGTAGCTACTTACAGTATACAAAAACAACGGATAAACCAAACGAGAACGAAATTATTATAAACGTTCCCGTCGCTCTTGGTATGATGTCTGCAAGTTTTATTTGGCCTTTTGCTGCTTGGAAGGAATTAGTTTCCGGTGACTTGCTTGTACCAGGTGATGAAGTTACGGTCTCACCTCGTTAATTATATTTATTAATTAAAGTATAAAACCAATGGATAAAAATTTATTAAAATATCTATCAACAGCTCCCGTCCTTATTACTGCTTGGATGAGTTTTACTGCAGCTTTTATTATTGAGATACAACGTTATATGCCTGACACTCTTTCCTTTGCATCATATTAAAAACGTTTCCTAGGATTAGTACAGGCTGCTAAATAATATCTAGAGTTGTTTTAAGCTCTAGATGTTATTTATTTTAAATACCAGATTGTTCGTTTATTGTTCCAAAACACCTAATTCGTTTAACATCGAAAATAAAAAAAAAGTGAAAGTTTTACTCGCTCGTATTTTCTCGAGAATGTTATACAAAACCAACCTCGGCACTAAAAAAGCAACAAAAAAGCAACATGGTTTGGATCTTCTAAAAGTTGAAAGACAGAAAGAATTGTTGTCTATAAGTATTCTTCGAGTTGAAGAAGTTTATACGAAAATTCTTGAACAGGGAAACCCAAAAGAGTTTATGCAAAAACAGGGCAAAAAGATTTTTCTTCAGTGTATAAAAAAGAGCTGCGAAGATTTTTTAACTAAGCAGTATGGTTGTAAAGTGAAGGTCAACACCAAAACTTTAAAAAAGTCTTTATACACAAAAAATATTTTGCAAGCAACGGAATTATTATTCCAAGTACCTTTCTATATTATCCTAGATGAAAATTCACGTGCCTTCCAATTAATCTATTATCCTGTTTATACTTCTGCTTCCGAAAATTTAATTGAAGCTCTTATTGATAATTTAATTTTAGAAATAAGCAACTGTGTGATGTATTTTAGTATTATAAAATTTTCTTCAGTTTATTCGTTTCGAAAAATCTTATATCGATCCAACTTTTTATCTTTACGAAATTTTGAACGTTTTAAAAATAATTTTAGTTGGCAATTAGTTACAAAAATTTATTTGCGGCACCCAACGGATCTTTATAACAATAAATATAATATTTCAATTTTACGAACTAGCGGAATCTATTCTAAAAGCATTTATGCTAACCGTTCCAAGGAAATTTCTAACATGCGTGGTTTTACTTTATTACCGCTAATGTTTCTTGAATTGGCAGATTTTGTTAGTAGTCGGGTAGAAGAAACATTGTACTTTATAAGTACAAGTGTGCGTTTCATCCTTACATCAGTTTTTGGACAAATAATTGGTCTGATTTGGCGTGGTGTATTAGATGGTTTAAAATAATAAGCTTTAAATTTGATCTGCGTCTAGTAGGATTTAGAGTCCAATAACCCACCCTATTATACTCAAGAAACTTCACTTAGTTTGTGGTATAATATCTTTCAGTATAAATTTTATTTCGTAAGAAATCATAATATTCTATGAATGCTTTTATTGGTTATATTTTACTCATAACACTAATGTTTAGTTTAGCGGCTGGATTATATTATGGCTTAAAAACTATACGTCTAATCTAGTCGGTATTCTATATAAATTATTGGGTTGAGGTATTCAGAAATCTCTTGACCCACAATTATGCACCCTCAAACAATCCATATATAGATATAATATTTTAATAATCATGGCTTCCACTGAATTAAATTCCAATATTCGGTCGTATTTAGACGGGTCGCGGCGCTTAAGTAATCTTATTTTGACCCTATCCATAAGTTTAGGGGGTATTGGTTTTTTTCTAACTGGTTTATCAAGCTTTTTTGAAATCAATCTTCTTTTCTCAGAGCCAACGGGTATATCTTTTCTTCCTCAGGGGGTTACTCTTTTATTCTATGGTACAGTCGGTTCATTGCTAGGTATCTTTTTAGCATTAACTATCTGGTGGGATGTTGGATGGGGTTACAATGAATATAGTAGAAGTCTTCAAAAAGTTAAGCTTTATCGCAAAGGTTTTCCTGGGAAAAACCGAGATTTGACTTTCGAGTTCTCGTTCGATGAGATTAAATCTGTAAAAATGCGAATAAAAGAAGGAATTAACCCGAAACGCCAATTGTTCTTATGTCTAGTAGATAATCGAGAAATCCCCTTAATAGGAGTCGAGCAGCCAATTGCTTTAAATAAAATTGAAGATGAAGCAATAAAAATAGCCAAGTATTTAAACGTATTGTTGGAAACAGAATAAATCGGGCGAACGACGGGAATCGAACCCGCGAATGCTGGAACCACAACCCAGTGCCTTAACCACTTGGCTACGCTCGCCTTTTCAAAGTATACCTTAACAGTTTATCATAAAATCATCTCAGCAGAAAGCGTTACTTAACAGTTTTAATTCTTGATTGTTATTTTCGCTCTCCGGACCAAATTAACAAGATTTTATGTTATTTCTTGGTCTGAATTCAATTTCTAAATATAAAATTTATAGTTTTATATTGTCCCAGAATGAACATCAGCATAAAAACGTCGAAACGCAGTATAACCTTCGGTCTATAAAACTATTAGATTAGTTAGCATGCACTATCACTGTTTTTTATAATTTTTAATGTTTGAAGTCAGTTCCCCATAAATCATATAGTATGCAAAAAAAAATTTATAAATATCTTTTACCAAATTTGTTAGAAACCCAGCGAATAAGTTTTTGTTGGTTTCTTGAATTAGGTTTTATACAGGAATTAGAGAATTTCTCCCCCATTCGCGACTACCTTGATGAACTGGAATTAAATTTATCGGCCAAATTTTATACGATACGTAAACCTAAATATACTTTTGAAGAAGCCAAGCGTCGAGATACTACTTATAGCGTTAGGAATTTTTACTAAAGTTGACCTTTTATATCTTAAAAACGACTGGGACAAAATAACAAAAAACGAGGTCCTTCTTTGTGATATACCTTTAATGACAAATGAAGGAACATTTTTAGTTAATGGTATTGAACGCATTATTATAAATCAAATAGTTCGAAGTCCAGGAATTTACTACAAAACTGATTCTGATAAACAAAATTTTCGTTCTCATATTGCTAGTCTTATTTCTAACAGGGGTACTTGGGTAAAATTTGAAATTGATAAAGATGAATTAATAAGTGTAAGAATTGACAAAGCAAAGAAGTTTTCAGCCTATATTTTTTTAAAGACTTTAGGCTTAAAGGACCAGGATATTTTTACTAGTCTAGACCATCCTGAACGTTTCCAAAAAACGTTTCATGAACACGGTCATTTATCTCTAGAAGAATCATTCATAGAATTACATAATAAACTAAGACCCGGAGAACCGGCCACGATTAAATCAGGTCGACAACTTATTTATTCAAAGTTTTTTGATCCTAAGCGATATGATTTAGGTCGTGTAGGACGTTATAAAATCAATAACCAATTAAACTTGTCGATTAAGAATACTGTTCATATACTAACTGCCAAAGATGTATTAGCTATAGTTAATGAGTTAATCAATTTCCGTTTGGCAACAAATATCGAAGATGACATTGATCATTTAGCTAATCGACGAGTACGATCTGTAGGAGAACTTTTACAAAACCAGATCAGAATTGGATTAAATCGCCTCGAAAGAATTGCACAAGAACGGATGACAATTTGCGAGCAAAAATATTTAAAGGTAAATATTTTGGTTAATTCTAAACCCCTAGTCTCTTCTATTAGAGAATTCTTTGGTTCGAATCCTCTTTCGCAATTTATGGATCAAACTAATCCACTAGCCGAACTAACCCATAAAAGAAGAGTATCCGTTTTGGGCCCGGGCGGAATTACACGGGATCGAGCAGGATTTGCTATTAGAGATATTCATCCTAGCCAGTACGGACGAATTTGTCCGATTGAAACCCCTGAAGGTCCAAATGCTGGTTTAATCGGTTCACTATCAACTTATGCCAGAGTAAATTCTTATGGTTTTATTGAAACGCCATTTTATAAAGTTCAAGGTGGAAAGGTTCTGCAAAATTCATTTCCGATTTACTTAGATGCTAATACAGAAGATCGTTACCGTTTAGCAGCTGGTGATGTAGAAATTGCTTCGAATGGAATTATCTTAAATAAAGATGTACCAGTTCGATACAGCAAGGATTTAGTAAACGTTCGGTCAAGTGAGGTTGACTATATAGCAGTTTCTCCTATTCAAGTTGTTTCGTTAGCTACATCACTTATTCCTTTTTTAGAGCATGACGATGCAAATCGAACATTAATGGGGTCGAATATGCAAAGACAATCTGTTCCATTATTATATCCCGAAGCTCCTTTAATCGGAACGGGGTTAGAAGGCCAAGCAGCTCGAGATTCTGGTGTAACGGTATTAAGTGTTAGTTCCGGTCGGGTATTAAAAATTAGTGACGGCGAAATCCTTATAAAGGATAAAAACGGGAATTGCTTTAGATATCATTTAACCAAATACCAACGTTCAAATCAAGATACTTGTGTCAATCAGAACCCTTTCGTATCAATCAATGAAAAAGTTACCACTGGACAAATTATTGCGGATGGCGCGTCAACCGAAGGAGGTGAATTATCGGTAGGGCAGAATATTACTATTGCCTATATGCCTTGGGAAGGTTATAACTACGAAGATGCATTTGTAATTAGTGAACGTCTCATTTATGACGATTTATATACTTCTCTTCATATTGAGAAACTTGAAATCGAATTTCGTCAAACCAAACTTGGTATGGAAGAAATTACAAAAGATCTACCTAATGCGAGTGAATACTCTATCAGAAATTTAGATGATAATGGTATAGTAGAAATTGGCACATGGGTCGATTCGGGTGATATTTTGGTTGGTAAATTAACCCCAAAGGGCGAATCCGATTATCCGCCGGAAGGAAAATTATTAAGAGCAATTTTTGGAGAAAAATCCCGAGATGTTAGAAACACTTCGTTAAAAGTGCCTCCGGGAACTTGTGGCCGGGTCTTGGACGTTAAAATTTTTTCGCGAAGTAACCGTGATGATTTACCTCCTGGAACGGAAGAAATACTAAAGGTTTATATTGCCCAAACGCGTAAAATTCAAATAGGGGACAAGATGGCTGGGAGACACGGAAATAAAGGTATTATTTCCAAAATACTACCACGCCAAGATATGCCGTATTTACCGGACGGTAGTCCAGTTGATATAATATTAAATCCTTTAGGCGTTCCGTCTCGAATGAATGTTGGTCAACTTTTTGAATGTCTGCTTGGGTTCGCAGCCGAGAATTTAAATGTGAGATTTAAAATAGTTCCATTTGACGAAATGTATGGTGAAGAAGCCTCGCGGGCTCTAGTTAATAAAAAATTAAAAGAAGCTGCTTATTCAGAAAAATGGATTTTTTCAAGCAAGCATCCCGGAAAGATGGTCTTACGAGATGGTCGAACAGGGCAGTTTTTTGAAAACCCCGTTACTATAGGTAATGCTTATATGCTAAAATTAGTCCACTTAGTAGATGATAAAATACATGCGAGGTCGACTGGACCTTATTCGCTTGTAACTCAACAGCCCTTAGGTGGCCGAGCTCAACAAGGTGGTCAACGATTAGGTGAAATGGAAGTTTGGGCCCTTGAAGCTTTTGGTGCTGCCTATACGTTACAAGAGCTTTTAACCATTAAATCAGATGATATGCAAGGGCGAAATGAAACTTTAAACGCTATAGTTAAAGGATTGCCTATACCACGACCAGGGGTTCCAGAATCTTTTAAAGTATTGATGAGAGAATTACAAGCTTTATGTCTTGACGTCGCTACCTATAAGTTAAACAATTCTGAAGTTAATTTAATGGGTAAAATTCTAAAGAATTCCTAAGCCGTTAGCATTAAATTCTAATAATTTAAATTACATTAACTATATGTTACAGTCCGAGCGATCGTTTGATTATGTAAAAATAAATTTAGCTTCACCTTCTCGAATTCGGAGTTGGGGCGAAAGAACTCTCCCAAATGGTGAAAAAGTAGGTGAAGTAGTTAAGCCCGAAACCATAAACTATAGAACTTTAAAACCGGAAATGGGAGGTTTATTTTGTGAACGTACTTTTGGTCCGGTAAATGATTGGGAATGTTATTGCGGTAAGTATAAACGAGTTAGGTATAAGGGTATTACATGTGAGCGTTGTGATGTCGAAGTAATAGAATCCAATGTTCGAAGGCATCGAATTGGTTTTGTTGAGTTGGCTTCACCTGTAACTCATGTGTGGTATGTAAAAGGTCGACCAAGTAAAATTGCCTCGATTTTAAATATGTCGTTAAAAGAATTAGAACAAATTGTTTATTTTAATTCTTACGTAATAACAGATTCCGGTGAAAACATGGAACTTGCTTACAAACAACTTATTACGGAAACAGACTGGCAAGTTTTTGACGCAACGAGTGATATTAGTGACGTAAAAATTTCGATCGGGGCTGAGGCAGTAAAAAAACTTCTTCAACAATTAGATCTACAAGTTGAATCAACGGAATTGCGTACGCTGATATCCGTTGCGAAACATTCCGATCGGGAAAAATTAATAAAACGCTTACGAGTAGTAGATCAATTTATGGCTTCTGGCTCCGATCCGTCGTGGATGGTACTAGACATAATTCCGGTTTTACCTCCTGATTTAAGGCCAATGGTCCAACTAGATGGTGGTCGTTTCGCCACTTCTGACCTAAATGATTTATACCGACGAGTAATAAATCGAAACAACCGCTTAGCTCGTTTGCAAGAAATTATGGCACCAGAATTAATTATTCGAAACGAGAAGCGGATGTTACAAGAAGCTGTCGATGCTTTGATAGATAATGGGAAACGTGGAAGAGCCGTATTTGGTTTAAATAATAGACCTTTAAAATCTTTATCAGATATCATTGAAGGTAAACAAGGACGTTTTAGACAAAATTTATTAGGAAAACGAGTAGATTATTCAGGACGTTCAGTAATTATTGTAGGGCCCGAACTCAAACTTAACCAATGTGGTTTACCCAGAGAAATGGCCATTGAACTTTTTCAACCCTTTGTAATACATCAATTAATCTACGAGGGCCTAGTAAATAATATTAAAGCAGCAAAAAACATTATTCAAAATAATGAAACATTAGCTTGGGAAATTCTGGAACAGGTAATCTCCGGTCACCCTATTTTATTAAATCGAGCACCGACTTTGCACCGTTTAGGGATTCAAGCTTTTGAACCGACACTGGTAGAGGGAAGAGCTATTAAACTTCATCCTTTAGTTTGTCCCGCCTTTAATGCTGATTTTGATGGTGATCAAATGGCAGTTCATATTCCGCTATGTTTAGAAGCGCAAACAGAAGCTCGCATGTTAATGCTTGCTCCCAATAATTTTTTATCCCCTGCAACAGGAGATCCAATACTTTCTCCGAGTCAAGATATGGTTCTTGGCTGTTATTATTTAACAGCAAATAACCCAACGGAACAAACGATAGAAGATCAATACTTTTTCAATTTTGCGGACGTTATTCGTGCTTATAGGCAGTCAGCAATAAGTTTACATACTTTTGTTTGGGTTCGTGTTTTTGATGAGCAAAATTCATTTAATTTATCCGATGATTATAATTTTGTCGAAAAAAAATTTACTGATAGAGTATTGTACTTAAGTCCAGAAATGCAAATAAAGAAAACAGGTAATGGAGATCTTCTACAAAGTTACATAAAAACAACTCCAGGACGTATTATTTTAAACAATTTTTTTAGGTCGAAGTAATTTAATTCCAGTTCTTAATGCGAAGTTGGGTAAAACTCTAATAACCATTTTATATAAATTGTAAAAAAGAATGATTTTTAAGAATGAAGTTATAAATAAAAAGAAATTAAATAATTTAATATCGTTAACTTTCCATAACTATGGTGTTATACGATCTTCGTTGGTAGTAGATAAAATCAAAAATCTGACTTTTCACTATGCGACATTGTCTGGAATTTCTTTAAGTGTAGAAGATTTACGTGTTCCCTCTCGAAAACAGGATCTTATAGGTTTAACAAAAAACGAAGTTAGCACTACCGAACAAAATTATACAAGTGGTAATATTACAACTGTTGAACGTTTTCAAAAAATTATTGATATTTGGAATAATGCTAACAATAATTTAAAGGACGAAGTCCTAACTTATTTCCGAGAAAGTGATCCTTTAAACTCATTATACATAATGAGTTTTTCTGGAGCACGCGGAAATATTTCGCAAGTTCGTCAACTAGTCGGTATGCGAGGTTTAATGGCTGATCCTCAAGGTCAAATTATCGATTTACCTATCAAAAATAATTTTCGTGAAGGGTTAAAAGTTACGGAATACATAATTTCGTCTTATGGCGCACGGAAAGGTCTGGTTGATACTGCACTTCGCACAGCAGACTCGGGTTATCTAACTCGTCGTTTAGTAGATATCGCACAAGATATTATTGTGCGTGAAGACAATTGTTTAACAACAGAAGGTTTATCTTTCAATGATTTGTTTAAAACTTATAAAACTGAGCTAACAGTTGAAGATAGATTCGTTGGTAGACTTCTAGCAAAACCTGTCTATCTCCCCGATGAAGATATACTAATTCCCGAAAATACTGAAATCGACAAGACATTTTTGAATAGACTTAATAAATCATTAATAACCGAGCTCGTTGTAAGATCACCTTTAACTTGTGAATCCTTAAGATCCGTTTGTCGAAGTTGTTATGGTTGGCATTTATCTTATTCAAAATTAATTGATTTAGGTGAGGCAGTAGGCATATTAGCTGCGCAATCGATTGGCGAACCTGGAACGCAATTAACTATGCGTACATTTCATACAGGTGGGGTTTTCTCGGGAGATTTAACAAAACAAATTCGCGCTCCTTTTACTGGTACGTTGAAATATAATCTTGAAACACAAACGCCAGTTATTCGAACAATACATGGAGAAAAAGGGTTTAGTTTAATGGAAGATACGCGATTATATATCGTAAATGAAAAAAATACCAGTTGTATACTAGATATCTCTCGTGGCGCAACTTTATTAGTAAATAATAATAGTAAAATTTATTACAATCAATTAGTTGCCGAAATAAAAAAAGATGCAAATCTTATTCTAGAAGAGGATCGACGAGATATTTATACTGATGTTTCAGGTGAGATTTTTCTTCAAAACCTCGATATAGAAAAAAGAGTTGATGGGCAGGGGGCAATAAAGTTGGTAAGTAAAACAGAAGGTCTAATATGGGTTCTTTTAGGTTCTCGTTATTTATTAAATAATTCGTCGAGACTAGAAATTAAAATTGGACAAAAATTTTCTCCAAATACTAATATTGCAAGCCAAAAAATTAGCAACAATTATTCTGGTATTGTTAATTTTGATAATTTTTCAAGTAAACGTGAAATTAATATTATCAAATCTGCTGTTATCATCCAAAACAGTAACATTACGGAAAGTGGAAATACTTTCGAATTAATTTCTTCGAAAAAGAAAAAACTATTTAACCTAAGTATCCAACAAAATCAATTAATAAAAAATGGCGAAACAATTGCCTGTTTAAAAGAAAATAATTACCGAGCGGAAACAGGCGGAATTATTTATTATTCTACACTCCCTCCGGAAACGAAAAAGAAAAGAAGTACCAAACAAATATTTACAGGTGTTTTGTACTGGATACCAGAAGCTACCTATACCTTAAATGCATTAAACCTCGAAGCGCTAAAGTCGATTAATGGGAACTTTTTACCTAAAGGGTCGGCGATATTACCAAATAATTATTCAAAAACGGCTGGTTTTATTAGTATCATCGAAGATGATTTTGAATTGGGAATAAAACCTGGGGAATTGTATCAATTAAACGGTCAGCAAAGAGACACGATAATTAAACGTAACCGGTTTGTAAAACCGGGCGAAAAACTTTTTTCAAATACAAACTTAATTGTTCAAAAACTTTCTTATTTAGAATTTATATCTTTTAAAGGTTTAGAATATATTCTTTTAAGACCCGTATTAAAATACAAAGTTCCACAAGAAAAGGGATTCTACATAAAGTATCGTTTTTTCCGAAATCGAAATAGCGGTAGTATCGTCTTCAGAACCGTAAAGAAAATTTTCTATAGAGATGGAGAAATTGTAAAATCGGCAAAAGATGTTAATTTACTAGAGACATTTCTTGTTTTAGATGTTAAAGATCAATATGCTGCTTTAAATGCTAAATTGGAATTTTTACCCTTACCAAAAAGGGAACCTAGCCTGCAGAATTATAAACTGAAATTTCTTTTGTATGAAAGCTTAAGAATTAGTGAATTTAGTTTTAAAGGTTCTCCTTTAAAAGAAAAAGTCTTTTTAAATAAAAAAATAAAAAATAACCAATACGTCGCAGCCAACAGTACAATTGCGAAAATAAAAATGTTAACAAATATCAGTGGGATTTTAGCGGCTGTTAAAAAAACAGAGCACACTGAACTTCTTATTTTAAAAGAAAATTTTATAAAGAAGTATTTTTTGAAAAGCCAAAATGAAGAGCTTTATGTCAAAAAAGGGGATCTTATTCGTGTCGGCACATATTTAACTTCGGGAATTCGCTCTAAATATGCTGGTCAAATATATCATGTAGAAAACGGCGTCATAGAAATTAGATTAGGTCGACCATACCTAGTTTCGGAAGGGACGATTTTGTTAGTAAACAATCAATCAATTGTAAGTAAAGCAGATGTCTTGGCTACTTTAGTTTACGATAAACTAAAAACGTTAGATATTGTTCAAGGTTTACCGAAAGTAGAAGAAATCTTGGAAGCACGAAAGATAAAAAATGGCTGTTTACTCGCACCAAGTCAAGGCTATGTTTACTTAAAAAATAGAAAAATAGAAATTGTCAAAGCACCAAACGATAAATTAGTTTTCAACATCGAGCCCCAAATAAAAATTAACTTCAACAATGGCGACTATGTAAATTTTTTACAACCACTAACCGATGGTCCAATCAGTCCGCATACGAAATTAGAAACACTATTTAACGCTTTCCAAGAGGAATATCCAGTACACCAAGCTTGTAAAAAAAGTTTTAAACATATTCAACTGTTTTTAGTTAACGAGGTGCAACGTACCTATTTATCTCAAGGTGTTCATATCTCAGATAAGCATATTGAAATAATTGTTAAACAAATGACATCAAAAGTTCGTGTTTTTAATAGTGGAGAGACAACTTTACTTCCTGGCGAAATACTCGAAATTAACCAGGCCAATTTAATTACAAAAGCTGCTATATCAGCAGGGGAAGAACCTCCTTATTACAAACCAATGCTTTTGGGTCTAACAAAAGCGGCGTTAAATAGTGATAGTTTTATCTCTGCAGCTAGTTTTCAAGAAACAACAAGGGTTTTAACGGAGGCTGCTATTGAAGGTAAAAAGGATTGGTTAAATGGCTTGAAAGAAAACGTCATAATTGGACGTTTAATTCCTGCTGGTACAGGTTTTAATAGCTTTGAGAATTTAAAAAAAATCGGCGATGTAAAAACAATGAAATTTTTAACAAAACGTTCTTCGCATAATAAGTTGAAAAATTATTTATTGAGATCTCGATCATATTAAAAACTCTAAGTTTTTGAATTTTGCCTTTAAATATAGTATCTTAGAGGTAAGGAAATATAGTTAATATAAACAATATATAAAAAATAATCGTAACTTTATGGCTCGATACAAAGGAGCGAAATTAAGAATAACTAGACGATTGGGAGATTTGCCCGGTTTAACAAGTAAACGACCTAAACTAACGAATCGACCCGGTCAACATGGTGCGACGCAAAATAAATTAACTCAATATGCAATACGTTTAGAAGAAAAGCAAAAACTTCGTTTTAACTACGGCGTAAGTGAAAAGCAGTTAATGAATTATATAAGACAAGCTAAGAAAATTAAAGGCGCAACTGGAAATATTCTTTTACAGTTATTGGAAATGCGTTTAGATAATATTGTTTTCCGACTAGGGATGGCTCCAACTATTTCAGCTGCCCGCCAAATGGTAGGTCATAAACACATAAGAGTTAACGACGCCTGTGTTTCGATAGCTAGTTATCAATGCAAACCAGGTGATAAATTGTCTATTAGAGACTCGACTAGCTCAAAACAACTAGTTACTCGAAATCTGGAATTGCCAGCCTTGGCCAAAATACCACAAAATTTGGAGTTTGATAAAAAACGTTTAATTGCCGAAGTTTTAGGTATTGTTGATCGGGAATGGATTGCATTAAAATTAAACGAACTTTTTGTAGTTGAGTACTACTCACGTAAAATTTAATAAGCCAAACGATTTTAAAAAAAGAAGAGTATCCGTTTTGGATATAGAAAAAGATATTATTAATCCTGGAATCAATAATTTTGTTTCTAGGTTGGAAGAAAGAAATTAAAAAAATATTTTTAATTTCATTTTAAAATTTAGTTATTTAGCCGAGTAAAGGAAGAATTATGACATTAGTTACACTTGGTGAACTTTTGGATGCAGGAGTCCATTTTGGACACCAATCAAGTCGGTGGAATCCAAAAATGTTCCCATATATTTATACCGAACAAAATGGCGTACATATAATCGATCTTGTTCAGACGGCAAGATTATTAACGCATGCCTGTAATTTTATTCAAAAATCCGCGAAAGAAGGAAAAAGGTTTCTTTTTATCGGTACAAAACGCCAAGCAGCCGATATTGTAGCAGAGGAAGCTAAAAAATGTGGTGCGTATTACATTAACCATCGTTGGCTTGGTGGGACGCTTACAAATTGGTCGACCGTTCAAGGTCGAGTGGAGGATCTTAAAAAATTAAATAAACGGGAAGAAAGCGGGGAATTGGCTCTGTTACCAAAAAAAGAAGCTGCACTACTTCGTCGTAATCGCGAGAAACTTCTGCAAAACTTGGGTGGTTTAACGGAAATGGTCCAGGTTCCAGATATTGCTATTATTGTAGATCCTAAACGTGAGGCCACAGCAGTTTCTGAATGTAAACGGCTAGGCATTACGATAATTGCTATTTTAGATACAAATTGTGATCCGAATATTGTTGATATACCCATACCAGCAAATGACGACGCGATTCGCTCTATAAAACTTATAATCTCTGCATTATCAACTGCAATCATTGCTGGAAAGCAATCAATGTAATAAATTTAGAAACTTTAGAGTTGGTATCCGGAAAAAAAACTTGTAATTTTTTAATTTAAATTGTACCTAAATGGAATACCTAGGTATAAATATATCTAGGGAATAAAAAATTTGTACTATTCACGTATCTGTTTATGTTTTTTTCGTTAGCTGCTGTTGAAGTAGGAGAACATTTGTATTGGAACATTGCAGGATTAACAGTACATGGGCAGGTTTTATTAGTTACATGGCTTGTAATAGCAATCATTCTAACAATATCTGTTCTTGGCACGTTAAACCTACAACAAGTTCCTAAGGGGCTGCAAAATTTCGTTGAAGCCGTATTTGAATACGTTGCTGGTATTGCTAAAGATCAACTGGGCGAATATGAATATCGTCCATGGGTTCCTTTTGTGGGAACGATTTTTCTTTTTATATTCGTTTCAAACTGGTTAGGTGCTCTTGTACCTTGGAAACTTATTCATCTTCCTGAAGGTGAGTTAGCCGCACCAACAAACGATATTAATACCACAGTCGCTTTGTCGCTATTAACTTCTCTAAGTTATTTTTACGCTGGTTTTAAAGCAAAAGGTTTAGGCTTCTTTGCTCGTTATATCTCGCCAACACCAATCTTTTTACCGATAAATATTCTGGAAGATTTTTCAAAACCTCTTTCACTAAGTTTCCGTTTATTTGGAAATATATTAGCGGATGAAATTGTTGTATCCGTTTTATGCTTACTCGTGCCTTTATTAGTACCTCTACCAGTAATGGTTTTAGGTATTTTTGCAAGCTCAGTTCAAGCTTTAGTATTTGCGACATTGGCTGGTGCGTATATTGGAGAATCGATAGAATAAACTTATGTTACCAATTCGTTGGTTAACTAGATCTTTATAGATCTAAACTCACTAAGAAATTTGTTAATTTCATTAATTAATACTTATAAAAAACTTAAATTTAATAATCGCTATATGAATCCTATTATCTCAGGTGCTTCTGTTATCGCTGCTGGTTTAGCTATTGGTTTAGCTGCTATTGGTCCTGGTATTGGTCAAGGTACTGCCGCCGCTCAAGCTGTTGAAGGTTTAGCTCGTCAGCCTGAAGCAGAAGGCAAAATCCGTGGTACTCTTCTTCTATCACTAGCTTTCATGGAGTCATTAACAATTTATGGTCTGGTAGTTGCGCTTTGTTTATTATTCGCAAACCCATTCGCTGGTTAAATTTTTTTATATGCGCTTAGTTTTTTAACTAAGCGCTATTTCCCAACATTTGGTATTATCACTCTTAGCGTTGCCCAAATCTAAAAACATTATTCGATATCCAAGATAAATGAATACTTTATTAATGTCTGCAACACAAACGTTGCCAATGAATGAAGGGGCTGGTGGGCTTTTTGATTTTAACGCAACATTACCTTTGATGGCAATTCAGTTCATCTTATTAACTGTTGTATTGACGGTAATCCTTTATAAACCGGTAGCTAAAGTTATTGATGAACGAGAAAGCTATATAAACGGTAACTTAACGGAAGCCTCTGACAAGCTAATTAAAGCAGATGAATTGTATACTGAATACGATGAGCAACTAAAGACAGCGCGAATTAACGCACAATCTATTATTGCTCAATCTGAAAAAGAAGCTAAAGAGGTAGTGGCTCTTGAAATTGGTCAAGCCCGTAAAGACGCGGCAAAACTAATTGAGCAAACGAACAATGAGTTAGAATCACAAAAATCCCTTGCTCTAAATAAATTAGAAACGCAAGTCGATGAACTAAGTCAACTTATCAAAGAAAAATTAATAGGTAAAGAGGTCGTTCTTTAGTTGCCGTTTCAAATAGTAAAAAAAAAATGGATGTATTAAATCAGACTTTAAATAGTTTTTCTACACAAATTTCTGATGGCGGAGTATCACTTAATTTCGATATTTTTGAAGCTAACTTAATAAACCTTGCCCTATTAGATGGTGGGCTCTTTTATTTATTAAGTGGTGCTTTATCTGAAAGCCTTTCAGAACGACAACAGAAAATTTTAGGAGCAATTCAAGAATCGGAAGGAAAACTCGAAGAAGCTCAAACTAGACTAACTGAAAGTGAGACGAAATTAGCTCAAGCACAAATTGTAATTGAGTCAATTCAAAAAGATGCGGAGCAAACCGCTGCAAAAGTTAAGAATTCTATTTTAACTGATGGTAAAACGGAAATTGAGCGTTTAACAGCTACTGCTAAAACTCAAATCCGTACTATTGAATCTCGAGTACGTAAACAAATATCAGATTACGTTGCTACTCTCGCATTACAAAGGATTACATTGCTGTTAGAAGGAAAATTAAATTCGAGTTTACAAAAACAAATTATCGATAAAAATATTTCTAAATTAGCCGAGTAAATTATGTCAATTGTTCTAAGTAAAGTTGCAGAACCATACGCAGAGGCTCTTCTCGATTTAGCTAAATCAAATGACTCTTTAAAAGAAACAACGAATGATATGAATATCGTTTCGCAATTTCTGACGAACTCTTCTGATTTAAAAAAATTTTTAGGTAACCCTTTAATTACGAGAGATGCTAAGAAAAATGTAGTTAAGGACATTCTTGGCGAACAAATTGGTGGCAACACATTAAAATTTTTACTATTACTTGTAGATCGCAACCGTATTGAAGTTCTTGACAGCATAGCGCAAAAATTTCTAGAATTATCTTACAAGCAAGATTCTATTGAAATAGCTAAAATAACTTCTTCTATTCAGTTATCTGCAGAACAGCAAAAGGCAATTGCCGAAAAGCTTAAAGTACTTACGGGCGCTAAACAAATTAAACTTGCACTTAAAATCGATCCACACTTAATTGGTGGTTTCACAATCGAGATTGGTTCGAAAATGATTGACACAAGTATACGAGGTCAGTTAAGACAAATTAGTGCTCTAATAGGGGGATAGACAAATTTTGCGCTATTGTTAAAATTTGAGATTAAATATCTTTCCTCATTCTTTTTAAAATAAAAAAATCCAGACGGAAACATGATAAACATTAGACCTGACGAGATTAGTAACATTATTCGTCAACAAATCGAAAGTTACGATCAAGAAGTTCAAATCGATAATGTAGGTACAGTTCTTCAAATTGGAGATGGTATTGCTCGAGTTTACGGGCTAGAACAAGTTATGGCTGGGGAACTTCTAGAATTCGAAGACAAAACTATTGGTATTGCTCTGAACCTAGAAAATGATAATGTTGGGGCAGTATTAATGGGTGCAGGGATTGATATTCTTGAAGGTAGCTCAGTTCGTTCAACTGGAAAAATTGCTCAAGTTCCTGTTGGTGACGCGTTCCTAGGACGTGTTGTAGACGCACTTGCTCGACCAATTGATGGTAAGGGAGATATTCAATCTACTGAATCACGTCTTGTTGAGGCAGTTGCGCCTGGTATTATTACTCGTAAATCTGTTTGTGAGCCTGTACAAACCGGCATCACAGCAATTGATGCGATGATTCCGATTGGACGTGGACAACGTGAATTAATCATTGGAGATCGCCAAACAGGTAAAACTTCAGTAGCAATTGATACAATTCTAAATCAGAAAGGTGAAGATGTAGTTTGTGTTTATGTTGCTATTGGACAGAAGGCTTCTTCTGTTGCGGCAGCTGTTACATCACTTGAGGAACGCGGGGCTGGTAGTTATACAATTGTTGTTGCAGCAAATGCTGATGATCCAGCAACGCTTCAATATATCGCTCCTTATACTGGTGCGGCGTTAGCTGAATATTTCATGTATAATGGAAAGGCAACACTTGCTATTTATGATGACTTAAGTAAGCAAGCTTCAGCGTATCGTCAAATGTCGTTACTTCTTCGTCGACCACCAGGACGTGAGGCATACCCAGGTGATGTTTTCTACTTACACTCTCGTCTGTTAGAACGTGCCGCAAAATTAAGTGACGCACTTGGAGGCGGCAGCATGACAGCCCTACCGATTATTGAAACACAAGCTGGAGACGTATCGGCATATATTCCAACTAACGTTATTAGTATTACAGATGGACAGATTTTCCTATCTGGTGATTTATTTAATGCCGGCATTCGTCCTGCAATTAACGTAGGTATTTCAGTATCTCGTGTTGGGTCGTCTGCACAAATTAAAGCAATGAAACAAGTAGCAGGTAAACTAAAACTTGAGCTTGCTCAATTTGCTGAATTAGAAGCATTCTCACAATTCGCTTCAGATTTAGACCAGGCAACACAAAATGAACTTGCTCGTGGAGAAAGACTGCGAGAAATGTTAAAGCAAGCACAGAACGCACCAATTCCTGTCGAGGAGCAAGTTTGTGTTATTTATACTGGTATCAATGGTTTCCTTGATGACGTTGCGGTTGACGAAGTTAAATCGTTCCTTGGAAAACTAAGAACATATTTAAAGAGTTCAGTGCCACAACTTTTAACAACTATTAAAAGTGAACAGAAACTATCACCAGAAAGTGAAGAAACATTAAAGAAAGCTATTGCGGACGCGAAAACAATGTAACCTTTTTTAATTGTTAAAATAAACTAGTTTTGGCTATGAATATTATTATTCATAGCCAAAGCATTTCCCAGACCTTTAAAAAACGCGTGTATTTTTTGAATTCACTCGTTTGATTTTATACTATTGTATATAATACAAATATAAACCTACGTATTTCTTGGAACTTCGTAGGCAAGTCAACTGCTAGGACTATTAATCCTATTTGTTGGCATCTGGAAATTAAAATTGAACACGCTTTTATTTTACTTTATGGAACTTTTGCCTTATGATAGGAGAGAGAAAAAAAACGTGTGGTAAAAAAACTAATACATAAAATATAAAATTAAAATGGTCAAGTTAGAAACTTTATCTAGCGAAGGAGATTTCAATATTTTTGTAAAAAAATCAAATATTCCAAAAATCTCATTGGGCGATCGAGTAAAAATTCTAATTTATTTAGAATTACCGAAAGAAATAGGAAATTTAGAAAAAAAAGAAAAGGAACGTATTCAGGCTTTTGAAGGAATCGTTATTTCTAAACATTTGGCTAGCACAAATCTGGATTCGACAATTACTGTACGAAAAATTTTTCAGGGAGGGGGCGCTGAAAAAGTATTTTTACTAAACTCACCATGGATAAAAAGTATTGAAATTCTTAGCAGTTCAGTAATACGAAGAGCGAAATTATATTATCTAAGAGACCGAACAGGAAAATCGGCAAGATTAAAGCGTAAATTATAGTTTAATGATTTTTTATTTAAAGTAACCAAAATGAAAAAATATCTTGAGAGTTTCAAACTTTTCGCTGAACGCGGGCTATCTATTGCTGCTTTTATTTTTCCCTTTATAGAAGTTGCATCTTATTTTGGGCCTAAAGTATTTTTAAGTACAGAAAATGACGATCTTAGAATTTTCTATTTAAATTATCTAATTAAAATGACAAGCTTTTATACGGATAACAGTTTACTCATTTTCATATTCATGATTTGGATATTTATTGTTTGCTCACGCGGATCTGTTCCTTTAACTAAATTTTTACGTTTTAATGTAATTCAAGCTATTTTATTAAATATTATTTGTTCTTGTTCTGGAGTTATTTTTTCATTTCTTCCGATTGTATTAAGAGAAAGTATGATTGGTATAATATTTGCAAATTTTTTATTTTTAGGCGTTGTACTAATAATAGCTTATTCTTCATTATTAATAGTGTACGGTCGATATCCAAGGATTCCAATCCTTTCGGAAGCAGCGAAACTCCAAGTACAGCGGGGCTAAAGTAAATTTGAATTAGAGGAATTTTAGTTAGAATAAAAAATATGACGAAAAATAAAATGAATTACTAACTAACAATTTTTTTCCTATTGAATAAATGCTAGGAATAGGTTAGTATAGGGACTAACGGGATGTAGCGCAGTTTGGTAGCGCATCTGCCTTGGGAGCAGGGTGTCGCAGGTTCAAATCCTGTCATCCCGACTAGATGAACTGGCTACGAAATGAAACAAAATATAATTATTTAAATTTTACTAACGAAACTTTCTACAAGTAATAGTAAAAATAATATTTGGATAATAAAATCTTTAAAAAAAACGCCGACTAGAAAATTCTAGTCGGCGTTTTTTTATTGAAGAATACTGTTTCCTTATTCTTTTGTATTAAATATATACTATTCGGCCAATAGCTTTCGTTTCTCGAGTGCTAACATTCTCGAGTCACCAACCACTAAAGTAATAACTTTTATTTAACTAAATATATAGTTGACGGCCCAACCCTATAGCTAAAATTGCTGCAGTTAAAGCAACCATTAGCGCAGTAAAAACCTGAAGATCAGTAATCATTTTATTTCCAAAAAGTTAATAAATATTCTATAACATCAATTATATACTAACATAGCATCGTTTACTTTAGAAAAAATCGTAAAAAAATTTGTTGCGAAACGAAGTACAAGCTAGATTATACATGCGTATTTTTTATTACTAGTTGTACTTAGTATCAACTTATGCTAAGATGTACTTGTCTCAAGGGTCGGTGCCCGAGCGGTTAATGGGGACGGATTGTAAATCCGTTAGCATAGCTTACGTTGGTTCAAATCCAACTCGGCCCACGAAAAAAAAAAACCTCAATAATTGGAAAGTTGTGCGATTTAAGCTATAATCAATTTCTAGATATTATTTATAGTTAACAAATTAACTGTAAATAGCATAACCATATGAAATATTATCTGAGATAAAAAATGGCAGATGGCTTAAATTTACAGATACCCTCACCATCATTTGGCGGTAGTACCGGTGGATGGTTACGGGCAGCTGAAACCGAAGAAAAGTACGCAATTACATGGACAAGCCAGAAGGAACAGGTTTTTGAGATGCCTACTAGTGGTGCGGCAATAATGCAAAGTGGTGAAAATCTTCTTTATCTTTCAAAGAAAGAACAGTGCCTTGCCCTTGGTACTCAATTACGTACCTTATTTAAGATTAATGATTACAAAATTTATCGAATTTTTCCTAATAGTGAAGTTCAGTTTTTACACCCTAAAGATGGCGTTTTCCCTGAAAAATTAAACGAAGGTCGAATAGGTGTTGGAAACATAGGTCACTCAATCGGAAAAAATCCACAGCCAGTTAATGTTAAATTTACTGGAAAGAGAACTTTTGATTAAAATTAATTTTTACTGAAGTTTCTTTTTAGAACCTTCTAGGAATATTTTCCAAAAAACTCTATAATTTACTTAGAGTTATTAATATTATTATTTGCGTTAAAAATCGAGAAATTTAAACTACTATGTTAAAAAATAATATTTTATTAGGAAGCTTATTCGCTACTATTTTATTTACTTCTAATATCCAACCAGTTCAAGCATTAGAATTAGATGAGGACACTAGAACGGTAATGCTTGATCCAAAAGGAAACAATGTAGTGATCACGCCAGAACAAGTAAAACGTGGTAAGCGTTTATTTAACAATGCGTGTGGTACTTGTCACGTTGGCGGACTGACAAAAACAAATCCTAACGTTGGTCTAGATACAGAATCACTTAGTTTGGCTACTCCAGCTAGAGACAACATAACAAACCTTGTTGTTTACATGAAAGAGCCAATGAGTTACGACGGGCTAGATTCTATTTCTGAATTACATCCTAGTATTAAGAGTGCAGACATTTTTCCTAAAATGCGTTCGTTAACAGATGAAGATTTATTTGCTATTGCAGGTCATATTCTTCTTCAGCCGAAGGTTGTTAACGAGAAATGGGGTGGTGGTAAGATTTATTATTAACTAAAATACCAACCCATTAACGAATAGAGGAAGTTGCGATCATAAGCAAGTTTCTCTATTCATTCTTTCTTAAAAGTATTTTCATTTCGCCTTTTCTAAATATAGATAAATGCAAAAAACAGATTTATTGTTAATTATTAATTTCCGATTCGTATTTTGTACTTTATATACGTTATCAACAAATAATATAATCTTTAAGAAATTATATTTAGAAAATTCCACCGTTCCAAATATAAAGAATCTGAGCGACTTTTCTAGTTCGAATGAGAAAGTTTCAAGTTTACTGAACAACCCTTTACTTAGATCTTTTACTTATAGCATGGCATATCCATTTTTACGAAATAATTACAGTTTCCTTTTAGTAAAGGGGGACATAAAACAGTTGAATAAAAACGGGTACTTGAAAAAATATTTAAAAAAGTTTAAATGTAATTATCATCGATACTTTTCTTATAGAGATCGGAGGTACCCTAACATAGCTACCGATAAAGAAATAAATATGTATGCAATTAAAATGCTTTTGCTAATAACAGGTATATAAAAAAGAACATTTAATTAATGATTTTTAATTTAATTAGTTTCTTCAGCGGCTTTTTTACATCAAGTATAATCGATACAAGCTTAGGAGAATTTAGCGAATGGGCAATTGTGGGGGCGTCGCTTGTCATAGCAAATATTGAATCCTTTAATAACTTTTATTATCCTTATGTAAATAAAAGAAAATATCCATCTAATGTAAAATCGTATATCTTTATACTGTTAGATGTTTTAAATTTTTTTAAGATTGGTATTGTATATGGGTTAATTGTAGATGCTTTCAAACTTGGAAGTTAACATCTTTTTAAAAGCGCGTGTATTTTTTGAATTCACACGTTTGGTTTTTTGCTGTGCGATTAGGAAGGGTATTTGGTATTCGACTTTATACGTCGATAATCGGTTACTCTTTGGTAATTTTACTAATATCCCACTTTTATTAATCCCTGTTCAGATATTTTGTACCGTACGTGTTTCCAAAGGGTTCGTTGCTGAATTTTGGCTGCATATCCTTTGTAATTATTTTCCCTTTTTCACTAATACCTAAACCTAGTAAACTTTTTAAAAAGTTTGACGCCGCATAATAAATTGTAATATACTGGTCTTATATCTAAAGCGCTCTTAGTTCAGTTGGTAGAACGTAGGTTTCCAAAACCTGATGTCGTGGGTTCAAGTCCTACAGGGCGTGGTTTTATCTCTTGGCTTTTCCGAATTCAAAGTATAAATCCGTTACTAAGCTATAATAACCGCCAAGGTCAAAAGAATATAATTAAGATAAGACCTTTGGAAAAATCCTAATACCTATAATTCAGGAGAACTTCAACGGTATATTGAGGAGCTTCGCAAATGGGCAGTTTAATAGTAGTCGTATTATTCCCGTTTTAAGATGCTTGAGGAGAAATATTTACCTACTTTTTTTCAAAAGTAGATAAATAGACCTTTTTGTATTAAAGATTTTAAACTTTAGAAACAAAGAGGTTAAAAAGTAGAACACCTTACGCAGGAACTGTATTAAAGATACCTGTAAGTATAACTAATGCTGACCATAAGCCAGCCCCACTCCAAACAATGCTCTGGGATTTTTCCCATTCACCTGGTGTAGCTAAAATAACTGGTACTCCTACTACCATAGCAAAAGAAACTACGATAAGAAGAAGAACAAATACTTGTATGATTGAAACCATGCAAAGATTACTAGACTTTAAGATTAAGTACTAATCATTAAAAATACGTGTTACAAATAATAAATTTGTAATAAGGATTTCTATATAAACAGTTTATAACACTTTTTGCAAAAGTTTTACAACGTTCTTTAAACTAAATTGTTATATAATATATTTAGAATTTTTTTTTACTAAGAGAGGTTATCTTAAATAATGGATATGAGTTTTCTATTATCGGCTTTACCCGAACCTTACACAGTTTTTCGTCCTATAGTTGATGTTATGCCTGCAATTCCAGTAATGTTTCTATTACTAGCTTTTGTTTGGCAAGCATCTGTTGGTTTTAGATAATTTGGTTTTTAAGTAAAAACTTATTATCTTAGATGGATGTTAATTTTATAAAAAAACCGAAAGTTTCTTTCGGTTTTTGAAATTTTGTCAGTTAACTTAAAATTGAATTAGCCTAAATTTTATTTCATAATGGTCGATACTGCTTCAAAAACAGGTTTCATTTCACAAATTATTGGACCTGTACTAGATATTGAGTTTCCAAACGGTGACATCCCAAAAATCTATAATGCATTAATAATAACTTCTGGTGAATCAAGTGTTACTTGTGAAGTACAACAGCTTCTTGGTAATAATAAAGTTCGTGCGGTTTCAATGACTTCAACGGATGGATTAAAGCGAGGTGCAAGTGTTGTAGATACAGGTGCTCCAATTACCGTTCCTGTTGGTACAAAAACATTAGGTCGTATTTTTAATGTACTTGGTGAGCCTGTAGATGAAATGGGGCCTTGTGATGCCGATTCGGGACTACCGATTCACAGACCTTCTCCATTCTTCACAGATCTAGAAACTAAACCAGCCATTTTTGAAACTGGAATTAAAGTTGTAGATATCCTAGCGCCATATAGACGAGGTGGTAAGATCGGTCTATTCGGGGGTGCTGGAGTAGGTAAGACTGTTTTAATTATGGAGCTTATTAATAACATTGCTAAAGCACACGGCGGTGTTTCGGTTTTTGGAGGTGTAGGTGAACGTACTCGAGAAGGTAATGACCTTTATGCTGAAATGAAAGAATCTGGGGTTATCAACGAAAATAAACTTGATGATTCAAAAGTAGCTCTATGTTACGGTCAGATGAATGAGCCACCGGGTGCAAGAATGAGAATTGGTTTAACAGCTTTAACAATGGCGGAATATTTCCGTGATGTGAATAAACAGGATGTACTATTATTTATCGATAATATTTTCCGTTTTGTACAGGCTGGTTCTGAAGTATCTGCCCTTCTTGGTCGTATGCCTTCAGCTGTAGGATACCAACCAACATTAGCTACAGAAATGGGTGTTTTACAAGAACGTATTACATCAACAAACGAAGGTTCAATTACATCTATTCAAGCTGTATACGTTCCGGCGGATGACTTAACAGATCCGGCGCCAGCTACAACCTTTGCTCATTTAGATGCAACAACAGTACTTTCCCGCGGTCTAGCATCTAAAGGAATTTATCCTGCAGTAGATCCATTAGATTCTACTTCAACGATGCTTCAACCTGAAATTGTTGGAGATGTACACTATGATACGGCGCAACGTATTAAAAAGACGTTACAACGTTACAAGGAGCTTCAAGATATTATCGCAATTTTAGGATTAGACGAACTTTCAGAAGAGGATCGTCAAACTGTTGCACGTGCTCGTAAAGTGGAACGTTTCTTATCACAACCATTCTTTGTTGCTGAAGTATTTACAGGTTCGCCTGGTAAGTATGTAGCACTAGCCGATGGTATTACTGGATTTAATGATGTGTTAGATGGTAAATATGATGATTTACCGGAGCAGTCATTCTACTTAGTAGGGGATATTAATGAAGCTATCGAGAAAGCGGAAAAACTAAAATAATCAAACTATGAGTTTAAATGTTCGTGTAATAACACCAGATAAAGTAGTCTGGGATGCGATGGCTGAGGAACTAATTCTTCCAAGTAGTACTGGACAGATTGGTATTCTAACAGATCACGCTCCTCTTTTAACGGCTTTGGATATTGGCGTTATGCGTCTAAAGTCGGATACAGGTTGGACTTCTATTGTTTTAATGGAAGGTTTTGCTGAAGTAGAGGAAAACAAAGTTACAATTCTCTGCAATGGTGCGGAAGAAGGTACTTTAATTGACTTAAAAACGGCACAAGATGAGCTTGAAAAAGTAACTTTATTAGTTGATGAAGCAACAACTAAAAAAGAAAAAATTGAAGCAACAATCGAACTCCGTAAAGCTAAAGCCCGACTTCAGGCAGTAGCTTAAAAAAAAACTAAGTTACTAGAATATTCTAGTAACTTAGTTTTTTTTGTCTAATAACTTATTATTAGATGTGAATATTAAGATTCTTGGAGAACTTCAAATTTTTCACCCAGAAGCACTTTAACTTTATTGTCTTCCCCGACATCAACCACAGCCGTATCTCCAGCTTTGATTTTTTCTGAAAGAACTTCTTCGGCTAAACTATCTTCGAGTAACCTCATAACCGCCCTACGTAAAGGTCTTGCACCATAAGTTGGGTTATAACCTTCATCAATCAATCTAATTTTAAATCTGTCCGTTACTTCAAGTTGAATGCCTTTCAGCGAGATTCTTTCGAACACCTCCTTTAACATTATTTCTGCAATTTGACCTACCTCATCCTTTGTTAATTGTCTAAAAACGATAATTTCATCAAGACGATTCAAGAATTCTGGTCGGAAATACTGTTTAAGCTCTTCGTTCACAAGCGACTTAATGCGATTATAGTGTGAACTTGATTGGTCTTCAGAAAGTTCAAAGCCTAAACCGCCACCTCCTTTTTCGATTACTTTAGAACCAACGTTTGAAGTTAAAATTAGAAGCGTGTTTTTAAAGTCAATTGTACGACCTTTTGAATCTGTTAATCGACCGTCTTCAAAAATTTGAAGCATCAAATTGAAGACATCCGGATGTGCCTTTTCGATCTCATCAAAGAGAACAACCGTGTATGGTCTTCTTCGAACAGCCTCCGTTAATTGGCCACCCTCATTATAACCAACATAACCTGGGGGAGAACCAATTAGCTTAGAAACAGTATGCCTTTCCATATACTCTGACATATCTAATCGTACCATTGCGTCTTCAGACCCAAAGAAATATGTTGCTAATGCTTTGGTAAGTTCTGTTTTACCTACGCCTGTAGGACCAGAAAAGATAAAACTCGCAATCGGTCTATTTGGACTTTTTAAACCAACTCGCGCACGTCTAATAGCCCTAGAAACTGCAACAACAGCTTCATCTTGACCAATTATACGGCCGTGTAATGTCTCTTCCATTTGTAGAAGCTTTTCGGATTCACTTTTAGTTAGTTTATTAACCGGGATACTTGTCCAAGCCGCAACAATTTGAGCAATATCTTCTTCGGTAACAGTCGGAGTTTGATTTACATTCTCAGATGCCCCTTTCTTACTTAGAGTAATCGCATTAATTTGAGCCTTAATTTCCATTTCACGCTCTCTTAATTGTCCTGCTTTTTCAAAATCTTGGTTACGAACCGCCTCATCCTTTGTCTTTAATAGCTCTCTTAACTCTTGATCCAATTCTTTGGCCGCCGTCGGCAGTTGAGAATTCATGAGACGAACTCTTGAACCTGCTTCGTCAATAAGATCAATTGCTTTATCTGGAAGAAAACGATCTGCAATGTATTGGTCTGCAAATTTAGCCGCGGCCGCTAGCGCCTCGTCTGAAATTACTAATTTGTGGTGTTTTTCATAACGTTCTCTTAGACCATAAAGGATTTCTATTGTTTCTTCAACAGAAGGTTCACCAACCATTACTGGTTGAAAACGTCGTTCAAGCGCTGCATCTTTTTCGATATGTTTTCGATATTCTTCCAAAGTAGTTGCACCTATACATTGAAGCTCACCTCTCGAAAGTGCTGGTTTTAAAATATTAGCAGCGTCAATAGCTCCCTCAGCAGCTCCCGCTCCAATTAATGTATGAACCTCATCAATAACAAGAATTATGTTATTTGCTGTTCTCACTTCGTCCATGATCTTCTTTAACCGCTCTTCAAATTCTCCTCGATATTTAGTACCGGCAATTAAAAGGCCAATATCTAAAGCAACAACGACTTTATCATCAAGCGTATCGGGAATATCTTTGTTTGCTATTCGTTGGGCTAATCCCTCCGCAATAGCTGTTTTTCCGACCCCAGGTTCACCTATTAAAACCGGATTATTTTTTGTTCTTCTTCCAAGAATTTGAATAACCCGCTCAATTTCTTTTGCTCTTCCTACAACTGGATCTAATCGACCTTCCGTTGCCTTTTGTGTTAAGTTCGTGCCGAATTCAGATAATGTAGGAGTTTTACTGCGAGCGGCATTTGAACCCGTTGCTACTTCAGTATTTTCACCTAGAGATTGAATAATCTTACTACGAACTTTAGAAAGGTCCACGCTTAAATTTTCTAAAACTCGAGCGGCAACACCTTCTCCTTCACGTATTAATCCCAATAAGAGATGTTCTGTTCCGATATAATTATGGCCTAACTGACGGGCTTCTTCTAACGAAAGTTCAAGAACCCTTTTAGCTCGGGGAGTAAATGGTATCTCAACTGCTACAAATCCTGAGCCCCGACCAATAATTTTTTCGACTTCAACGCGAGCATCTTTGATATTTACGCCCATAGCCTTAAGTACTTTTGGTCCAATCCCAGTATTTTCTCCGATTAGTCCTAAAAGTATTTGTTCCGTTCCAACAAAATTATGTCCTAAACGCCTAGCTTCTTCTTGAGCTAGCATAATAACTTTAATGGCTTTCTCAGTAAACCGTTCAAACATTTCTTAGCGGAATGATGAAATTCTGATTATCTTTGATAAATGAAATTATAGCATATTTCATTTTGTGAATAAGCAAATTTTTTCTATTGTGAATTAAATATATAACAGGAACATGATAAATTCCTAGAAATGGTGTAATTTTCCTTTTTTTATCCTATAATCAGTTATTAGGAATTTGTATATTAGAGACAAATTATATTTAGAACTTTAATCAAAAGTAAGAAAGTAAAAAAAATTTCTATAGGAGGAAATAATTAAATGGCACTACCATGGTATCGTGTACATATCGTAGTCCTAAATGACCCCGGTCGTTTAATTGCTGTTCACTTAATGCACACATCTTTAGTTGCTGGTTGGGCAGGATCAATGGCTCTTTATGAGTTAGCTGTATTTGATCCTTCGGATCCAGTTTTAAACCCAATGTGGCGTCAAGGTATGTTTGTAATGCCTTTCATGTCTAGACTTGGTGTAACTGACTCGTGGGGTGGTTGGAGTATAACAGGGGAGAGTGTATCAAACCCTGGTATTTGGAGTTTTGAAGGTGTAGCCTTAACTCACATCGTACTTTCTGGTATGTGTTTTTTAGCTGCAATTTGGCATTGGGTTTATTGGGATCTAGAATTATTTAGAGATCCTCGTACAGGAGAACCTGCGTTAGATCTTCCAAAGATTTTCGGTATTCATTTATTTTTATCAGCGCTTCTTTGTTTCGGTTTTGGGGCTTTCCATGTAACTGGTACATTTGGTCCTGGTATTTGGGTGTCTGATGCTTATGGTATTACAGGTCGAGTACAAGGAGTTGCGCCAGCTTGGGGAGCCGAAGGTTTTAACCCATTCAACCCAGGAGGCATTGCTTCTCACCATATCGCAGCAGGTATTCTTGGTATTTTAGCCGGAACATTCCACTTAACTATTCGCCCACCGCAAAGACTTTATCGAGCTCTTCGTATGGGTAACATTGAAACTGTATTATCAAGTAGTATTTCGGCAGTATTTTTCGCTGCTTTTGTTACTTCTGGTACTATGTGGTACGGTGCGGCAGCTACACCTATCGAACTTTTTGGCCCAACTCGTTATCAGTGGGATAGTGGATATTTCCAACAAGAAATTGAGCGACGTGTTGAGACTTCGTTAAATGAAGGTTTATCTTTAAGTCAAGCTTGGTCAAGAATTCCTGATAAACTAGCATTTTATGATTATATCGGTAATAACCCTGCGAAAGGAGGTTTATTCCGTGCAGGTCCTATGAATAAGGGAGATGGTATCGCTGAAGCATGGCTTGGTCATCCAGTTTTCCAGGATAAAGAAGGACGAGAATTAACGGTAAGAAGAATGCCAGCATTTTTCGAGACGTTCCCTGTAATCCTAGTAGATAAGGATGGTATTGTTCGAGCCGATATTCCTTTCAGACGTGCTGAATCTAAATATAGTATTGAGCAAGTTGGTGTAAGTTGTAACTTCTACGGTGGTAAGCTTAATGGTCAAGTATTTACGGATGCTCCAACTGTTAAAAAATACGCTAGAAAAGCTCAATTAGGTGAAGTTTTTGAATTTGATAGAACAACTCTTGAATCAGATGGTGTATTCAGAAGTAGTCCACGAGGCTGGTATACGTTTGGACACGCTAACTTCGCATTATTGTTCTTCTTTGGTCATCTATGGCATGGTGGTCGTACTTTATTTAGAGACGTTTTTGCAGGTATCGGTACAGAGGTAATCGAGCAGGTGGAATTTGGTGCTTTCCAAAAACTTGGAGATAAGAGTACTAAAAAACAAGGTGTTGTTTAATACAAATCCCGAGAGGATTTTTTATTAGTTTATTTAAATTTTAAAATGGAAGCATTAGTATATACATTTCTATTAATAGGAACTCTAACTGTAATATTTTTTTCAATATTCTTTAGAGATCCTCCTAGAATTGTGAAAAAGTAGCATTCTAGAATTTTTTAAAAATCATTCGCTAGTATTTTAACTAACGAATGGTTTTTATATTCGACTAGTATTATTTTAATAAGGTCAAGGAGAACTGTACATTCTAGTCTTCATGTTCTTCAAACGGATCTCGAAGGTTCTTAGAGACCGGGCCAAAAGAAATGTATACAGCGTAACCAGTAATTCCAAGCAGAAGTCCAGAAATAAATATACTTAGTATAGTTGCCGTTTCCATATAATAGATAGTTATTCGATAAATTATAAAAAAAAGCAATAATTTGCTTATAATATATATTATGGGCCGGATCATATATTTGTACTATTAAATTATCTTTTAACTTAAATTTATGGCGTTAAGAACAAGATTAGGGGAAATTTTAAGACCTCTTAACTCAGAATATGGTAAAGTAGCACCAGGATGGGGGACTACACCAGTAATGGGAGTTTTTATGGGTTTATTTTTAGTATTTTTAGTTATTATTCTACAGATTTACAATTCTTCGATTATTCTCGAAAATGTAGATGTTGATTGGGTAACTACTTAGATAAAAGTAGATAAAAGTCTTTATAAATGGGCTGTAAGTTCTTTTACAGCCTATCTAGGTTCTCGTTTTTTAACATTTTATATATTTGGTCTAAAAAGTCGACGGTTTAGCCGGGAGTACTAGAACTCCATATACCAAAAAGCCTTCCAAAATCTTGAATTTGAGCAACGGTCAGGAAAATTAGGGCAACAATATATTGTCAATTTCCTTATCCTATAGTCAGCTCGTATCTTTTTTTAAAAACATATTTGTAATTCGTGAAGGTTTTTAGTACTATTTATTTATTCTTTGCGGACGTGGCGAAATTGGTAGACGCACTAGATTTAGGTTCTAGCGAGCAACCCTCATGAGAGTTCGAGTCTCTCCGTCCGCAAGTTTAACAGTTTTAAAAAAGATTCTCTATTCAACCTCTTGTAAAATTTTCAACTTTTTTTCTAACATACGTATTGCCCGTATAACAAGATTACCTAGTTTGGATTTTATCCTATCGATTTAAATTCCCTGGATATTGTTAATTGAGCCGAAAAAATTGGAATATTGTAGAGTTTATATCAGTTGTAAAATTTGATTTTTCAGGTTTAGTGTGGTATGATATTTGGTAGGGTTACAAATAGTTTATCAGCTTATAAAGATATGGTCATAAATTTACAAGATGAGTATAACAAAACTAATATTCAAGGCATTATTGATCAGCTTGAGCAGGATTTAGTTGGATTGGCTCCAGTTAAGCAACGTATTAAGGAAATTGCAGCCTTATTATTGGTTCAACGTTTAAGAAAAAATTTAGGTTTAGGGATTAGCGCAGCTGCGGTTGGCTTACATATGTCATTTACAGGCAGTCCAGGAACAGGAAAAACAGAAGTGGCTACAAGAATGGCTGACATTCTTTTTAAGCTTGGTTATATTCGAAAAGGGCATTTAATCACAGTTACACGAGATGATCTTGTTGGACAATATATTGGTCATACAGCACCTAAAACCAAGGAAGTACTAAAACGTGCGATGGGTGGTGTTTTATTTATCGATGAAGCTTATTATTTATATAAGCCTGATAATGAACGAGATTATGGTTCAGAAGCAATCGAAATTTTACTTCAAGTAATGGAGAACCAACGAGAAGATCTTGTTGTAATTTTTGCTGGTTATAAAGATCGAATGGATAGTTTTTACGAATCAAATCCTGGGTTATCATCACGCGTAGCAAATCATATAGATTTCCCTGATTATACGCCTGAAGAATTGATTAAGATTGGTCGGTTAATTCTTGAAGAACAACAATACCGAATGACTCAAGCCGCGGAACAAGCTCTTCTTGAATATATTGAAAAACGAAGTAAATTACCTTTATTTGCCAATGCTCGAACTATTAGTAATGCTATTGATACAGCCCGCATGCGACACGCCAATCGGATGTTTAATTCGGGTGATGCAATCTTAACAAAATCAGATTTAGTAACCATCGAAGTAGACGATATTAGAGAAAGCAGTTTATTTTCGGAACTCAGCTAAAAAAGCCACTTTTACGAATCATTTTAGATTGATAGAATATTTAAAATTTAGACTTAAAAACATTAATAATTTATGGTTGAAGTATTACTATCGGGTATCGTCATTGGGCTAGTACCCGTAACAATTCTCGGACTTTTTGTTGCTGCCTATCTACAATATAGGCGAGGTAATCAATTTGGAATTTAAACAAAAGTTAATCCGCAAGACTTAATAATTAAACTTAAAATTAATTTTGCGGATTTAGAATTCGATTATGTCATCGAATTTATTTTTTGAGTATGCTGTTAATACTAAAATTAAAGGAAAGACATTATTTAATATATATAGTATAAGTTTACGCGTTATTGAATTTTCGGAAAAGTTAGTTCAAACCTTTGTAAAAGGGTATTATTAGTTCCTTAACTAGATTCGAAGGTATTCAAAATACATGGCTCTTAAAAAACTAACTCAAAAAATTAAATTAGGGTAGTTCATGGGTATTTACAAAAAAAGGGGGAGGTTAGATTGTAAATTTTCTGAATTAAATATATAGAATCTCTTGAATTTCGCTTTGGTAAGAAGCTTTCGAAACTAAATCCGACTATTCCTTTCAAATTTTAAATTAACTAAACTAAAATTTCTATGTTAGATGTCATTTTTCAAAGTTCTGCACAGCAGGTTTTAGCAAAATACAAAACTGAAATCACTAAGATAAACGATTTAGAAACGACCTTTCGCTCCCTTTCGGATTTAAAATTAAAAGAAAAGGTAACCGAATTAAAACAACGTTTTTTAAATGATGAAAATGATGAATTTTTAGTTTTGGAAGGGTTTGCACTAGTTCGTGAAGCTAGTAAAAGAGTTCTTGGGCTCCGCCATTTTGATGTTCAATTAATTGGTGGCTTAGTTTTAAACGAGGGTAAGATTGCTGAAATGAAAACCGGGGAAGGAAAAACTTTGGTTGCTGTATTACCCATCTTTTTAAAAGCGTTGCATGGAAAAGGGGCTCATGTTATTACTGTAAATGATTATCTAGCTAGGCGGGACGCAGACTATATTGGCCAAGTCTATACTTTTTTGGGTTTAAGCGTTGGACTAATTCAAGAAAGTATGAATTTGACAGAAAGAAAAAGAAATTATAATTGTGATATTGTTTACCTAACTAATACTCAATTAGGGTTTGATTATTTACGCGATAATTTGGCTCTTAGTTCCGACGAGATAGTTCAGCGTTCTTTTTATTATTGCGTAATTGATGAAGTTGATTCGATATTAATTGATGAAGCTCGTACGCCCCTTATAATTTCCGGTGCTGGAAAAACATATACTAAAAAATATTTACAAACCGCTAAATTAGCAACTGTTATCGAACGAGATATTCACTATAAAGTAGACGAAAAAAATCAAAATGTGATATTAAATAATGAAGGTATATCCTTTTGTGAAAAGGCTTTAGGAATTACTAATATTTATAATCCGATGGAACCTTGGATTTTTTATGTTTTAAATTCTATAAAAGCAAAGGAATTATTTAAATTAAATAAAAATTATATCATTAATGAAAATAAGGAAATTATTATTGTTGATGAATTTACAGGTCGAACAATGGTTGGTAGACGTTGGGGGGATGGTTTACACCAAGCAATAGAAGCTAAAGAAAATTTAGTCATTCAAGATGAAAATCAAACTGTTGCTTCTATAAGTTATCAAAATTTGTTCTTGTTATATCAAACATTATCCGGTATGACAGGCACAGCAAAAACGGAAGAGGCCGAATTTGAAAAAATTTATAATTTAAAGGTCGTTACCATACCTACAAATAATAATCTTCAACGAAAGGATTTATCCGATTTAATATACAAAACTCAGTATCTAAAATGGCGTAGTATCGCTCAGGAATGTCTTGAAATGTATAATATTGGTCGTCCAGTATTAATCGGTACCACAACAATTGAAAAATCAGAATTATTAGCCGCGTTATTAGAACAATATAAAGTTCCGTATCGACTTCTAAATGCGCGGCCTGAAAATGTTGAAAGTGAATCCGAAATTATTGCACAAGCAGGTTGCAAAAAAGCTGTAACGATAGCAACGAATATGGCGGGTCGCGGGACCGATATTCTATTGGGAGGTAATCCGACGTTTTTAACAACTAATTTAATAAAGGAAATTTTTCAGACAGAAAAATCAATTAAAAACAAAAGTTCCTTTACTTATTTGAATGGAAGTAATGACGATTTAATTGAAAGCCTTAAACCATATTATCTAACTTTATTAGAAAAACCATTGTATGATTTAGAACAACAAAAAGATCCTACAACAATAGAATTTCTTAATCTTTATAATTCTGTTTATAAAGAACAAAAATTACTTGTAACGAGAGATAATAAGGAGATAATAAAACTTGGAGGATTACATGTTATTGGAACCGAACGACATGAGTCAAGAAGAATTGATAATCAACTCCGGGGTCGCGCGGGTCGACAAGGTGATCCAGGCTCTTCTCGTTTTTTTCTATGTTTGGAAGATAAACTTTTAAGAATTTTTGGTGGAGAAAAGATTTTAAATATAATGCAAACAATTGGTTTCCAGGACGATGCGCCAATCCGTTCTCGTCTTCTTGATAATAGTCTTGAATCAGCTCAAAAAAAGGTTGAGGCGTTAAATTTTGACACTAGAAAACAGTTATTTGAATATGATCAAGCTATTAATCTCCAAAGGAATAAAGTCTATCTAGAACGAAAAACTATTTTTGAACAAAATAATGTACGAAATTTAATAATCCAATATGCGGAACAAAGTTGTAAAGACCTATTCAATTACTTTAACAATATTCCGTCTGCACAAATGAAAAATTTAATTCTGTTAAAATTACAAACTTTGTTAGGCGCCTCTTTCCCCACTACCTTTTTTGATAATAATAACAAAATTCAATCGTTAAAGTTTTTCCAACAACAAGTTGAAATTACATATGAATTAAAAGAAATTGAAATGGAGATCATTGGAGATGGTGTATTAAGGGAAATAGAAAAAACTAATATTCTGGAACAAATTGATATTTCTTGGGCCGAGCATTTACAACGAATCAGTTTATTAAAAGATTCGGTTAAATGGAGAGCGCTTGGACAAAAAAATCCGCTAACTGAATACAAAAAAGAAGCTTATAATTACTACACTAGGATGCTAGCGAAAATAAGACATAGAGTAGTTTATTTAACTCTTCGCGCAAAAATATTAATTTTTTAATGAGAATTTGCGTTGACTTTAACAGGTTTGAGGGGTGGTATCAGATGCACAAGGTGCGACATTTTTAACCTAAACGGCTAGAATGCTACTTGTGCAACTGCTACGGCTGCTTAGGACTTGCGCCAGGGGCATATACAGTCATTTTTAGTTTAGGGCCGCGACATTCTAGTTTTACTAGTTGAAATTGGTAAACGTGAATCCGGGAGGTAACTGTTGATTTAGTTGATATCGTCTATTTTTAGATAAATCGACAGCACCCGTGGCAAGAGCATTAGTGGGAACAGGACGCATAATACTAAAGGAATACGTTTTTTGTTAATACCATTTAGCGAAGAATTGTACCCCCAGGGGAATTCGAATCCCCGTTACTTCCGTGAAAGGGAAATGTCCTAGGCCTCTAGACGATGGGGGCTTTTTTTAATACAAGACTATCTTACAATAGTCTATATAAAATGTCAATAAACTTTTTTGGAAATTTATAATTTCTAAAAAGAGCTGAGCATGACTATTTTTACAATACCTAATTCGGAATAAGAGTATAAAATCGATTTAGAGATCAAATACTGATACCATACCTAACCTGGCCTAGCGACGAGTACTGCTAAGCTACTGACAGTACTTACGGTTGTACGTACACCTGAATCAGGTATCGCACTAATTCCTGTTCGAGTAACTTCTTTCACTCCTTTATACTGGACTGTGACAAAAGTTGCATTTACACCAAATTGTAGCGCAGTATCATCTAAAGTAAAAGCGTGAGCTTTACCCGGTAAAAAAATTGTAACTAATCCAAATAAAGGATTTTGAGCTACAAAATCGAACCATTTTGAAGTATTTATTCTCCTTACAAAGTATGTAACAATTATTACATACTTTGTCTCTTTTAAAAGCCTTGTTGGTAGGTTTTATATTCTAAACCACTGAAACCAATAGGAAATTAAAGTAAAGTTATATAGGGGTCTTTTAAAGATTTCCACGCTTAAAATACAAAAGGAAAATAATTGCAGGACCTGAAAGAACAACTAACGCAAGTGAAGTTAGTTGGGCGATAATGTTCCAGTTAATCATAGCTTGATTATTAGTTTAAAAAATTTTAGTAAGTTAGACCTAAACTACGAGTTGTTTCGCTTCCTAGATATACACGTACACTTAAGAAATCAGTCGGGCATGCTGTTTCACATCTTTTACACCCAATACAATCTTCTGCACGGGGAGCCGATGCAATTTGTCCAGCTTTGCAACCATCCCAAGGAACCATTTCTAGCACATCACACGGACAAGCACGAACACATTGAGTACATCCTATACAAGTATCATAAACCCTAACACTATGTGACATATTCTGTTGCTTTTTTTAAAATTTACCTAAAATTACACTCTTGAATATTATTATAACTAATCCTATTAGTTATAGTTTATTTTTTATTAAAAAAATCCAGGTTTACTACTTGGGGGTAGAGGGACTTGAACCCTCACGACTAAATAAGTCAACAGATTTTAAGTCTGTTGTGTCTACCATTTCACCATACCCCCAGTTATAATATTTTAGGCGACACCCAGATTCGAACTGGGGATAGAGGATTTGCAATCCACGGCCTTACCACTTGGCTATATCGCCTTTTAATTACTCTACTTCTATAACCGCCCCACCATTAAACTCTATTGTAATGCTTATTTATTGATTTTGCAAAGGGGATTTTTTATTAAATAATTATCTGCATTTTATTTTAGCTAAGTTTTAGACTTAGTCCGGCTGATTAGAGTTTTAAAATACTCTTCCGGCTTACAAGCAGCGCCGCAGGTGGTAGCACCCTTTACAGCGGCCGAGGCTAAATTACAGTTCGTAGCTATATAAATCTATCCGGACTCCATAGCTGATGAAGCCTGCCAAAGAAAAGAAAATCTATTTTCTGGGGGAGGAAAGCCAGGCCTTTTAACCCAATTGGAATAAATGCTACTGCTAAGAGAACACTATTTCTCCACAACATACCACATTTAACTTGAATACATCCTAGACGGGTAAAGCTCTGCCACAAAAAAACTTATTTTTTCGTGGCAGAGCTTTACTAAACAAACTGAATATTTTTGTTAAACGCTTTAGAAAAAGCCTAATGTTAGAGCTTGGGTAATTGGCATTGTAGCTCCAATACCTAACCAAAAAGCAATGAAAGTACCAAATAGGAATACTAAAGATGCTAACGGGCGTCTAAAAGGATTTTGAAATTTGTTTACGTTTTCAATGAAAGGTACTGTAATTAATCCAATTGGCACCGCGGCCATTGATAATACACCGAGTAACTTATTAGGAATAACACGTAGTAAGTTAAACGTAGGGAAGAAATACCATTCAGGTAAAATTTCTAATGGTGTTGCAAACGGATCCGCTTTTTCTCCTAAAGGAGTAGGTTCAAGAACTCCTAAACCAATACAACAAGAAATTGTTCCTAAAATACAAACAGGGAAAATATAAAGCAAGTCGTTTGGCCACGCTGGCTCACCATAATAATTATGGCCCATCCCTTTAGCTAATTTAGCTCTTAGTTTAGGATCTGCTAAATCGGGTTTTTTTAAAATTGACATATGACTTAATTAATAATATTGTTTCGAACAATCTGATATTTATAAAAGAAAGTTTTATAGAGGTCCAGAAATTCCTTGTTTACGAATCATTACAAAATGCGTAAGCATTAGAACAACTGCCACTACAGGCAGCACGAACGTATGTGCACTGTAAAAACGAGTTAATGTAGATTGACCTACACTTACACCACCTCGTAATACTTCAACTAATAAACCACCAACAATCGGAACTGCATCTGGCACCCCTGTTACAATCTTACACGCCCAATATCCTACTTGGTCCCATGGTAAAGAATATCCAGTTACTCCAAAAGATACTGTTACGGAAGCTAAAGCCACGCCAGTAACCCAAGTAAGTTCTCTGGGCTTCTTAAAGCCACCAGTTAAGTAGACACGGCAGACATGTAAAATCATGTTCAAAACCATCATACTTGCTGACCATCTGTGCACTGACCGAATCAGCCAACCAAAGTTTACTTCGGTCATAATATATTGAACTGACGCAAAAGCCTCCGTTACCGTCGGTCGATAATAAAACGTCATTGCGAAACCTGTCGCAACCTGAACAATAAAACAAGTTAATGTAATACCACCTAAACAATAAAAAATGTTTACATGTGGTGGTACATATTTACTAGTAATGTCATCTGCAATAGCTTGGATTTCAAGACGCTCTTGAAACCAATCGTATACGTTACTCATAATTTTTAGCCTTTAATTATTTCAAGAACACGTTTAGGCAACTAATATTATAACTATATTATAATCCCTTTTCTGTCGAAAATTAACCTAGGCGTTGAAATTAATATCTTATTAACCATAAATTAACTTATATAAACTTACGATCCTAGTTAGCAAATTTAAAAAAAAACTTAGACATTGTGTTATTTTCCCAAAAGGCCCCCCTTTTAGTATTTTCACCGCTGTAACCTTTCACTATCGAGTTCGAGAAGGATCGATGTGGATCCATTACGCTATAAAACATCTAAGTCAATATAATTGAAACTTTTTAATTGTAGTAAAGTCAAGCATTCGGTCTATTAGTATATCTCAGCTAAATACATTACTGTACGTACACTTGATACCTATCAAACGGCTCGTCTTGCCGTGACCTTAACCATTCGAGGATGGTAAGAGTACTCATCTTGAGGTTGGCTTCCCACTTAGATGCTTTCAGCGGTTATCCCTACCATACATAGCTACCCAGCGTTTACTGTTGGCACAATAACTGGTACACCAGAGGTACGTCTCTTCCGGTCCTCTCGTACTAAGAAGAGATCCTCGCAATACTCTAACGCCTACACCGGATATGGACCGAACTGTCTCACGACGTTCTGAACCCAGCTCGCGTGCCGCTTTCATGGGCGAACAGCCCAACCCTTGGGACGTACTACCGCCCCAGGATGCGACGAGCCGACATCGAGGTGCCAAACCTCCCCGTCGATATGGACTCTTGGGGGAGATCAGCCTGTTATCCCTAGAGTAACTTTTATCCGTTGAGCGACGGCCCTTCCACTCGGAACCGTCGGATCACTAAGACCGACTTTCGTCTTTGTTCGACTTGTAAGTCTCACAATCAAGCTTCCTTATGCCTTTATACTCTTCGACTGATTTCCGACCAGTCTGAGGAAACCTTTGTACGCCTCCGTTACCTTTTAGGAGGCGACCGCCCCAGTCAAACTGACCACCTGAAACTGTCCCCTAACCGGATTACGGTATAGGGTTAGAATCCTAGCATTGTTAGAGTGGTATCTCACCAACGGCTCGAATTTCTCCGCAAAGAAATTTTCAACGCCTCCCACCTATCCTGCGCAAACAAAGCCCGGAGCCAATATCAAGCTACAGTAAAGCTTCATAGGGTCTTTTTGTCCAGGTGCAGGTAGTCCGCATCTTCACAGACAAGTCTATTTCGCCGAGCCTCTCTCTGAGACAGTACGCAGATCGTTACACCTTTCGTGCGGGTCGGAACTTACCCGACAAGGAATTTCGCTACCTTAGGACCGTTATAGTTACGGCCGCCGTTCACCGGGGCTTCGGTCGCGAGCTTCGTCAAAGACTAACAAGCTTCCTTAACCTTCCGGCACTGGGCAGGTGTCAGCCCCCATATATCGTCTTACGACTTTGCGGAGACCTGTGTTTTTGATAAACAGTCGCCAGCGTCTGGTTCTTGCAACCCATAAAGGGTACCTCTTCTCCCGAAGTTACGAGGCTATTTTGCCGAGTTCCTTAGAGAGAGTTATCTCGCGCCCCTTAGTATACTCTACTTACCCACCTGTGTCGGTTTAGGGTACAGGTATTTATTGTTTATGGTAGTTAGGGCTTTTCTTGGAAGTATGACATAAACCGGTTTAGTACCTTAGTACTTTCCTATTCGTATCTCAGCTCAGATCGTTTTCGCCGACCCTCAACACCTTGAATACTTAAACCGATAACCAACATTCGGCCGGCCTAGCCTTCTCCGTCTCCCATTACCAACAATAAACAGTACAGGAATATTAACCTGTTATCCATCGACTACGCTTTTCAGCCTTACCTTAGGACCTGACTAACCCTCCGCGGACGAGCCTTCCGGAGGAACCCTTAGGTTTTCGGGGCATTGGATTCTCACCAATGTTTTCGCTACTCAAGCTAACATTCTCACTTCTACTTCGTCCACGCCCACTTCCGTTAACGCTTCAAACTAATGTAGAACGCTCCCCTACCGATGTTTAAACATCTTACAGCTTCGGCAAATTACTTAGTCCCGGTCATTTTCGGCGCAGGATCACTCGAACAGTGAGCTATTACGCACTCTTTAAAGGATTGCTGCTTCTGGGCAAACCTCCTGATTGTCTCGGCAATCCCACCTCCTTTGCCACTTAGTAATTATTTAGGGGCCTTAGCTAGTAATCTGGGCTGTTTCCCTCTTGACACTGAAGCTTATCCCCCAATGTCTCACTGGTTAACTAAACGTCTTAGTATTCAGAGTTTGCCTTGATTTGGTACCGCTTTCGCAGCCCGCACCAAAACAGTAGCTTTACCCCTAAGAAGAAACGTTAAACCGCTGCGCCTCAACGCATTTCGGGGAGATCCAGCTAGCTCCGGATTCGATTGGAATTTCACCCCTAACCACAACTCATCCGCTGTTTTTTCAACAACAGTCGGTTGGTACCTCCACTGAGTGTTACCTAAGCTTCACACTGGCCATGGTTAGATCATCCGGGTTCGGGTCTGTAAGTTATGACTTAAAGTCCTTATAAGACTCGCTTTCACTATGGCTCCGATATTCTCTTATCTTAACCTCGCCAAAACCTACAAGTCGCCAGCTCATTCTTCAACAGGCACGAAGTCGAGCGTTAAGTCGCTCTTCCACTGCTTGTAAACTTACGATTTCATGTTCTATTTCACTCCCCTCCCGGGGTTCTTTTCACCTTTCCCTCACGGTACTGGTTCACTATCGATTATTCAGGAATATTTAGTCTTACGAGGTGGTCCTCGTAGATTCAAGAGGGGTTTCACGTGCCCCTCTATACTTGGGATACAAATTCAGGTGCTAATGTTTTCGATTACAGGGCTTTCACCTACTATGGCGCAGTATTCCAACAGCTTCATCTAACATCTTCAACAGATTGATATATTGTCCCGCAACCCTCTATTTAGAATAATAGAGTTTAGACTATTCTCATTTCGCTCGCCGCTACTAAGAGAATCGCTTTTGCTTTCTTTTCCTCTAGTTACTAAGATGTTTCAATTCACTAGGTTTGCTCTTTTCTCTTTATGTATTCAAGAGATAGTTCTTGAAGTTTCCTTATTCGGGTATTTTCGGATCAAAACTTGCTTCCAGTTCCCCGAAACATATCGTCGGTAGCCACGCCCTTCATCGCTTCTGAACATCAAGGTATCCATCGTAAGCTCTTCTTCGCTTGACTTTCTATATATTAAATAGTTTCAATTTTCTTGTATTTTTTCTGATTTTGTAAAATAAATACTATCACGTTTGGGCCATCCAGGATTTGAACCTGGGACCTCACCCTTATCAGGGGTGCGCTCTAACCAACTGAGCTAATAGCCCAAATAAAAGATTTAAATTTAATGTGTACATAAACTGAAATTTGGATTATTGCATATAACAATAATA
>Ga0099799_10003_pt1 | contig 79290 bp, 66 predicted proteins | sample Uncmet6_SortLC_1_FD_89033 | JGI IMG/M metagenome (GOLD analysis project Ga0099799, IMG submission 89033) | Marine eukaryotic communities from CALCOFI LINE 67, Pacific Ocean - CN11_C50_N6_SortLC_1 | ecosystem: Environmental > Aquatic > Marine > Oceanic | place: Pacific Ocean: Monterey Bay...
CATTAATAAATTATCATGGAAAATGTCAGACCCCCCAATAGAGGGTCAAAACGTGCTATCTACAACATTCGAAAAATTAGAGGGAGGTGATGTTGAAATCTATAGATATGAGCATTCAAATGGTATATTCCAAACTATTGACGTTGACCCATCTATTTTTACTTTTATTCCAGGATTAGAAAATACTACGTATTTAACTGTGGATAATAAGGCGGCAGGGATTATACTTGAAAACGGCAATTCTCAAGCACCTGATTCAGAGAGAATTAGTAATTTAAATAATTTTCTTGTAGGTAATGGATTACTTTGGTCACGTACTGGTGTACAATTTGATAATTCAAACAATTATACAATTCTAATCGCACAATTTTCTTTTATGAGAACGTGTAATGCGTCGATAAGATTAACATATTCCTCAGAAGGTACCTCTAGTGAACCTTCGTATCAATTCATAGATCTTGAAATACGAGATGGGGTTATACAATAAAATATAAGTGCTAACAAAAGTAAAAGAGTATTTTTTAATCAAGATTCTCATATGATTCATCCCAATCATAACTGTATGTATCGATGTCCATATTTTGATCGAATTCTATAGTATAAAAATTTGAAAATGATGGAATAGAAACTTGAAAAAAAGGCATTTGTATACTTGAAAAAAAATTATTAGTATTAGTATTAGTATTGATATCGGTATTCCTATTCGTATTAGTATTAGTATTCGTATTAGTATTAGTATTCGTATTAGTATTCGTATTAGTATTGATACTGATATTCGTATATTTGCAATTTGTCTTTTTTACGATTATAGAAGGATATAATTCAAGAAGTTTATATAATTTCAATTTTTCATGTGAACAAATTTTATCTCTAGAATATATATATGCATTTAAAACAATAGGTTTAAAATATTGTTTTAATATCATGAAATCAACAGATTTTAAACTATTGTAGTGAAATTTTCCAGTTTTTAAAAATAATGAAGCTATATTATATATAAATATTTTCTCACATTCATTTCTAAATTCTGTTTCGGATAGACTATTTAGATCTTGTTTTATTGCTTCTTCCGTTAAAAATGATCTATGTTTCATAATCATTCGATTTGGATCAAAATTACAAAGAGCATATTCTTTAAATATCCATGGAATTTTATTAGTACTATTTGACGAAATAAATAAATTATATAATTGAATTTTAGATAAAACGGAATTTGTCCAAGGATTTTTTATAGGTAAAATTCTTGGAATTTGATATTCTCCATACACCACATTAGATACTATAAGATTATGTATGTCATTTTTAGAAAATCTATAAATATATTTATTTTCATAAATTTCAGGATATTCTAATTTATTATCTAATTTTGATAATAATAAATCACAATCATTTTTGTAAGTGTATTTCTTATAATGTATCCATTTTCTTAAATATTTTGTAAATAAAAACATCCTTCGTTTACCTAAAAATATAAGATTTTCTATCAATTTTTTATTTTTTTTTCCAATAAATTTATTTCTTTTTATTAATAACACATAATTATGATAAAAGGTTTCCGAATCTTTCAAACAATTCAACATGATCGTTATTAATTCATCTTCATTATGTAAATTTAAAAAAGTAATAAAATTTACATTTTTGTTCAATTTTTTAATATTATTCTTACTCTTTTTACAACTAAAACTTTTAAGATTTAACATTATTGTTAATAATTAAATATAATTAAAAAAAACTGTTTAAACAGTTTTTTAAACTATATATTATATTCATTTGAGTTTTTCTTCAAAACTTTTAATAGTCAAAATTGTATATTCTGTATTTTTTATTTCAACTATAAATGCTGGATAATTTGAGTGTAAACCTAAACGTGATAAATTATATAATAATTTTTTTTGTTTCGAATTATTAGGTATGACATGTATTAATATTAAGGGTTCATTAATTATTATCCAACGACCCCCATTTGTATACCAAATTTTATTATTATTTCCTATTTTATGTAAACCATTTTTATAAAATGTTGCACTAACAAATGGGGATGGTCTTTCTTCTTTTTTTATTTTTAATTGACTAATATTCTTATTTATTTGACCAATATTTTTTCCATTTTTTAGTGGTGATGTACATAAGTAACTTTTATTATTTTCTATTATATCTATAAATTCAAATTCTTGGCCCCAATATTTTTCTATCTCCCCATTATTTATTGGTAATATTTTATCATCAGTAATATTTGTTAACGGTAGATGTTTACATTTAATATTTATACCAAATTTTTTATTGATATATTTTAAACAATCCGTATGTATAAATACACCGCACGGACTACTATTATCATATGCGAGTGATAAATGTTCATAAAAATTGTTATATTTATCAACAAACTGTGTATTACATGAAATTTCTTTAACATTATGAATTATTTTATCATCCAATGTTAACATTGAACATTTATCCATCCATTTTGTGTCTTTTACTAATTGTGTCATTTGTTCCGATTTTTTTGGCGTATGATTTTTAAATATTTTTGTATAATATTTTACTGAATTTATTTCTTTATTATTTAATTTTTTTTTACTTAATAATTTTTTATAATTATTATAATCATTCAGATATGTATCAATTTTATAATTAGCAGAATGACTTGGATTACCACACACAAAACAAAAAATATCGAAGCATCCCATTATATATATATATATAAAATTTATGAACATGGTTTAAAATAAAAAAAGAAATGAATAATATTTTATCCTCCTCAATGACATCCTCCCGCATTAAAGTTTCTTTGGTCTTTTTCGTAATATTGATATATTGAAAAAAATGATTTCAAACAACTTTTAAAAGAAAATAACTATGTATTATTATTATTATATAATCTTTTTTAAAAAGGTACATACAACAAAATGAATAATTTAATTAGTGGTAAAACTTTATTTTGTAATAAAGAATCTCTTTGGATAATTACAAAATCTAGTATTATATATACTAATTTTGAGAAAAATAACAAATTTGTTCCAAATCAAATTATTAAAGTTGATAAAACAAAATTAAAACAAATTACAGTTGAAAATATCAAAGAACAAATACCGCATATAATCAATGCTGTTTGTTTATATTGTGAATTATATTATATCGAATATGATAATATATTTGCAGAAAATATAGATCCAAATTATACAATATTATGTGGAGTTCTTTGTATAAGTAGTAAAATACGATGGGGAATAACTTCAAAATCACTTACAAAATATACTTTTGTACCTAGAAATAAGGGGTATCCAAAATATATAGTTGCTTCAAAATTAAAACCTTCTTCAATTGATGTTTATGCAAGAGTAGAGATTAATAAATTTGAAACAAACGAGACTCATCCAAAAGGAATACTTGTTGAGGTGTTAGGAAATATTAATGATTCATCAATATTTGAAAAAGTAATACTTGCATCTTATCCAATCTTTCCAAGAAATAGAAATTTAGTAATTAGAAATGAAAATAAAAAGATTTCAACAGATTATGATTCTGAAATTATTCGTAATTACAAGGATATAATTGATGAAGATTGGTCTGATGATATGACTATATCAATAGATCCTGAGAATTGTACAGATATAGATGATGCAATTAGTATTAGAAAAAACAAAGATTCCATAGAATATGCTATTCATATAGCTACACCAACATTACATTATGAAATTGATAGTGATATTGATAAATTGGCGATTTCTCAAATGAATTCAATATATATGCCTAATAAAGTACATCATTTAATACCATCCAAATTATCAGAAAATAAAGCATCACTTCGCAAAAACTGTAAAAGAATATGTTTATCTGTTATATGGACAAATTCAAATAATATACGTTTAGTCAGATCTATAATAGAAAATAAATTTGAATTTTCATATACTGAAGTTGAAAGAAATAGTATATATTCGAAATTTGTGAATTTATATGAATCAATTTTTAATGAAAAAATAATTAATTCTCATGAACTAGTTGAAAAAAGTATGATTAAAGCAAATTCTTATATAGCGGAATTTCTTTTAAAAAATTCAGAAGATACAGCTTTACTTAGGAAATCATTAAACAATAATGTATATTATTTGCCTAGTAGTGAATTCAATACTCATGACCCATTAGGTTTGAATTGTTATACACATTTTACAAGTCCGATTAGAAGATATGCAGACCAAATAGTTCATCGACAATTGTTTGATATATTATCAAATAAAAAAACTAAACCACTTGAACATGAGACTATTATAAGATTAAATTTGTCAAAATTTTATTGTCAAATGATTGAATCCGATAAAAATTGGATATCGATATTAAAAGGAAATTCTCAAGTAACATTACAAGGCAAGTTATTATATGTACAAGACTATAAAGCAAAAGTAGAAATTATTCTAAATGATAATACTAATATAAGAATATTTATTCCATTAATATCTCATAAAATTGAGGAATTGTTTATAATTACAGGATTAAATGAAGAATATACATTAGAATACTTACACTCTAATACAGATCTAAAGTTTAAAACTGAATCAAATATAATTGTTGAATTGTATTTTACAGAAAATCAAGGATTAGATGGTTACAAATTTAAATGGATTGAACCAAACATTGAAGAATTTATAAATCAATTCTGTATTTAAAAAAATGAAACAAATTTTGTTCTTAAATTAGTATTTAATCTTTTTAGAAACCTTTTAAAAAAAAGGTTCAACAAAAAGTTTTGCTAACGCTTTTGTTAAAAGCGTATTTAAATATAAATTGATATCTAAGATGGGGGGTGGCAAACGTATACACACATCTGGTATGCACGCAACCGCAACCTATGATATAACTGTCTCTTATCCTTGTGGATTGAAAAAGACATACAAAGAACTCCACAGAACGCAGCAGCGCCTTTTATGGGAAAAATTCCATCGCAAAAATTGTTGCATCTGTCAAAAGTATGCTGATGAAAAGACGGTTAAAGCTCAAATGCCCCGTATCGTTAACGGTACGGGGAACACAGGCCTCGGGGCACAAAAGTATGCTGATGAAATGACGGCCAGAAAAATTAAACAAGCATTATCTAAAAAGAAAAAGAAAAACAAAAAAAAATTTAATTTAATTAAAAAAAATGATTATATAAAGTCAATATAAGTAGTATCATATTAGAAATATGATAAATAATAATTATGTACTTTTGAATAATTTAAATATAGATGTTTTAAATTGTATCAATCAATATATATTAAATCCATATATTGAAATAAGAGAAACTGCTTTAAATAAAACCAAAAAAATAAAAAACAAAAAAAAAACAAAAAGAAATAAAAGTAATGCTACCACATTATTAATAATGTGCCGGGTCCTAAGTCCGGACTACTAAAGCGGCAGAAGGATTTTATTCAAAAAAATGATTTGCGAATATATAGTATAATAGTATAATAGTATAATAGATTAAATATGAAAATAAGATATTATTTTTTATTATGTATAAGTTGTGTAAATGCGTTGAGTCATTTCGTTAAATACAATCATATAGAAATTATTAATATATTTGAAAATTATGTACAATATACCAATAATCAATTGTTAAATTCAAAATATGGATCTGAAGAAAGAAATTATTGGCATTCGTCGAATAAAAATTGTCATGCAGGAATTAGACATGCTAAAATGAAAGAAAATAAATGTATTTATTTAGGTTGGAATTGTAATGATTCTAATGAAAATGACGAAAATACTTATAATAGAATTATACCATTTTATATATTTTTAGATATTGAATCAATGAATATAATACGTTTGGTAAATATCATATCTAATCCACATTTAGATTCTAATGATTATTCTATAAAATTATTCAAAAAAGAATTATTAGATTTTGTTAATAATATTGGAATTTATTTAGATTTTTCAGAATTGAAAAATATTGATAGTGGGAAATGGTATTTGAATATGATTACTAATTTATAATGTGCACGCGTCCCTCAACAAAAAGTCCAAGTCGGCCCACGAGTCCAGGGACGATTAAATTATGGAGTTTTTTTGTCAAAACTTTTGCAAAATTATTTATTTATTTTTATTTAATGATTGAATATATACTTCACCTAATAGAGTGATAAAATTATTACTGTTCATATTTGTCTTGTCAATATTTTGATAAGGATATTCTTTATTATTGGAAGACCACGAAAAATCAATTAAATTAATAACATTTTTATGAACTAAAAAATTATTTTTCCAAATATTATTATGATAAATTTTTTGATTAAATAATGTATTTACAATTTCGTCAATTTGAAATTTCCAATTTTTAGGAATATTATTATTATTAATATTTTGTCCACAATAAGACATTAAAATACTATTTGAATTGTTCAACTTAGATAATATCAAAGGAAAATGTTTTTTTTTGTATAATTTTTTCAATGAATCAAACTCTCTATATATATTACCTTTAACAATTGTTATATTAATATCGTTGGAATATTCTTTTTTAACAATAATACTACTATTAATATCACATTGTAAAAGAGTTTCTATTTTTTTTCTGTTTACATTAGAAATTTTGTAATAAGTTATTATTGATTTTCGTTGTTTCTCTAAACGAATAACGTTTTTAAGAAATGTAGAACCTAAATCAATACAACTATCTATATCATTAAATATATCATCTTTTACATTCTCTAATTTGGATTCCAATTTCAATTGATATTTTGATTTTGATTCTGATTTCTTTTCCGATTCAGGTTCCGGTTTAGAATCAAATTTCGATTCCGATTCTATTTCAGGTTCAGGTTCAGGTTCAGGTTCTGGTTCTGGTTCTAACTCTAGTAATATTTCTTTTAAAATGGAAAAATCTATATTATTTATTGATTCTAATTTATGAAACAAATTGAAAAGAATATTTAAATAATTTATATTATTGTTATAACAATATAATTTAAATAAATTTTTTTTTGTTTTGTTTAAATGTATTTTAAAATTATAAATATTAGTATTATTAGTTATATTTGATTTGTTAATATAATAAGCATGAATTTGATTTACATTATCTGTTTTATTATATGATGTAATGTTTGATGTTAATTGACAATAATTATAAGTAACATATAGTTTTGAGGCATATTCAAAAATATATTTTAATAATTCAATATCTAACTTATAGCACCATAATTTAATATAATTTATAAGAACAAAATTACTAAATGAATATTTTTTAACTTTCTTTTTTAAACTATAATAAAATAAGTTATAATCTTCGATTTGATTTGATAATATGCATGACGGAATATTTTTACAAAATTTATTTATTCTTGAAATTCTATTATCTATATAATTTAAATCTTTACTTAGATTTAGTTGTATTCCGATTGAATAAATCACATTTTTTTTGTTTATATCTAATATTGGAATTATAGATAAATGCATCCAAAAAATATCACCATTTTTCCTTTGATTTAGTATGTTAATATTTAATTTAGATTTTGTCTTTATAGATTGAGATATTCTTTTAATATCAGAATTATTAGTATGTTCACATTGTAAAAATCTTGGATTAGATCCAATTTTTCTATTGTCATACCCTGTTATACTGGTAAATTCATCTTCATTCATATAAATAATAGGTTGTTCTTTCATTTCCATATTACATACAATCAAACTTATATCTGGTATAGAATCTGCAACATTTTTGAATAATTCTAACCAATATTTTTTATAATTATTATTGTATTTAATATTATATGCTACAGTAGTGAAATGTAAACTTAAATCAGAATAAGGATTGTTAATTTCATAATAATACAAAGAGAATACAATATTTTTGAATGTATTAGATTCTAAAAATGAAGGTAATAACTTTAGAGATAGAATATTATAAATGATTGTAACATTTAATTCTAATTTTAATTGTATAATTTCTAAATTATGTTCTAAAAGTTTATTATTAGATATCTTGAAATAGTTCCAATTTTCATCATTAATAACTATACTATTATTTAGTTTCAATAATTTAATAAGTATATTATTATTATTATTTTCAATAAAGTTATTGTAAAGATTACATAATTTCAAATACAATTCTAAATTATCAATGCAATAATCGTTTTCATCATTCATTACAAAATTTATTAGATCTTTCGAAAACAAAACATCTTTGGTCATTTTCTGTATAGTTTCTACTGGTTTCATAAGACATTTTAGTTTTGTGAATAACAAAACAGTATACTTCCACTCATAAATAATTTTTGAATTATATTTTATCATCATATTTTGTAATATAATTTTTAACAATTGTATTTTAAATTATATAATACATGATCTAATCCAGAATTATATATTGATATTACTAATTCCATCCCAATTGTAATATGTTTGGCCTTGTCTTTGTTTTAATTCACTAAAATTAGTTCCATTATATATGGGGATTGTATTACCTCCTTCCGGTACTTTGTTTTTATTTGTATTATTTACACATTCGTCAGAATTTGGACTCACATTCCAATATTCAGGACATTTACTAACATGTGGCGGCCATGGCTTACTTTCGTTTTTAGACATCTTGGTTTGAAAATATATTGTAAAAGGAATGAGCGAAATTGTCACACCTACTATAAAAAGAAATATTTTCATTATATATTGTTGAAATATATTTTTTATTTATTTTATGTATTTTTTGAAATATTTTTATTGAAATATTTTTATTCATGTTTATGTATTTTGCAACCATTTAGAAAACAGGTTTAGCAAAAATAAATTTTCTAACTACTTTTTTGTTAAAAGCGTAAATAATATAAATATTAAATATAATTATATAATAATAGAAATGGATTATATTATATTTCCGAAATTATTAGATTCAGTCGTTATTAACTACATTAAAAATGAAACACAAAAAGTAAAATTTAATGAGGGTAGAGTTGGAAACAGAGTTAATTTAAAACAAAAAATTAGAAAAGATTTGTGGTTAACAAAATCAGAAAATTTAAAAATTTTAGATGATTATATTTATGACAAAACATATGATACTGTAAAAGAATTATTTGATATTAATATTGATTACCGTGAACATTGGAAAATAGGTTGGTACAATTCAGATGAAAAAGGGTTTTACAATTTACATACTGATGATGCTAGAGAAACAGCTTATAGAAAAATATCTATGGTTTTTTGTTTAAGTGATTCAAGTGATTACCATGGCGGTGAATTACATTTTCCAAAATTAAACAAACAATTTAAATTAACAAAAGGAGATGTTATTATTTTTAGATCTAGTTTGCTTCACGGAGTAAAACCTGTAATATCTGGAGAAAGATATGTAATGATTGGTTTCTTTTTTGATAATGAAGGAATGCAAAAAAAGAAAAATATTCAAAATCTTAAGAATAATCAATTATCCCATTCGTTTTTTAATAGATATAAACCATTATTGACGAATAGGGTAATTGATTATTCTTATGAAAAAAACCATATATTAACAAATTCAACTAATTTGAAATCGAAACTATCAAATATAGATAAAGATTATTCTGATTTACATAATCATCCATGGAAAAATTATGATGATTATTATTTTGAAAATAATAATTCAAAAACATTGTTTGTAAGTTTTGCTGGAATGGGACAAGGAAATTCAATACCTACTTTCAATTTTTACAATTTTATGAAACAATATAACAATATTGACAAATTATTTTTACGCTGTACAGGCCCTCATAATGGTAAAGTTTGGTGTTGCAGATACTACTTACTAGGATTTAGACATAATACTAAAACCATAGAAGAAAGTGTAATATTTTTAAGAGAATTGATAACTCGTAAAAAATATAATAAAATAGTCTTCACAGGATGTTCTGCAGGTGGTTATGCATCTATTTTATTTTCCGAACTTTTGAATATTAAAGTTGATAAAGTTATAGTATTCAATCCACAAACTGTAATTGATTATTCAAAAAGATTATTAATAGGAGATAAATATAATTGTCCCGCAAATGCAGAATATTTAACTAACAAAAAATTTCAATCGGATATGTATAAAAAAACATTAGATTTAATGAATTTTCATCCTTTCAAAAATAACATAGAAATACATTATAATTTAGCTAATAAGTCTATAGATAAAAACCATGCTAAACGAATTGAATCAAAAAATTGTATTGTGAAAGAATATTGCTCTACATCTCATTTTTTAGCATTGGAATTAAGAGATTCCGGAATTTTAAAACAAATTTTGGATGATGAATTTAATTGTTCCAAATAAAAAAAATTATTAACTTCCCTCTGCAGCTTTTCATATCGGACTTGGGACCAGACATTATTAATATATTTTTTGGTCAAATATATTTTTGGTAGCATTACTTGTTATTTTTGTGTTTTTTGTTTTTTTTTGTGTTAATTATATCATTTTGATAATATCCTTTATTTTATTCTTTTTAATAAAGTATTAGATAAAATATTAAAACTTTTTACTATTTTATTGTGAAAAGTTTTATGCAAATGTTCATATTTTTCGTATATATCCCAAGGACAACACCGTGAACAATAAGTATTATCTAAGTGAAAATATACTATGTCTTGCGACAAGCATTTATTGCATGTATGACAATAATACATAATATTTATTATAAATTATTAAATTAGTAATTCTAAATACAAAAATCAATCATTTTTTTATAAGTGCAGGCATATTTCTAAATAATAAAAAACAAATTTTGAATTATTATTCTAAATAAAAAAATTATTTAACTTCCCTCTGCAGCTTTATTATTTCGGACTTGGGACCGAACATTATATATATTTTATTGATATATTTATTGGTAGCATTACTTGTTATTTTTTTTATATTTTTTTTTGTTGTTTTTGTTTGTTTTATAATTCGTTATTTACTATAAATCTACTGTTTGGAAATACTTTTGATAGAAAATCTTCAGCATCTTTAACAGATATCACTTTAACATCTGATACATGTTCGCAATAATTATTACATTGAACTGTATTTTCTTCTTGTGCAGGAATAAAATATTTTTTCTTATCGTCTGATATTTTATTCCATCTAAACTCAATAAGTATCGAATCTCTCGGATCATCATCACATCTTGTATACATCGGTCCCGATTTTTTGTATTCGGATAGTCGATAATTACTTTGAATAATACGATAATTAATTGGATTTCCTAGATAAGGAACTACTTTACCTCTAACTTTCAGATACTTATTATTTTTATTAGTTAACCATTTTAACCATTTATAAGCAACACTAATTGGTGAACCTACTAATTCGCAATCAATAATTAATTCCGATTGATTCCACCCCGAATTTTGTGTTGGCATATTCGAAAAGTAATACTTGTTAAAATTTAGAACACAATAAGATTGACCAATATTTAATGATTCCTTCATAGCTTTAACTATTGAAAAGTAAAACTCATTTGTTAACTGAGTCATAAGTACAAATTCATTCATCGTCTTTATATTTTCTTCAGATTTTTTAAAACTATGATTACTATATTCAATTTTTTTACGGTAAAATTCAGTTTTGCATACGATATTCTTCATAATATTTGACATATTTAATAAACACGTTTATGTAGATTACGACTAATTATGCATATTAATACTATTAGGTTTATTTATCAATCATTTTTTAGAAGATAGCAATATTCAGTTATGCAAAAAAATGCGATTGCATTTATAAATAATCAATTTTTTCAAGATTTAATCGAAGATGTTTCCACATCCCAATAATTAGAAGTTTGAATTCTAAATTTCCCTTTTGTATCTCTCTCATAAATTCGCAGACTTTCAATATCTACAGCAAATATATCTGTCTCAGTTACAACGATCTGACAAATAATTTTTGTTTTATTCTCATTCTTATCCTCATCCTCATCCTCATCCTCATCCTTAATTTCATCTTTATCCTCATCTTCTTCATCCTCCTTATCATAGTTATTGTAGTCGTCTTCAACCGAATTTGAATTATTAGAATTTGAAGTATTAGAATTTATATTATTATCAATATTATCTTCGACAACATTGGAAGTATTATTATAAAAGAAATCACGTACTCTTTTACTTAAAACATCACGAGTACCGGAATAATCTAGATTATTGTCACTCAAAATTTTTTTTAATACATCTTTTTTTAAGTTTGGAATTTGAGACTTTGTGGGTTTGTTATTCAAATTATATTTAGTTGTTTTCAAGTTATTATTATTTTCAGTACTGCTTTTGGTATTGCTTTTGGTACTGCTTTTGGTATTGCTTTCGGTATTGCTTTCGGTATTAGTTTTTGTATTGCTTTCAATATCATCTTCAACAATATTGGAAGTATTATTATAAAAGAAATCACGCACTCTTTTACTTAAAACATCACGAGTACCGGAATCATCTAGATTATTGTCACTCAAAATTTTTTTTAATACATCTTTTTTTAAGTTTGGAATTTGAGACTTTGTAGGTTTGTTATTCCAATCGTAAGTCATTTTAAATTTGATTAATGTATTATTTGTTATTATGGTAATTAAATATAATATTGAATCATTTTTATCAAAAATACAATATTAAATCATAATGCAATATTATTTATATAAATGATGCAATTTTAAGAGGGTAACAATTCGCTAAATATGACATGACAATAATAATGTAGAAAATAGTACAAAAATACAAGATATTCTATGGTGGGAAAAAGGTGAAAATGAAACGACATTATATTGTTTACATAGTGAACCAGTAATTGGGCATATGATAGAAGTATTTTGTGTTACAAGTCTAACTTATAAAGATATTGACATTTTGGACGGGTTATATTTACAAATATATTAGCGAATAAAAAATAAAAACACATTAGGCCTCTTTTAATAATAATCACATGCAACAGAATATATATTAGCAATAGTGTTCCAAGTCATTTGGTTTTGTTTGGTATATCTTATGATACGGAGGTACATTGTAGCTCAAATAAATGAGGTTCGTTTTCTTCGTAGAGGAGGTATTGGCGTATGGTATTGGCCATTATGGGATGCTTTTCTAACATTATTAGGCCTTTTTTTGCTAGCTTTGGTAATTTCTGTTTTTAGTGGTTTTGGTTTAGTTGTGGAAATTTGTAACAATTAATCAATTTCTTGAATATCTACTTGATCATTATTAATATCATTTACCTGACTCTCAATATTTTCATTAGTATCTACAGTTTCATTGTTTGTATCTGTATCTGGATTTACAGACATTGATTGAATTTTTTCACTAACTTCTTTTAACTTTTCTTCATAAATATTTATATCTTCATCTTGATGATTTAGCAACCAGTCCTGTGTTTCTTGTAAATAATTTAATAATTCCGAATTAGTATCTTTCTTTATCGAAGAAAGACCGGAATATATAATTTGATCTAAAGAATTTTTTTTCTCAATTTTTAGAATATTCATCTCATCTTCCGCTTTGAATTTTTCAGCATCTGCGACCATTTTTTCAATATCATCTTGTGATAATCTACCTTTATCATTTGTTATTTCAATTTTTTGAATTTTTCCAGTTGATTTTTCCTCAGCACTAACTTTTAAAATGCCATTCGAATCAATATCAAATGATACTTCAATTTGAGGTTGACCTCGTGGAAGAGGAGGGATACCATCTAAAGTAAATTTACCTAGCAAATTATTATCTTTGGTTAAACTTCTTTCTCCTTCATAAACTTGAATTAGTACACCGGGTTGATTATCAGAATATGTAGAAAATGTTTGAGTTTTTTTACAAGGAACAGTTGAATTTCGTGTTATCAATTTAGTCATTGTGCCTCCAGAAGTCTCTAAACCTAAAGACAGTGGAGTGACATCCATTAATAATAAATCATTCAATGTGTCCGAATCTTGACCTGTTAAAATCGCGGCTTGTACCGCTGCTCCGTGAGCGACAGCTTCATCCGGATTAACAGATTTGTTCAATTCTTTCCCATTAAAATAATTACTTAAAAGTGATTGAATTTTAGGAATGCGAGTGGATCCTCCGACTAGAACAATTTCGTCAACATCATTTTTAGACTTTTTGGCATCCTTTAATACATTTTCAACAGGTACCATACATTTTCTAAAATCTGCAGCACAAATGTCTTCGAAACGAGCTCTTGTTATAGTAGAATTAAAGTCTAATCCATCAATCAAACTATCTAATTCAATACACGCTTGTGTAGAATTAGATAATGTTCTTTTCGCTCTTTCAGATGCCGTTCTGAGTCTTCTAAGAGCTCTCGAATTTGTTTTTACATCTTTCTTTAATTTTCTTTTAATTTCTTCACAAAAATAATCTACAACACGATTATCAAAATCTTCGCCTCCTAGATGCGTATCTCCAGCAGTTGCGAGAACTTCGAAAATACCATCTTCAATAGACAACAAAGAACAATCAAACGTACCACCCCCGCAATCGAAAATTAATATTGTCTTTTCTTCGTTCGGAGTTTTATTTTTATCTAATCCATAAGCTAAAGCCGCTGCGGTTGGTTCATTGATAATACGTAAAACTTCTAGACCGGCAATAGTACCTGCATCTTTTGTTGCTTGCCGTTGTGCATCATTAAAATAGGCAGGAACTGTAACGACTGCTTTTGTTACTTCAGACCCAATATAATCTTCTGCAACCTGTTTCATTTTAGATAAAATCATTGAAGAAATTTCTTCAGCTGAAAAAGTTTTTTTTTCGTTTTTATATAAAACTTCCATCATCGGTTTATCATTTTCACCAGAAAAAACATGAAATGGAAAATGTCTCATATCAGATTGAACAGAACTATCTGAAAATTTTCTACCAATTAGTCTTTTTGCATCGAAAATTGTATTTTCAACATTCATTGATATTTGATTCTTAGCACTATCTCCAATTAAACGTTCCGTATCAGTAAATGCAACGTACGATGGAGTTGTTCTATTACCTTGATCATTTGCAATAATTTCAACTCTGTCATTCATATAAACACCAACACAAGAATAAGTTGTGCCTAAATCAATACCAATTGCCATATTTTTTTGAGTACTCATTTTTAATAATACTTCTTTTTAATATAATATAACCTTATATTACTTTATAACAATAGTAAGTTAAATAAAAAATTCTTCCTCTGCTGCTTTATAATTCCGGACTTGGAACCCGACACATTATATTAATAATATGGTAGCATTACTTTTTTGTTTTTTTTGTTTTTTTTGTTTTAGTTTGTTTTTAATTTTTGTTTTTCTTTTTAGTTTTTTTGTGTTTATTGTTTTTTGTTTTTTGTTTTTTGTTTTGTTTTTTGTTTTGTTTTTTGTTTTGTTTCTAATTATCTGATTCATCATTTTATTCATCTTCAACATACCATGGAGCATTTTCATGCATATTAAAAGATTTTGCACCGACAAACATATATTCCATATTTGTAACATTGGATATATCCCAATTGTTGAGAGATTGATTGAATAATTTTACATCGAGAAACATACAATCCATATCTGTAACACTGGATACATTCCAATTGTTGAGAGGTTGATTAAATGATGTTGCGAAAGCAAACATATTTGACATAGTTGTTACATTGGACACATTCCAATTGTTGAGAGATTGATTAAATATTTCTGCATTAACAAACATATTTTGCATAGTTTTTACATTAGATACATCCCAATTATCGAGAGGTTGATTAAATGATTTTGCTCCTAAAAACATATATTTCATATTTGTCACATTTGAAACATCCCAATTATTGAGAGGTTGATTAAAATCTTTTGCACCATTAAACATATATTTCATATTTGTCACATTTGAAACATCCCAATTATTGAAAGGTTGATTAAAATCTTTTGCACCATTAAACATATATTTCATATTTGTCACACTAGATACATTCCATGAAGACAGGTTTTGATTAAAACATTCTGCTTCCCAAAACATCCCAATCATAGTTGTAACATTGGACACATTCCAATTATCAAGAGATTGATTGAATGCTTTTGCCCAACAAAACATACAATCCATATCTGTAACACTGGATACATTCCAATTGTTGAGAGGTTGATTGAAAGCTTCTGCTTCCCAAAACATCCCATCCATCCATATTACATTTGACACATTCCAATTGTTGAGAGGTTGATTAAAAGATACTGCGTCATAAAACATATGACTCATAGTTGTTACATTAGACACATTCCAATTTGAAATATCTTCATTAAAACATTCTACGCCATTAAATAAATAATCCATATTTGTTACTTCAGACACATCCCAATCACTTATTTTTCCGTAATTACTAATTACTTGTTGATATTTATCATTGAATAAATATTCTTTTACAACTTGATGTATGTTTTTGTCATTTAATTTAGGAATATACTCATCTATAATACCTAGTACGTCTTTTGGTACTGATTGATCAATAATACTTTTGGGTAATACTTTGTCTAAATTTCTAATAGTATCATTACATGACATTTTAATCTCTTTTTAATTGAGTTTCTTAAATTTTTAAATAAAAAATATAATCATTTTTATAACTTATTTAAAATCCTTCTGCTGCTGTATAATTCCGGACTTGGAACCCGACACATTATAATGTGGGGGCAATATTACTTTAACTTATTATATACCGGAGTATGAAAAATATTATTCCACTTTTTAACAAGTTTTGCTAAAGTTCTATTTGCATTTAAATATTCTAATTTATTAATAGGAATCCACTCCGCCATAATTATTTCATTCGTATCATATGGTTGAAAAGTTGGATTATATGTCTTATCTAAAGTTAAAATATAATATATTGTATCATATATCGAAATAGAAATAGTATCATCAGTTATTGGCATAAAAATACCAATCTCTTCTAATATTTCACGTTGTGCTCCCAAATGAGGGAAATCTTTTTCATGATCTAGCAAATGTCCTTTAGGCAATCCATATTTAAATTCCTTTTTAAGAAAAGACTCTCTATTTAGCACAAGTACAATATGAGTATTACTTTTATTAAAAATTATGCCACCTGCTCTTAATGGTCTTCTTTTTGTATTTTCCATATTATTTATATCTAACTACATTTATTATTTTAATCTTATATAAATTATTATAAAGAATTAGAAAAATGAATCTTAAAAAAAACCCTCTGCAGCTTTAAATTCCGGACTTGGGACCCGGCACATTATGAATAATGTGGTTGCATTACTTTTTTTTATTGTTTTTGTATTGTTTTTTTTTTGTTATTTTTCTTTTTTTGGTTAGTTTGTTTACTTTTCTATACATGATATCATTCATAATATCTTCCAAATTATTCGCAGGATTCGAAGAGAATTTGGAGGAAGAATTACGTTTTATTCTCTAAATGCACTTTTGTCAAAATCCCAATACTTGGAAGTTTTGATAAATTTGCAAGCGTTGTTCCCGATTGCAACTTTCTCATAAACTTCTAAAGTATCAATATCTATGGCGAATGTACGGGTATTAATTTGAACGAGTTGAGTTTTAATAGATTTTTTTCTCGACGCAATCCTTTGTTTTTTCATATCCCTGAACATATCGTTGAGAGGTTGATTGAATTTTGTTGCTCCATCAAACATACTTTCCATCATTCTTACATTTGATACATTCCAATTATTTAGAGGTTGATTGAAAGATTCTGCCTCGTAAAACATACCTTCCATAGTTGTTACTTTTGACACATTCCAATTATTGAGAGGTTGATTAAAATCTTTTGTACCATTAAACATAGCTTTCATTTGTGTCACATTTGATACATCCCAATTGTTGAGAGGTTGATTAAAACATTCTGCTTCCCAAAACATCCATCTCATATCTATCACATTGGATACATTCCAATTATTAAGAGGTTGATTAAAATATTTTGCATCTCTAAACATACCTTCCATATCTCTAACATTTGATACATCCCAATTGTCTAAAGGTGCATTAAATAGTTTTGCTCCATCAAACATACTTTCCATCATTCTTACATTTGATACATTCCAATTATTTAGAGGTTGATTGAAAGATTCTGCCTCGTAAAACATACCTACCATAGTTGTTACTTTTGACACATTCCAATTATTGAGAGGTTGATTAAAATCTTTTGTACCATTAAACATACAAGCCATATTTGTTACATTGAATACATTCCAATTATTAAGTGGTTGATTGAATGATGTTGCTCCATTAAACATACTTCGCATAGTTGTCACATTGGAAACATTCCAATTATTGAGAGGTTGATTGAAAGATTGTGCTCCATAAAACATATCTTTCATATGTGTTACATTGGATACATTCCAATTATTGAGTGGTTGATTGAATTTTGTTGCATAATAAAACATAACTCCCATATTTGTTACATTGGATACATTCCAATTGCTCAGAGGTTGATTGAAAGATTTTGCACTATTAAACATACAACCCATTTCAGTCACATTGGACACATCCCAATTGTTGAGAGGTTTATCAAAAGAGTATGTACCGTCAAACATACCGACCATATTTGTTACATTAGACACATTCCAATTATTTAGAGATTGATTAAAAGATGCAGCTTTAAAAAATATACGTTTCATATTTTTAACATTGGACACATCCCAACTATTTAGAGGTTGATTAAATGAGTTTGCATAGACAAACATATTACTCATATCAGTAACATTAGACACATCCCAATTTGAAATATTTTCATTAAAACAATCGTTCTCTTCGAATAAATTACTCATGTTTGTTACATTTGTAACATTCCAGTTACTTATTGTTCCATAATTATCTATAATTTGTTGTCGTAAATTTGTATTATCTGAGAAATAGTTTTCTAAAACTTTACGAATATTTTCATTAGTCAATAATAATTTTACATATAAACTTTTTGTTTCTTCATATTCTTTTTGTAAATATAAATTTATTTCTATTACATTTTGAATCGACTGTTTAATAATAAAATTTGAAGTCAAACTTGTCTGAATCGATTCATTTGTCATCGGAGATGTGTGTTTTGTTTTAAAATGAGTCTCAATACAACGTCTTTCATAAGTATAACCATCTTTTGCAATTACAGGGTCGTAAAACAATGTCAGATTAATTGGACATCTTAGCAATTGTATATTTTTATTTAAAATATCCTGCTGCTTTTTTGTGAGTGACATTTAGAATAAACTTTATTTGAACTTTGAATTGTTTTTTTGAATCTTTAAATAAAAAAAAGATTCATTTTTTTCTAAAAAATTCCTCTGCAGCTTTGTATTATTCCGGACTTGGAACCCGGCAAGGTATATTATTATTAGATCAATAATATACGATGGTGGCATTACTTTTTTTGTTTTATTTTTAATTTGTGTTTTTGTGTTTTTGTGTTTTCTATAATTTCTTATATTTTTTCAGAATATGACTTTAATAAGTCAGACCATTGTTGTCTAATATTTTCTATATTGTGTTCTGTTTTAATATAGTTTATTTGATTTTCTCTAGATGAAGTTTTTACAGAAGAAACAGCTTCTATCAATTTACTTGCAAATCTAGAACAATGCTCCATTTTATTAGAGGAATACTCATACATATGTGTAAATCCATTTGCTGTATCAGGCAAAGCTCCTAAAGATGAGTGAACGCATACACACCCGGCAGACATTGCTTCGATCAAGCATAAACAAGACGTTTCTTTAAAAGTACTCGGATACGTAAATATATGAGTATTTTTAAGTGCTTCTCTAATTGTATTATTAGTTACACTTCCATGATAGGTCATATTTGTATGATTTTGTATTTTATCATATAAATATTTAAAGTGATTATCTAAATCAGATCTTCCATAAATTTTAAACGAGCTATAGATATCTAAATGAATTGAAATATTATTTAGTTCAAACATTGGAACTAATTTTTCAAATACAGTTACTAATATATCTAACCCGCGATTAGGTGTTGACATATATATTAATCTGCACGTATCATTCTGTTTTTCATGTTTTTCAATAGGAATTATTGCATTTTTAATTACATGACATTTAGACGGATCGATATTATAATATTTGATGAAATTTTTCTTTTGGTATTCGGTTACGAATACAAATATATCATCTTTAGTAACAAGATCATACAAGGGATCGCCTTCATTATCTTCACACCAATATATATTTTGTTTCTTAGAATCAATTGTTTCCTTTTGATTAAATCTGTTTAAAATAATATTAAATTTATCTTTATATAAATCTAATATATCTTGTATGCGATCTTTCATTAAATCAGACCCTCCTTTCAATCCTACATTTTGTTCTTTTTCATCACATTGTTCTGCTTCCATTTCTGATAAATCTATACCATTATACATAGCAGTACATTCATCAATTTTATGAACCGTATCGCTTGTATCCACGTTACTTTCTCTTATAGGTAATTTATTGTATACTTTTTCCAAAATATTACCCCAAGCTTTGGATGCATCTGTACTATAAAATATTTTATGAGAATTTTCTCTTATTCTGTTACGAATATCATTCGCATAATTTTTATTTGTTGCAATATTTACAGCAATATTTACATAATCTTCTTCATTTTTAGCAATTAAATCCAAAATTCCAATATGATTATAATAGGCAAATGTCCATCGACTTCCCAAATATTTATGAGGTAAAGTAACAATAGGAGTACCAATTTCAAAAGCTTCTCTTGTTGTTGTGTCTCCACCAAAGAAGAAACTATCTAATGCTACATCAGTAACATTATACATGGCCATCATAATATGATGAGGCATTTTCTTAATAAAATGAATTTTATTTAAATTAATATTGTTATTTTCCAAACGTTTAATAAGTAATTCTTTCATTTTAAATAATTCCTTATCAACATGAATCATTATAAATTCTGCATTTGAATCTTTTTCTATGATTCTTTTTATGATTGAATCAAAATTATAATTTAATTTAAAAGTTGCTTGTGAACTGAAATACCAATTTGAATTTATATTGATATTTTTTAATTCGGTTTTGAAATAATTTCTAGTAATATCTTTCCAAGATTTGCCAGTTAACATTGATGTTTTATCATTATTTCTAGGAATAAACTTTTCCCACATTATATTTTTCGGAATCAAAATTAATTCTTCAGTATAATGATCTTGAGCAGTATCAATTTCTGCAGCTTCCCAAGAAATAAAATAATTCATTATATTTTTTGGTATACCAGATGTTACCGGATGTCCGTGTGTAGCGATTTGAATTTTGGCTAATTTAGATTGAGCAAACCAATTTAAATTGGGCTCAATATGAATATCCAAATATAACAAAATATCTAAATTTAAATCTGCAATTTTCTTTTGCCATTTTAATATAGAATTCGGATCTGAAGATAAATTTGGAATAAACAGATCCTCATTATTACTACTTTCAATGAAAACATTTTCTATAACATTTTCTTTACCATAATAGATAAAAATCAATTCAAATTTATTTTTATCCAAATCTAACAATGTTGAATAAAAACTGTCACTTATACTTGAACTATGAACTGTTTTATCATTTAAATATTTTCTTGGAATCAATCCTTGTGAAATAATACCCAGTCTAATTTTGGAAGAAGAACTTCTAAAATTAGATATTGAATAATTGTTATTCGAAAGTGACGGAAATGCTTTTTGTTGTATTAAAGCGTATTTTTCATAAAGTTCTTTTGGATTATTATCAATATATGCATACCAAAATGAATGATTTAAACTCATAATATTAGAAACAGACATTACAACATCAACATTTAAGTAATTATTAAATTGTGTTATTAAATTATTTACAACATTTCTTTCTTCGTTTACATTATTAATAATTGTAGGAAACAAACTATCTTTAAAAAGTTTCCAATCTGGATTTTCATTCCCTAATTTATTTAACCAAAATATAGATTTATGATAATCATGAGTTTTTCCAAAATAATAACCTAAAACACTATAGCTGTTATAAACTACTTCTTTTGATATTTTTCTTAAAATATTCTGTTTTTTTAAAGTTTTTTCTATTTCTTTTATAGTATTTTTCATTTCAGGATTTGAAAATGGTAATTTTATTGCTTTACTTACTAGACAATTCAAATTATCATTTTCTTTTTTTGTCATAGTAGTATATTTAGACATATTTCAACTTATAATTTACTGTTGTTAACACTTATGTTAAATTTTAACTTATAAATTACTGTTATTAACACTTATGTTAAATTTTAAATCATTTTTATTAATATTTTTTTGGCAATATTTTTTGTTTATATAAAAATGATTAAAATAATAACTTTAATTTAATGAAAAACTTAATTTAATGAAAAGCATTTATTAAAAATAAGGAAAAATGTCATATATACTAAATAATGAGGTTTTACTTTTATTGCAGAAAGAAAAAGATAAAATTTATGCGAAAGATGCTCAACTTGCTGTGAAAGATGCTCAACTTGCTGAGAAAGATGCTATAATTGCTGAGAAAGATGTACTAATTGAAGTACTTCGACCTTGTAATGGTATAAGTACAAAATTAGAAAAAGTAATACCAAAAAGTATTAATGATTTATCAATACCAACAGATATTATAACAGATATAGCATCGTATTTACAATTATTAAATGACAAAAACATACATCAAGTTGTAAAAGATTACTTGTCCATGGATCATATTAAACTACCAGTAATTGAAAAATACGGAACAATAAATAATTGGGATGTATCTCACGTAACAAATATGAAAGGATTATTCTTTAATTATAGATATTTTGATGAAGATATTTCTAATTGGGATGTATCCAATGTAACAAATATGCAAGGTATGTTTGAAAAAGCAGAGTCTTTTAATAAACCTCTCAATAAATGGAATGTATCAAAAGTAACAAATATGGAATCTATGTTTTTGCAAGCATATCGATTCAATCAACCTCTCAAAGATTGGAATGTGTCTAATGTAACAACAATAGAAGATATGTTTGAAGCGGCATCAGATTTTAATCAACCTCTTAATAATTGGAATGTATCAAATGTAACAGAAATGAGTATATTGTTTGGCGGTGCCTTCTCTTTCAATCAACCTCTCAACAATTGGGATGTATCCAAAGTAGAAAATATGGCATTGATGTTTTATAAATCAGATTTTAATCAACCTCTCAACAATTGGGATGTATCCAAAGTAGAAAATATGGCAAGAATGTTTCAAGAAACGACTTGTTATAATCAACCTCTCAACAATTGGAATGTTTCAAATGTAAAAAATATGAGAAAAATGTTTTACTATGCAGACTCATTCAATCAACCTCTCAACGATTGGAATGTATCACAAGTAATAGATATGGAATTTATGTTTCAAGAAACGACTTGTTATAATCAACCTTCAACAATTGGAATGTTTCAAATGTAAAAAATATGAGAAAAATGTTTCATAAAGCAACATCTTTTAATCAACCTCTAGACAATTGGAATGTATCAGATATAATGTGACAGATATGGAAATGATGTTCAAATATGCAAATTCATTTAATCAATCTCTAGATAATTGGAAATTGGGTAATCGAACACCCGTTCTTATGCCTGTGGGAATGAAACTATTAGAGTAAATTAGTGGTTGTAAAGTAACGAAATTAATAAGTATTTGAATAAGTATCGACTAAATAAAACAAAACACAAAACCAAAGAAAAAAATCAAAAATAAAATAAAAACAAACAAAAAATAAAAAAATGTAATGCTACCATCGTATATTAAGTGATGTACTTTGTCGGGTCCCAAGTCCGGAATACTAAAACTGCAGAGGGTTTTTTTAGAAATTATTCAATTCCCTATTAATACAATAATAATCATTTTTTTGTAACTTTATTCACGGTTGGTCAGATTGCGATACGTAAAGCACCTCCGTCGCGTCTCGTGCTCCGTCGGTGGCGGGAAGTATACGCGACGCTTCTTGGTTGTCAGCTTCTCCAGCGCCGGACCGCTTTGCGTGTCTTGGATGTAGCGGGGCTTTTCAAGTGTTTTCTTCGCTTTGGGCTTCTTCACCAGCTCGGGCTTCTCCCGCTCCGCGCCTTCGTCGAGCGTCTCCGACGCAGCGGTGAAGTACTTATCGTCGCCTGCCACAAGCGAAAATGTTATTCACAAATAATGATACGCTAAAAAAGTTAGAAAAATTATTGCCGGAACATATAAATATTATCCATATTTTACAAAATTGATTTTATTTGTTTAGTTTTTTTTATAAATTAATTTGGTAAATTTATCTTCAAATATAACATTATTTGGTATTGGTTTTGCAATATAAAACATTTCTGCCAATTCTTGACTTGTGTAACCACTTAAATTTTGACCTTCTGCCGTATAAGCTACTAAAAATTCCTGATTTTTCATTTCTCTAGCTTTTTTATAAAATCTTTTTATATTATCTATTATTTGTAATTTAGATACACTTCTAAAACCTACTTTTTTATAAGTAATATTTAATATTTCATCGTAAAAATTCGGTACTAAATTTTTAGTAACTAAAGCATACGATTGACCACAAAGTCCCTGACCTATCTTAAGTTTCGCTCCGTATTTTAAAAATGCTATTCTTGCAGTACCCCTCCCGTGCAAACCCGAGGGATTCGAACCAAATACAAAAATTTGATTTTTATTTAGTTTTGTAATCAACCCGTTATATGCCTTTTCTTTTCATATAATATATATCATTATATTATTCCTAAGTATTTTCAACATATTTATATTTGTAACTAATGAAAAATAAACAAAAATAGACAAAAATAGTTATATAAAAGATTATCCATATTTTATAAATATAATGAGTAATTTAAATTTAAACGATAATAGTGCAAATTCTAAAACAGTTGTATTGAACAATTTATATAATGAAATAATTCAAAATGAAGATGTTACAAAACAAACAGTAATGGTCGATGAATTCGTTAATTTAATTGAGGAACATGGAATTGATTCTATAGTGAATTTGAATTTGAAAGAAAAAATTATTACATCTTTAAGCAATAAACCAAATTTTTCAACAAAACAGGGTATTATTTTAATTTGTCATCAACTACAAACTAAATTAAAAGAAAAATTTGAACCATATTTATTTAGTTTTATCGAATCATTAATAGATTTATTAGATGATAATAAAACTATTAATCAAATGATAAATACGTTCTTAACAGATTTTGGAAATCACATGAATCCTTATGCAACAATAATAATTTTACCTATTTTATTTAAAAAACTTAAAGAATTTTCGTGGAAGATAAAAGTTGGTTGTTTATCACTAATCAGTGTAATTGCACAAAACGCTACTACACAAATCGGAAATTTGCTGCCTATTATTGTCCCACAAATTACCGAATATTTCTGGGACACAAAATATGAAGTTAAACAAGCTGCTAAAGAAGCATTAACTGCGTGTTGTAATAATATCTCAAATCCAGACGTTAAACCAATTATTCCAATATTGATTAGCGCAAATGGAAACCCAAAAGAAACAAATATTGCAATTGATAAACTAATGGGTACTACGTTCGTTTCGCAAGTGGATAAACAAACACTTTCAATTATTGTTCCGTTAATGAATCGTGGTTTAAAAGATAGAGATGTTCAAGTTAATCGTAAATGTGCGGTTGTCATTGACAATATGTGTAAATTAGTATGTTCCGAAAGTGACGTTGAACCATTCGTTGATAAACTATTGCCGCAGCTAACAAGAGTTGCTGAAGAAGTTCCAATACCGGAGATTCGCGAGTATGGACAACGAGCAAAAGAAACTTTATTAAAAGCAATTAATAATTCTGAAATTAATAAATAAATTATTATTTTTTTAATACTTAAATTAGTAATATTTAGAATTCAAAAACATTCCTTCCATAGTTGTTACTTTTGATACATTCCAATTATAGATAGGTTGAATAAAAGAGTATGCATTAATAAACATACCATTCATATTTGTAACATTGGAAACATTCCAATTATTCAAAGGTTGATTGAATGATTCGGCATTAACAAACATATGACTCATATTTGCAACATTTGATACATTCCAATCATTCAGAGGTTGATTGAATGATATTGCGGAATGAAACATTGCTTGCATATCTGTAACATTTGAAACATCCCAATTGTTGAGAGGTTGATTAAATGATTTAGTAGTGTTAGTACTTCTGGCAAAAATATCCATAGTCTCAAACATATAGCTCATACATTTAACATTAGACACATTCCAATTGTTGAGAGGTTGATTGAAAGTTAATGCATCTGAAAACATAAAAGTCATATTTGTCACATTAGACACATTCCAGTTATTGAGAGATTTATTAAAATTCGAATTTACAAACATATGACTCATATTTACTACATTGGAAACATTCCAATCATTTATAGGCTGATTAAATATCCAAGTCTCATAAAACATACAATCCATATCTGTTACATTAGATACATCCCAATTATTAAGAGATTGATTAAATTGCGTTGCAATGCAAAACATACTTTTCATATTTGTAACATTTGATACATTCCAATTATTGAGAGGTTGATTGAAAGAGTGTGCACGATAAAACATATCGTCCATATCTGTGACATTGGATACATTCCAATTATTAATAGGTTGATTAAATGTAGTTGCGTCTCTAAACATAGACGTCATGTTCGTCACATTGGATACATCCCAATCTGAAATATTTTCATTAAAGTTCCGTTTCCACATAAATAATTCTTCCATATTTGTCACACGAGACACATCCCAATCACTTATTTTTCCATAATCTTTAATTATACGTTGGTGTCTTTTTATATTTTTAGATAAATAAATTTTTACAATTTTATAAATATTATTATTTGTTATAATTTTATTTTTTTTACATCTTTTTGTTTTTGTATTATAAATACAAAAATTACTAAGTTCCTTTTTATTCTTTGTTATACTACAACGATTTGTTTTTTTAGTATATTTACAATATCTATTATTTGACACTGGTTCTATTTCTAATTCTACTGCTGTATTTTTCATTTTAGTAATTGTCATTAACTAAATAATATATATAAATTAAAGAAAGTCAGTTAAAAAATATTTTTTTAAGTCATCAATTATAATCCAACTTGTAAAAAATAAATAACTTATTTTACTAGTGTACATATAAGGCTGATTTGAGAATATTATTAAATTTTCAAATATCGAATCAAAATTTATATAATGGTAATTCAATAAATTTTGTGTATAATGCATTCCAAATAATAAAATAAAATAACAAACAAAAATAGTATTCAAAGTTATTTTAAAATACAATGAAAAAATAGAAATGATAAAATATAAAAATAAAGTTAAAACACTAGTAATAACTTTATTATTTATTAAAAATAATATAAATTTGTTTTCATTAAATTTATAAATATCCTTACAAATTCCACAAACATTACTTTTACTAGACAAAATCCATTTTTCTAGACATGATCTATGAATGTATTTCATTGATCCAGAACAAGAGCATGGAGATATCAATTTTTCTTTTGAATTATTTTCATAGCAAATTCTACATTCCATTATTACTATTTTATCTATAATTATTTTGAATTTACAAACTCAACAAAAAAATATTCAAAATATTTTTTTTAATTTTTCGTAGAATTTTTGAACTATCTACTAAAATAGCTTAAATAGTCAGTCATATTAAAGTTTAATATAAAAATATAAAAATTCAACAAATCACAATGCTTTTAATTGATGAGTATCTAACATGGCTAGAGGAGCAGAAAAAAATTCATGGTGAAAATACTATTGTTTTTTGTCAAACAGGCAGTTTCTTCGAAATTTATTCTTGGGAAGAAACTGCTACTCAAATCAAAGTTGCTGAAGAAATTTTAGATTTTAAAGTTGCTAAAAAGAAGACAACAAAGGGAACACACTATATGGTAGGATTTCCAATTCATTCGAAGGCAAAACATGAAAAAAAATTATTAGCAAATGGTTACACCATTGTTTATGTCGAACAAGTATCAAAAGAACCGGTTGTTAGAAACATTACAAATATTGTATCTCCAGGAACGGTTATTACGGATAGTGATGGTGATAATGATGATACATTATTTGCTTCTGCTTTAATTGAAGAAGAAAATGAGAATAGTTATTATTTATACGTATCATTATACGATTCAACCACTGGTGATATACAAATTCTTCCAATTCAGCAAGAAAACAACTCATCCTTAGAGAAAGTCGATTATAAAATAAATTGTATTATAGAAAAATATGGAGTAATTGAAATATTGAGAAATACAATTTCGAACAAAGGTCATATCAAATTATCTACTTCAAAAATATACAATAAGGATAAACATTATACGAATGATGTTGCAAAAAAAGAATTTAACGATTCAAAGATTTATCAACCAGAAATGTTAAAAAAATATTTCTCAAATTATAATACAGTTTTTCTTAATATTTTTGAAAACTTAGAATTGACTTTCGCCGATACATGTGAAATAGGTAATCTAATTCTAATGTTGAATTATTTAAATTTATATCATATCACGCATGTTACAAACTTAAAAAAACCTTACTATTCTACTAAATTAGAAAAAAACGTATTAAAAACTTATAACAATGTTTATGATAAATTTCAAATATTTTCTAATAATGAAAATTCATTATTTCAAATTTTGGATAAAACATTAACAAATCTTGGGAAAAAAAAACTTAAAAATTTCATTTATAATCCTTCTACAAATATATCTGAATTGAATAATAGATATGATTCAATAGATTTTTTAAAATCTGATAATAAACTACGTGAACTAGTTAAAAATAATTTAAAAATAATTGATTTAAATAGATTCTATAGAAAATTTTCACTAGGAAAAATTAAGCCTTACAACGATATTCCTAATATTGTCTCTATTAATCAAAAAATTACAAATATTTTATATTATTTTTATAAAAATAATATACAATTCGATTGGATTCCAAATATTGAAATATTTGAAAAATTCAAAGAATATTCAGAAGAAATTTCATCTATTTTTTGTATTGAAAATTGTAAAGAAAGTTTAAATAACATGTCAGACAGTAAAAATATATTTTGTCAAAATATTTCTGTACAATTAGATAATTTATTTTTAGAAAAACAAAACTGTTTTGAGAAAATAAATTTAATTCAAAAAGAATTATCGGAATATATTGGCGAAGATATTAAATTAGAATATACAGACAAAGATGGCTATTTTTTAACAACAACACAAAAGAGAGCACAAAAACTTAAAAAATATAATGATGATAAGAATAAATTCCCAGAAAATAACAAAAATAAATTAACAATTACAAATACAAAAAATAATGTTAAGATTTTTAACGATAATTTAAAAGAATTTAGCAATAATATTATTGTTTATTACAATGCAATACAATCTGTAACAGCAGAACTTATTACAAAATATACTAATGATTTATATAAAAAATATTTTGATAAATATATCAATGAAATTATTAATTCTATAACAATGATAGATGTGTTTCATTCGTGTGCTGTTGTTGCAATTGAAAATAACTATATTAGACCAATCTTAAAGGAAGAATCGAACAGCAAACTTAAAGCAGAATCATTAAGACATCCAATAATAGAAAAATTACTATTTACTGAGAAAAAACAATTTGTTCCAAATGATATTGAACTCAGTTCAGATTCAAATTATTTAATTTATGGTGTAAATTCTGTTGGAAAATCATCTTTATTAAAATCGATTGGTATCTCAATTATCATGGCACAAGCTGGTATGTTTGTAGCAGCAAAAAATTTCATTTTAACACCTTATGATAAAATAATTACTAGAATTGGCAACGTTGATAATATTTATAAATCACATTCATCATTTGTTTGCGAAATGATTGAAGCAGACAATATTGTAAATCATTCTGATAATAAAACACTTGTAATAGCGGACGAGATGTGCTCTTCGACAGAAATAGAATCCGCAGAAAATATTGTTCTAAGTATTATAAAATGGTTACATTCTAAAAATTCGACATTTGTTTTTGCAACACATTTTTATAAATTAATAGAATATGTTAAAGATATCGATGGATTAAACATCGCTCATTTGAAAGTATTAATTGATCCAAAGGACAAAAATAACTGGATATTTGATAGAAATTTAACTAGAGGAATTCCAGAAATTAAAAATTATGGAACTTTAATTGCTTCTAAAATCTTTAAAAATACAAAATTTCTAAAAATTTTAGAAAGAACTAAAAAAGATAACAAACAAAATTTGATAAATAAGAGATCTAGTTATAATAATTCTGTAATAATGGATAAATGTAAAATTTGTGGATATTTCCCAAAAGATGAGTATCATTTACCATTGCATGTTCATCATATATCAGAGCAAGCTGAAGCAAATGAAAATAATTATATAGATCATTTTCATAAAAATACAAGAGCAAATTTAGTAGTTCTTTGCGAAAAATGTCACAAAGCTGTTCATAAAAATGAAATTATTATAGAAGGATATTCATCAAAAATATCTGGCAATGAAGAATTACAATATCATTTTGCAAATGAATAAAAAATAACCCTCTGCAGCTTTATTATTTCGGACTTGGGACCCGGCACATTACTAATATAATTGTGGTGGCATTACTTTTTTTGTTTTTTTTGTTTATTTTTGTTTTTTTTTGTTTTACTTTTTTTTTCTTTTTGTGTTTTTTTTCTTTTCTAATAATCTGATTCATTAGCTGATTCATTAGCTGATTCATTAGCGGATTCATTAGCTGATTCATTATTTGATTCATCATCTGATTCATTATCTGATTCATCATTTGATTCATCAGATGATGAATCAAATGATTCATCTTCAATATACCATGGAACACTTTCTTGCATATTCTTTCGATTAAAGTAATATGACCTTTCAAACATACTTCTCATATTTGTTACATTGGATACATCCCAATTATTAAGAACTTGATTGAAAAATATTGTCCCAGAAAACATTTTTAACATATCTCTCACATTGGACACATTCCAATTGTTGAGAGGTTGATTGAAAGATCTCGCATCTTTAAACATATAACTCATATCTTCAACATTGGACACATCCCAATTGTTGAGAGGTTGATTGAAAGATCTCGCAGTTGAAAACATACTTCTCATATTTGTTACATTGGATACATCCCAATTATTAAGAACTTGATTGAAAAATATTGTCCCAGAAAACATTTTTAACATATCTCTCACATTGGACACATTCCAATTGTTGAGAGGTTGATTGAAAGATCTCGCATCTTTAAACATATAACTCATATTTGTAACATTAGATACATCCCAATTATTCAGAGATTGATTAAAATTATATGCATGAGAAAACATACCACTCATATCTTCAACATTGGACACATCCCAATTATTCAGAGATTGATTAAAATTATATGCATGAGAAAACATACCACTCATATCTTCAACATTGGACACATCCCAATTATTGAGAGGTTGATCAAATATACCTGCATATTCAAACATAGCTCCCATATTTGTAACATTAGACACATCCCAATTGTTCAGAGGTTGATTGAACGATCTCGCGTTATAAAACATATAATTCATTCTTGTAACATTGGATATATTCCAATTATTGAGAGGTTGATCAAATATACCTGCATATTCAAACATAGCTCCCATATTTGTAACATTAGACACATCCCAATTATTCAGAGATTGATTGAATGATAATGCATGACAAAACATGCCATACATATTTGTAACATTCGACACATTCCAATCATTGAGAGGTTGATTAAATGATTTTGTTCCCTGAAAAATACCTTGCATATTTGTAACATTAGACACATCCCAATTATTTAGAGATTGATTGAATTGCATTGTACCATAAAACATCTCTTTCATATGTCTTACATTTGACACATTCCAATTGTTGAGAGGTTGATCAAATGATTTTGCATAACCAAACATATAATTCATATTTGTTACATTGGATATATTCCAATTATTCAAAGGTTGATTGAATGATTTTGCACTCACAAACATATGCCTCATATTTGTTACATTGGATACATTCCAATTATTCAGAAGTTGATTGAATGATGTTGCACACGCAAACATACCTGTCATAGTTGTCACATTAGAAACATTCCAATTATTAATATCTTGATTGAAATTTTCTGCTCTAAAAAACATACCTGCCATATTTGTCACATTGGACACATTCCATTCTGAAATATCTTCATTAAAATTTGTATAGTTTTTATTTGTATCGTTTTTAAACAAATTGTTCATATTTGTTACTTGAGACACATCCCAATTACTTATTGTTCCATAATTGTTAATTACTTGTTGTTTTAGATATTCATCCTTGGATAAATAATCTTTTACAATTTTACGTATGTTTCCATCGTTTAATTTGGGAATATAGTCATCTATAATAAATAGTACGTCTTTTGGTACTGATTTATTATTAATACTTTCCGGCAATAATTTTTCTAATTTTTTAATCGTGTCATTACTTGTGAATGACATTATAACTCTTTATATGTAATAAATGAATTTGTTGAATTAAAATTATTATTTTAATCATTTTTATAATTTATGTTTTTTGTTTTTAGTTTTTCTAATAATCGGATGAGTCATCATTATCTGATTCATCATTTGATTCATCATACCATGGAGCATTTTCTTGTATATTGAAATTTCTTGTCATATAAAACGTTCGATACATTTCTGTTACATTAGATACATTCCAATTATTCAGAGGTTGATTGAACGATCTCGCCTTGCAAAACATATAATTCATTCTTGTAACATTGGATATATTCCAATTATTGAGAGGTTGATTAAAAGATTTTGCACCATCAAACATATCACCCATATCCCCAACATTCGATACATCCCAATTATTCAGAGATTGATTAAAATTATATGCATGAGAAAACATACCACTCATATCTTCAACATTCGATACATCCCAATTATTCAGAGGTTGATTGAATAATTCTGCATCGTCAAACATCCGATTTATATCTGTAACATTAGATACATCCCAATTGTCTAGAGGTTGATTAAAAGATTTTGCTTCCACAAACATATATTCCATATTTCTTACATTGGATACATTCCAATTATTGAGAGGTTGATTGAAATATTTTGTATTACAAAACATTTTATGCATAATTTCAACCTTAGATACATTCCAATTGTTTAGAGATTGATTAAATGATGCTGCACTCTCAAACATAGAATTCATATCCGTCACATTGGATACATTCCAACCAGAAATATCCTGATTAAATGTCAGGGCACCACAAAACAAACCATTCATATTTGTTACTGGAGATACATCCCAATCATTTATTAGTCCGTAATTGTTAATTACTTGTAGTTTTAGATATTCATCCTCGGACAAATAATCTTTTACAACTTGACGTATGTTTTTATCATTTAATTTATGAATATAGTCATATATAATACTTAGTACGTTTTTTGGTACTGATTGATTATTTATATGTTCCGGTATTATGTTTTCTAATTTTAACTTTGTGAATGACATTTTAACTTTGTTTTCTTAACTTTGTTTTCTTAACTTTGTTTTCAATTAATAAGTTTATTGATTTAAGTTAAAAACTTATCATTTTTATCTTAATATTAATAAAAAAAACAATTTAAAACTAAACTTTCCCCTCTGCAGCTTTAAAATTCCGGACTCGGGACCCGGCACAGTATTATTTAATGTGGTGGCATTATTCTTTTTTTTGTTTTTTATTTTATTTAGTTTTTTTTGTGTTTCTTTTTGCAATTTTCAACATGAAGTTTAAATTCTCCTAATGATTTCCGTTTAAATTCTCCTAATGATTTACCTTCGATAACTTCGCACATTGAGCATGCAAAACAGCCTTCTTTATTAAGTATCTCTTTTTTAAATTCATTTGGTAACATATTGATAAATTGTTTTGTTATTTTATGTACACCACGCATTGATACTACTAAATCATCTGCTAATTGAATATAAATACATTGGTCACCAACTGGACTAGGCTGTAAATGAAGAAAATATTGATGAACTAATATATCTGTGTTTTTATACAAAATAAGAAGAGGTATATTTGGATTAATAACAAAACGTCCATGATATACGTAATGTAAACCGTACGGATCTTCCGTGGGTACTAAATCAAATGTATATTCATTAATAGTAATAGTTGGGTTATTTTCAAATTTTTCGTGATCAGAAACTATAGTTGCAACTATTTCAGAATTGTTATTAGTAAATTCAGACATAATTATATATTAATATGTTGAAATTTTTGTTGCTTATTATAAATATATTTATTCTTAAACATAAAAAAATATCATTTTTTTAACAATCTTTAACAAATTACTCTCTGCAGCTTTATTATTCCGGACTTGGAACCCGGCACATTATAAATATAATTGTGGTGGCATTACTTTTTGTTTTTTTTTAGTTTTTTTTGTGTTTTTGTGTTTTTTTATTTTTTTTTCTAATAACCTAATTTATTTATTTTAAATCAGTTATCTAATTTATAGATGTACACCATGGTGCATGTTCTTTTCTGTTAAAAGAGTTTGCACCACAAAACATGTAATTTTTTAATGTTTTTTTTGACACATTCCACTTATTGAGAGGCTGATTAAAAGATATTGCATTACAAAACATACCTTGCATATCTGCTACATTGGAAACATTCCAATTATTTAGACATTGATCAAATGTTGATTGAGTGCAATATAAATTATCTGCAAACATATGTTTCATATTTATTACATTTGAAACATCCCAATCATTAAGAGGTTGATTATAACAGGTCGCTTCTTGAAACATACATTCCATAGTTGATACTATGGATACATTCCAATTATTGATATTTTGATTAAAAGATTTTGCATTACAAAACATATTCTCCATATTTCTAACATTGGATACATCCCAATTTTCCAGAGATTTATTGTAACATATTGTATTTGAAAACATATGTTTCATATTTACAACGTTCGATACATTCCAATTGTTGATATATTGATCAAATGAATTTGCTTCACTAAACATATAGCTCATATTTGTTACATTAGATACATCCCAATTTTTCAAAGGTTGATTATAAGACTGCGCAAAATTAAACATGTTACTCATATTTGTTACACTGAGTACATCCCAATTATCGAGAGAGTGATTGAAAGATGTTGCTTTATAAAACATACTTTTCATAGTTATTACATTGGATACAGTCCAATCATTTAGTGGTTGATTAAACGAAGTTGTTTCACTAAACATAAAATCCATATTTATAACATTAGATACATTCCAACGTGAAATATCTTCATTAAAGTTTTCATAACCTGAAAATAGATTATGCATATCTCTTACATTTTCAACATCCCAATCATTAATTATTCCATATTTATCTATAATTTGTTGTTTCTTTTTTTTATTTTTTGATAAATATTCTTTAACAATTCTATGTATAATTTCATCAGTTAACGGTTCTTTGTAATTAACTATGTAATCGTCTATTTCTTCCGTGTCATCATAATTAATAATATATTCTACAGTGTCTTGCGTATAGTCTTGTTTATTAAAGACAAAACCGTTTTTTAAAATATCGTCCATCAGTATATTTTCTTCTACTTTATTAAGAATAACAGACATTTTAGAGTAATTAGATCATAAAAGAAAAAATTAGTCATTTTTTTAATTTTTATTTTTACTTTCAAAATAATCTAACCAATCTTCAGGACTTTCTTTTTTTCCACCGAAATAAGTAACAACTAAATTTTGGGTTAATAACCATTCATTAATATTAATATCATTCAACCATATTTGACATAAATATCTTCCATATTTATCAATTTTAACATTTGTAATATGAACATATTCATTTAAAATTTTATTTTGAAGTATATCTCTTGCCTTTTGAGCAGCTTTTTTTTCTCTTTTATTTTTTGATCTTAATTCAGGACCATCAATATTGGCAAGACGTACTGAAAAACGTGAAATTACACTTTCTTTATAAGGTTTTGCAACAATTGTAATTGAATCTACATCATAAACTTTAATAACTTTACCAAAAGTTAAATTCGGAACAAAAAATTCTGTATTTTCCCAAGTCGCTTTATTCAAATCTTTTAATAATTTTAAATCTATTTTATTTTTTGACTTTTTAAATTTTAAAAAGAGTTTTACTTTTTTAAAAATACTCATTATTATAATAAGGCATTTATTTTTCAGTATTTATTTAACAAATTGAAATTTTTTCTTTATAAAATTTATTTACATATTTATTAATATCTATTTTTTTGTTTTTTAAACTTTGTAATGTCATTTGTCTGATCTTTCCAAAAAAAGGTCTATCGTGTGTTCCAATTATACACCAAGCATTCCCTGCATAGCCTCCACTAGATGAGCCATCCATTTGATATTTATCATTTAAATAATTTGCAATATCTAATGCTATTTGTCTATTTTTACACCATTCTGCAATTTTTTTACTCCAAAACATTCTCATATAACCTTGCATATAACCTGTATTAACTAATTCATATTGACATGCATTCCAAATTATATCATCCGTTTTACCGCATTCCATTTCTTTTAAACTAAATATTTGTTTTTTTGATTTTTCTGTTTTAATTAATTTTACAGCCCAAGGCCATGCTATTGTTTTTACACTTGTATAATCCTTATAAAAACATAAATTTTCAGCAAGTTCCCTTCTAATAAATATTTCTTCGATATATTCATCTATATTGTTTTTTAAATTTGAATCCGAAATTTGTTTTAATAAACATATTATTTTTTGTACACTTACTGATCCATAATTAATGTATATTGACATATTAGATTGGACCTCTTTTGTAGGATCATTTCTATAATTATAATTTTTTAGATTATTTTTAACAAAATGATTAAATCTTTTCATTCCATTTATATAACCTGCTTTTGTTTTTGTTATAAAAGAATCTTCTACGAATTGTAAATCTGTAATTTTTGGCAAAGTACTATTTGATTTTATAAATTCTTGTTTATATGATGTATAATTTGGATAATTTATCAAATATTTATTTGCTTTTGTCCAAAGTTTATTTCTAATTGTTCTAGCCATATATTCAGCTTTATCAGATGTAATCCAGATTGGTATAATATTACTAGAATCGATTTGAATAATTTTAACATTAATTTTTGACACTATATTTGTATCACAATTAAATGCAGCAATCGTTGGTTTAAAATCAGTAATTACTAATACTGAATTATTAAAATCTGATTCAAAAGTTTCTAATGGTGTATTACCTATTTTAAACTCAAGAGGTATACCATGTTTATTCAGATCTATTTCAAAATCACTCAATGATTTTAATAAAAAATCTAAGTGTCTTTTTGATGGATAAATAATACAATATTTTGAAGCAATATTATTCTTGTGTAATATTTTAGGTAAAAAATAAAACACTTTAATAGGTACATTATACTGTTTCGAAAATCTAATCGCCAAAACAAAACTCCAATTATCTCGATATCGGATATCTTTCTTTATATATAAAGCAATATATTTACCAGAATTATTCTCATTTTTTGAATTTAATATTCTGCATCTATCTAAATCCATATAATATATATTACAATTATAATTTTTTTACTTAAAAAAACAAAGAACGCCACATACTTTAGTGCGGGATTCTTTGTTAAACAAAATATTTTATTGAATATAAAAAAAAATTATCTGCAGTTTTAATATTCCGGACTTTGGAACACGCATAGTATACTATGGTCGCATTACTTTTCTTTTTTTGTATCTATTTTAACCGCTTCTCTAATGACTATGACTACCACTGTTTGGGTTTTTGTCATAAATTTTGGGGGGTAAGAGAATTACTTTAAAATAGAATAGTAAGAGTTTGTTATATTCTGATGATTTTTAAATTATATGATTTGATGTATCAGAATATACCGCTTCTTTTTTATAATTTATGTAACTATATCTATATTTATAACTATATCTAAATAATGTAACTATTTCTAAATAATGTAACTATATCTATATTTATAACTATATCTATATTTATAACTATATCTAAATAATGTAACTATTTCTAAATAATGTAACTATATCTATATTTATAACTATATCTAAATAATGTAACTATTTCTAAATAATGTAACTATATCTATATTTATAACTATATCTAAATAATGTAACTATTTCTAAATAATGTAACTATATCTATATTTATAACTATATCTAAATAATGTAACTATTTCTAAATAATGTAACTATATCTATATTTATAACTATATCTAAATAATGTAACTATTTCTAAATAATGTAACTATATATATATTTATAACTATTTCTAAATAATGTAACTATATCTATATTTATAACTATTTCTAAATAATGTAACTATATCTAAATTTTTTTATTGTATTTTGAAGTATCTATTTTAACCGCTTCTCTTAAAGTAATTTAATATATATTTTATTTGATGTAACCAACATAATCGCTTCGAGGTAGCACGAGGTTTTATATGATGGTTGGGTTTTAAGAGAGTTATTTTAAAATAGAATAGTAAGAGTTTGTAATATTCTGATGATTTTTAAATTATATGATTTGATGTATCAGAATATACCGCTTCTTACTTTAATATGATATTTTAAATTCACATTTTAATTCAATTATATTTAATTATACTTATACTATTTATACTATGTTTCAAATATATATTCATTTTTTTGACATTTGTTATATTTGTTAAATTTTTGGTATTTTTTAGTCGAAAAAATGAATATTGAGTTGAGTAAATATCAATATATAATATAAACCGAATACATTAGAGTATATATATAAAGATGTCTTCTCATACAAATTTTATGGGAGCAGAATGCTATGAATTATTCAATCCAATTCAAGCTTTAAGACTTCCGCTATTATCGCAATTCCTTGGAGAACCATCTTATTATATGCCTGCAAAAGATAACGCGCCAGAAAACGAACAATTCAAGCTTAAAGAAACATTGGATAAACTTGGAGATAATGTTATATGTCCGAAATACAGTTTAATGTCTAGGCAAAAAGCTTTCTACGAAGCAGTTAATCTTGCTCTAGACTATGACTTTGCAGCAACTTTAGAAGAAGCAAATAAAGCGAGGAATAAATTCTTTATGCGTAAAACTCCTGCACAACTTTTAGCGATTGCTGCTTCTCATCCTGGACGTATAGATTTTAACGAACAGAACCCAAAAGCTTTTCGCAATATTATCAAACTATGCTGCCCTTTGCCGGGGGATATGAAATCTATTTTAGATGCATGGAAATCACTACATGGAAGTAAAAGTAAGTTTCCGAGTTTCATTAAACGCGCATTTCAAGATAGGTTAAGTAATCTTACTGAATATCACGCAGGCAAATATTCGCACGCAATCATTGACATGACTCGTATTAGTCATCCTACAAAGAAGATAGTGGAAAAAACAAAAGTTTTGGATCCTTTGATGAAAAATGGGAAAGTGCAATTGGATGATTCAGCAATTACTTGGGAAAAGCATCGATCACAAGGAAAAACGTGGATAGAAACATTTGATGCAATGAATGGTCACATACCACATATGGCAGCTCTTCGAAATTTACGCGGATTTTCTCAAAGTGGACCGGGTATTGAGTATATGAAAAAATATTGTTCTATGCTGTTATCTGGTGTAGAGAATGGTAAGCAATTTCCATATCGTTATATTTCAGCTTATGAAGAATGCAAAAGAGCTTCAAAAGGTTGTACAGGCAATAAAACTACAAATAAGAAGGGGTATATTCCCAAAGTAAAACCTCCGATTAAGCCTGTTTATTATGAAATGATGGAAAAGTGTTTGCAAGAGTGTTTACAAAAGTCAATTAAAAATTTTCCTTCGTTGCAAGGAAATGTTATGGTTCTAACAGATAATAGTGGGTCGGCACATGGTGCGTGTACATCACAATATGGTACTCGTACAGTAGCTGATATTGGAAATTTATCGGCTTTAATAACTGCCTTATCTTGTACCGGTAAAGGTGTTGTGGGTATCTTTGGTGACAGATTACACGAATATACTGTAGACAAGAGTCGTTCATTTCTTGTGCAATATGAAGAAATTACTGAACTAGGAAAAACTGTTGGTAGTGGAACAGAAAACGGTATTTGGTTATTCTTCAAAAGAGCATTTGCTAATCCAGCAGATTATTCTTATAATCACTTATTCTGTTATTCAGATATGCAGGCTGGGCACGGTCAACTTTATGGTTATGATACTGAAATGCAAAAACAATACGAGTGGAATAAGTCTAGTAGAGAAACTACGAAATACATTGATGTAATGTCATTAATTAATGACTATCGTAAAAGATTAAATCCTAAAGTAAATATTTTCATGGTTCAAACTGCAGGATACAACGACGCCATTATTCCACAAGCAACTTATAGAGGTGCTATTATGGCAGGCTGGACTGGAAACGAAGTCATTTATGCCGATAAGTTAGTGAAATTGTGGGATGAAGTAGAAAATGTACTATAAAGTATGAATAAGTTCTAAGTCAGAAATACTAATAATCTTAAATTATTATCATTATTAATAATAAATGGCTAAAACAAAAAAAAGAATAGTTATTGAAAATAGAAAATTAACTAAAAGAAAATCTGTTAAAAATAAAACTGTAGAAAATTCTCAAAAATTAAATAAAATTCTTCGTGAAAAAAAAGGAGGAAGGCCACATATAGATGATGAAAAGTATGATCTAGGATATATGGACGTTGAATATGATGAACCGGTTGATACAAAAATAGAATTTTCTAATTCTCTATTGGCAGGTATTATAATTGTTACGGGTGGTATATTTATTGTAACTGCTTCATCTATCATAACTACAACAATGTAAATTCAAAAATCTTGTTTTTCTTATTTTACAAACTCTTCTTATTTTTTGTTGTAATACTTTAAACGCTTTTTTTATGATTGGTAATGTATTATGTATATGTGATAAGTCTAACCCATCAATATAAATAAGATCTACATCATTGTTACCAATAATTCCAACAATGTAATGAGTTATAGGTCCATCATGAACAGAATCTTTGTATCTGTTATAAATCCTTTCTGCAAAATCAATATGACTTGCAATTACATTCCATCTAGTTGATGAAGCAAAATAAACTACTAAGTGACCAAATGCAAGTGATTTTAGTAATCTGATAATTTTATAATGGGACATTCTACTAAATATTCTATTCAATTCTAACTTTATTTGATTTTTATAATCGATATATGAAAAAGAGCATCCATCTAAACTAATTGTAAATCCATTATTTTTATTTTGTAATCTTAAATTATCAAATATATTTTTCATCCATATTTTAATTATATCACTTTTATAATTTTTATTTTCGCATAAATATAATTGGCTTGATTTATTCAAATTTTTTGTTTTTGTAAGATACTTAAAATCTTCTAAAAATCCATTTTTAGAATAAGGAGTTGTACAAATTTTTTTTTCATTTTTAATTGTTGTAAAAATCGCATCTATATTTTGCATTTCATATAAAAAAGTCATTTTTCATATATATAATTTGTTGTTAATTACAATATAATCAATCATTTTTATTCATTAATCATTTATTATTATATAAAGAATATTTTGTAAATAAAAATATATAATAAAATGTTTGAAACTAACTCAAATGAATTTAATTCCGATTCTTTAAAAATAGAATTACTAAATGTAATCAAAAAAAAAACTTCATTAAATAACTTTGACATTTATGATCCAATTTTAGAATACATATCATCTTTAGCTTCTTATATGTGTATAAATGAAATTTTTCATTTATGTGAATGGAAAAAAATTTGTCAAATATATTTACATGATTATTTTGAAAATGCTCTAGATATTACCCAAGAATTTATGGATGTTTGCGAAAAGAAAATACCAAAGAAAAATATCGAGATTGACATCCCCGAAGGAGAAGGTCAAATATTATGTAATGTAGAATTCAAACTTGCATATGGTGGTAAAATATTATTGAATACTACAAATTTTCATGTAAGAAGAGGTAGAATTTATGGATTATTGGGTCATAATGGTTGTGGTAAATCAACTCTTATGAGAGCAATTAGTTCTGGACAATTAAATGGATTTCCTGGAGCGGATGAGCTAATGAAATTAAAAGCTTGTTTTGTGGATCATGATATTGATGGAAGTGAAGCTAATACACCGACTATTGATTTTTGTTTACAAGTTCCTGTATTGGCCCCGTTAGGAAAAGAAAAAATTCGTGAAAAATTACTTGATATGGGATTTACAGAGGATTTGTTACAAAAACCAATTTGCAATTTAAGTGGCGGATGGAAAATGAAATTAGCTTTAGCCAGAGCTATTCTATTAAACGCGGACCTTCTTTTACTAGATGAGCCGACGAATCATTTAGATACAGAAAAACAAGCATGGCTTTGTGATTTTTTAACAGGACCAGAATGTGAAAATGTTACAACATTAGTTGTTTCACATGATTCTAAATTTTTAAATAAAGTTTTAACTGATGTTATTCATTATGAAAATATGCGTTTGAAAAGATACACAGGTAATTTAGATAAATTTGTTGAGCAATGTCCAATGGCTAAAGCTTATTTTTCTATTCATGATACAGAAATGAAATTTATTTTTCCAAAACCGGGTCCTTTAGAAGGTGTTAAATCAAAAACAAAAGCGATTATACAAGCAAAGAATATTTCGTATACTTATCCCGGTAGTGATAAACCAACTCTTAAAAACGTTACAGTTCAATGTTCACAAGCTTCAAGAATTGCGTGTATTGGACCAAATGGAGCTGGAAAATCAACTCTAATCAAAGTACTCGTTGGTGAAACAAAATCTGATAATAATTCGTCAGATATATATAGACATCAAAATTGTAGAATATCATATGTCGCACAACATGCATTTCATCATATCGAGAGACATTTAGAAATGTCTCCGGTTCAGTATATTCAATGGAGATTCTCAGGTGGTTTAGATAAAGAACAACAGGAAATGGAAGCTGCTCAGTTAACGGATGAGGAAAAGAAAAAATTAAAACAAGTATTTATAGTTTATTTAAGAGAATTAGCTTCTGAGTTAGACTCCGCAGGTAATGAAACTGGTCAAAAAGAAATTGTATTTGACAAAATGGAACCATTATTAGATGGACAAAAACCCCCGCCAATTGATCCATCTAATGGATTATTTAATAATTGTGTCAGAACAATTAAACAATTAATAGGAAGAAGGTCTAGACATAACGAATACGAATATGAAGTTAAATGGGGAGACAAAGATGGAAAAACAATTGAAGAAGCAGCTACTTTATATGTTCCAAGAATTGTATTAGATAAAAATGGATTTTTTAAAATGATGAAAAATGTTGATGATAAAATTGCTGCTGAATCTGGGAATTCAAAACCACTAACCACAAATTGTATTCAAAAACATTTGAATGATTTTGGATTAGAAGAAGAATTTGGAACATATGGTAAAATAAAAAATTTATCTGGTGGACAAAAGGTTAAATGTGTTATTGCCGCATCTATGTGGTTCTGTCCTCATCTCGTAGTTTTGGACGAACCAACCAATTATTTAGATAGAGATTCCTTAGGTGCTTTATCTTCCGCAATTAAAGATTTTGAAGGTGGTGTGCTTATGATTTCGCATAATGCTGAATTTTTTGACGGAATTGCACCAGAAATTTGGGAAGTTCCGGGAGATACAAGCGTTAACATTTCAGGAGCAGATTACTTAGAAGCTATAAAACAAAAAGAATTGCAAGAAGCTAGACAAAAGAAGAAGTGTATTCCAAAAATTGAGGAAGAGAAATTTGATGCGTTAGGAAATAAAATAGTTGTTGAAACTTTAGCTTCCGACATCGATAGAGATTATATTAAAAAAATGTCAAAACAACTTAAAATTTTAAAACAAAGATTAAAAAAAGGAGATGCTTCTGTTGAAGATGAAATATTTGAATTAGAAGAAAAATTTAATAATGCAAATGCTATATTAAAAAAAGAAAAAGAAGCTGCAAAATTAGAGAAAAAAGCTTTAAAAAGTAAAAAGTAAAAAAGTTAAATATATTATAATTAATAATGTCAGAAAATATAATAGACGATTGCACAACTATATTAGATTTGATAATACAAGAATGTAAAAAAAGAGGAGATGAAAGTAAAGAATGTATTTTATTAAAAATGATATTTAATAGAAAATGTATGAATAACCTTTTCTCAGAAAAAAGATTCAACAATTTTAGATAGTAAAATCAATTATTTTTACTTATATACTTCCAATGTACCCGGAAAACCTTGGCAAGACACATTCAAAATTTATTTGAGGATGGCGATCAATTATTACTAACAGTAATGACAGCAATGAAACCGGAACATATTCTATCTTTTATATAGATTTTTTAATTAATATTGATCGTCATTATCAAACATATTTGCACGGGTATCACTATCATATTCTTCAATTTCTTCATTTTGTTCATTATTTTGTGCAAAATAGTTTTCTGTATTATTGTTATTATCATTATCATTATCATTATCATCATTATCATTATGATCCGCTTGGAGTTTTCCGTATTGCACTTGTTGAGCAACATCGTAACTTCCTAATTTCCTCTTTTGGTCTTGTTTTATAAGTTTTTGCTCATCTCGATTAGTTGTTTTATTGAAAAATTTTCTTGCTTCATCCTCAGTTATTACTGCCAATTCTTGTTGTATTTTTTGTAATGTAAATGTTGTCATATATTTTTGGGAAATTGTTGATACGTTCTTTACTAATATATTTAATACGTTTGTTAGTATATTATTATACAATTCGTATTCGCCACGTAATGTATTCGTATACATTCTATTCGGAATTATATTATGCAAATAATATATTAAAAAAGTCCATTTTTGTTTCCATGTAATATTTTCATTTTTTAATTTCTTTTTTTCTTGATATTTTTTTAATTCAGTTTTGAATTCTATCATATCGTTTTTTATTATATTTAAAAATTTTGACCAATTTTGTAAATTGGTGATATATATTTCAAAATCATGTCTAAACGTAATCCATGTACTAACTCTAGTTTGGTGTTTTTCTTTATTTAGCTGTTTCCAATATTTTGAAATTTTAAAATCATTCAATTGGGATTTAGGTATTAATATTATATTAATAAATTTTTTGAACAAACATTGGTATTGTTTTTCAAGCAAATATTGATCCGATTCTTTTAGAAAAACATTCTGTGGCATAATAGCATTTTTATTTGTATAAGATTCAAAATCAAGATTTATAAAATAATCATAATTTGTATTAAGTACAGATTCTATGATTTTAATTTTTGGGTTTTTTAATTTCGTATTACTACAAACAGATAAATTATAATCATTTATTGGATTATTTATAATTATTTTTGAATTATTTACTTCTTTTGTATATATAAATATACCCTTTTTTAATTTGTATTTTTCATAATCAAAAGAATTTATATTATAATTCCAATATTTTTGAGCGTTACTGAGTAATTCTGTATCTGAGAGTGATAATGATGAAGTATATAGATCTTTATATGTTTTATTAGTTGAATCTGAAACTAATTTAGATTCAATATTTAAACTTGTAATAATCTTAGAACTTATAATATATACCAATTTTTTTGTTAAATCTGTCATATAAGATTTTTCATGTTTTTTGTAAGACTCTTTGATTACATCATACAATACCTCTATTATATCTTTCACATCGTCATCATCATATTCATCATTTTCTATATCTTCTATTGTTTTATTCGCCTCGCGTATCTGTTCTTTTGTTATATCCGTTATATCCTTTTTATTTTTTTTTCCGTTACTTTGCAGATAATTAAAAATTATATTTACATTTTCCTTAAATACTATTAGTTTAGTTGTTTTAGCAAAAATCTTTTTGTTAAAAAATATATTATAATCTTTGTAATATTTATTCTGTAAAAAACAATTTAAAGAATCAATAGCCAATATTTTGTCATCTAATATGTATTTTTTATTTTTATTAATTTCTGATACTAACTTATTTGTAAATGTGAATGCAATATTTTTAAAATTATTTTCAAATTCTATATCTATATCATCTAAAGTTTCGTCTCTCTTATTATTATAATTATTTAAATTTTTTGTTCTATTTGATATAGTATCATCTGTATTATCTTCTTCGTAACCTAGTATTTCATCATTTACTATACTAGTAATAGTATGCATGCTATCATCATGTTTTACACCCCATTGGTGTTTTAAACAATTGTTTAGAGTAGTTTTAATTCTCTGATTAATAATAATATCTTTTTTCAACAAAAAAATAGTATATATTGGTTGGAATCGATTTCCAGTAAAAATATCATAAAACCAAAATGGATCTTCTTTTCCATAAATTGCATTTCTTACATATTTGCCATTTGTTAAAATGTCTATTTTTGTTTCATTCTTTTCTTTTAAATTTGTAATTTTATCAGCTTTTCCCCAAACAATTTGTGTTTCAGAATAACTTACACTTATTGATTCTGAAACACCAATATTTGAATTATTACTAACTACACTTTCATTAAATTTATTCATTATATAATTCTTCCCTTTGATTTGTTCTTTTTTGGAGATTTTTTCAGAAATGTAAAACTTGTTTATATTTTCAAATTCATATATAAATTGCAACGCTTCTGTCTCATCTAATTCATTTTCTAAAATAGATTTCGCTAAATTATGTGGCCAAATATTATTATTTTCCCATATTAAACTATCAATTTTTTTTGTATTTATATTCATAGAATTTGTAAATTTCATTTTAATATTTTTTTCTTTAAATTCATCAAAATTAAATGAAAAATTTTCATTTTGTAATTTTCCCAATTTATTCAATAATATTATTTTTGTGTTATAACTATTTGAATCTGTTTTTTTATTATTTATTATATTATCATAAAAAAAATATTTTCCAGATTTTGATATTTTTCTTATATACTTAAAAGGTATATCATCAATGCTTATATTTAAAATTGAAAATATATCAGTTTCAGTATTTTTATGTAAGGCATTAAATTCATCTTCAGTTGGAGGAAACTTTTTTATTATTCGGTTTTCTTTTGTGGGGTTTACAAGATATTCTTCAATAGAAATCTTATCTGCGAAATTATATGTTGATTGTAATACAATTAAATCACTGAAATTGTCTTTGTTGAATATTGGAACATTATCCTTATCATATTTCAAATTATGTTCACATAATACTTTAGTGTCATATTCTACATTTTCTCCATTTTCTCCATTTCCATTGTATATATTTAATTCTTTTGTGAAATGAGATACAAATTCATCATATGATAAATTTTTATGGCTTTCGTTTTTATATGTATTATAACTGTAACTATCATTATTCAAATATTCAACCCTTGCACAATTCATAGTATCATCAAAACTAATTATTGGAATTATACAATTTTCATCAAATTCTTTTTTCCAATTTAATTTCTCCCAATTTAAATTTTTGTAATCTGATTTATTTTTTTTTAATAAATTAAAAACACGTGTTATTAAAGGGGCTATATTTTTGGATTTAAGAGTCTCCTGTTCATGTGAAAACATTTCTCTTAATGAGCTTATTATATACGCATACTTTTCACTGTCTTTTAATTCTAATCTATCCTGAGGAATTTCTATAGATATTGCAATTTCTACCTCATCAATAATGTCAGTAGAAATATGACTATCCGAGTCTGAATCTTCAGTATCATCATAAGAATCTATACTTGTGTTTGTATTTTTCAAATATAATATTTTGTCATTATTTAAGAAATTTATACCATATTCCACATCGATTTCTATTTCTTCATTTGTTTCGGTATTTTGACATGTTATTCTTTTATTCTTTTTATCGTTATTTATGAATCTAATATAAGTATCACTTTTAAATAAATTATCATTATTATTGGTAATCATTTTATAATATTTGTTAATTTCAAGCTCATCAAATAACCCATTGTAAACGCTGTCAACTTCATCAATATCTGCGAAATATGTTTTAGATGATAAATATGGTGATACAAAATCTTTAGGAATTACTTTCAATTCATTATTAATAGTTACTTTATAAGTAAATCCAACCCAATCACGATTGGTACATTTTTTTTCATAATTATTATTAAATAGTACCGCTTGTGCATATAATTCATTCGGATTATGATAATGAATTATTCCTTGTAGTGGATCATCTTGGTTGTCAATATGTATATTTATAATATCTCCTATTTTCATATTACAATTTACATTTATTTTAAATTTAAAAATATAACTTATACATCTATTAAAAATATGTTACATAAACTCTTAGCTTTCAATCAAGACATACAGAATATTTTAATTAGAATCTTTAGAATTGCAAATTATGTGTAAAATTAGTAACAAAGAACATTATGATTATTCAACGATTAATAGTTGAATAATTTACGTTTATTTAACCGTTAATATTACAGTAAAAATAATAAGCTGACTTTATGTTGTAGTTTATGATATTATGGATATAAAAACAAATACACTAAGATTTTTAGTTTTTTTGTATTATGTATATAATGGAAGATATTTATAAAACAAATCTGGAAACTTCATTATCAAAATCAATTCCAGATATTGTAGCATATAGTACAATTGGATTTATAAGTTGTTCGATATTTGAAAATATTTTGCCTGTATTTAATTTGAAAAAAGATTCGATAAGTATATTATTAGAAATTTTAGCACAACTTATTATGATTACATTTGTTTACATGTTTATATCCACTAAGATATCTGGAAGATATTCTATTGTTATTTTCTCATTTATTGTATTTGCTTGTCAACCAACATTAGTAGATAAAATTAATTTAATTCAAGACAGATTTTTCAAATCTAAAATCTTACAAACTGAAGAAACAGAAAAAATTACAGTAAAGGAACAAAATAAAGAAAATACGACAAGTACAGAAAATGCAATAACAAAAACATCAAATACAGCAATAAATACAACAACAAATAAAACACAAAAAAGTACTACTAAAGGAGCAACATCTATTAATAATTTACCGCTTAATTGAATAAAATAATTTAGTTATTTGCAAAAATTCTTAGAATAGAATGCTCAGTACTAATAAATGTTTTTGTGACAATAAAATTAATTTTCGATATACCATGGAGTATTTTCTTCTATTCTATATAATTAAATAATCTAAATTGGATGGGTAGCGTCATAAATATTCTGTTCATTTTTAAAAAACATATAAATTCCACATATAATTGTAAATATAGCAAAAATATTTTTTAGTAAATATTCATCAATATTTACAGTATATTTTGATGAGATATATGAAAATATAGTAAATATAATTGACAAGTAAATACCATAATATATGTTTACAAATCCTTTCTTATAAAATTCATAAAATGCAAATAGACCTATCGGTGGTAAAAGCATAAATAATGATGTACCAATTCTTGTTTTAATTGAACTAAAAATATTAAAAAAGGTTAAAAGAGGAATTATTAATATTTCTGCTCCACCACCAATTATACCTCCAAAAAAACCAGTTATAATACCGGTAATGGATAATCCAATAAAATCTTCAGATAATATCATATTATATTATATTTAACTAATATAAAAAATGATTTACAAATAGTTCTTATTTATTATATACTAATCATATAAATATACATTTACTATACAATGAATGAAAAATATACGTTTAAAAATACAATGAATGAAAAATATACATTAAAAAATTTCAAAAGAATTTTTGATAATCACGGAGATTATTCTTTTACATATGAAATTATTAAAAAACAGGATTTTAACTGGATTCATAATTCATATTTAGAATATTTTAACATCATTGTAGAAATCAAAGACAAAAATGATGATTATATATTTTATGAAGATGAAAATGTTTTTGACTTGAAAAATGGACAAAATATAATATGCAATATGTGTTTAGATATATTAATTGGAGATTATGATATTAATCCTGAAGAATTCAATTCTAAATTAGTTAATATGGATACATTTGAAAATCAATTTGTAAATCATTTACAAATATAATTATTCGTAAAAAACAAAATATATAAATCCTATCCCTATTATAAGAAACGGGTCTTGAATCAAGAAATAAAAGGGGATGGATAATATTTTTTGTGGTAACGAAATAGATCAATAGTGTTTCAAGTCAACTGATAGACAGCGTTTTTGTGTGTTATATTTCTAATTTAATTATGTAAAATAATGATATATTTACTTATTTGCAAGCTCAAATAAAGAAACTAAGATAACATAATATTAAGAAAATAAGATAATATTAACAAAGATAAGATAATATTAATAAAGATAAGATATGGGTGCATGGGATCTTATTAATACTTGTGATGCAACTACTTTTGATGATATTATAGATCATTATGATAAAGAAGTAGTAAAACAAGAAGAATCTGGATATTGTTACGATGATCCATATTGCGCAAATATTACTTCATTTGGTGGAATTGCATTAATTGAAGGAATTGCAGAAAATTATGAAACAGCTAAAGAAATTATTCTATCTAATACTCAAAAATGGGGAATTGCAAAAGCAAAATTATATTATCCGGAAAATTTCAATGTTACAAAAGCAGATATTAAAAAAAAAATATCCAAAATAACAAAAGTTAGAAAAAAAATTAACAAAGAAAAACAAAATATTATTACAAAATTAACTACTTTTCGTGATAAAGTAAAATCTACCGAAAGTAAAAAATTTATAACTTGTTATTCATGTAAATCAAAAATAGCAAAAGCATATTTAACCAAATGTCTTAAAATAGAAGAAGGAGGATACATTACTAACAAATGTGTTATTTGTCACAATAAATTTGTAAATATAAATGATACTAAATTAGAATCAATTAAAGAAGAATATAAAAATTTGCCTCCACTTTATAAAGCTGCCTATGGTGGATGGGTCGCTTCATAAAATAATTATTATTTATTATTGTAGATTAGATAAACTTCTCTGAATAATTCCTACAATAGATAAAATGTCAATTAACGACATGTTATATAACAAAAAAATACGCAATACAGTGCCTGGCCCCAAGTTCTGAATAATAAAGCTGCAAAAGAATAATATTATTTATTCTTTTTTTTATATATAATCTTTATATAAATTAAAGATATGTATAGTTTTATTAAAAATTTATTCAATACAAATATAGAAAATAAAACACAAAAAATAAAACAAACTAGAAAACAATTAAAAAAAAAAAAGAGAAAAACAAGTAAAATCATAAAAAAAACAGGAACTACCCGAACTAAATATAAATTACAAAATAAAAATAAAAAAAAATTTGATGGCGGACTTAATCAATTTGAATTAAATCAAAAAGAAATTACAATCGATGAACAGAAAGAAAGTGGAAGAATTTCCAGGAAAAATGTCATAAAACTCTTATATGCTATAGATGAATACAAAGTAAGACCACTCGCGAATCAATTGTATGATGATAAAGTAAATATAGAACGTTATAAAAAGGATAATAAACTTTGGTTAGAAAATAAACTACAGGATTATAAAAATAATAAAAGATTATTAGACCTGGTTTGGGAATATAATACACTGGACGATAATCAATTCGCCGATTTTGTGCAACAAATAAATAATAGAGGGAGGGTATATAAATATTTTAATGATATTGAAATTCGTGATATAAATCTAATACAAGCTCATAAAGAAAGCTATGATATTTTAGAAATAGTATATAAAAATGTAGAAGAGGAAAATGAAATTTTACAAAAAATTGTGGACGTATATATAGATGTCATAAAGGATGATAATAAAATAAATGAGATTGTCAACTATCTCAGACGAATTGAAAATCAAAATCAAAAAATTTCATCAAAATGTATTAATAATGACAATTTATGTAAAATTGTTAAGTGTGATGAAGAAAAGGTCAATTGGATAATGAAGTGCAAAATCCATAAATATGTAGTAACCAATTATGCAAAGCAACATGAAAATGAATACAATGATATAAGGTTTACAGATTTAAAAAATAATGGACGTCGAAGAGACGCTATTTTAGAAAAGACTGTTGGAAAAAAATCTAAAGTACACAAGTTAATGTCCGATGAGTCTCTTTAATAATTCACTAAATCATAATTGTATAATATGTCGGGTACCAAAATCTGGAATAATAAAAGCTGCAGAGGGATATAAAAAGAAAATAAAAATGATTAATTTTTTATCTAAAACTTATATATACACAAAAAACAATTAATTTGTAAAAAATGTCTTGTTTTCAAAAGAATAAAAATATTTGTTTTCTAAAAAACTGCTTAGTAAAAACAGATTTAATTCCACTTTCTGCATGTAAAAGATTATGGATTGGAAAGAATAGAGATATTAGAGAAAATCCGGATGGACCAATGATAGGATTATTACCTTTGGATTGTAACTTTACACCAGGATGGCAATCATCAGTTAAAAAAGAAAAAGTGCAAGAAAACGAAAAAAAAACATCGATAAAGAAAGATACAAAAGATAAAAATGCCGAATGTCTTGATTTATCAAAACGCATTTTAAATCTTGATTCTTCTTCTCAAGAAATGATTAAAAAATTAATTATTCATTGTGAAAAGTCTAACAAAGAATTAGAAAACATACAAAAAAAAACAAAAGAAGCAAAAGAAAATCTCAAAGAACTAAAAAAAACTAGAGAATTATATATATAAGAATAACATATACATATAAAGAACTAAAAACATAAATATACGGGTCTCAAGTCCGGAATAATTAAGTTATAAAAATGATTGATGATTCTTAAAGAAAAACAAAAAAAAACAAAAAAACTTAAAAAAAACTTAAAAAAACTTAAAAAAAAACAAAAAAGTAATGCCACCATCGTGTATTATGTAATATACACTATGCCGGGTCCCAAGTCCGGAATTATTCGAAAGCAGCAGAAGGATTTTTTTTATTTGTGTTCAGAAATTTTAAATAAATAAATTAAATAAAAGTATAGCAGTATCCATGTACTTAAAAGATTCAAAATCTAAAAAAGATGTAATAAAATCATACGGAATAATTCTATTTAAAATTGTGGATAAAAAACCAAGTTATTTAATGGTGTGTAGAAAATCAACATATTATTTTGTTGATTATATTTTAGGTAAATATAATGAAAAAAATCGCGAATATTTGAAGTTTATGATTCAAAATATGACAATTAGTGAAAGAAAAAAAATATTATTAAATTCTTATGAACAATTATGGAATAATTTGTATTATAATGACAGATTGCCACATGGAAATTTTTTCGATTATGTTAAAAAAAAGTTTGAATGTAATAAAATGACTTTTATTATATTAAATTCTTCAATTAAGGGGTTATATAAATTTCCTGAGTGGGGGTTCCCAAAAGGAAGATGTGAAACTAAAGAAGATCCATTTGATACTGCTTGTAGAGAATTATTAGAAGAAACATCTATTTGTAGAAACTCTTATGATATTTTAACGAATATATTACCTTTTGAAGAAACCTATATTGGTACAAATGGAATTAAATACAAAAATATTTTTTTTATAGCGAAAGCAAAGTCCAATTGTATGCCATTTTTAGACAAAAAAAATAAAGGACAGTGTCGAGAAATAGGTTATATCCATTTTTTTAATTTTGATGTAGCGATACAAAAATTTAGAAGACATGAAATTTCAAAAGCGTGTTTACTTGAAAAAGTACACAGTATCTTATTACAATTACACAGTAAAATACCAAATTTAAGTACACAATCTTTATAAAAAAGGTTAACCAAAATTATAAATAATTTTTATTTGTATGGTACTGAAGAATGATGTAATATTATTTTAAGCTCATTGTTTTGATTCTTTTCAAAAACAAAAGAATACTCGGCAATTATGTCTGCAATTATAGAAGATTTACTTATAAATTTATAATTGCCCATACACACTGCATAATTTTCTTTGATTATTATATTTGTATTTCTCCATTGAATAGTTTGCCATTGATTAAATACAAATCCTTTATCTTTTTTTATTTCTCCTGTAATAAAATAAGATGCAATTTCTTTTTTGGTTCTTCTAAATGAATTTATTTTTGCTTTTGTTGGTTTAAATAATATAGTTGGAGATTTATTATAACATTTATCGATAAATTTATTACAATATTTATTTAATTTACATTTGTTATTTTTATAACTACCCATTTTAATGATACTATTTGCCCATTTTTGTTGAAATTCAATAATATCATCAACAGTTATTTGACTCTGTTTTTTTGATATAAATAGATAGAAATAAAAATAATAAAAAAAATCTTTTAATTTTGAATGTAAATATGTAAAATATGTAATACAAATTTCTTTTAAATACATTTTATTTATATTATGAAATTATAGTTTTAATATATTTTATAAATATTTCATAAAATTAATATTATGTTACTTAATTTTTACAAAATTAATTTGGCATTAAGATTATGTAAATATTTGAAATATCAAATATCGCAATGTAAATGTGATGATGTATTGTTGAAGATTCATAATATAATAAATATTCTTATAAATATACTTAATCAATGCTTACAAAACAAAATATTTGAAAGAAAATCAAATGTTAAAATTGCAATTGCAAGAAGATTATGTTTTATAGTAAAACAAATTTATAGAGATACAATTATATATGCGGAATGGAAAGTTTTTACAGATTTATGTCAACAACACCCTGATATTTATGAATCTCTAATGAATAAAAATATTGATGCAAAAACAGCTCATGAATGGTGTAGTCAATCATATAACAAATGTTATCATGTATTTGAAAATAAATTAACAAATTTATTGAATGCTGATGAATTTGCAGATATACAAAATAATAATTCAACTTTAACAAATCAAGATTTATTTGTTAAAACATTAGTTGAAATATTAGCACAATATAAAACATATACCATTTTAATTAACAGTTTAAATGAAAGACTTGCTTCTCAACAAAGAATTGTTGAAAATCTTAAAAATGAAATGACAGAAAATAGACATATTTTAGAAGGTATTGCACTCAGAGGGCAAATAGTTGCATTAAGAGAATTGACTACATTACCAAACGGCATAATACCTGCGAAAAAAGGTACGTCATTGAGAGCTATTTCTACCGATGGCGATGGAAATGGTGCTCAAATTACTTTATTTAACGGGACTATTGATATTGTATCCGGTGGTAATGGTTATAAAATGAACGATATAATATATGTAAAACACAATAAAAAATCATATTATTTAAGAGTTACTGACATTGCACTAAAACACATATTTGCTCAAAAGATTGATCTAGATGATCTAAACATATGTATACCAGTTTGGATCAGACTATATAAGATGATATATCCGTGTGGATTCGATATTTGTATTATACAACAAATTAAAAATGAAATTGAAGAACATGGTGTACAATATGTTATTTTAAAACATCAATGTTTAACGGAGGCTTATACTACTGCTATGGGCAATGCATTTTAGAGTCAATAATAAAAATCAATTTAACAAACATTAAGTTTTTATAAAGTATGATGAACAATCCATACAACTATTGCAATAAGCATACTTCCAAAATTATCTAACATTTGTAAAATTTCTATAGATCCTTGTGATATCCACGGTTGATCATGAATATATGCCCATTTTACTGTTTCTGCTATTCCTTCACTAACTTTTGTTGCAACATTATAATCTACTTCTGCTAACTGATTCATAGCAATAATTGTTATTGGTCTCGGTATATTAATTAAAAATGTCATAATTTATTATATAGTTAAATAAATATCTTTAAATAATTTATGACAAATAATAAAACAAGGAAATCTTTTATTAAAATAAACAAAAAATATACTAGAGGAGGATCTAGAAAATTACTAGATTATTCTAGATATAATAAATTGATAGGATATTATGATAATAGAACTGATTGCGAAAATGATGAAAAGAAATTTGTAACTTTTGATAAGAAAAAAAAGTTTAAAAAATATCCTGTAACAAATATCAAATTTAACGCACCGAGAGTTACATTTGATCATTTATATTACCATGCAGGCGATATGCACGATTTTCAAAGATATGGTATTCTACCTTTAAGAATATTAAATACAACATATTCGGAAGTTAGAACAGATAATAATAACACAACGACGCATATGAATCTATATAAAAATTATAACATAGACTCTGTTTTAAATACATTTAAATATCTTTTTTATCATTTAAAAAAAGCTATATTTGTTGTAATTAGAAATTCAAATGTTGTAGTTTTTTTGCCTTTCTCTAATGCAAATTATATAAATCCATTTACTGAAAGATTGTATTTTGATAACGACGATTCACGAAATTTGTATAATATCAAGAAAACATTAAAGGATAAAAAAAATACTTACAAATTAAATGAAACAGCTAAAAAAAGAGTACAAATATTTAATAAAGCAAAAAAAGAGTATTTGGATTTAAATAGACATCGCTGGGTTTTAAATAATTGCAATATAAGAGCCAAACCGACAGGTAATGTTGAAGGAGATCATGGATTAAACATTTATAAAGATTTATTAGAACAAGTATGTCAAACACATAAAATACCGGATTGTGAATTTTTTATAAATAATAGAGATTTTCCTTTATTACGAAAAGATTTACGCGAACCATATAATCATTTATATAATGCTAAACCAAATTACATTCCTAGAAAATATCAAAATAAACCGTTTGCACCGATTTTTTCGCAAAGTATAACAGATGAATATGCGGATATTTTAATACCAAATTCGGATGATTGGTTACTTGCTTCAAATAAATATTATTTAGATTGGAAAAAAGGTTGTTATAAACAGCAACAAATTAATTCAAATATATCTTGGGATGAAAAAATAAATAAAGTAATTTTTAGAGGTAGTGCAACTGGTTGTGGAATTACTACGAGAACAAATATTAGACTTAAAGCAGCAGAATTAGCCGAAAAACATCCTGATATATTAGATATAGGCATCACAAATTGGAATAAAAGACCCAAAAAATATAAAAGTCAACCAATTCAAGTGATTGATACAAAAAAATTGAATTTTACACTAAAAAATAAAATTAATAACGAAGAAAAATTCAAATATAAATATATTTTATATTTAGATGGGCATGTTGCAGCATTTCGATTGAGTGGTGAGCTTGCCTCGAAAAGTCTATTATTTATTCCGGAATCACAATATTCTTTATGGTTTTCAAAATATTTGACCCCAATGCAAGAATATATACCTATAAAAAAAGATTTATCAGATTTAGTTGAAAAAACTCGTTGGTGTATTGATAACGATTTAACATGTAAACAAATCGCAAATAATGCATTTAAATTTTACAAAAAACATTTAACTAAAGAAAAAATATTAGAATATTTTGCAAATTCATTAAAAGAAATTAGTTATTTGAGAGACAAAACTACATTTTATGGAGAAAATCCTCCAAACGAATATTTAAAAAATATTGCAATCATAACTATTTATAGAAATAATGAAAATGGATCAAGAAAACTTCAAAAAGATCACTTCTTAGAAATTATGCCAAAATTATTTGAAAATAAAGCAAATATTACTATTCTAATTATTGAACAAATAAAAGGGGAACTTTTTAATATAGGAAAATTAAAAAATATTGGATTTGATTTAGCCAAGAAATCCGGAATTAATTTTTCACATTTTATTTTTACAGATATTGATATAATACCTGATACAGAACTAATGCACTATTACTTAAAAAAACCGGATATACCAATCTCTCTGGCAATTGATGGAACAAGATACCATTCTAGAAAGCTAACACAAAACAAACCTTTTCTCGGAGCAAGTTGCTCATTTACAATGGAACAATTTGAAAAGATCAATGGATACTCTAATTCTTTCTGGGGATGGGGAGCAGAAGATGATAATTTGGCATTGAAAATACATGAAGCAGGAATTAAAATTGGATATCCAAAAACGGGTTCAGTAATCGATCTAGAAGAAAAACATGATAAAACAATATCTGTTAAAGAAAAAGTACAAGATGTTGTTAAAAATGAAAAAGAAAATTTAGCTTGGGAAAAAATGACTGTAATAAAAGATAATGGATTATCTAATTTAAATTATAAAATTATAAATAAACAAAACTATCATATTCTGTCATCGAAAATAATACATGTAACTACCGATTTATTAAAAAAAGAAGATGAAAAAAATCACACAAATTGGTTTCCAAATAAATTTACTGATAAAGAAGAAGAACAATATAAGAAAAATAAGAAAAATATAAAATGGGAAATTCAATATGTTTAAAACACCCCCCTTAGTTATTTACTTTTTTTCTAAAACAGGTTTTAATTAATTTTTAATAAATTTTTTATAATGTATAATATTATATGACTAGCTATCCCAATATGGAATCACTAGATAGAGATTCTTATGATGCGCGTCTTAACAATTACTATACTGAATTAACGGCACAAAGTCAAGGTACAACAAATATGGATAATAATTGGAAACAAAATAAAATAGATACTATTAGATTAAATGAAAAAATTCAAAATAGAAAATCTAATTACAATACATATACAAGTCAAATTGAAATGCAAAAAGAATTGTATAATAGAGAATATAATAAAACAATACTATTTGCAGTTTCAAATGCAATCGCTTTGATCGGATGTATTTATGTATGGAGACCCAAATCAGAATAATAATATGGTCAACCTTTTTAGAAAAAAGGTACACTAAAAATATAAATACTTTTTCTAACCCTTTTGCTAAAAACGTGGTGTTAAAAGCGTGTTTACGCTTTTGTTAAAAGTGTTGAAAAAGATTTTGAAAATAGTACGTTCTCATCGTTGATATTATTAAATGATTTATAAATAAATCTTGAATTGTGTCTACACATACAATTACAATTTTTGTTTTTTTTTGTTTTTGTAGATGAATAATTTAATGGAAAGTTCAATGTTGTTAAAGATAAAGATATTGGTTTACATTTTGAATGTTGTTCACAACAATTACATAATGAATAAGTATTAATAAAATGATCTGGATCATCTATATATTTAAATAAAATTGTCTCTAAATCCATATAATCATAATTCAATTTATCTTCAAATCGTTTCAATATATATTCATATCTATAATATATCGCTTTTAGTTTTATCTTTGTCAACAAATTATTACAATGAATATTGCGACTAAAAGGTTCAATATGATCTCTTACAATATCATACGGTAATTTATTCATATATTTGAATTCTTTCATTATTATGTTTTGTATATATAAATATCAAATATTAATTGATATTTATATATAATACCTTTACATTTTGTTTTTTAATTTGACCACCTTTTTCTAAAAGGTTGGTGAACCTTTTAGAAAAAAGTTTACCAAAAATAAAATAAGTTTTGCTTTTGTTAAAACAGTAGCTAAAAAAAAATGATTATTTTTTCATCTAAATATTTTAATAACAATATATTTCAACAATATAATTATACATTAGAAAATGGATATGGAATCATCAAACGAGACCAATTTTGTTATTGATGATTTACGACTATTACGATGTCCTATCAGTATGACATTATGTTATGATCCTGTTATCGCACAAGATGGTTACACGTATGAAAGACGTTGTATTGAAGATCATTTTGAAATGAAACAAACATCTCCAATGACAAATGAAATTATTGAAACGAGTTTGACTTCTAATCTAATTATTAAACAGATAATTCAGAATGTATTAAATAATAATTTTAATTTACAAAAAGAATTTGAAGAATCAAAGAAAGAACATAACTTTAGCCTTAGCCTTCAGTTAGGTAAACTATTGTGTATTGCATGTTTGGATAACGACATGGAGGCCTGTCGTCTTTTGCTAGAAAAGGGCGCAGATATTCATTGTTCGAATTTAGAAGGTTCTGCTGGTGCGACGCCTCTGCACATCGTCTGCTGTGCTGGCAACGTCAAACTGGCACAGATGTTGCTAGATAAAGGCGCGGAGATTGACCGTCCTGCTATGAACAGTTACAGAGAAACGCCACTGTACACCACCTGCAGTAACGGCCAAATCGACACGGTGCGATTGCTGCTGGAGAAAGGTGCACAGATCAACCGGGCAAATAAAAAAGGTCAGACGCCGCTGTTCATCGCCTGCCGAAGGGGGTACACCGATGTAGTGCGTCTGCTGTTGGACAACGACGCGGAGGTCGACAAGACGGAGGAAAACGGCGCGACGCCGCTGTTCATCGCCTGCCAGAATGGCCACACAAACGTGGTACGACTGCTGTTAGACAACGACGCGGAGGTCAATCGGGCGATGAATGACAACGGGACGCCGTTGCTCATCGCCTGCCAGGATGGTCGCGTCGACATAGTGCGTTTGCTGTTGGACAACGGCGCAGAGGTCGATCAGACGACGGAGTACGGTCATACATCGCTAGTCTACGCCTGCCAGAATGGCCACACAAACGTGGTAAGACTGCTGCTAGACAACGACGCGGATATCAACAAGACCGGGGAAAACGGTGCGACGGCGCTACTCGTCGCCTGTGAGAACGGCCACGTCGACGCGATACTATGTTTATTAGACAACGGCGCTAAGATCAATTGCTCATCGAATGACGGCGCGACGCCGCTGTTTCTCGCCTGCTGGAAGGGCCACTTAAATGTGGTAATGCTGATGTTAGCCAAAGACGCGGAGGTCAACAAGACGATTACGGATGGTACGACGCCATTATACATTGCCTGCCAGATGGGTCACGCTGACATAGTGCGTCTGCTGTTGGACAACGACGCGGATGTCGACAAGACGGATGAAAACGGCTGTTGGGATGGACAAGTCAAAGCAGCGCAACTTTTGTTAGAAACAGGCGCAGACATTGATCGAGTATGCACGGTTGATGGTTTGACGTCTCTGCACGCCGCCTGCCAGGAGGGTCACGTCGCTGTGGCGCGGTTATTACTGGACAAAGGCGCAGAGATCAACAAGCCGAGGAAAGACGGTGCGACTCCACTACACCTCGCCTGCGAAATTGGTCACGTCGCTTTGACGCGATTGTTACTGGACAAGGGTGCAAACATCTATCAAAAGATGGAGAATAAAAAAACTCCTCTAGACATCGCTTGTGGTCTGGTGCGCATTTGCCACATCACCGCGCGCCAGACCGCCGCGATAGCTCGGTTGAAGGCGAGCAAGCGGCTGAAGGCAAGCAAGCGGCTGAAGGCGAGCAAGGCGCGTTTAGCGGCACTGCGATTGGCGGCATAAGCGAGAGCGTCGCTGATGGACCGCCCGGTATTGGTAAAATATCATTATCAAAAGATAGGTAAAGAAAAAACAATAATACATCTCAGAGTCAAAGTGCTAGCGAAGATGTGATTAATGATAGCGAAAGTGTCAGAAAACGATGACTACTAAGTAAGTAGTAACTACACGGTTGAATTAAAAATAAAAATTAAAAAAAATAAAATAAAAAAAAACAAAAAAAACAAAAAAAACTAAAAAAAATAAATAAAAAATTAATGCTACCACATTATTATACTAAAGTGTCGGGTCCTAAGTCCGAAATATAAAAGCTGCAGAAGGATTTTTTTTATTCTTAAATATGATAAAAAAATGATTAAAATAATAACTTTGATTCAATAAACTTATAATTTAAAAACTAGCAAAGACATGATTAAAAAATTAGAAAACATAATACCGAAACATATAAATAATCAATCAGTACCAACAGACTTACTAGTTATTATAAATGAATATATTCAGCAACCATTAACTGATAAAAATATCAGAAACGCTATTATTGATTATTTCTCAAATAATGATAATCTAAAACAACAAGTAATTGAAAAATACGGACAAATAAGTAATTGGGATGTGTCAAATGTAACAAATATGAAATATATGTTTTCAAATAGAGAATCTTTCAATCAACCACTCAATAATTGGGATGTGTCCAATGTTAAAAATATGAAGAAAATGCTTGCCAATGCAAAATCATTCAATCAACCACTCAACAATTGGAATTTATCCAATGTTACAAATATGTGGGGTATGTTTTATGCTGCAAGAAAATTCAATCAACCTCTGAATAATTGGGATGTGTCCAAAGTTACAGATATGAGAGGTATGTTTTATCATGCATTTAATTTTGATCAACCTCTCAACAATTGGAATGTATCCAATGTAACAAATATGAATTCTATGTTTTACAAAGCGAGATCGTTCAATCAACCTCTGAATAATTGGAATGTATCTAATGTGAGAGGAATGTATCGAATGTTTTATATGACAAAAAATTTCAATATACAAGAAAATGCTCCATGGTATGATTCATCAGATGATGAATCTGAATCAGATTATTAGAAAAAAACTAAAAAACACAAAAATAAAAAAAAGTAATGCCACCACATTAAGAATATAATATGTGCCGTGTCCTAAGTCCGGAATAATAAAGCTGCAGAAGGATTTTTTTTAAATTTATTTGATATTTATTTGATATTATACTTTTTTAATACGCATGCTTATCTGTTTATATAGTATTCCAACTGGTATAATGATACTACAAACAAGCGTTATATTATAAGAGAATGGATATTCCGCGTTTGTTCTCCATCCGACACCTCTGACAAATGATCCTTGATGATAAATACAATAGAAAGTGTATATACCAAAGAAAATTAGAAAAAATAAAACAACTAAAGGATTTTTTGATTTCATCTTTGATTTCATCTTTGATTTTGTTAAAGATTTTCTTCCCATTATTATGACTTAACATTTGAATTTTGTATCTAAAAAAACTTTTTCAGTTACTATTTTAATTTATTTCTTTTGTTAATTAACGCAAATATCTACCTAACTGTTTTTTTTTAGATTGTCTTTTTTTCTTCAATTCTGCAGATAAAATTTCATCAGAATCATTTAAAATATTCAGTAACTCATCCATTACCTTTACATTTTGTTTTTTGAATTTGACAGCCTTTTAAGAAAAAGGTTCAACAAAAACAGAAATATGTGCCAGGTCCCAAGTCAGATACTGAATCTTTTTAATATTAAGACTAAAAACATCAAAAAAAATCCCTCTGCAAGTTTTAAATTCCGGACTTGGGACCCGGCAAAGTATTATTATAATAATAATATACTGTTGTAGCATTACTTTTCTTTTTGTTTTTTTAGTTTTTTTGTTTTTTTGTTTTTTTTTGTTTTTTGTTTTTCTAATAATCTGATTCTATATCTGAATCTGTTTCCGGATTATAATCTGAATCTGAATCTGTTTCCGGATTATAATCTGAATCTGTTTCGGAATTATAATCTGATTCAGGTTCTTCATCTGATTCTTCATCTGATTCTGCGTGCGATATAGCGTGATTCTCCATAGCGTCATCTGATTCTCCATCATCCGCATCCTCATCATCATCAGAATCATCAGAATCATCAGAATCATCGGAATTGGGTATTTCAACATTTGCCTTGTCAAGTTCTTCTACTAATTTAAAAGCGGTAACCAGATCCTTTTTAACGGTAATATGTTCTAAAACATCAGAATCATCATAATCAGAATCATCAGAATCATCAGAATTTTCTTCTTTTACTTTCTCTTTTGCTTTTTCTTTTGCAAGTTTAGCATCTCTCCAAGCTCCTTCATCATAACCATCATAATGATACCTTTCTGGATAGTCGTCTGAAGAAAGTCCAATATTAAGCTCACTCATGTTGTCCCTCCTTTTCTCAATTTTTGGCCTTTCGCTTTTGCGCCAATTCCGTACATCAATAAATGTTGGTTTTTCTGCTGATTCTATATAAGGAATATGATAATAAATAAACTTATATTTCTTTCCCTGTCTTGGGATTGCTAACTCTTTCCATTTTTCTTTTGGTGGTACCTTAACTGTAACTTGTTCTTCAGTAGATAAGTCTATAACTAAACTTTCACCTTGCTTGTAGTCGTCATTTACGAAAACATAATATTGTTTAACAGCAGATGCTTGTTGAGTATCAATATTCATGTTTTTGAAATTCTTATAAAATCTTTCGAGTTCTTTTCTTGCCTCTATACGATCATCTGAGGTGGGAGGACGTATATGTGGGTTTTTTTCTGCAGCACTCTTTTTCTTTTCAAAGTATTTGTCAAGTGCCTCAAGCTTTGTCTCTAAATCAGCCTTTTCCTCGGCATTTCTTTCTTCATCAGCTCTTTTTTCTTCGTTAGCGTTTTCATTGAATAAATTCGTCAAACTTTCACTTACACCATATTCTGGATTTATTATTTCAAATAATTTTTTGTATGTATTCGTCAAATTACTTGTTCTACTAGTTTTGGATATAATTGGTGTTTCATTTAGAACTGGATGTATGTTTTTATCATTTAATGACATTTAAATTTTGTTTCATTATCAAATATTGAATTTTTATTTCTTTAAGCAAGTAAAATAATCATTTTTATTTCTTTTAAATAAATAAAATACTCGTTACTATTTTAATTTATTTCTTTTGTTAATTGATGCAAATATCTACCTAACTGTTTTTTTTCAGATTGTCTTTTTTTCTTCAATTCTGCAGATAAATTTTCATCAGAATCATTTAAAATATTCAGTAACTCATCCATTTTTTCTTTCGCAGATTTATATTTAAAAACATCATTACCATATTCTTCTCGAATATCTTCAATAAAACATACTAAATTATTACATAATTCATCTAAACATTCGTCTCTATCATTTAATTCCCATCCTTCTTGTCTTAATGTTTTGATTACAGGATTTTTCATATTTGTCCATTTAATATTCTGATATTCTTTTTTATCAGGATTGAAATGAATATATTTTAATAAAGTTCTTAATGCCATATTGGGAGAATTTAATATATTCTTTTTAATATTATCTCCTAAATGCTCTATTGATTCATTTCCAAAACATCTAATAACAATATTAACATTTTGGGTTAAAGATAATTGATTGATATTCATACAATTTATAGATGCAGTTTTGCATAAAACTTCCTTATTTGATATTGATTTTTCTAATGATGATAATTTAGATTTCAAATCTTGATTACTTTCTTGTAATCTATTAATTTTTGTTTCCATTTTTGTAATTATTGTTTGAAACGATTTATTATTATTTGATGATGAAAATGCTTCATAATTTTTTTTGTGTTTTGAAGTTTCTAAATGTCTTTTATAATTAGTATTTCTAGATGTAGAAAAATTACAATATAAACAAGTATACATTATATTTTGTTATTAATTATATAATATATTATTTTATTTATTATTATTCTTTACTATTTACATTAATTTTGTAGTTTTGGATTATATGCTCTTTGAAAACGTTGATTTTCTTTTTTATTAGTTTTCTTTTTAATTTTAAACGATACACTATCTCCTATTTTAAAATTGTCAGTTTCTAAAAACATAAAAATACTATTTTCTGATGTATTGTTTGTAGATTTAATAAATCCACATCCATTTGATATTATATTTTGTATTATTCCACTTAATACTAAATAATTTTTATTTGTAATCGGTTTTTTAACTTTTTTCTTTTTACAATTATTATTCGAAGTATTTTTATTAGTTATGATTTTATCAATATTTGCTATTTTCTCAGTAGTTGTTGATGTTTGATCAGTATTTGATATTTTTTCAATAGTTGATGTTTGATCAGTATTGAATATTTGTACCTTAGTTGATGTTTGATCAGTATTAGATATTTGTTCGATAGATAATGTTTGTTCAGTAGTTAATCTATCAGTATTTGATATTTTTTCAATAGTTGATGTTTGATCAGTATTGAATATTTGTACCTTAGTTGATGTTTGATCAGTATTAGATATTTGTTCGATAGATAATGTTTGTTCAGTAGTTAATCTATCAGTATTGAATATTGTTACATCTGTAGTGGATGTTTCATCTGTAATTGATTTTTTAACATGATTTGTATTATTTTTAATTAAATTTATATTTTTTGATTGATCTAACTTACACAAATCTTGATTTGATTGACATTTCCGCTGTTTTGAGTTATATAATTTTGAACACGAATTCGATTTTTTTAAATTTTGTTGTGAATTCGATTTTCTTAAATTTTGTTGTGAATTCGATTTTCTTAAATTTTGTTGTGAATTCGATTTTCTTAAATTTTGTTGTGAATCATATTTCTTCGTGTGATTTAAATTCGTTTTTTTAGTAATATCTTTATTACTTGTATTTCTTGTTTTTCTGACAACAATTGTCCATTCTTTATTATCTTCCTCTATAATAGTTGGGATATCATATAATTTTTCTACAATAGTTGGAGTATTACCGTATTCTTCTAAAATTGCTTGATCCCCCCAGAATTTTGAATTTAATTCATCAAATATAGAAGGAAATTTTAACATTATATTTTATATCAAATATTATATATATATATATATATATAATATATATATTCTTATTTTATATAAGAATATATTTTTTGATAGTATTACAACAATTGGTCTATAAATATTATTTATAGCGTAGATATTTTAAGAATCATCGATCAAACTATTCAAATTCCAAATTGGAATTTCTTTGTCTAATGCAATTTTGCAAAATTCGTTAACATAATGTCTACAATCATAAATACCCAATAAATAATTTTTATCTAAATTATTTTCAATTCTAATTAATTCTTCCATACTAAAATTACTTGTGCCCCAATATATTTCTTTTGACGTATATGTAATTTTATTATAAATATAATTATAATCAATAGAAATAGCATATTTCGATTTTGTATGAAATAAGTCTGGAAACATATGATTTACATTTTGTCTTGTATATTTATTAGTGATGTAAGTATTATTTTTATTAAATGCTCTAAAATCATAGCGAATTTGACGTTCACTATTTTTTAATGTAATACCCGAATGTATTACACAATTATTAAATTTATCTAAATTTAATAATATTTTTGTTGGATTTATGACGAATAAAACTAATTTGAAAAAAAGTATCATTATATAATATATAATATATAATATTCTTTTGTTTAATTTGATTTGCTCATAACGCTCATTATAGAGTCTTTTTGAGTCGAAAACGAGTCAACGAGTCATGCATCTATTTAACATATGAATAATTACTACTTTTGAGAGTAACAGTAATAATTCGATAAACAAATAATATTCTTATCTATTGACTCTTTTTTGCTCTTTTTTTGCTCTTTTTTGCTCTTTCTAGTTTACATTAATTCTTATATAATTTAATTTATTAGAGTATTTTAAAACAAATATAAAAAAATTTTGAGCAAAAAAAAGAGTCACAGAAATATAGAGGGGGGGAGAAACTTGTTTTTTTTTTTTCAAAAAAATCCTTATTTTTAAAATATGTATCATTTCTCTAATAATACTAAAAATAACAGAGGAGTATTATTTCCTCTAAAACAATCAATTATATGAGAGTTTGTGTCTATTAAAAAATTAAGGATTTTTTTGAAAAAAAAAAAACAAGTTTCTCCCCCCCTCTATATTTCTGTGACTCTTTTTTTTGCTCAATTTCTAATACAGTTTTATAGAAATTGCTCTAATAAATTAATTTATTTAAGTAATTTTATACAATAGAAATATATAAAAAGAGCAAAAAAAGAGCAAAAAAGAGTCAATAGTAAATCCTCCTCTTTTTTGACACACATTTTGCATATCCTACTACTTTCATTATATAAAGAGAATAACATAATAATATTATTAAATCAATGATTGTTTTGTCTATTGATGTTGGTATAAAAAATTTATCTTACTGTTTAATAAAAATTGATTCAACTAGACCTTTAAAATGGAATTTATTGGAATGGAATATTGTTAATATAAAACATAATTTGAATGATTTAAATTATATAAATTTAGATTATAATAAATGGAATATAAGAGAATTAAAAGAATGTATAAATCATCATAATTTATCCATTCCTGAAAAAGAAAGTAAAAAAAATTTGCAAGAAACTATAAAAAAATTTTTAAAACAAAAAAAAATAAAAAAAACGAATGCAGTTGATTTAAATACTATTGTATTAAATGTATCTAATTATTTTGATAAAAAGTTTGAAAATTTAATTTGTGATGTAATAATTATTGAAAATCAACCTGTTTTAAAAAATCCAATAATGAAAACAATGCAAATAATAGTATTTACTTATTTTTGTCTTCGTAAAGAAAAAATTCCAGTTAAATGTGTATCTGCCGGTTTGAAAATGAAATTTTGTGCATCTGTTAAATTAATTGATAGTATTCCGAAAGGGTATAAAAATACAAAACAAGCTTCTATAAATGTTGTAAATAATTTATTTGAAAATGATTTACCTGAATTTTGGACTAATGCTAAAAAGAAAGATGATTTGTCAGATGTAATAATTCAAGCATTTGCATATTGCGATAAATTAGCATAAAGAAATATTTTTTAATAATCATTAATGATGGAAGTTACAGAAATAAGTTTAGATAATCTGAATAGTACAAATGTTCAAATTGATAAAATTGATGATAATAGCCTGAACATAAGTAATGATGATATATCTAAAGATAATGTAGAAGATTTAGATATGTTAATCGCACCTGAAAAATCTAGAATTCATTCTCCAACACCTGTTAAATTTGAAGGGAGTATAAAAGCTGAACCGGAAGCTGAAGCACCTAAAATTGATAAAATTGATTTGGAAGATAAGAAAGAATTTGACTTAAAATTTGATATTAATAGAGAAAAAAATGTGCCTTTTAAACCGGTTCCAATTAGTGATACTTATACCCCCCCTGTATCGTCTTCAGTTTATCAAATGAATTCTTCTCAAAAACAAGAATTGTTATTCAAATTAAAAAGATTAGAATCGCGAGGCATCCCTTTATCAAAAGAATACAGTTCATCTTCTTCTTTGGAAGATATGCAAGATGAATATTCTCGATTAAAAAAACAGCGCGATTTAGAAAATAGTATAAAATTTCAAAGAAAAACTATGATGGCATTCACTTCTGGAGTTGAATTTTTGAATAGTAAATTTGATCCTTTTGATATTAAATTAGACGGTTGGTCAGAATCTCTTCACGAAAATCTAATGGATTATGATGATGTCTTTGAAGAATTACACGAAAAATATAAATCGAAGGCTAAAATCGCGCCTGAATTAAAATTATTGATGATGATGGGTGGTTCCGCTTGCATGTTTCATATGACAAATTCACTGTTCAAATCTGCTTCTCCGGACATGAATGATATTTTAAGAAATAATCCGGATTTAGCAAAGCAATTCGCTTCCGCTGCTGTTAATGAACATACAAAAAATGCACCTGGTTTAAACAATATGATGAATGATATGCTAAATACGCAAAACGTAGATAGAACATTTATACCCCCTCAACCCTCATATATTCCGGAAGTTCATAATATTGAACAAACAATGAACGGACCTAAAGATAAAGATGTAGAAAGAATTTTAAATCAAATAAAAGAATTTAAAGAAGAACCTAGTTCAACTAAAGAAATTAATATTCAAGCGGAACCCACTATTAAAAAAAGACGCGGGAGACCACCTAAAAAAGCTACAAAAGATAATTCTTATAGTTTAAATATTTAGATACGCTTTTAACAAAAGCGTTAGCAAAACTTTTTGTTGAACTTTTTTTCTAAAAAGGTTAGCGTAGTATGCATTTAATTTTTTTTATCAATAGTATCTAACAAGTAAGAATATATGATTTTCATAACTTTTTTTCTAAAAAGGTTTTCTAAAAAGGTTTTCTAAAAAGGTTAGCGTAGTATGCATTTAATTTTTTTTATCAATAGTATCTAACAAGTAAGAATATATGATTTTCATAAATTTTTTGTATATTGATTTTTCCAAATAATCTGGAAATATATCTATTTTAAAAAATCCAAATTTTATTACACCGATATCAATATCTTCATTATGTTTTTCATACCAATTCTCCACAAAATCATCGATATCGTTATTGACTTTATTAATGGTTGCATTTAATTTTTGCTTTAAAATTTCATTTTCATCTTTTAATTTTGTGTTTTCATTTATAATAAATTCTATATCTTTTTCTTCGTCTTTGCATTCTAATTCTGGATCTATTGTATCATCGTTATTATTATTGAAACATGTAAAAAACATAGGATTATATTACCTATAGATAATCATGAATTTTGAAATTTAAATATTTCATAATATATAGATGGTTGATGTTGGTAAATTGATTATTTCTTTCATTGCTTTTATTTTTCTTGTATTTTACTTTTTTAGTAATATTATAGCGTCATTCACTCTTAATATGGATGGTATAGGAGTATTTAGCGATAATTTAATGTTTAGTGTCTAATTACTTCAGTGAATTCTTTTTACAATTGTATTCAGTTTTTTTTTATACTTAAGAATAATTTAACAAATAACTATTAAATGGCTACACTTAATAATGTCGAAGAAGATTTGGTTACAAAACATGTATCTCAATGGATTGATTTGAATGAACAAATTAAAAATTATCAAGCTCAAATTACAGAATTAAAATCTGGTCTTAAAATTGTAGAAAGTGAAATAATCCGCTCTATGAAAGATAATCAATTAACTAATTTTGAATTGGCAGGTGGAAAAGAATTAAAATTGAAAGTTGTTGAATCCAAAAAAAGTTTAACTCCAAAATGGTTCAAGAATGAGCTTATCAAATGTAATTCTCCTAACAATTCAAAAGAACAGGTTTTAGCTCTTGTGAAAGAATTATACACAAAAATTGACAATCGTCCAAGTAAAAAAACAGAAAAATTACAATATATTGAATAAAATATTTTATCTTGAGAAAAGAATTTAGATCGTATATATAAAAAAATTATTATTATTTTTTCTTTACGGGTGTTAAAGTACATTTCCATTCTACCTCATCATTATTTATATTACACCTTTTTAATGCCTTAGGACGAGGGGCATTTCCTGTCAATATCTCTTTAGCGTTGTTGATAACTTTCATCGCTTCATCTGCCTCTTCTTTTGTGATTGCACCATTGACCTTATCTGGATGCAACACAAGTGCAATATTAGCATAAGCTTTTGTAATTTCTGCTTTTGTTGCTCCCGGCTTTACATCTAGTACCTCTTCAGGTTGTCCTGCAGCTGCTGCATTAATGACTGCCTTGTACATTCGTTTGATTATTGTTGAAGTGGCTCGAGAGTTTCTTCTAGGAGCGGATTTATCGTTATCCTTATTTTCATCGCCGACAGGTATATCTTCTGGTTGTTCTACTTTTTCTTGTTTAGAATCATCAGAGTTATCTATATTTTCATCGCCAGCAGGTAGATCTGGTTGTTTTACTTTTTCTTGTTTAGAATCAGAGTTATCCATATTTTCATCGCCGGCAGGTATATCTTGCAGTACTACTTTTTCTTGTTTAGAATCAGAGTTATCCATATTTTCATCGCCGGCAGGTATATCTTGCAGTACTACTTTTTCTTGTTTAGAATCATCAGAGTTATCCATATTTTCATCGCCGGCAGGTATATCTTGCAGTACTACTTTTTTTTGTTTAGAATCATCAGAGTTATCCATATTTTCATCGCCAGCAGGTAGATCTGGTTGTTCTACTTTTTCTTGTTTAGAATCCGACTTATCCATATTTTCATCGCCGGCAGGTATATCTTGCAGTACTACTTTTTCTTGTTCTTTTTGCTTTACATCTCCCGGTTTGATTGGATCGACAAAAGCGTCTAGGAGAGCCTCCTCTTCAGGCGGAAGTTGGTTTTGTGCTGTCTTTTTAGATTTTTGTTTCTCTTGTTTCTCTAGAGCTTTTGTTTGATCATCTTGAGGTTGAGTCTCTAAAGCACCGTTTGGAGATTTATTCGAATCATCCGGAGTTACACCTCCATGAATAGAAGGAGTATTCTTTTCGATTGCTTTATTACTAGTGATTTTTTTTAAATTTGTGGGGAATACTTTAATTTTTTTAAAATCTTTTGCTAATTCGTCAAATTTTTCCTTTTCTTCGAATTTTGTAAAATCCGGAACAGTTCTGGAACGTTTAATTCCGCCTCCTCTTATTAATCTTTTTGTTTTCTTTTTATTTTTTTTACCACCCATTAAATTGTTTCTACGTTGTTGAAGTAACAAGTTTCTATATTCTTTTCTCATTTGTGTCAATTCTCCCTTTAAGTATATGGTATCGTCTTTCATATCATCTAAATAGACCTGTGATGATTTATCATAATCTGGAAATCGAAAACCAGGACCCTGATATTCTAATTTCTTTTTTTTAAATTTGAGTAATAGTTTGTTATATTCTTTTACTAAAGACTTTAAATAATCTAACACCTGTATTTCTTCTTTTGTATGATTGTTGTATTTTCGTTGCATGTTATCATCTTCTAATTTAAGAGATTTTTCGGTAATTAATTGTCTATTGTGCGCATCACGTTTTGCTTTAATTAATTTTTTTTTGGTATTATTTAGGTTTGTAGAATCATGTCTTAAATGTTCTAATCTATTTAAAGCGTTTTGTCGTTCTTGTTCTTCAGGGGTTATTTGATATTCATGAGATGATCTTTGTCCACCTTCTTTATTTGACTTTTTATTTTTAGTAGTTTTTATATTATTGCGTTTTGTTTTAATAATTTTTTTCAAACGATATTTACTTGCATTCATTGTTATTAATATACACTGTTAATTTTTTTTCAAAAAAATGAATAATTGTTTTCAAAATATATGACTATTAAGTGTTACAATAACAGGTAATATAAATAATTATTAAAAATGTCTATAATTATATCATTAAATAAAAAAGGTGTATTTGGAGTTAAAAATCAACTAGCATATACATCAAAAAAAGATTTGAATATATTTTCAACGTTAACTAAATCTTTTGGCAATGTGGTTATGGGTAAAAACACTTGGGATAGTTTACCAACAAAACCTTTGCCAGATAGATTAAATATTATTATATCTACTAATTCATCAAATGAAAAAAATGTATACGATAATAGTGAAAATTCTAAAGTAATTTTTGTAAAAAGTATTGAAAGTGTTTTTTCAATTGTCGAAGAACCATGTTTTATTGGTGGTTCATCAATCTTGAATTCATTATTTCAAAATAAATATTTTAACAGAATCAAAAAAATTTATTTAACTGAATTTGATGATTTTGAAATTCCGAAAAATAGCTTAATTTTGAAACTTCCAATTGAAAATTTTAAAATGCAATCAAAATATTCCCAAATAGATACTGTAAAAAAATACGATAATACAGAAGAAAATATGAAAATTTCTTTTATTACATATAGTAGAATATATTCTAAAGAAATTGATATTCTATCTTCTCAAATATTAAACGAAAAAATATTAGTTCAAAATAATTTATTTGATAATACAAAATCTTACGAATTAAATTATTTAAATGCTATGAATGAAATATTAAAATCTCCGTTAAAAAAATGTAGAAATGCTTATTGTCATTCAAAATTTGGATTACAATTTAAATATGATTGCACTGATGGAAAAGTACCTTTCATAACAACTAAGAAATTGGCGTGGAAGACATGTATTAAAGAGCTTCTTTGGTTCTTACGAGGTTCAACAAATAATAAAGAATTAAAAGAACAAAATGTGAATATTTGGAATGCAAACTCAACTAAAGAATTTCTGAAATCTCGAAATTTAAATTATGAAGAAGATGACGTTGGAGCGATTTATGGTTTTCAATGGCGACACTGGAACGCTTCCTATGCTGATTGTAATACGGATTACACAAATAAAGGTATTGATCAATTGATAAAATGTGAAGAAATGCTAAAAACAGATCCAAATTCTCGTAGAATTATCATGAGTACATGGAACGTCGAGCAACTCGATTCTGGTTGTTTACCGCCCTGTCACATACTCGTGCAGTGGTATGTCTCTTGTGATAATAAATTATATTTGCATTTCTATCAAAGAAGTGCAGACATGTTTTTGGGTGTTCCGTTCAATATGGCAAGTTATGCAGTCTTCTTACATTTGATGAGTCAAAGGACTGGAATACCGGCGGGCGGTGTTATTCATAGTATTGGCGACGCACATGTTTATTCTGAACACGTCGAAGCCGTCAAACAGCAACTAAAAAATGAGATTAAAAGTCAACCAAAAATTTTAATTAAATCTAAAATGAATTGGGAAGATTATAAAATTGAAGATTTTACTGTAATAGACTATGAATGTGCTGAAAAAATTTCTGCAAAATTAGTTGCATAATTTAATATATTTGTTGATATTTTATATCTTGATGTAGTTTAGTATTCGGTTTATTATATTTGATTAGTAAAAATAATCCGAAACTTAGAAATATAACAGTCTACAATACTAACTGAAATATTAAATCACTTATATAAAAAGAAAAAAATAAAAATTTACTCTCTACTGCTTTAAATTTAGGACTTGAGACCCTACATCCTATATTAATTATATAAGATGGTGGTATTACTTTTTTTATTTTATTTTTATTTTATTTTTATTTTATTTTATTTTTAATTTATTTTTAAGTTTTAATATTATTTCTTTCCTTGTATTCATTAATTAAAATCTTTAAATTGTTATTAGGAATAAGTAAAGTATATTCAAGAATATCATTTGTCTTTGGTGAAGTTTTATTACCTAATTTAAACCAATTTTCAATTTCAGATCTTTCGTAAGAATTTCCATCAGACGCCATAACTGGATCTTTCATTAAATCTAATGTTATGGGACATATAAATTCTTCTGGTACTATATTTGTAAATAGATCTATGATTTTATTATTATTTCTAACTGAATCACATTTTGTTTTTTTAGAATCATTAAATGCATCCAGTAATTTTTGTCCTATATCTTTAGATATTCCTATATCCTCTAAATCTGATATAGTAAGAGAAGATATATCTGTATCATCTATTTCTTCTTTTATAAATATATTAATAATCTTTTCATCAATATCAAGACTACATAAAATATTATTCAATTTATCAGATAATTTGTAATTATGTAATTTACTGTCTGAATTATTGTTTGAATCAAAAGTCTTTTTTATTCCATAATCTGATTCATATTTCGAAATTGCAGTAATAATTTTAATTGCATCATTATTATTTATTCCAATCTCGAACAAATTTTGAACATCTAAAAATGGTAATGCATTATCATTGATTTTATGTTTTAAGAAAATTGGTCCAAGTTGTTCTTCCAGATTCAAATGTTGAAGTATTTCTCTTACTTTTATAGATAAATCATTTCTATCTAAGTTATTCGTAATCCGATTTGAATCAGCTATTTCTACAGAAACTTTATCAATAGATTTCGAAAAATTATTATTATTTTTTATATATTTTGTATTTCTGTTTTTTTTCTTTTTTTTACGTTTATTATTTATTTTTGTTGTTTTTTCTTTAATATCAGAATATTCTTCAAGAAGGTCTTCTGCTGCTTTTTTTGCTGCTTTTTCTGCTGCTTTTTCTGCTGCTTCTTTTACTGCTTTTTTTGCTTCTTCTACAGCTTTTGCTGCTTTTTTTGCTGCTTCTATTGTTTTTGCTGTTTTTTCTGCTGCTTTTTTTACTTTTTCTTCTGCTTTTTTTGCTTCTTCTATTGCTTTTGCTGTTTTTTCTGCTGCTTTTTTTACTTTTTCTTCTGCTTTTTTTGCTTCTTCTATTGCTTTTGCTGCTGTTTTGTGTTGTTTTTTTATAAGTTGATTTGATTGATTTGATAAAACCATTTTAATTTGTTGTTTTGCTCTATATTCTTTAAGATCTATATTTCCCAGTTCTGCTTTCGCGAAATTTTCACTGAGTTCTATTATTGAACGATCAATTTTAATTTTATTACAATTATATAAATAATTAATTTTTTCTTTAAAATTTGCATAAATCTGTTTAAAGTTTGATGATTTTATAATAATATTATTAAAGTCAAATTTTTTTTTTAATAATTTAATTAAATCATCATCATAAAATAAATCAGATTGAATTCTATCTTTTAGTTCATTGTCACTTATAAAATTATGAATAAATAGAAGTAATTCCGTTTCAGAAAGTGATAGTAAGTTAAAATCTTGAAGATGGTCCATCTCTGTAGTTGATAGAAATGAACGTATACGATTTACAAATAAAATATGTTTTTTTTTGAATATTAACCAATTCTTGGTAGGTTGATTAATATATTTTGTTTTATAAAACATACATTCAACATTTTTAACTTTTGATATATTCCAATTATTAAGAGGCTGATTGAAAGAAAATGCTTCATAAAACATACAATACATTGTTGTTACACTTGACACATTCCAATTGTTGAGAGGTTGATTAAATGAATTATTACAACTAAACATTTGTGTCATATCTGTAACATTGGATACATTCCAATCATTGAGAGGTTGATTAAAAACGTTTTCTGCAAACATATGTTCCATAGTTGTAACATTACTTACATCCCAATTATTTAAAGGCTGATTAAATTCACTTTCTGCAAACATTGACCACATATTTTTTACATTTGATACATTCCAATTATTGAGAGGTAGATTAAATCTTGTAGCATAAAACATATTATTCATATTTTTAACTTGAGATACGTTCCATTTATCAATATTTTGATTAAAGTGTAATGTACGATAAAACATCTCTGACATATCTGTTACACTGGATACATTCCAATTATCAAGAGGTTGATTGAAAGAGTCGGCACCACCAAACATAACTGCCATATTTGTGACATTGGATACATTCCATTTATTTAGAGGCTGATTAAATTGACTTGCTCCTTCGAACATATGTGACATATCTGTCACATTAGATACATTCCACTTTGAAATATCTTCATTAAAAGTGATATGTTCTTTGAATAATTCTTTCATATCTGTAACATTAGATACATTCCACTCACTTATTTTTCCATAATTTTTATTAATATTATTTCTTATAGTTTTTACAACACAATTATACAATCTTATAATTTGTTTAATATTTTTATTATTTATAATATAATCCTCTGTTTTTTGAGATTTTTCTGGTAAAATGACAAAAGATTCTTTCATTTTAAAATAAATTTATTATAAAAGTATTAAAATTTATTTTAAAATAAAAAAAGAATCATTTTTATTTTAAAATTTATAATCATTTTTGTGGATAAATAATATTCAATAAAAAAATCCTTCTGCAGCTTTTATTATTTCGGACTTAGGACCCGACACATAATTTAATGTGGTAGCATTACTTTTTGTATTTATTTTTAAGTTTTTATTTTTAATGATATTCTCCCCGTACTTTAGTGCGGGGAAGATGTCATTGAAGTCATTACCTTAATTCAAAAAATATTGATATAATAATAGATACAACAGTTAACATTATCAAAAAATACCCAACTGTATCGTATTTTTTTCCTCCATGTCCAAAGGCTAATATAGCAAAAAAAATTAATATTAAAATTAGTGCTGATTGATATATATAATAATTCATTATATATTAAACATATATAATTTGAACGGAACTATTGAAAATTATTTTGACATATGCCCAAGTGGACAGAATTGGACAGAATTGGACAGAATTATAGTTAGTGATAACTAATAATAATTATTAATAACTCTTTTGGTAAATGAAGCCACGGAGATGATCAGTGTGCTGGTTGCCTAGGCGACGATTGCATGAGTCTTTTAAGGATACAATTATATTATTAGATTGGTTCAACAAAAAGTTTTGCTTATACTTTTGTTAGAAGCGTGGTTAAAAATTTTATTTAAAGCTATAACTCTAAACTATATATAAGGGTTAGTATTACAATGTACACAAAATTAAAAAAAATAGAATTAATACAATTATGCGAATGTTTGAATTTGGATACAACCGGAACAAAAAAAGTTTTAATGCAACGAATTAATGACAGTGTTGTTGTTAATGACAATGTCGTTAATGACAATGGTGTTAATGTAATCCAAAATTCTCAATTTGAATCAACTTTTCAATCTATAGAACCGGAAATTGATTCTATATTTGAAGATAATAAGCTTATTAATGAACAAAACAATGAATTTGATAAAAGTTTGAAAAATGATAGATTGAAAATAATAAAGCAAAAGATAAAAGAAAATATGTTGAATAATTTATCAATATCCGAGTTAAAGTTATATTTAGATAATATTAATATAAATTATAATGATGTTTTAGAAAAAAAAGAATTATTAGACTTATTAAAACATAATTGTAATGAACTACAAGACGAAATACAAGAAGAAATACAAGAAGAAACACAATTGAGTATAAATGAATTACGAAACGCGAGATTGAATTATTTTAATAATTTGAAGTAAATCTATTATATCTAAAAAAATATGTTATATGATAATATGTTAACTCCAATAGTTATTGATTATATAAAAAAAAATAAAGAACTAATAGTTGCATATACTATTATAATTTTGATGAATGTATTTTCATCATATTACTTATTACCGAACTACACCTCTAAATTATTTGATGCAATTGGAAATTCGGTCAATACACAAAATGTTGTAATTGTAGTAACAACTATTTATATTATTAGTATTTTAACGGATTTGACAAAGAAATATGCAGAAGATACAATTATTCCAGATTTTACAAGATGTATTAGAGAATTCATATATAAAACAGTGTTAAAAACATATAGAGCAGATCATCCAGTAGAATTAGGCAAACTTATGAATGTAATACGTGATTTACCTTATGTGATTAGAAGTATTACAATTGATATAGTTAAATTATATCTTCCTGGATTCATTGCAACTTTTGTTTTACTAATTTATTTTTTTACTTTGGATATTCATATTGGTATGTTACAATTATTTTTCGTTATAAGTTATATAGGTGTTTTCTATATTAGTGGTAAAAAGTGTATAGAAAATTCTCGAAAATCTGAAGTTAATTTCATGAATTTGTCTGAAAAAACTTTAGATAAAGTAATGAATTTAGATGCAATTTATGCATCACAACAAGAAAACTACGAAATAAATCAATTTAATAAGTCCAATAAAGAAAATATAACATTATACAAAAAAACACTTCGTGATTTATGGAAATTAAGATGTTGTGATGAAATAATAATTGGTATATCTTTTATTATATTTAATTATATAATATATAAAAAGAAAATTCCTAAAGATAAAGTAATTGCATTATATGTGGCTGAAATCTATTATTTTTTAAGAATTTTGAATAATATTCAAAGCAATA
>Ga0099799_10004_pt1 | contig 77258 bp, 66 predicted proteins | sample Uncmet6_SortLC_1_FD_89033 | JGI IMG/M metagenome (GOLD analysis project Ga0099799, IMG submission 89033) | Marine eukaryotic communities from CALCOFI LINE 67, Pacific Ocean - CN11_C50_N6_SortLC_1 | ecosystem: Environmental > Aquatic > Marine > Oceanic | place: Pacific Ocean: Monterey Bay...
AGCAGGGGTATTGAACTGCAGCAGCGCAGACGCACAACTTGCAAGGAGCGAGTAGGAAGAAAAAACCACAGCATTTTGGAGTTCAGATTCTAGAAGCATATCCCCAATTTCACATGAAACTCCATCAACTCCACGATCGAATTCAGACACAATAAGCATTCCATGGGTAGCGTAGGTGAGGAGCCTGAGCACTTCAACAATGCGACGTCTCTGATGTCGGTGAATATTGATACCGACGGTGGCTTGTCCAAGAATGTTGTCTCTCGCTTGATGAAAGTAGCCTTCGGCGATGACTGACCTCCACCCAGCATTCTCAAGAATGGCCAAGACCCGTGCTCGCCTTGTGATTGTGATCCCGCCCATATGAATGAAGTCAACATTGCCTCGGAAAGAAAAATTCCTCTCCATTGGCTGCGTGGAAACACCTATAGGTTTAAGGAAGTTACAATATCGCCCTGCCCTTTTTGCAAGGTCGGCATTTTGGTACGAGTACTCAAGCCATGGATAGCTCGCGCCAATGGGATCAAGGGCAACGAAAGCCCGGTAGTCATCTACGGTGACACCAAGGAGCGCCCTTCGTGGCGGCATCACTAATGCAGCCTCTCTGGCAAGTTTCCCGGCCACTACCACAGCTTCATCTCCTTGTTGGTCTTGAGCCGCTAATTGTGCAGCAACGAGAGCTTTTGGCTGCGAGCATAGTATGAGTTGTTCTAAATTTACGAGAACAGCAGTTCGAGGAAGAAGGTTTGCCCAAGTCCTATTCATTAAGTTTGCATTCAATACTAAATGCTGGCGCTCAATACAGTCGGGCACAAAATTCAAGCATGCTGAAGCGTTGGCAACTATAATGTCCTCAAAACCAAGGGAAGCGAGGCCTGTTTTGAGAGATACACTCACGTCATCCAAAATATCATTGCAGTTGAAATGATCAAGACAGGTAATGGCCCATGTAGCAGGACAGTTCTTGGAGCTTCGACTCAGTCTCACAGCGTCACCTGCAAGTGAATCATCAACAACACAACTCTGTCGCAGTGTGCGCAAATAATCTCTCTGATTCATGCGCATCGACTGGGCTGTATCAGGACCGACCCCAACCCTGGAAAGCTCGCATGCCTGGCCATTTGCGAAGGTGTACGGCCACGGCGAAAATCGGAATAAGGTTACTAGACCCTATGATTGACAATTAGCATTTTGACAAGCAGAACGACGCGGGAGCTCCACTGGAAAACGAGATAGCATCACTGCACATGACAAGGTGAGGACGAGGTTTTAGTATACATTATTAGATCGACTGGATTAGATACGTCTTACTGCGGTACCTACGGTACCTTTACTCGAGTCATGCTGCCGCAGGTATGCTACAATGCTTACAGACTGACAACCCGAGCGGTCGGGTGCCAGTACTTGGCCCCACTCGACCTACTTGAGCACCTAGATAGACGACGCGAAGCGTCCGGAAGAACCCAGAACCTGACTTGAAGTAGGAGTCACGGTCACGGTCACTGGCACGTGACGGTCGCCGTGCCAGTGACCGTGACGGTCACGTCACAGCGGCCCTGACTCGGAGTTCAAGTTCCCGACTCGGCCCGGGAGTCACTGGCAGCCTCAGGCTGAGTCACTGGCACGGGACAACGCCCACTGGCACCCGGGCCGGGGCCCGGGGGTGCGAATGATCGCAAGACCAAAGGGCCCGGGCCCGGGGTACGTACCTCAGGCTTTGGGACTCGGAGTACAGCGGCTGAGACCGTGACCCGGATGATCCACCGGTGGCTGGATGTTATACGGCACTTTCATTTCTAAAGGGAGACCGGCGGCACTTAGCTACCTTAAATTACACTATCTGCTTGAGTAAAGGTGTACGTAGAATCTTCCGAGGTCAAGGGGGGCTATTTCGCCCTAAATCCCAGGAGGCCCGGCTCTTACTGATAGCCGGACGGTACGCTTACAAATTCGGCTAAACAAAACGCCAATTTAGGGCCTCGCGCAGAGCAGCAGCTTTTCCAAGGGCACTCGCAGACCGCCGAGCCGGCTAACTCTCATGCCAGTGCGCGCTCTTTTGCGCCTGGCGGGGACGAGTTCCTAGGACCTCCACACGCGCTGGCGGCACAAACTCGGACTAGTAGCACATACGGCGGTCAATCATGGCATCGCTGAGGGAGGCGTCGCTTTGGGCCACTATGATCATGTCAAAAGCGCGTTAGAAGGCGAGTGGGATCATTGCAGGCCACCGGTGGGGACCGCCGAAATCGCACGGGAAAATATTGGGCCCGGGGGGCGGGAACTACGGGAGCATTTTTAAACTCACAATACGGAGCTCCCTTGTGAACTTTTCGAGCCCTGCCACTGCTGTGCCATCGCTGTTCATCTCACACCCGACGGGTCTTGATGAATATATATATATAGCGCAAAATCTCCCATGAAAGGTCGGACTGAGGCTATCCGTTGAGAGCAACGGCAGCCCCTACTGAACTGATCGTATTTCTTTGCCCTGCGACGACGGTAAGGTATATCAGTAGACTCCCTGTAATCGTGGACGCACCATTTGCCACACTTGCAAAATGTTGTCATCTGAGACGGATGCCACCACCCAATCTTGCATTGGATTCCAACTTATGTCAGAAACCTTGTCATTGTGTCCACCGTGAATAAATAAGAGTTCTTCTGGGCACTCATTGTCCACCGAAATCGATGGGTGCCTTCCGACTTTCGTGAGGTCCCACACTCGGACACGCCGATCTGCTCCGCAAGAGGCGAGCAATGAAGCATCAAAAGGGGCCCATTGTATCTGGAATACCTCTCGACTGTGTCCATCTAGCCTGTGAACAGCCCCGGAGGTATTCCGCATGTCCCATATTTTTATACATTCATCGGCTGAGCCAGTTGCCAATACAAATTCGTGATGCGGATTGAAATTTATGGAATGAATGTCAGCACGATGCGCATCTATCACTCTGATGAACGGGTCAGCTGAGCCTTTCTTTCGTGTATCCCACATCAGTATCTGCCTGTCATCGCCTACTGAGCTAAATAGGTGTGGACTGTAAGCGTGCCACGCCACGTCCTCAACCACATCACCATGACCTTTCCAGGTGTTAAGAGCGGGGACGTTGGTTGTACTTGTTTGGTTTATATCCCACAAACAGATGCTGCAATCATCGGATCCACTCAAGAGCTCACCAAGGACATGTGGATTCCATGAAAGGCCATAGCCTTCCTTTGTATGTCCCAGACATCGATGCTCTGGACAGAAGTTGCTGTCTCTGGGTAAGGATGGATGCTTAGATATATCGAACACAAAAACATCAGAGGATGGTGACTTTGTCGCTAAGATGAACGGATTTTGAGGCATGTATCTAGCACTACGAAGGATTTTTGAAATAGTTGTCTACTCCTCTGATGAAAATGCGCACCGATTTATCTCCCCTTCGTGATTAATCTTAATGTTGATTTCCATCTTGCCGTGCGTGTCACCTTTACAAGAGGTTAGTAGCAGTGAGACGTGACTTCAAGCACCTTTGGCATTCAGTTCTTCTGTCCCGGGGTCACCGTAGTGAGGCAATCTAACAGATGCTATCATCAAATAATTTGGTTCACCAAGTGATGTATGCGTGCCCAGCACCAATTTGTTAGGCAGACTTGCCGACATATTGCTGCACAAAAATTAAAATTAGTTGCACGACGATACAAGATAAGGCAGACTACTCACGGGGGGGTGTCTGGGATCCATTGCACGGTTAAGGAAGGCCATTCGAGCGCATGAGTTAGAACGAGATCGTAGAGAAATGGTGCGTTTTTCTTCCATACCTTGTACTCCTCATTGACCACCTTTGCGTTTTTCCTGTCGGAGGTCTTCCGAAGGTGCGTACCTTCATCCGGAGCTCGTCAGCCTCCATTTTTTTTCCGTACACGCATAAATTTACTAGCACGCAATAGAGTATTCAGCTACCCTAGTCTCCCTGGTGGCTAGTGAAATAGCAACAGACTAATAGTTGGGAATTTATTCTTTGCTCAGTTGCCGCCCATCTATAAACAGGGAGGGAGGGCGGGCTAAATAAATCTGAGGACCGGCGTGAACCACAGCCAATTTGGCTTTGTGGTTGGCCGGAGATTCCGAGGGAAGCCTAAGGCTAGTACAGTAAGCAAGATAACTGTGCTAGCTGGCTCCTAGCGTCGCGTTGGAATTTGGTACACTCACAAAGGTGTCCCAGCCCAAAGGGCAGCCCAGGAATAAGCTAGGCAGTGTTAGGTGCCATAATAGACCCCATTGTGCTGGAAGCCAGCGTTGAGAGAATTTCTCAGGCACATGGTGCCTCTTTTTGTAAACGACAAATGTCGCCACAGTGACCGTGACTTGTCCTTGAGGATGAACATATGTAAATATGACTGGGAATAAAATGCCCAGCCAGCTGAGAGATACCCAGAGGGACCAACTTGAACAGATCATGGATAGGGCCCCTAGTACACTAGGCCGCTAAATACGTTGATGTGCCCCACATCGTAGCATTCAGCTTACCCTAGTCTCCCTAGTGGCTAGTGAAATAGCAACAGACTAATAGTTGGGAATTTATTCTTTGCTCAGTTGCCGCCCATCGGGCCAACCAATCCCGGGGACAAATAGGAAACGTCACCGGGGCCCTTCTATAAACAGGGAGGGAGGGCGGGCTAAATAAATCTGAGGACCGGCGTGAACACAGCCAATTTGGCTTAGATCCAAGCACATACCAAAGTTGATATCGCTGAATGGGCCCAGCCCGGGCCCTCCGAGTCCGAATCGGCCCCTGGCCGGCGGCCCGGGGACGGTGCCAGTGCCAGTGACTGTGACGTGACACTGGCAGTGACGTTCAAGTTGCCGCATCATCTACCCGGGCCATATGGATCCATATGCCGGGCCTACCTGGCGCATCATCTGCCCGGCGCCGGCCCAGTGACTACTAATCAAGACATATCTCGATCTAGATACAGACTACTAGACTACTAGCAGCTGTCCTAGCCTGCTAGACTACACCTAGGTACTAGTTAGCTGCGCGTTAACTACGGCGATGTCATTATCCTCTGTCGAGGGTCGGCGCGCTGCTGCAGTTTTGGAGGAAACTATTCGTAAATTAACCTTTCTTGAAGCAATTTCCCCAGATATTCTCCAACATCGTGATGAGTTGACGAAATTCGTTGGGGATGAGGTATCACAGATAATAGGAGACCAACGACTGTTAGAGGAGCGCTACGAGGGCTTAATCTCACAACGAAGCAAATTAAGAGGGGTTGCAAATAAATTTAGGTACAAACTCGTGCAAACAGAAATTGAAGGCGTGTCGCGCAGTCTAAGGAATTCTACCAAAAGCCTATGCCAGAATTTGAAAGATAACCCCGACATATCTGGGAATCTATTTAAAATTCAGCGCGAAAGACAAGATCTCATTGAAATCATAGAGCAAACGATCAATGAGGTAGGCACACTTCATGCTTGCCTTGCCCATCTAAATTTTCGTACAGCTTAGGGAGAATGGCTCATTTACAACACTCATCGCGAAGGTTACCAAAGACATAGACGACCAAAACCGTCTTCGGGGCAGCCTTCGCAGAGAAAGGGAGATTTCTGATACTGCCCGGCAGCTTGATAAGGAAATTGCTCAAGAAAAGCTCCGTCATCTGAGACAGGTTGCTGAGCAGCAAGCATTAATCACGCAGCTGAAGCAGCAGCTCAAATCAATCAAATCCAAGACAGCCATTGATGTGAATTCTCTTCAAACCGTGGCAGAGGCACGAACTTGCTCTACGGCAAGAGTCCATAGACAAACCGAACGTTCCCAGGAAATAAAGGCTTCCAGTTTAGAACGGCATCGTGAAACGGAAAAGATGGTTCACGCCTCAACTTTGGAATTTCTTGAGATGAAACAACAAGAATTGGCAAACAAGCTTACTTGGTGGGCAAACAAATATCGAGACGACTACGCTAAGTTGGAGTTGCGCCTCAAAACGCTGACACAGGAGCGAATCTCCAATTTGGATCGACTGACTATCTTGAAGAAACGACGAGACTCTGAACTAAAAGCCGAGCATTCTATGAGGGCTAACATAGAGAGCAGGGATGAACTTGAAAGGCGCTGTTTAGTTAAGTCTCACAAGGAGCGTGGAGCTGCCGCGGCTATCCAGTCCGCTGTAAGGGCATTTCTTGATCGCAAAGCAGAAGAGGATGCGCGTCGGGCGGCAGACAAAAAGAAAAAAAAGGGAGGTAAAAAGTAAAATGGGCTGCTTTCACTTAGAATGACAAAAAATGAACAACAACAAGACAATGACTCGGATCCGGACTTGCAGCCTCAAGAGGCCTTCACCCTGCGCAGCCGCGGCTAGGTGATAATTTGCAAGTAGATTTGCCTGGTGATTAATTCATAACCAGCCCACCCGTGGATTGGAATAGTCTGTTAGGTTGGTTTGTTGTTGCGCGTGGAGGGTCAGCCCCGGGCCCTAGACGCTCGGGCTTCGAGCTGACTGCCTTTCTCTGCTATTTTGCGCTCCCCCCTCGGCGCCGACCGTGCATCGCCCTGCCAGACCTTTAGCGTGTTGCGTATCGTAAGCAAAGGGCGAAATACGCGACGAGGACGACGGTGTCTGGGCACCAACAAAAGCTAGGGCTAAACCTCATTCCGCGCAGGGTCCTGCCAGTGCGCTCATATAGCACTAGAATCGACGTGGTTTCCGAGTCAAGTTTGCCTGGGCGGCATGGAGGTCGGCAGAGAGACTGCCGCGGCATGGGTTTTGCCTACTAGACTGTGTATAAGAGTCAGACGGCTTAAGTCAGCCTGAGCACCGAACTTCGCTTCGCTCGCTCAAGTTCGGTTTCCTTTTGATGTATATCTTGTATCACTGATCCTGGACCCCGGGCCAGCCCCCCAGAACACTGGCATAATACCTAATACCTATACCTATACCTACGGTACCTACGGTACTTTACTAGTACTCTAGTTTTCCCAATCATGATCTCCTCCGCCACTGGCATTCCACAAATACTCCAGACCGTGACTCGGATCTATCATGATGAACTTATAATAACTTGGCCCGGGTGGCAAACAAGAATTGCCAAAAACATGAAGTACCCAGGCCGGCCCGGGCCGGGGGCAACTTTGACCTATAGGCCCCTTCAAGTTAGGCTGAATTGCAACCCGGGCCCGACTTGAACCAGACGCCCAGTTATAACGTTATAAAGTTACGGCGATTGTTGTACGGGGCACGAAACGCCACTGGCTCGACCTTCGCAGGCCCGGGCCACTAAAATTTCCACTGGCAAACATAATCGCTTCGCTTACCCGTTTCGGTCACGTCCTAGAGGGGTAGGGAGGCCCCTTGGGCTCAATTTGCCGACGGCCAAGGCGTCTAGTTGTAGAGATACGGCAAAACGGCAAAGCAAATTTGGGGTTCGGTGTCCGCCCCCGTACATGCGGGTATTTGTATACTCAGGCTAGTACTAAGAAGTAGGGGGGATACCTCCGGTGCAGTGCTGTCTAATTGCCTAAGCGCGTGAGAACGCAGTAATAAGTACTACACTTGGGCCTTCGAGTTACCGAAATGGTTTGGTCATGGGCACCGGCTCATAACCGAGGCTATTTTTTCTTCGGATTTTGCTTAATTATAGTGTCCTTTCACTTGTGTCTGAGTTACAAGCCCAAGGGTTTCAATGCCAATCAAGGCGATATTGCATGTACTGCAAATATGGCCTTTCATGCTGTTTGTGTAAGCAGATTTACAAAATGAGCATCGTTCAAGCTGACTTCCTCGATAAATAGGGTCGAGGCTTTTACAATTGATCTCAAAAGGATTTCGTTCATCATAATTTAGTTTGAACTCATTTCGTGCCTTTTGCTCGCTCTTCTGAAGGACGGTTTGCGCTTTGTTGTGTAATTCTGACTTTCCCTGCGCCGAAGAGTCTGGTAAATCTAGCAGGCGACGCGCAAATGAAGCTGCCGTGATAAAGTTCCCTCCTTTGTATGCTTGCGTCATGGCCAAATTAAGAGCAAGAGCAAGATGAGCCGGCTGTAGATTGCAGTGCGTGAAATAGGCGGATAATTCCATTTGACGGACACCTTTTTCGATCGCATTTGCATGTTTTAGACGGATTGCAGTGACATATTCGCGGGTTATGTCCATCAGCTCTCTCACCTAAGCCCCCAATTTTAGATAACAAGGCACACGAGTGGAAAGGAAAATAGGATAGAGGAGAAACCAACCTCATTGGCATGTGATCGGCTTTCTGCTATTATCAGAGGGATACACCGCAATATGTGATGAAATCTTTCCCGGGAAGCTTGAAAATTGCCTTTCTGGAACAGCCGGTAAGAATTCATAAGAGCATCGATAAGTTGGGGCATTGAATTTGCTATTCTAGGGAAGCAGCTACCATTAGCCACGTTGCCATCACGCAGCATTGCAATCCCATATGATGAAGAAAGGGGCAAGCCAGGTACCGAGGATTTAGAGGCAGCGTGTAAGACCAAAAAGCGTCCCCGCATAGGACTAAAATTGACGATTGATATTTGGCGATTGAGATAATTCATTGATGATCCAAAAGACCCAGCCGCAGCATGATCAGCAGCATGTGCAGAGTTCTTGCACCAACGGTTTTCGGGACAAATTCCAGCAACCGGGACTATATATGTGCGAGATACTGCCTCATCAGCCTTGAGATTCGAGCTTGCATAATCGGCATCCTCGTTGGCCGCATCATCGATGTCTAGATCCTCGCCCCATCCCCCTACCTCGTCGGATTCCGCCTCCACTTCATCAACTTTGACGTCGTCTAGATCAAGGTCGGCATCCCATCCCGGGGAACTGGTGTTATCGACGGTGTCATCGTGTTCGCTTTGGTCCTCATATGAGTTCCGAAAAGTGCTCTTTGGTATCGCGAGTAGAGGCCAATTATCAGATCGTAAGATTGGAGTCGGAGGTTGCATGAGCTGAGAATTGTGCAATACAATTGGGATGGGGCGGCCCGCACTTTGCAGCAGCTCTTTGATTCGCCCTGCTTCCTCCAGCATCCCATGTGAGACTGCTGTCACATAAGCAAGAGGAGACTGACCGGCCTCTTCTAGAACTCGAGTGCGTTCAGTGGCATCACCAAGAAATAATGAGTTGTGAAAGCGCCCCATAATATCCCTACGCATCTCTGCAATCTTCAACATCTTACGAAGTTTCTCGATATTCCCAGTCAATAGATAGAGAAAAGAAAGCCGCTCGAAATTCTTCGTTCGTTGATATGACATTTCAACCACCTGGTGATTGCCTTGTCGAAGTGCCTCCATACCAAGCCTGTGCCAACATTCATCATCACCAATTTCGTAGGCAGTGTTCATGGCCACTTCAATATTTCCACAAGCAAGTGCTAATTTGAATCGAGTTTGTAGGTCATCAACAAAGTGCAGGGCCACTTCAGGATATCCTTTCTCTTGTAAGTAAACAATTATTGCTTTGCCGCAAAGCTTTGAGTGCTTGATCATGTTCATAACCTCCAGATAGTTTTTATCCTCCAGGGCTAGCTTAAATACGGCCTCTGTATTATCAACAGAAAGAATGCAATGCTTCAACTCGCGATCAAGACAGTAGAGCTGTTTCTGATTTGCTCTGGTTATGTATACTGGGACATCAAGAGTGCGAATAATACCCGTATCCCCATTGGTCAGACAATACTTCACATGGTTTAAGGTGGTATAGAGAAAAATACGATCGTCCCAACCTCCACCTTTAACGCGAACAGTTTCAGTCACACTACACAGCTGCTCGAGATCTCGAGAGGCAATAGTTATACCTTGATTTAAGATCATTAGACTATGTGAGACTAAAGACAACGCACCGTGTTTGCTCAGAAGTGCAACCCTGCTACAGTCTTGATTCCATATTACGTACTTGATTCGTGCAACTTGCAATTCAGCAAGAACCCTTCTCGATTGAGGCTCAAAGAGCATGACTCTGTCATCTGTACGCAAAAGAAGGCGGCCTGATGTTCCAGCAAAGAACATGCAATCAGTGCTGGGATTAGGGGGAGGGACACTTTTTCTTTTCTCATTGTTGAGATCCTTGATGATTATCTATGACAGATTTGGTCAAAGGAAGGAGACGGGCTAATTAACAGTACCTGGCGATTTTTGTCTAGGACCGCAAAACGATTTCGAGAGAGGAACACAGCAGATAAAGCCAATCCCCGCTTTGGGTCTGAACTTTCGCCCTGTTGATTTGAGGCAATTACATCACCAGGGAAAACAAGCAACTCGAAAGACCCACCATCCTGTTGAGAGAAAAGTATTACGTTGTGTTCGGATGGGTTCATTGTATTATACTCCAAAGATCGAGGTCCAGCGCATACTCCATTCTGCGCGTGGCCGGTGGGGCGACGTAATGATAGCATTGGCAAGTCTCGGCGGGTGCTATATTCATGAATACGGAGATATCGATCTTTTACATAGAACAGAGTATCCAGATGGGAGCCAAATGCCGGCCTTTCACGTTCAAGTTTGAAAACAATCATCCCAGAATCATGCCCAGCAGCTAACAAGTTTTGCACGGGGTGAGCTGCAAGAATCCAGAATCGATCATTTTCACGTCGAAATGTTTGCACACCAAGTCGTTTTGATATGTCCCAGACTCGGATAGAACGATCTTCAGAGTTTGACACTATTAACTCATGCTTTGGATGGAAAACAACACAAGACACGTTATTACTATGGCCGCGCATGGTATCAACTTCCCAGGCCTTTGTCTCATTCATGCGCCATAACTTTACTTGTCTATCATCTGCACCACTAATCACCAACGGTAATGTTGGGTGAAACGATGCCCAGTTCACGCCACGATCATGCCCTTCCAAGACATACTTGACAATGGCGTCATTCCCTCCAAAAAGGTCGGCATTGACTCTCGAGACAACGCTACTCGCACTAGTGCTACTGGCGCCAATCTCTTGTAATGATGATGAGGTGATATGGGTTCCGATTGCCACGGGGGGGCCCCGTACAGTTTTCTTTCTGAGACCAGTAATGTCCCAGACCCGGACAGTCTGATCTAAGGATGCCGAGACGATAAGGTCATCTTTGGGATGAAATGAAGCACACATCACATAATGGTTGTGTCCCGTCAGTACGCTGACACATGATCGACTTTGCCAGTTCCAGATACGGATTGTTTGATCGTCACTCGCAGAAACTACCCAGGGATATTCGCCATGGAAATTGACAGTGCGAATATAATCCAAATGCCCAAGCAAAGTGAACAGACATCTTCTGAGTTTATAATCCCAGACTTTGATGCGATAATCATCACCACCACTGACTAATAATGGCTGAACATGGTGAAAATCGATGCCTCTGACAGGGCCGTCGTGCTCATCGAATCTCTCGAGCAGCGTACCCATACGATAGTCCCAGAGTTGTATTACTCCATTGTGCAAACTTGTCAAGATCCATGGTCTCTGAGGATGAAATGCTAGTCCTTTCACTCGATTACTTTTGGATTCAAATTTGGTCAACATCTCTCGACCGCGCTGGATTATTCCTTATATAATTTAATAATTAGATTGCACCCCAATAGATGCCCGGGGCTCTAGTACAGTAGGTAGCTTCGTAGCTTCTACCTATTGCCTACGGTACTGTCTAGTTCAAGTGGAACTTTAAACCTGAATCGACCTGGCGACCGGTCGTGAAAACCTAGGGCCGACTTCTTTTGCAGTCCCGAACCCGGGCCGAATCGGAGGTGAATTTCCGAGAATTTCCGCTCCACACGATTTTCAAGTTCGGCGTACGCGGGCGGTATCGCCTCACACTTGGATCTCGGCGCGAGGTGCGTATTTTCTAGGCTGAAAAGTGGAGTATACCCGAGTGCGTACCTGCTTCGAGTATACGATGCGGCTTGAGTGCGCGGCCATTACCAACGACAAGCGAGTTTGTGCACGGTTTTGTGTCCCGAACACGACCTGGAAACTCACCACGAACGAGTTGGGGCGAGGGCGCTCCGTTGAGGCCACAGCCACCAGTCGATATATAGCTTGGACTCGACGGCACGGGAGGGGACGTGGCGGCTTGCGCCGAGAGTCGGCTGCTATCCGCAGCATTATGAGGATACGGGTGCTCTCCGCAGCTGCGACGTCATCGGTGCCCCTGCACGTTCTGCTGGTGGTAATTCATCGGGCCGCCATGCCGGTCACGGTCATTTTGGCCCGGATGCGAGGCCTTTTTTAGATGCTACGAGCATATTCACCTAAGGCTGTCTGCCTTGCCGTGACGGCTGGTGGGCTTCGGTACCTTAAGGGCCTTAGGCGGCTGTCTGCCGCCCCTCGCTTCGCTGAGCCACAATATTAGGCCAGAGTACGCGGCGGTGGGGGCTCGGATGCGAGCCTGCGAAACCACGCAAGCTCCACCTGTTCATTCCGCCTTCGGACGGTCTGGATCCTTCCTGTCAATGGATATTGTGAGCCGGTGGCCCCCTTCGGGGCTCCAGGAAGTTTTGGGGCGCGCTAACTTTACTTTACTTTACTTTGGGTACCTACGGTACCTACGGTACCGTAGATACCGTAGGTACCTACGGTACCTAAGAAGGATAAAAACGCGTTTTTTGTTGTTTTATCGCGTGGATGGGTAAATCTTCACTTCACTCGGTAAGCTTTGATTGCTTGCATGATATTCTTATGCTCTGATCGTGCCAGATATAGAACAGCTGCGAAGCAAGCAAAATAATGGATTACAAAAAGGGCGGCGGACTAATTCTCTCCTCAGAGCGAGCGCAGCTGGTTGACGGGCTGTGGACAATTCAAAAGTACGGTGATTTCGCTCCTGGGGATAAGCGACTGGCGCGTGTGTTTGTGACTGGCCGAGTAGAGATGCGACAACTTGGAGGACTGTTTAAATTGTCTTTTGATGGCTTGGCCGTGCAGCGACTGGCAGATAATCCTTCCCAAAGCCCTCTTAAAGCAAAGGTGTTCCTTACTCGCAAAAAGGCAAAAAAGCGCATGGCAGATTTGGAAGAAACGGGTTACAGTGTGCCCATCTCATGTGATTTAGATAAGAATGGATTCGTTTGCAGTGGAGACGCGACCCTGGGCACATTTGACTTGACACTGAGGAACGCACCCGACAACCCGCTACTTTATCGCGGGCTATGCATAGCAAAATCTGCCCAGGACACGCCATTGACAGAAGAACCTGCAGTCTATGGATTCGTGAGGTTCGTTGACGACAGACCGCAGATAACTACAACGGAGAATGTCCTCGGTCTCCATGAGAACGAGGATTTGATGGGGAACAAGACTATTATGTATGATGGCACAGACTCAAAATACAAGCCAATCCAGGCATACACGCGCACCGCACTGCGCAGGGTTATTGGACGTACATTTCATTGATTGTTACCAGAGGCGGAACTGGTTGTCCCCTAGGCGCGAAAGGCATGGAAGGCGCTCGAGCTTGCTGAAGAGCAGCAAATCGGCTTCGATGAGTTTAAACGCGCCCTAGATCTCCTTGATTTGACACTTCTAGAAACACGTGCCATGCGACTTTTCGAGGCTGTTGACCTAAATCAATCAGATCAAATTGGCATTACAGAATTTGAGATTGCTCTCATGATAAATGATAGTAAGTTTGCAGTATAATATAGTAACCTCACCAGTCGCGGTTGGCCCATCCTATCTAACCTTGTAGGTACCCCAGATTTGGGTCTTACTCCAAATGACGCCTTTCGTATGTTCGACCTTGATCAGACTGGTAAAATAACAAAAACGGCGTTCCGGAGGGTTATTGGCGCTCTGGGGGCGGGTGAAAAATTACCCGGGAAGACGGTGGACAGTGAGGAACGAAAGATGGCAATTGAGGCATTTTTTGACAAACTCGACCTGGATAGAAGTGGCGAAATCAGTTATACCACCTTTAGAAGCGCCTGGGTTAAGCTGGTAGATGTAAACACAGAGTTAACGAAGAGACAAAGAAAACCGTATTCAGTCCCAAGGGCTCTTCAAATATTCCAGTTTTTGGCTGACATACTAAATCGTGCAGCTCTTCTCACACTATCTGCAGCAGAGGAGGCGGAGGAGAAGCAAAGTTTCCAACGCGCCAGACAACGTATAGATCGGTTGAGAGTTGAAGCACGAACACGCCGAGATGAACACCGTCGAGCAAGACAAGCGGAAAGGGAGCGTGTGTCACTGGTAGCAGCCAAAGATATTGCTCTCCGAAACAAGGATAGAGCCGCGCGGCTGGTACAGGAGCAAAAGTTGAGAAATAAGCAGCGCGCTGAAGAGAAATTGATGAAAAATCGCCTGGAAGCAGAGCAGGCTGCAGCGAAGCGCCGACAGAATGCAGCTTTAAAAGCAGAGAGGAAAAAGCGAGAAGCCGATCGCGTTGCTATGATCAGGATGGCCGGTGCAGATCGCCTGGACTGTTCCCGGCGAAGCTATCGCTTGCTACCAGCAGAGCTGTACATAGGACGTGGTGCGCAAGAGGGACTAGCGGACCTAGTAATGTTAGACCTCGGAGAAAATTGTCTCGAGACCTTACCAACAGGATTCCTTATGTGGTTCGCGTCGCTGAGATATCTCAGGCTTACTGCGAATCGCCTGGAGTATCTCCCAAAAGATGAATTGGGGGATATGGGTCAACTAGAGGTGTTGAAAGTTAATAGCAACAACCTCATTGATATTCCAGATTCTATTGGTGAGCTAAGTATGCTCAGAGAGTTGCGTGTGAGTAATAATAACCTCAGGAAGTTGCCAAGTTCAATTCAGCGCGTTGTGTCTATTGAATGCCTCAGTGCATCTTCCAATCAACTTGTTTCACTGCCAGACATGTCTGGGTTGCAATTCATGAGAGATCTCTGTTTGCGGGGAAACAAGTTATTTGAACTACCAGAATCTCTACCCGACATGGTATCACTAACAAGGCTGGACGTGCACAATAATCAGATTCATAAATTACCTCAAAATATCGGAGATTTAAAAAAATTGCGTGTACTTAACATTAGCGTGAATCGAGTAACAACATTCCCAGATAGTGCATCTGGCTTGAGTGGCTGCGAATCTTTTCTTCTGCAGGAAAATGAAATTCTTCATCTTGGCGTTTGGGCTGGCGGGTGGAAATGTGCCTCGTTTTTAGACATAAGGGGCAATAAGATTGAGCATGTTGACCGGTCTGTGGGTTCTCTTCGAAATCTAACCGTCATACGACTGGACCGGAATAAGATAGAGCAACTTTCTCCACAAATAGGCCTCGCCCAGTCACTAGAAGTCTTGCATGTTTCTGACAACATTCTAAAGAAACTCCCCGTGGAACTTGGCGCCCTGGCGCTACTGCACACTTTAAAACTATGTAAAAACTTCATTTTTAAGCACCTGCCAGAGCAATTGGGACTGCTCAGGTCGGTGACTGACTTGGATATCTCTCAGAACATGATTGAATCACTCCCAGACACAATTGGTGGACTTGGAGAGCTTGTAAAACTCAACTTGGCGCACAATCGGCTGTCAACTGTACCGGAAACTATCATCCAGTGCACACGATTGCATGAACTCTATCTATCTTCAAATCACATCAAGCGATTGCCGATGCACCTTGGAAAGTGCACTCCTCTCCGCATTCTTGATCTTCAGTCTAATCTCATCGTGGAAATACCTGCAAACCTTGCATGCCTGATAAATCTTCGATCTCTACACCTTGGGAAAAATCTTTTGCGGGCCCTGCCTCTTGATATCGTCTATCTCTGCGAGACTGTAGAGAAGCTTAGTTTGGATAGAAATCCATTCACTGACCTCCCACCTAGGTGGGCCAAATTTTCAGGATGCTCTGCGCACGAGCGGAGCCTTTGGCCTTCAGGTTACAACAACGAGCTAGCAATTTCCTGGGTAAAGGACCATTCTGCCTTCTACCAAGCTGCCTCTGAAGAATGGCAGATGACCGGCCCCATGCATGTATCCAGCCGATCAAATCTTGCCGCTTACGAGGCTGCCGTCAAGAAGCGCTGCGGCCCTGCTTGGCAGCCTCACCTGCTTTCTCTTGTGCGTGCATACTATTTCAAGGCAAGGCATACTGGCAGCTGTCCGAAGTTTAATTATTTAACAGCAATAGAATCAAAACTTCGTTCCAGAGCCAGAAACAGAATAGCTTCAATCCGCAATAACCGCCATCGGGTGGCACTTGACGCTGCAGCAGAATACAATACTGTTTTAACAGAACTATACCATAGCAATCTTCTGTGTCGCTTGGGTAAGATTCAAGACCTTGGGCAAATCAGAAGAAAAAATAGAGCCTCGCGCCACGCGAAACCGAGAAAAACTATTGCTCTCAAACAGGCTCGTGTACTCAAGGCCGATCAGGATCGTGAAGGACGGATTGAATTGGAAGAACTCCACGCGCACCTTTGGAGCTCCTTTGGGTGTCCAGCTGATGGTGAGCATTTTTTTCCTTCAGGATTTACACGATGTTGACATTAATGCAAGTCAGTCAGGGACATGTACGAGACAACCCGTCTCCGGAGTTCAACCAAGCAAGTGAATCTAGCGCCCCTGGCGCCTGCTGTAGTCTGCTGGCGAGGAGGACGCAAAACGAGATTGACCGTGTTGTCTCTGAAATTAGATGTGAGCTCGAAGACGCGCCTATAAAGACCTTTTGGAGCTCACTGGCCAGGTTCGAGCCGATTCAGCGAGACCGGGTCCGCTAGAGTTTGCATGGGTCCGGCGCGCCTGCGAGCCGTACCATTGATCCCCGGGCCTTTTTTATTCTATTCCTAAGTATTGCGCACGCGCACTTAAAAAGGGGAATAGGACACCTCGCGAGCGGCAGCCCGGGCCCTAGCGGCCTAGAGCCGGTCGAGGAAGCGGTCGAGAGGCGGGATTTCGGGGTTGAGCCCCTTGCGCTTGCGGACCTGCCCGATGACAGCGCCGGGCTTGGATGCAAGGTCTGTTGGGTCGCCCTGGAGTACAGCCCAGTGTGAGAATACCATCTGGGGGAATGCCTTGCCACCGGTGGCCGCGCGAACGTCAGCGTTGAAGCCGAAGGACTCCATTACCGGCATGTGTGCCTTCATTTGGACCATCGGCGTCCCCGGGCGCTGCTCTTCGGAGAACACAACGCCGCGGCGGCGAGTGAGCACACCGTAGCAACCGCCCATGGCGTCCTGTGGCACGGAGATATCGACAAGGAAGAGAGGCTCCTGGAGAACAGGCTGCGCCAGCAGCAGCGACGCGAACATTACGCGACGCGCGGTTGGCATGATCTGACCCATGCCGCGATGTATCGCGTCGGCATGAAGCGTTACGTCAAGGAGCTTGAATGAAACACCACGCATCTGCTCGTCACAGAGGACAGAAGACTTGGACGCCCACTGGAAGCCGGCAACAACAGACTCGCGGATCTCACCAAGATAGTTTACACCCTTAGTCTGGTCGTACAGGAGATTGGCACCCGACCCGTCAGGCCCAAAGCCCCAGATCTTGCGTGCATCGCCAACATCCCAGCCGTATTCGTCGGCCATGAGGCGCGCACGGAGTTTGGGGTCGTCCTTGGCCGAGACCTTGCCTGCCTCGATGGCATCAGAAAGCTCGTCGGAGAGGGGTGCCGCCTCCATGTAGAGCCGATTATGTTTGTTCGGCGACTTGGAAAGGCACGTCTGCGAAGAGTTTGCGGAGCACGACTCGCGGTATGAGACGACAGGATCGGAGACCTTGACGTCCGTTCCCATAAAATCCTCTTGGAGGTCCTTGAGGCAGATCTCGAGGTGAAGCTCACCAGTTGCCGCTATGATATGTTCGCCCGACTCCTCCGTGTAGCAGAGGACCATGGGGTCTGACTTGGCGAGGCGCTTGAGGCCCTCGACGAGCTTGGGGAGGTCTTGCGCTTTCTTCGGTTCGACTGCGCAGCGAACAACAGGCGAGACGCTGAACTTCATCGTTTTGATGCAGTGCGCTTCATCATGTGTCGATATCGTACCGCTCTTGAGGAGGTACTGGTCGACACCTACGAGGCCGCACGTGTTGCCGGCAGGTATGTCCTGGACCTGCTCCTGAAAGCGCCCCATCATAATGAGCGTACGTTGGATATTCTTCACCCAGAGATCACTCTTCTTGCCAGGGATGTAGTTGGGGCCCATGATGCGAACCTTCTGACCTGTCGCGATCTTCCCCGAAAACACGCGGCCGAAGGCAAAGAACCGACCCCGATCAGAGGACGGGACCATCTTGGAGATGTACATCATGAGCGGTGCACCATCGGACGTGTCACAAGTACGGATTGCGTTGGCACATGCGTCGTCGAGCGGCCCATCGTACAGGTTCTCGACGCGATAGCGCTGCGCCGCTGCTGGCGAGGGTAGCTTGACGACAATCATCTCGAGGATTGCGTCACCGACAGGTAACCATTTCTGCATGACGCATTTCAAGAGGGGCTTGCCTACCAGCTCGTCCTCCTCTTTTTTGAGAGTCACGCCAACAGCCTTGAGGAGCTTCTGGATCTTCAGCTTCTTGTCCTCCATAATCGCCGCGAACATCTTGCAGATAGGAGTCATGATGAACTGGCAAAATGCGCGCTCGAGTTGGCCATCACGATCTGACTTGACCCATTTCTTACCCTTGGCATCAAAGTAATTGTCGCCCCAGAGCTTCTGCATCATCTTGTCGTATCCTATGCCAAACTTCTCGGAATACATGCGCGCGAACTTGCACAACGTGAACCCCCACTGGTGGAGGCCCGAACCAAATGACACAGTACCCTTCTCAGGATACACCTGACAGTCGCCGAGCAACTCATCGTTGTACGTTGCGATGATGACGTTGACCGACTCCACCGACCGCTGAAAACACTGGTACATATCCTCAGGTGAGAGCTGGAGCTCAAGCAGGGCGCGGTCAACCTTGTTAACGTGGAGCACAGGGCGAACACGCTCGCCGATCGCTTGGCGAAGGACGGTCTCAGTCTGGACACAGACACCTTCGATGGTGTCGACGACCACCAAAGCGCCATCAGTAATACGTAGTGCAGCAGTCACTTCAGATGAAAAGTCGACGTGGCCCGGCGAGTCGATCAGGTTGATGAGGTAGCTGTTCTCAGTGATGGTCGGCCCGTCGTCAGATGACGCAAGCGCGAACGCCGCGGCGGCAGTCTCGTCACCCCCCGTGACTGCGAGCGCTCGGCCCTCAGCCTTGGCTACCTCGGCCTTCTCGCCATCGGACATCTTGTATTCGAAGAACATGGAAATGCCTGTCGACTTGATCGTGATGCCGCGTTCTGCTTCGTCCGCTCGCGTGTCGGTGTAGCGCATCTCGCCGGCGTGCTTCTTCGCAATGATGCCCGCCTTGGCGACGAGCGAGTCTGTCAGCGTCGACTTCCCGTGGTCGACGTGCGCAATCACACTCATGCTCCGGATGTTGTACTTGAGGTCCATCAGTGACCGCAGCTGCTCGGTGGTGAAATTCACCATGGTGCCTGCTTCTCACGGCCGCGGCCGAGCCGAGCGAGACGTCGCCGAGTGCCGCCGCTAGTATGCTCGTAGGATGCCAGCTCGAAATGGCAATAAGATACCTGTATGCAGTATTCTTAGTCTCGCGTGATACACATTACTAGCCTGAGGTTTTTTCGGTCGTCGACCGCTCGGCCGGTAAGTTTTTTTTTCAATTGCTACCTGCCCCTCGGCGGCCTCGGCCCCCGGGGGGCGACCCGGCCGCGGAAAAACCGTCGGTGTTGTCTACCTATCCTGACCGGCGGGGTGGCGTGGGACCCGGTGGGCGATTCGCGCAGAACGCGTCGAGCAACCGGCCGGCGAGAGGCGCATTACGGGGGCGGGCGGGCGTGGAACGCGGCCTCGCGCGGGGTGTCACGCGGCCCGCGCGGCGGCGACCTGGGTCGTGGAGTCGAACGCGTCGAGCCAGGCCGCTTCGTCGAGGTCGAGCGGCCCGTCGTCGCGCAGCGCGGCGAAGTCGTCCGGGGCGTCGGCGACGGTGAGGAGCAGCGCGCCCTCCGCCGCTAGTGGCACACGAGTTCCTCAACAACAGCGCTCGGGGCTCGAGGACTCTTAACCCACGTCTTCATGGGGGTTACTTTTACCGCGCGCAGGGTTGCCGCGTAGGGTATAGTGCGTAGGGTCGTGAGCCTGGACTCGTACGCATTTTTTTACGAGTGCTCGGCAAGTGTTGGCGCAGCCCCGTACCGTTAATGCCAGTGGACGGGGCACACAGGCCCTGGTGTGTTTTGCTGTCCTTCGCCGAGCGCTCGCATAGTAGCGCTCGCCCCTTTACCCCGCCTAAAAATGCTTCTCTTGCCCCCGCGCTCCGATGACCACCTTTAATTTAAGCCTTCCAAACCATCGGGGCCGATGCTACCGCGAAACTGTCGGCCAAGTTGGCTAATACCGTCCAAACGAGTTTTCCACAAACATAGCTTGGGGGTACCGAGCCGTAGGCCCGTCTACGCCCGTGAAGGTAGCATCGAATAGAAACCCGCCACGGTCCAAGCCGCAGCTGGCCAGGCGCCTGGGCTGGTTGAGATGGCGTCCCCGATGACGAAAAAAGTTCTGTTGATGGGTCGCTCCGGCTCCGGTAAAACATCTATGAGATCAATCATTTTCGCTGACTATATGGCCCGTGACACAATGCGACTATCCCCAACTATTGATGTAGAATACTCTCACGTGCGTTTTCTGGGAAATCTTCATCTCCATCTGTGGGATTGTGGAGGACAGGTTTGCACATGTGCTGACAGCATTGGACTGAAATAATCCCGTAGGACGATTTTTACCGCAACTACCTTGAACACATGAGGGATCATATATTTCGATCAGTGGAACTTTTGATATATGTATTTGACATAGAAAGTGAAGAGCAAGGAAGCGATTTTTCACAATTCGCTGATGTAATTGAAGCTGTGGAACAGCATTCACCTGATGCCCGGGTCTATGTCCTGGTACACAAAATGGATCTTGTGAAAGAGGATGTTCGGAAAGCCGTCTTCTCTGAGAAAGAGGCCAGCATCCTCTCCCAAGCAAGTGATCACTTGCGTATTCAGTGCTTTCGTACATCTATATGGGATGAGACCTTATACAGAGCCTGGTCTCATATCGTGTACTCTCTAGTTCCTAATACAGCCCTTCTAGAATCACACTTGAACGAATACTGCACAATCTGTGGTGCAGACGAAGTTGTGTTGTTCGAAAGTACCACCTTTCTTGTGATCGCACACGCAACCTGCATTCCACATAGTGATACACATCGTTTCGAAAAAATTTCCAACATCATCAAACAGTTCAAGCTGAGTTGTCGGAAGGTTCAGGCGCATTTCGAGGGAATGCTGGTTCAACATCATCAGTTGATTGCCCTTTTTGAGAATCTAACGAGAAGCACAGCAATCATGTTTATTTCCTCTGATCCTGATTTGATGCACACTGCATTGATTTCTTCTAATGTGGCACAGTTTCGGGCGCAACTAAAGATCTGTGGTCTAATTGGATAACATGTCCGCCTCTGGATTATTGAGCTAGAGAGCTCGGCTCAACGGAATCTCTACCGGAATGTAACTTGATTGGCTTCAGTAGGCGGGGTAAGGAGCCGCGAAGCAGTGGCTGACGAGCGAGCAGCGATGACTAAGAGCACCTAGGCTATCATGATTCAAGTTGTCTCCAAATTAGTTGGTCACGGCTTTAGGTTCGGCAGCGTGCAGAGTAGTGAGGGTCCTTGGTACTTTTAGCTCCGGCGCGAAGTGCTTGCATTCGGCTGAGTTACAATAAATAGAGACTCTGATGCATCAGCGTGATGTGAGGCAGGCGTAAAGCGAAGGGACAACAAGTGCTGTTAGAAAGCCTGGCGATTCCGCAGCTACAGGATATGCCATTGTGACATTCCCACCCGTCATCAAAATTGCACGTAAACCAGCAAGATTGCGGATGACGGGCTATTACGTAGTAGGTTCCAAAGGGGATGGCCAATGCAACTAGCAAATACCGAACCGCAACGCAAATTCTTTTTTTTGGCCTCAAGTGTCTGTCCAAGCATGTCCTGCGGTAGTGATCCCGGCAGCCTTTAAAGCCCATACGCTGTATCATGATAGCACTGGCAATTGAGAACAGTCCTCAGGCACGTTCATGGCCGGCGGCGAGACTTGAGATTCGAGGGGTCCCCTAATTTGAGTTTCGAGTTCCGCAGCCCAGCCAAGAACCCTATGTACGCCCCGAGAGACCGAGCTGGGGGCTGGTCTGGTAATTTGGTCTCCCGGGGTTTTGGGTACCTATGCCAGGTACCCGATGGGCTGCCAGATGCACGAAACGCCACTAAAATTTCCCCATCTGGCCACTAAATCCTAGTAAAATTTTCCAAACCAATCTCTTTTGCTCGCCCGGGCCCGTTTCGGTCACTGGCACGTCCTAGAGGGGTAAGTGGCACCCCCTATTCTCGATTTGCCGCCGTATCAGACGTCTACTTATAGAGATACGGCAAATTTTGGGTTGGGTGTCTGCCCTGGGCCCCGTCCAGGGCTGCGATAAACAGGGCGAAATACCCCCCCCCCTATCCTATCCCCTTCATGTAGACTTATGAAGTGGTAACTATGGGAACCAAATTCGTGGTTGTCTCTCCCAGCCTTCGAAGATCAGGTAAAATATTTCAACGAAAATTCGCCTCCAAAAGAAGTCCTGACTCTACACAGCAGAAAGTTGGCAGAAACAGACTACAGCGAAAGAGATTCAAGCCATGAAGCTGCTGCGGCACGTGGGGTGGCAAGCCCTTTTTGAACTCGAGAAACTCAAGGAGAAAAAGGGCGGTTTGCATGGATGCCGATGCCAACGTGTCGTAACACTGTCGTTTGTCCACGGGAACACGGCTCACTTGGCTACCTGCGAGGCATGTGCGAAAAAAAGCAAAAGTCATATTTGGAGAACCCCAGCCCCCCTTAATGCCCGATGCCCCGTATGCCGCCGAGGTATCGAACGCATTGCCAAGCGCAGTTCTAGGAACTTGGGAAGAAAGGGGGGGGGGTGTTAAGAAAGGGGCGTCCGTCGAAATCCCGTAATAAATTATTTTGCGCATTTTGGTAATTTCGGGGGAATGGGAAACTAGGGGGAACGCGATGGATTTTCAAAGATTGAGGCGGCGACTCAGGTCGAATGACCTGGGGAGTGACAAAACCGACACCCCCTACTCTCTCTTGGCGACGTACTGCGCATACTCTGTTTACTGCGCATACTCATAATGGCGTAATGTAATTGTTGTGTCGGGGATATAAACTTGGCCAATGCAAGTAGAAAGTACAAGCAACTTGAACGAGCTCCTTAGCATGTGAACAAATAGTCGAGGTACATGCTATTTGATGTCTTGTTTAAACCTCCATTGAGTGATATCTCAACAAGAAGCCGGTGTTTGCATTCCTTGCGAGAATGGGGAGGATTCACCTCACAAGCGACATGAAACAGGTGCAAAATAGGCATGACAAACTCAACTACGCCCCTCGTACAAACGGCATCAATAATGTGGGTCTTTGCATGTCTCATCGGAGCTACAGAACTTCTCAAAACGACCTTTACAAGACCAGTTTCAAAAAGCCCCCGACCAAAAATACTTACATCCACCCCTGCTGCGGCAGCTGGCACATTAGAGGCATCATACTGGATTGCCTTAATTTCTGTGACCTCCGGCGTTCCATAGTATGTGAAACATGTGCTGCAGTGTGCGCCAAAAGTCTGACCGTCCAGTGCTACCTCTACAAGCATATCTAGTCGTTCTATTGGAAGATTGAAATGTGAAGATGCATCACCGTTGGTCGACTTCAAAGCCTCAACTAAAGTATCCGATTTTGAGGAAACCACTATACTGCCGGAATCAATAACTGGGGTTTCAAATGAAAACTCACCAGCTTTGCTGCATTTTAATGAAACAATTGTTGGCTCAATATGCGCTGACTTGTTGTCTTTGGGGCGAAGTCTAACAACGGCTGATGTAAAGGACGTAAATACTGGAGCCGGGGATAAGTAAGGAAAATGCAACGAGAGACGGGTGCCGCCAGTCAAGGGTCCGCACATTGACGAAATCTCCTTGGTGTCACCTTGACCGATTTGCTTGTACAACACAAGCGACAAACTTTTATTAAGGAAATAAACACCATCCAGTGTAAGTCTCAACTTGAATGTCCAAGTAGTTTGTTCTGCTTGGGCAATGTCATGGTCAGTCACAATATCTGAGCAGTCATGACCCCGAATGCACTGCGAAATTTCAGCTAATGATGGTGGAGTAAAGGCAAGGGTGTTCTTATTCACATACCGAGGGCGGCAAAAATATCCTCGTTGACTGTTGCCCTGGAGAGTTAGATTAACCGACATTTTGTTGGAATCAAAGAATGATTCTCCCAAAATGCTAACTGCATCGGGGGTTGTGGATGGATGTAATGGCCGGCAATCTGGGGCGAGACTCAGTATTGTCGCGTTGTGTAAAATAAATGTAGTCTTTAGCAAGGTAACAAAATCACTTCCATTTAAGGCCACGGCCACCCGGGCCTGGATTGGAAACTTGCCCTCACAAATGCAAGGACTTTTGCAACGTATTGCAGTGTCAAGTGGATCATTCTTGTCGCACAGTGCTGTCAATTTCGCCGGAACAATCCATTCACGATGCTGACCTCCCAATTCTTTGAATCGCACCTTGATTTCGTTTGTTTCAAGAAGGGACTTGCCAATGATAATAACGTCATGAGCATCAGTGGAACTACAACAGACCGGCTTAATTGCGGCAAGAGTTGGATTATCGTAGAGACGAATGCAGACGCGGCTTGTGGTGAAGTCTTTGCCATTCATGGCAACCTCAGCAAAAACAAACCGCGTTGTAGTAAATCGGGGCATTCTACAAAGAATGCCTGTTTTGCCGGCACCGATATGTGCGCCCTTTGGGGTCACATATTTACCAATTGAGGACCTTGGGCGGGTCTCCAATGCCAAGGTCCCCTCATCTAGGGGAGTGAACCTCACAACACAGCCAGATGATTTCCAAAATCCACCACCCCACAACAAAACCTTAGTTCCTCCAATGGTTGGTACGGAAGCTGGTTCTGCATAATTTACTGAGGATGGGACAAAGGCAAAACCACCAGTTTCAGTCAAAGTGGCACTTGAAACATATCGTTCACGCAAACCAGGGACTGAGCGAGGACAGTGGACGTGCTCTGTGTTGAGGCCTTTTTCTAGAAAGTGACCTAGTCGTCTTGCTTCTCCCGAACCCCAGGTAAACAGCATGCCATCTTCTGCTCTAACTGCTGCAGAGGAGTTCGCTGCAGCATTAGCAAATGCCACTGAACCCGGGAAATGTACAACACGGCGAGGTGAGATTGTGTATGTGGATATGACCGATTTCGAGTACTGACCCGATACACACAGACCCAATCCAAGTTGGCCAAATCGATTGAATCCCCACCTAAATTTCCCCATGTCTACATGAAATGCCATAGAAGCTATATCACACGGCAGTAGACGAGAATAGCTTGCAGTCGGAATCAAACGCAAGTACATGAGCCCAACCACAGGTCACAAATTCGCACTTAGACGCATCGTCAGGCCAGCACACACGCGCTGGTGTGTGTTGCTTGGCGATGCGAAGTCCCACGCCAAGCTCACCACAGCGCCCTTCTCCCCACGCCCAGGGTACGCCTCTTCTTGTTAAGATAATCGTGAAATTTGGTCCACACGCTGTGAACTTCGCTGGTTCGTGTTGCTGCGATGGAATTACAACAAGTTTTGGTAACAGTTGAATTTCAGCGCGTTGAGCCTACACGTGATCTGTGGTTACAGACAATCCAACAGGCAAATTTGCTCACGTGAGGATCAGATTTGTTGCAATGATTGTCATCTGTGAATCGGTGCCCGGTTTGCCCCTCACAACCTCGGCCCCAGGTGTAGACATCCCCAGTCAACGTCACAGCGACCGAATGACGAGATCCGCAGCTAAGCGAGATGACCCGGTGCTGACTGAGAAAACTCACCTCAACCCAACTTATACTCGCGTCCTCCACTCGCTTTGTCGCACCAAGCCCGAGTTGTCCACTTCCCCCTATGGATGTATGCAAACCTATATATAGCTGGATGACGCACCAGATCCCTGCGTCCATATGGATCCCTTGTCGTCGACTGCAAGCGAATGAGTCTCTCCAAACGAGACACACTTAATATGAGCTAAAACATCATTATGAGCAGTGCTTCCCTCCCCGTCTAGGCTGATTACGCGTCCCTATAATCAACTGATTATGCGTCCCCCCCCCCCCCCCCGCCTAAGCGCACCTCACTGAGCACACATGCTTGGCGGTAGTTCCCATGCAGCGCATCGACTTTAATATCTTTAAAATCGTGTAGGACTTGTATTGTGTGTTTCTTGCACCCCCAAGCAAAGAGTTCGCCTGCCTTTGAATCTGAACTCAGCTTATCCATGCGCTGCGACTCGTGCAAGATACAAACTTGTCTAAACTTGTATCTCGATGCCGACTACTCCAAATCGGCCGAATAGACATCCCTTGGAACAACACGCCCCCCCCGTTTCTTAGGCCACACAAGGCTCATATTACGCCTACCAGTAGGCTTGGTCGGCGGGTGTCCTGAGTTCTAGTGATAGTCACGGTCACGGTACCCCGGCGGCGGCCGAGGTAGCCTGACTCGGAGGGGCCCGGGTTCGCAAACTTGAAAGTCACTGGCACGGTAGTTTGCTGCTATGTACCACGCAATGCATGCGGCCAAGAACAAGCTGCCTGAAGGTCGAGGCCGCCCGGGAAGGTACTCAAGCCAGTCGAACGCGCAGGGACAGCTATCTCTCAGGCTACTAGTACCGATTCCGAGTCCGTCAATCATTTGAACATGTGCAGCGTACAAGCTCGTGACGCCCCGAGCGCTCGTATTATGTGTCGCAGTCGATTAAAAGTACCCGAGCAGTCGATTATGTGTCGCAGTCGAAAAGGGCCTCCCGGGCCGAGTCGACTCCGAGCCTGACTCGGAGTCGGAGGCGCAGGCCGTGCTCAGGCTCAGGCTGGTACGATCAGTACTGCGAAGGGGTACCCGTGGACATGAACCATTTAGACTGTATCTCGAGCTAGCCCCAGACCAGAAAGCCGTTTCGCCTTGCTTACTTTGACGCGCGACCTAGATCGCGACCCCAGGCAGAGCGTACTGACGTTCCGTCAGCACGTTTCACCGCGAGAAATTCAACGTTCCGGTCGGCGAATCGAATGCTCCGCACCTTCCGCCACGAAGACTCCGTAACCTTCCGCGAAACCCGAAATCGGTGGTTTATAAGAATCAAAAAGTCTCAAACCCGAACCCCTACCCCCCACGCCGGATTTGGTACCCTTACGGAGCAGTCCCCGCAGGGGGAAAGGTGTGAACTCCTCCAGGAAGCAACTAGTAGTGTCTCTGCGTGATTTGCAAGTGCAGTATATATTACAAGCTAGAATGGCAAGCTGCCTCCTTGTTTCAGGGGGATGTCCGACTCCCCGTCAATATCTAAAGTTTTCTCGAGGCTAAGGAGAAGGGCAGTAGTGGCTCGGGTTAGACCAACAGTGGGACGGAGGACTACGACAGGCACCACCGTTACAAGTTGATGGGGCGACGATCGAGATAAGGCAGCAACACATGCTTGATGTGCATCTTCTAACCCGTTGACAATTGCATTGCGCGCATCTTGAAAGTGATGAACACGTACATCATTTGTGGTCCCACGAGCATTCCAGGCAAGAGAGGAGCTACTATCGTGGCCATCAAGTCTGTTGGCTATATCATTGAGGGCAGTAGTAAGATGTGAGACAAGAGATCGGCCCACGCGAACAGACTCGCACACAAGAACTCGGCTACATTTGGCTAACTCGTGCCTGAACACAGGCCACTGGTGAGGCCGAGTTTTGATCACGAGCGTGTGGTGAATGGCGCGAGATATTGACCTGCCGATGACATGGATTGGACGAATGATGGAAGCGCCTTGGATAAATCTGTAAAATTGTTCACTAGACAGCTCATGCGACCAAACACGCCAAAGACGGTGCAATGCAGATGCCAGTGCATTTGAGACTATATGGCAGGGCCTTGTTGTGACCTCGACTCGCTCGAGAGTGAACATCTGGAACATATCATCTAGGGAGTCAGAGCACAGCCGCGTCACACTTATCTGCCTAGGGCTGTAGTCGAGCTTCAGGGAGAGTGGTGCTACGTCAAGAACAAGATGACACTTATGTTTTGCTGGCTCCAGGCACGGAAACCTGACCAATGGGGACCCATCTTTACTCTGAAACTTCACCTCACTAAAAACACTAGTGAGGAAATTGATAACTTCGGCATTTAGACAACACCGAAGCGGCAGTAGTTTCACCTTGATTGCTGTAGTTGGCCCATCAATTAATGCACGAAAGTGCAAGAGTGCTTCACCAGTCTCACGTGGATGTGCATCGTGTGATTGCCAATGTCCTAGCATACGCTTTAGCGCCTGTTCTCGAGGTGATGACAGTGATTCGGAGACAGAAAAATCGCCCACACGCACATCGCATCCTGTCTGAAGGCTAGTGGAAGTACGAAATTTACTACACAACAAGACGACCTCTAGTAATTTATTGACGTTTCTCTGGTCCTGGATATGTATCGAATTGCATTTTAGGTTTCGCGGTTGCCCTCTCTGCACTTTACCCCAGTCACAACCAGCAAAGAGGCCGAGGTGAATTTCCCTTACTTGTACACAAACGCATAGAATCTCCGAACACAGCATCCTAATCCTCAATTTACTCTTCAAATTGGGCTCTGACACATGATCTTGAAGCATCTCGGGATACACGCCATCATACCAGACTGCCGTGCTATTCGGTAGAGGTGGACTCTGTTCCCCCACGACTTTTGCTGTTACGTACTGTGATTTGTTGTCATCTTGCGACGACGCGTTCTCGCCTACTGTCACAGTTCCTTCCAATCTGCCACCAACTGCAGTCCATTCTAAAACTTCTTCCTTGACAGCAAAGAATAGGTGAATGAGCGTCTGTAGAGAATCAGAGCAACAATATATACGAGCGGTGTCACCATTCAGGTACAAATGGATGTTTCTAGCTTTCAAGCTATCAGCGGCCACTACGACGTCAATCACGTCTATAGTTGCAGCCTGTACATAATTACAGCGCTCTGCCTCATTCTCGATTTCTACTCCAGCATGTTTCTTCAACAAAATCATTGTGTCCCTAATTAAACCAGAAGCAAAAGAGGTTAACTTGCCAACAACGGACATTGAGCAAAATTGCAGGACAGCGACAGTCAACACAGCACGAAGGTCATGAAATGAGACTGCACGAGGTATGTATTCTAAGGTGGTATCAAGGAAAACAATGAACCATTTTGTGACTACAGAACTGGAAGGGGTGCCAAACCTGAGGCGGGTTGCATCAAAAAGCACACTGATGCGACGGTGTGGTACCAATAAGCGGCATGCCGCCCCGTGTATGGACAATGATACTGTCCCTTCCGGGGCGTATTCACCAACAATGAGCCCCTGGTGTACCATATTTTGGTCAGTCTGAGTTGGGCTCTTTGAGCGCCGCTTGCATACCACCACTTGATTGTCGTAGACTATGCGTGCATCCACTACCTTAAAATATGCGGCTTGGGTGTCTGTTGTGATTGCGATCCCTCGCATTGTCACCAGGAGGGTATTGGGAGGCCCTTGTTGCCAGTCTATGGCATCCCACCGTTCTTCTTCAGTGTCTTCTGGAAGACACATTGCAAGAGAGCCCAAAATCAAGTCAAAGCTGACAATGGCGGAGTCACAGTCATCCAAGTTACCCACAAATTTGCGGGTAGTGGACGCTGTGACAGCAATAGTATCACAAGAGACAAGGCAGCAAAAGCTGGGGATATAAATAACATAGTGTGTCTTCATGATTGATTCGTGTTCCGGGCTTTTGCTATGCCCTTGGCGTGATAGACAGCTGCCATGTTCACGATTATTTTTGTTTCTATAAGCAGCCAACGCTGGGCGTGATAAAGGAGGACATGACTCAATCGATTGGACTTCAATGCGGCATAAATGGGTGTTAGTTGCGTCAATACTGGCAATACTATTCTGATTAATCCACAGGGAGCCTTCCTTGAGCTCAGCAGCCCAGAGGGACGAGGCATGCGAGGAGGAATGCGAGACTATCGACAAATTCGTCTTCCTGAGGGAGGCAGTTAGGTGCCACATGCCATCTATAGTGCGCAATATCCAGGCAACTCGCATTGAAGCTATGCTGACGACAGCTTGACATGAAACCGGAGTGGCGTTGATCATGTCATGAGCATCACCAGGCCACAGTGTGTCAAGCAAATTCAAGCACCTAGCTCTCCAGCGAGCAAAGATTGTCGCATCAGAGCTCAAGAATGCGCATCTCAACATGCTTGCTGTCCACTCTTTGACATCTACAGCGAGTTCAATACACAGATTTAAGCTGATGAGCGTCCCGTGCGCAGCTCGAGCTCTCAAGTTGACACTGGCGGCTTTTCCAACAAATGACAAAGAGGTGCCGACGAAACGCAGTTTAAAAAGACCCAGGGTCGCTGTTTCGGCGTTATCGTTTATTTTGACTTTGACGTTGCCCAAAGTTGTCACGCGTACAGTAGTCTGCCTAAGCTTCGAGATCTTCAGCTGAGGCGGCTGGCATTTGCAGAAAGAGCCATCGCATTCAAAAACACTACTTGCATTCTTGGTGCTTGAAGCAGTCAACGAGCGATACACTGTGCTTTGAATCACTTTTCGAGTGTCCTTCCCAGAGCAAGTAACATCGGAATGACGTGTATTGATTACTCCTCTACTTTGATAAGCATGTTGGTTTTGACCTTGGGAGGTATGGAGCAGAGTCCCAAATGACATGTCGGCAACCAGTGGTGCACGGAAGCTTGGCGACGTGATATGGATGTCAATGTCAAAAGACTCTGCCAATTCACGAATCATAGCGTGCCCACTTTCGAGTTCAGAGAGGCCAACATCATTGCCGACTGATACGGAGAGCCGACCCCAGCTCAGCGCAGATCTTCTGCTTTCAGTGCACGTGTGGAGCTTAAGCTCTGCCAGTTTGAAGCGCAACATAGGTATTTTGGAATTTTCTATTGCAACCGTTATGCCTGATACATCCACCAAGGTTCGCTGCGCCCCCCGCTTAACCCATCGCACCAGGGCATTCTGCAAGTTAGCAGCCAAACAGCATACGCCCCTGCTGGCTACGCCTTTGGATTTGGATGCATCCATCTTGCGAGCCCCCTCCGGTCCAATCCTGCACGGACTCAGAATCAGTTGAAAGCTACCAATGAAACACCGGTCCGACGTAGATGCTTCCACATGAAGACCTTTGAGTCTGAGTATACAGCCATCTCGATGCATCGATATTAAGCTTGTGGCAACAAGTTCCTGCAATGATACTACGTGCAACAATCTCCGCAGCACAAATCACTAGACTCTGCATGCCGCACAACGTGCAACACCACGCAATTTGTGATCGTCCAGCCAGGCCTAGGACAGGTACAACGCTACTCGTAAATCTGACTTTGTACATTGCATCTCACTGTAATAAGAGCGCGCCCACCGCCTTTTCATCCAGTGCTACATTATTGCACGTTACAATTCCATCATGGACGTCAATCTCCTGAAGCTTTTTCTTTAGCACGCGGCCAAGGAGGCGATTTAAGATGAGCTGAAAGAGAAAAGATGTTACTCTAGATTTTACTTGTGAGAGCATTTTCTTCCCCACATAGTATGATATCGAACGTACCGTACCTACGGTACCGTAGGTAGTAGCAAGAGTGCCTACGGTATGTCGCAGCGTTATGTAAGGTAGCAGGGTCCTAGCTCACCAGCCGAAGGATGGGCCAACCTAACTACGAGAGTGTTTTATAGCAAACTGGTTTACACCGTAGTGTAATATACACCCGATGTATAGACTCAAATTTACTAGTAGAGAGTGGGAGATACATATCTAGGGTAGGATGGGCTAGTAGGTTTCTCTCTCTACCCCCCCTGGGCGCGAGCGTCCATCAGATGCCCTTCTACTTGAGGATGTATCTCAACTTGCTCATTGGTAGAGTAGTCCATGTGACAAGTGATAGGCTTCATGAGCAGCAGATCTCCCGCCGGCGGCCCCCAGAAATGAATATCCGTAAACACCTCTGTTGGATCGTCTTGATCGTTTTCCGGAAAGTCCGTCAATTCCCTCACGTGAACTGTTTGATAGATCTCATCTCAGTTAACTTACCAACTACAGGCTCCGCGATGCACTTCTCTCATTTTGTCTTCGTGATCTCATTTTGGCCTTAGCCTGAGCTTTACTATGCACCCTAGTGTGCACCCTAGTGTGCTCGTCAGGGAAATTCAAACAGCGTCGTCCTCGTTGCATGTTTCGCCCACTAAGGTCGCGACCCGCGACACGCTAAAAGTTTGGCGGGGCGATGCACGAGGCCGGCGCTGAGGAGGTAGCGCAACAGCAGAGGAGGTAGAGCCAGCTACGACACCGTGACTAGTAGGAAAAACGCACCTCGACATGCCAGTGGAATGTGACGTTGCTAAAGTCCATTCCGAGTCAAGTTAATCATGATGACTCGAGTCGGAAGAGAGATGGTCCATGCCCGTAAATATATAGTGCCCGGCCGCGTGTAGGTTTACGTACATATCAACGCAGGGTGAATGGAGAGTCTCGAGAGACTACATTAGATCCTAGAGCTACCGAGAATATATATACCCTATATATTGTACCGTAGGTACCGTAGGTACCGTAGGTACAAGCTGGAGAGAGGACGTACCAGTACACTTGCCATCATGACGCCTAACGAATTTGGACAAGTCCGTTACGGGGTAGAAATGTACTCTATGAAGGAAGAAGATTTTTTCAAGATGCAATGTTTGAATAACAAAACAATGTTTGGTGTATTTGATGGTCATGGGGGCAAGTTTGTCGCACGCAAATGCGCAGAATATGACTGGGGCAACGAGCAGTCGTTCGAGGAAATATTCTGGAAGCTTGACGAGACCCTGGGACCCCAATCTCTGAATTCAGGAACCACTGCGTCGATTATGATGATTGAGTGCGTCCTCTTTTCTCTACCAGTGTATTAAAAGGCACTCAAGTAGGCATCGCAAAAGTAACGACTTCAGAATCAGTTTGGCATGGGTAGGTGACTCACAAATACTGGAGATTGATATGATTGCTCCTGTGGCGGGTGTTACTTACTTGACGTCAGCGCACAATTGCATGAACAAGGCAGAGATCACTAGAATTCACAATCAGTGGCGTGCGCGCAAGTTTCTCGAGGAAATGCGCCTTCAGACTCACGTCCAAAATGATTTATTTCAATTTGGAGAACTCACGCAACAAACTTTTGCTTACGAGAAGAAGTTGGAGTCCGCCTATGAGCGCATCTTTTCAAGCCATCTGCGTTGCGAGTCCCCATTGTTACAAAGACAACTAAGCTTGCTGGAGAAGAGAAAATCACATAAGAACGAGGATGGGGCCCTTGCATTGCATGCCCGCTGGTTGCAAATGCCACAAAGCTCTATTGTGCATGGCGCTTCTACCTGTGTTACGCGTTCTATAGGTGACTGGGATGCGTCACGCACGCTGATTCCTCACCCGGAGATAATTGAGCGTGTTGTCAAGAGGGGTAACCACAAACGCTTTGTAATTGCAAGTGATGGACTTTGGGGAACACTTTCGCTCAATAAAATTGCCAAGCTTGCCTATAGAAATCGCGATGATCCGCAAAAATGTGCTACATCAATACTGAGGCATGTGAGGCTGGAGTGTGCCCAACTAAATGGCGTCCGAGAACATCCGTTTAAAGATGATACGACCATAGTGATCGTTGATGTAATCGCAGCCCCGGCACCACTTAACCCTCAGCGGGCAGAATGCAAGTCCAGCGTCAAATGGCCATGGCTCTGCAAACTCCGATGAGGTAATAACGACGAGGCTTAATTGGGATTCTAGCCTAAGATAGTAGTGCTCGAATTCAATTCGGATCTTAACACGAACACACCTGAGGCGGTCAGTGGAAATTAGATATAGTACTGTTCGCCAAGATTGGCAAGAACATGTGGGAAGGGACCGGCACCCACTGGCACGGACCACGGTAGAGAATGGTCGCCTGGGCCTTGGCTCTGTTATAATTGACGTGCTCCGCGAGTACCACATGCTCTGGTTTGAGCTACGACGCTGGCCCCAGGGCCATTCATCATGATTTTAGGTAGTCGCCTTGTTAGGACGTAATGAGCTGGTAGTACTAGTAAGTGACTTGGCTCACACTGGCACGTTAACTGACTCAAAATGTACTACTGTATTTCTTTATGATAAAAACTTTCATGGGCCCGGATGTAGAATATGCTCGACTCGGAACGCCCGACTTTGAATGCCATGTATTCGAGTCTGGAAATCGTAACGATAAGTAAAAATAAATTTTTACACTCCTTCAAGTTATGATCATTGGACTTAAGTCGCCTGGTCCGGAATGTGCCCATCGCTCTGCCCTCGCCCATCGGGATTGGCTAAGCTCTTCCCACCGCCGAGGCGCACGGCGCTCGCCGCCGGTTGCTGCGCTCCCCTACTCGGTATTCGGTTTACACCGAAACTTGCGTTGTCGTTGCGACTTAGCTCCGACCCGACAAAGTATAGGAAATTCGTTCCACGCCGGAGCGGGCTGGGGGATTTTTTTTGCGTTTTGTCTCCCACCTCTCAAAATATTGGGTATTAAAGTGCTTACAAGGGGTCCGTTTTGATGCCCAAGGCCGTCCAGAGGGCGGCGTAGGAAGGGGGGGCGTGTACTCTGTGGGCCCCACCCCGACCCTTCCCCTCGTCCGAGCCCCTTCGTTTTCGAGGGCCGACGCGGCGTCGCCGCGGCGGCGCCCGCGGGTTGGCCCTGGAAGGCCCCAGGGCACGAACCCGCGCAACATGAGCATAGCTCGGCCCCGGCACGACGGCTTGAGCATACCTCGCCGAAAGGGCCTGAGATTTGGTTTTCGAGGGCGCGCCAAGCGGGAAACGGGGCCGCGCGGCCCCGGGCGACAATTTGAGTCAACGTGTCTGCGGCGACAGCTTTCTGGCACGTGAACGCGCAAATCGTGAGGACTAGTCGAGCGCCGAGGCCGCGAGAGGCCCCGACGTAGGCCGCCGCACACGGCCACAGGTAAAGCCCTCTACCGGCTTACGTCCCCCGCCCCCGCGCCCATGTACGGTCCCCGGGGGTGAGATAAGCGCACTGTGTGTATCTAGCAGCCATGGGGCCGCCAAAGCACACGGTGCAAATTAGACAACATGGGGGGAAAATTGGAGTTATCCTTAATTCACACGCAAGCTCCGCGGCGCCTCGACGCGGTATTTCCTTTTTCTCAGAGCCCCAGTTCCGGGAGGCCGTCCCGCATCGCCGCGACACTCGTCAGCTGCCAAGCCAGCGCACGAGACCCTTCGGCCTGGACCACCTAACGACTCGGCGAGAGCTGTGGTCTGGGCGCAATGGATGCTCTTTTGATAAATTCATTCTGCGCGCGCGCGGCACCGATTTTAGCAGCGAAAGCTACGTTGGGGTCGCCAAGGGGCATATGTTAAAGCCTAGGCCGCTCAGCACTGGATTACGGGACCTCTACCGTATCAATATTGGATCTGGTCCCGGCACGGGTTTTGCAGGCGGGTATCACAGTGCAGCCACACAAAAAAGCAGAGAGTCCGCTGGAGACGCGGTATTCGGGAGACGGTCTGTCGATCGTACAGAGGGTTCTAAGAAGCTTAATAGCGGCTGACAGAGCTACGACGATTTCCGGACATTATATTTTTATGTATGAGAGAAGTACACTAGACTCGGGAAGTTAGGCAGCAGGCCGCTTTTCACTTGCCCAGGTGCTGTCCCTGGCTCCGCTTAGAATCGCCGGCGGAGGAGACGGAGACAGAGACAAGGAGGTGGAGAAGGTCAGGCAAGGACATAGACGCCGTCGTGTGTGACAACCTTATTGTAAATGAGCCCGCGGTCAAGAATCCAGATAAGTAATGCAACTCGACAGAGAGAAGGGTTCTCAAGGCAGTGTGTGCGCGTGGGGAGCTTGGCACGAACTGCACTCCAAGATGGTTTGACCCACGATGTGTTTATGGCGTCCTCCAAGAAGAGAACAAGTTGAGTGAGTTCAAGTGCGCTGACCTGCCCATATCTCGCATAATTTTCAGCGCATATCTGAATGCATCTAATATCCTCAGGCGTAGCAGACCCGATTGGTAATGCTGCACATAGCGTTAGCAAAGCAATGGGGATTATCTGGTACAAAGGTGTTACTATAGTCGGGTTTAACAATAGGGAAGGGGGCAGACGAGCTTGGATTCGAAACGGTTTCATGATGAATGTAGATGCTACTAAGTCAAGGTAATCTGAGAGGAGTTTGGGTGAATATGTGAAGAACCGATAGATATTGCTACGGTATAGATTGCTTTGCGTTGAGTCCGCAATGACAGAATGCCCAAGTGATTGCTCATAGCTCATCCAATCATCAAAAGTTGAATTCCAACATTTTCTCCTTACGTAGTAACATAACTCGGCTTCACCAGCATTTGCTTTTGTCACAGTTCCAGTCCAAATCAACTCGTTCACACGAACAAAAATGTCGTCATTGATATCAAAATAGGCTTGCGGTAATCCTTCTGAAGACGGCGTCAGCAACTCAGATGCAGATGACGAAATTGATTTTTCAAGCCAAGCCCAATCGTCAGAATACATGCACGGCAAGGCAAGATCGGGCTCCAAAAGCATGCATGCTTCAGGGAAAGCGAAAATCATTCTGGTCAAGAGCATATCCATTTCCCCATCACATTCCTCGATGAGATACTGCATAACCTGAGCAATTGACGGCACTGTGGAAAAGCACAACCATCCACCATCCTGCTCGGACTCGGGGAACCTGCCACCAGTTTCATTGTTGTCTGGTAGCTTGACCGCCAACATATTTCTTTGATGTGCAAAATACCAATAAATACGTCCCTGAAAATCTAGTCCCAGCGATGGTGTACGTCCAACGGCTGTACATTTAAGCTCCCTATCACGGGCTGCTATAGCTTGCCGCCTTCGGTGTTTTAGTTTCCCTGACCGTTGCTTGGCCAAGCAACTCGAGCAAAATTCGTGTGCCATGGCCCAGTTTGGGAGTTTTCCTATGCTTCTGGGAGCCATGTAGAAGTCATTTCGAGAATATACAAATGCACTTTGAAGATAGGCAAGATCGCCCCCGCACCATGTGCAGGATGACTCTAGTTGCACACGACTTACAACAGAGCCCGGTAGCGACGGAAACTGATCTATCACCAACAGATCTTGCAAAATTCTCGTATGCACATGCTTATAAAGTTGCTTGCGAGTGCGGTCAGGTTCGACAAGTGATGCCAAATTATCGACTACTTCTGCCGCCAGGATCAATTCTCGCTGCTTACGCATACTGCCTGAGGGATATTCTAGGGATGACCGTTCCGCCGCTAAGCTGGTAGCGTGGCATTCATTCTCTGTATTTTGACCTTCACATGTCAAAAAATAACGCTTGGTGCGCACATTCATATCACAGTCTGCTTGGCAGTCTACACCACATGCATCCACTTTAGTCGCCGAAGCTGCACAGATAAGCAGAGAACTGAGTATAGCAACCCAATCTTGTAAATTCCAGGTACAGTCAAAAGAAAGAGCCCGTATCGAAGCAAACAACTGCTTGGTATCTTTGCTATGCATAGCTTTATTATTTGCTTCTAAAACACGATCCTTGTGGTCTAGAGACAACCATCGGGTCAATTGCAGAGATCGCACTGAATCTGACGAATCGTTCTCTGTCATCACAACTTCATCATAGGTCATTGCCAAGTACCTTTTGTCTTTTCTCTTTAATATCAACTGGGGTATCATTAAAAGCGAATTGCAACCAGGGATGAGGATCTGCTCGATGATGCAAGGGACATTGTAAATCATTGAGACATTTGAGATCATCCTATCAATGGTCCCAACTGCGCCCCCCATGACTAAGCTATCGCAAATAGGACAAAACCAATATGCATCCTTTTCGCTGTCTTTTCTTAAAGGGCGCTTAGAGCAGACTGTATGATAGTAAGCAGAGCATCGATCACAGCGTACAAGTTGCGACGAGGAACTCGCCTCATCCTTACCACAAACAGCGCAGAATCCCGAGTAGCTGGTGATCAAACTTGAATTGAAATTCTTCTCACGCACCAAACGTTCAAAAGTGGCACTTAATTTTACCGCAACTCGCGTAATGTGGTATCCCTCGGGCGTGCAGAGATCAGAGGTTTCGAAATTGTGTCTCATATGAGAAACAAAATTTGCGAGCGAGTTGCCACATTTCCCTGAGAAGGGGGGGTTCTTCGTGGTGGTTAGAGATGTAAATTTTGCTTTGAATTTTGATACCGCAGGCTGTGAGAGCAATATTCCCACGACATTCCTGCACCACTTGGTGATAGCTGAGGGGTTGCTTCTAAACTGAGGTACATGTGCGGTGTCGCCACGCATGTCGGGCGAAACAGAAGGTTCGTGCTTTGGTGTCCAAGCCGGGGAGAAGTTGAAAATGGACACATTCCCCTGTACTCGCGGATTCAAGTTGCACCGATGCTGTTTGGAGCTTAGGGTCCTAGGGATGGGAATTCGAAAACAGTTCTCCCTTTTCAACGTGGAATTTGTGCTCCGACGTAGACAGGAGGTTATCCTCGCACCTGTGAGCGCTTGAGCAAGTACATCAGCTGATTCAGAGTTTGGCTCGGCCATCCAACCCCCGGTACTACTAGAATTTTCTGATCGGATCTCCGAGTCTGTGAATCCAAGCTCACGAAAAGCTTGGAGTGACAAAGTTAGCTGTGCGAGTGGTTGCCATGTTATCAATTTGACCTCAAGTGAAGACAGCATCAAAGGTTGCAGGCTGCTCGGATGACTTAATCCCCAGAAAGAAACCAAACTCTTCAGCGAAATGCGCATCAGAACCATTGCAGCAGAACTCAGCATTTTGTGTGCTTTGGTTTTTGCAACTCTTGAATGTCCCACTAAGGACAGCAAAGCCCCCCATATTTCAGCAACATCGGGAATCTGATGGCTCTTAAAAGCCCGAGCCCAATCAGTCAGTTGCAATACCATACCTAGCATGCCTTTTATGGGTTGCAAGCTGGCGGATTTGCCAGCTTTGATTAGTCGTCTAAGAGGTGAGACAGCAGTAGGAAAGGTGCGAAAATGTCCAATCACTTTTTGAGAAGACATGCGTAAAGAGGACGACAGGGAATATATTTGGCCCTGTAAACTGGGTGGCGTGTGAATTCGAAGGCGCATTTCCTCCGAATTGTCTCGTGTTAAGAGGAGCGTCCTGATATCATGACAACATGTACTGACGTCTAATTCAGCTGCACGTCTTAAGAGGCGGCACAAGCGATCGAGTTCACGTTCGCGTTCACGCCCCAGGCGATGATCACTGAGATGAGAAGACCAATCTGCATTTCGCTGAATTTTGCTTCCTTGCATCTCTACTACTTCAATGGCTTGCGCTTTCGACAGGTATGATTCAAAAAAGGCCGAGTTTTCACCAAACGATGGAACTTTTTTGCTGCGCTTCAGAGCGAAGTCCTGCCCCCCCGCTTGTTTCAGACGTTTGCGCTGAGTTTTAGGCATTGAGTACGCTGGCGGACGCGCAGTCACTCGCGCGCAAATGGCCCGCTTTTCTTCTAGAAGGGATGCCATTCCTGTTCTATGTTCTGTTTCCGAGCATACTTTGCTGCTGTCGGCCTTCATTCTAGCCACCTGATCTCGCTTCCGACCTGCGCTGCATGATCTCTCGCTAAGTAGCCCACAATTTACCCGGGTCTACGCGGGTTGCTCGCGGGTTCTTCCCATGGCATCTAATTTTCTGTTTACCTGACTATATTAAATATGGTATTATAGGCCGGGTACAATACAACTTGAATTTTCGCCACGGAGTTTTTCTTTAATGGACTCTGGCAACGTTGCATTTCATCAAATTGCGTGGTTTTTCCTACTAGCTTCGCAGCGCCGCTGCAATGGAAATACACGTCTAGTAGGATCCCAAGGTTCAACTGAGACGTATCCAAGCACAACCCGTACTTGCATTACCCGTCTAGGCTACTTCCCTTCCTAGGGTACTCCGATATCCCCTAAGTAGGGGGAAGTCGCCGTTCACTCCTAACTATTATCATCCTGAGTCACTTTTATTGACGGACGCAATTCCCCGTCACAAACCCCATCAAACATGGGAGAAAGTATTTCGTTAGACGACTACACTACGCTGCCGGGGAACTCCGGAGCTACACACTCTATTAGCCTATGCATCGCAGCCGCCACCGGGCAACGCCGCCAGTGCATCGCCCTAACCAAACGAAAAGCGTGTCGTGCGTCGTTGCTGTGGGCGAAACGCCGACGAGGAGGCGCTGTTTGGAGCAACCTGACGAGCACATAGGCTGTAGAGTCAAGACAAAGCTAAAGATAAATCACTCTGGCGATTGCCAGTGAGCCCCGGGGGGTTCAGAGCTCGCGGGTTTCCACGTCGACAGCCTAACCCGGGCAACTACAGGCAAAGTTGAATATCATTCTGATCAGCCGGAGTCCCCATTGGGCCCGGGTACCCAGTGGGCTGCGCCCAGGCCCTGCCACTGGCAGGCCTCTTTTAGTAAGTTTTTTTTACTTGGGCAAAAAGCGGCTATGCTATTAGTCCGGCCCCTGAGCGGGAGTTGCAGGTCGAGTTTGCTCATAGGGGCCTGAGCGGGATAGCCGGAGTGTGCTCGTGCTTGGAGACCTGGAGGTAGTCGCACTATCGGCGTGACCTGCCCTTTGGCCGACTTCTTTCCTAGCCTTACCTACATTCTGCCCCCAGGCTAATCATTCAGGCTAGCTTCAGCCAATGGATGGTTCGAGCAAATGCACCCAAGCTATTCTAACGATGCCAACTTGAACGCACTGGCAATATTTACCTTATTTCCCCCAGAGAAAGAAAGTGTTGCTTGCAATTCTTGTGTTTTGTGCAGTAGAAGCTTCGTAGGGATGAGTGGCTGATTGAAACGCCGTGCACACTATAGCATGTATGATTGATTGGCAGGAAATGATGGTTATTAATGCAAGTACAAAATGCTTAAGAGGGGGCTGTGCTCTGCTTACATCGTTTGAGTTCAGGTGATGCACAGTCCACACCATGCGCTTGTGAAAGCCAAGACATGGCCAAGCATGAGCCCGCAGAGGGGCGTCTCAGGGCATCAATAGATGTCAGTTTCAATATGACTCCCTTGGCTTCTAAACTGATACCGTGCCACACTTCGTTATCATCAAAGCTACAAACTGATCGCTTGTGCTCGAAATTTGAGTTTGCAGGCTGTGTTCCTGATAGCAAAACAAAAAGAACGATGCCCACACTCCACATGTCTGCAGCTGCACCGTCATAGCCACCCCCCCGGGCTGTGGTGCCCCTCCCCTGACGCTCCATCACTTCGGGGGCCAAATACCTAATTTGCACTGTGACGCGAATCTTAATTGCAGTCATGGCGTACTGTGGCGTTCCGCAAAATGTTCGACAGCCATGCGAGCCAACCTGAAAGAATCCGAATGGATTAGCCCAATTGAGGTGAACGATAAACTACGCAGCTCCAAAACTGCAGCACCCTTAGCTAGGCCAAAGTCAGTTAAGAGAACATCTACATCAGAGAACTTTGTGCGGAGCAATATGTTCTCTGGTTTGACGTCCCGATGCGCAATCCCGCGTGCATGCAGATAAGCCAATGCAGATAGCAAATGAACCATCGTGTCGCGGGCATCAGACTCTGGATAGTGACCACGCTTCACCACTCGATCAAACAAATCCCCCCCTTCTACGAGTTGCATCACAATAGCAAAGGAGTCGACATCCTTGTAAGCGTCATGAACAGATACAATAGCTGGATGTGATAGATTCCGAAGCATACGTGCTTCTTGAAGCAAGTCTGAGAACGAAAAAGAACGCTGGAAAGCAAACTTACGGGTTGGAATTATCTTTGCCGCAAAAGCCTGACCTGTGACACGATTAACAGCGCGATAAACCTTCCCTATGGTGCCACTGCCCAACTCTTCACATAGCTGATAGTCTGCCTCGAGGTGCCTGTCTGGCGCTGCTGCAGCCAGAGTAAGCGACCGGCAGGTGGGACCATACTGTGGCGCCATAGTAGTATTTGAATGAGATACATTGACAAACACATGTGCTGTAAAGCGAGATTCTTGTATTTTAGGAGACAAGAAGGTTAATTCATCACCGCTACTGAGGAGCCGTCTTTCCTGACGTTTTAGTTTGATTTTGTTCACGAACGTCCCATTTGAGCTCAAGTCTTCAATGTAAGGTAGGAGTTGGCTAGTTAGCCCAGGTCTATTTTCCCACGCCCGAAAGATTCGACAATGATACCCACTAACTCTGGAGTCGTCAATCACAACATCACATTTTTGATTTCGACCAATAGTGTAAATGTCAATCTCCGAGTCTTCAGGAATTTCAGATTTTAAGCAGGCACGAGAGACGAGATCGTAAGTCTTCAAGCCGTCCGTCGAGGTGTAGAAGGGGGTAAGCCGAGCCCAAAGGGAAGCAGCGCCTAGTCTGGCTTCTGCGCTACCCTCAGAGCTTTCAAGTTGACTATCAACTGGCTGCGTACATTCTGGACTTTCGTCGAACATTCCCCACACAATTATCTATAGGCCCTTACGGTACTAGAGTACCAGGAACTACAAAAGTTATGTCATATCATACCGTCACGGTAGGTATATAGCAGGAAAATGTCGTAGCGTTATATAAAGTAGCAGGGGGTCCCCCGCTTTCGCAAGCACGAAATCTCGCCGGGCGCGCGCAGATGCTGCCCTCCGCGCGGCTGCTACCCTCAGGCTGCACGACCACTGGCCGCAGGCGAAGCTACGGTCATCTCAGAAGGCTTGGCGTATCCGAGTCCTATTAGTACTAGTAATGACCGTGACCGTCCGAGTCTTGCGTTGCGAGAGACTAACTCGAAATTCCCGGTGTAACCGTCACGGTGACACGGCGACATAAATATATCGACGACTTTTGCCAGTGGGACTGAGGACAACTGCGACCCTTTCGAGTTCAAGTTACAAGCCGCAACTTGAAGATGAATTCGGACTCGGAGCTGCGGCCGCGGCGCTACAATATAAACTCGACTCAGAGGCCCGGGCTCAGGCTCGGACTCGGAGCTTCGGAACTTAAAACCGAAATTAGGGCGGGAACCGCGAAGTAGGCGCATTACCTGAGGCGGGGTCCGTTGTGTGAACCGGGCCGCCTCATGCTGTGGGCACCGCGGCCGGCCTCCGACTCAGGCTTTAAGTTCAAGTTCAACTTAACCGGCACGGTCACGGTATTCGAACTTGAACTCAGTCTTAAAGTTTGCGGCTGGTAGTGCTGCGGCCGCGGTCCGGCCGCGGCCGGTTATCCGCCGGCGCGGATACGATATTGTTCAATAAAATATATCATTGCTGGGGCCAGCCACTCGTTGAACGCTAAATCCGTATGGAGATTAGTTCAGAACATTCTGCGCCGAGGACGACAAAGCATAAGCCGTTTCATAAGTGGTCGCCAAGTGTACTGATCGAAGCTTTAAAGGACAAGTTTGCAACTCAGTCTAATTCGGTGCGAAGGGCGTTCCGAGAAGTTGCCCAGCCCGGGTGCACCCCGGTGCAATAGTTCATGTCGTTTCACAAGCAGTAGCGGCCCCTATTAATGCAGGCAAGATCGAATTACAAAGCCGCAAATTCGTCGTCTTTTGCACAACTTGAATCTCGTGGGAGTGGGCCCGAAAGTTTTGACAGAAGTGTTCAATACAATAGATGTTGATAGAAATGGGTCAATCGACTATCGAGAGTTCAAGGACGCGTTCGGAGAAGGCATCTGTGGTGGTGGATATGAGGGGATGGATGTTTTCCATGGCGAAAAAACTCATATTGAAAATATTAAAAACCGCTGTCTACGCAACAGCCCACGGAATATGAAGTTGGAAACTGCAATCACAGAATTGCGCACTCGAATGGCAACTCAGCACACGAAGGTCAAGACCGCGTTTCGAGCACTTGATCGAGACAGCTCTGGCAAGTTGGAGAAGGGAGAACTTCTATTGCTCCTGAAAAATTATCACATTAAATTACGCGACGCGGATGTAGATAAACTAATTGCACGTATTGACACGGATAATTCTGGGAAAGTATCTTATCGAGAATTCAACAATTTTTTCGGATCAGATATAGCGGGTAGCGCCTTTGGCAACAGCACGGCGATGAATTCGGGATTGGGGAGGATAGAGGATAAATGCTGTTTTGAACAAAATGAACAATTATACAAGAAAAATAGCTACCAGCGCCACCAGAATTGGACCACAACTGACTTCATGAATGCCATGGAGTCAATCCTAATGACTCGAGCTCGTACTGTACGACGTATCTTTCGAATAGCCGACGTGGACAAATCAGGCTGTATCGATGCAAAAGAATGGCACAATGCCCTCAGCCAAATGAACCTTGAAATGTCTCATGAGAAGGCGAAGCAATTCTTTGATGCCCTGGACAAGAATGGTGATGGCCTTATAAATTATCGCGAATTTGTTGCCGCTTTCGGAGACATCGTTGCAGGATTTCGTGATACTGGGATTATTTCTAGCGCCAGCCCGCGACTAAAGCAACAAGTCGAGTTCGGAAATTCCATGTGCCAGCCACGGCTTGAGTCGAAGATGCCTCGATACACAGTAAGTCAGATTAGGGAGGTAGTTGCCAGACGCTTGGGTGGTAAATATACTTCGGCATGCTCTGCTTTTCGCAACCTAGATTTAGACAAGGACAGTTCCCTCGACAAAGAGGAGTTCAGGCATTTTATCAAGTCGCTGAATATTGAACTTCATGATGAAGACTATGAAATGCTATACTGTGAGCTAGACCGTGACAAGAATGGTAGTATCGACTATAAAGAATTTTTGTTTTGGTTTGGAGAGGCCATCTGCGGTGCACCTTGGCAAGCAAATCAATCGACAGGCCTTTGCACGCGTGGTATCCCGCACACTGCTAATCGAATACCCGAACCATGGCTTTTATCCAGCGAGGAAGCTCTACGACTATTGCATATCAAGCTCACTGAGACATCAACCTCGGTCAACAAGGTTTTCAAGCGATATAATAAGGACCGTGCTAGTCAATTATGCAGGAAACAATTCAAGATGATGTTTGACAACTACCATCTGCATGTTAATGATGACATTGTCCGGGAGATTGTAAAACACATACAGCGGACTCATGGCAAGTTCCCAGCGGATGGCAATGGTATCACCTTCCCACTATTTGTCAGGGAATTTGGGAAATCCATAGCGGGCGGGGCCTATGTGGGTGTCGTTGATCACAATTCTAATTCAACAAGAAACTGCAGAGATATAAAGCCGACACCAAAATGTACTGCAAAACAGGCACGCGCATTGCTCATAGACAAGCTTGTCACGAACTTCAAGCACAGTCGGGCAGCCTTCACTCGATTAAATATTGCTAGTGGTCATGCCATGAGCAGAGGAGAACTCCGCAATGCTTTAACCTGCTATCACATCCACCTCGACGACGATGCGTTTGGTGAGTTTGTACAGGAATTTGACAAAGACAATAATGGAGTCATTGACTTCCGCGAGTTTCTCTCTGTTGTTGGCGCTGACGTCAGTGGGGCTTCAGACAATGGCCTTAGTGTCACAATGCAGGCAGCTGACGACCAACAAAAGGCAAGGTTGAGGAACCTGCACAAGCAACTAGCCCATCAAAATTACCATAGCTCTGACTCGGATACCGATTCTAGCGAGCACCAACAAAACTCTCCCCACGAAGCAAAAAATGATCATGAGGTGAAGCTTAGTAAGGACAATGAGTCATGCAAAGTTGCCAGAAAAAGGTGCCAGCTAGATCTAGCTAAGTCTCGGCAAAACAAGTGTCCGCCATTGCCAACTATCTGGGATCTATCTGGCCTCAAGACCTCAGATGCACGGCAGGTGCCAGTAGGTCACGCGGCTCTCCATCGAAAACACTGGCGCATCCCTCCTTCACGTCCTCTCCAGCGAGTGATTTCAGGGCCTCTCAACATGACCCATTGTCGAAGGTGAGACATTGGTAGAGCTTGAGCTCCGAGCTTCTGTGGTATCTTACATCTTGATATCCAGGAGTGCGCAAACACTCACTTGTCCGAGGTGCCTGGCAATCACTTACTTGTGCAAGGTGACTGGAGGTGACGTTGTTGATGTGGTATTCGTTTCCGACCTGGCGCAAAGCCACCGGCGAGCGCCAGTCAGCGGGCAGTTTGTGACGGTGCGCACCAAAATTCAAGGGCCGGCAGGCTCAGACCTGGGCCGCTGTGCAATGGCCTCTCGAAGTACCTGCAGCTCGTTTCAATTCCAGCCAAGTAACTGTGCCGGTCACCACTGGACCTCTAAGTGGCCTCCGAGAAAAAGACCTGGGCGACCTGTCAGGCTAGTCTAGCACCCAGTGCGCGAGTCCCGAGTACTGATCCGATGTCAGCAGCCGTCCGTTCAGGTTTAAGACGACGCCCGAGTCCGGTTCAAAATAAGGAACCCTGAAATAAGGAGCCTTTCTTTAGGTCGTTGCTCTCAAGTAGCCCGGCACTGCGGCCCTAGGCCGAGAGAGACTCGGAGTGGAGGCGGCCGGGACAGGGGGAGTGGAGAGGTCAGAAACCCACAAACCATCAATGACTCAGCAACCATCTCAGCCAGATAACAATCCAGAGCTCAAACGCTGTCGACGTAGAAACCCGCGAGCTCCAAGCAGCGAACCCGAGCTAGCGACCCAAAGCTAAGCTAGCGAAAAAATATATAAACACCCGTGACAGATCTGTCGATTTTTTTTCTCGGAGGTTGCGCAGTTGTTTCACTCCACAAGGGCCCTTATTATCTACAGTGCAAGAGGGATGAGCGATACACGACTAGAATGTCGTTTCTACGAAGAGCCATTTCCAGAGGTCGAATCGCTCGTGATGGTGAACGTGAGAAACATTGCGGAAATGGGCGCGTATGTGACTCTACTTGAGTATAACAACATAGAAGGAATGATCTTGCTTAGCGAGTTGAGCCGACGCCGAATCCGTAGCATCAACAAGTTAATCCGAGTAAACAGAAACGAGGTGGTAATGGTACTGCGTGTCGACAAGGAGAAGGGGTATATTGATCTCAGTAAGCGGCGCGTCTCTGCTGAAGATGTAGCGAAATGCGAAGAGCGTTACAACAAAGCCAAGGCGGTACATCGTGTGATGCGGCATGTAGCAGATAGACAAGGGAAAAGATTAGAAGAGTTGTATGAGATGGTCGGCTGGCCATTGTATCGAAAATATGGCCATGCATATGATGCATTGAAACTCTGTCTATCGGGCGATGATGACGATGTCCTTCAAGTTTGCCCAAACATTGAGAGCGCCACTAAAAACTGCCTGTTGGACTTCGTTAAGAAAAAACTCTCCCCACAGCCTATCAAGGTCCGAGCAGATCTTGAGGTCACTTGCTTCTCATACAGTGGTATCAATGCAATCCGTGAAGCACTTATCCACGGCCAACGTGAGTGTGTAGATGTGTGTCCAATCCAGATCAGGCTAATTGCCCCTCCAATGTATGTCTTGACCACCATGACTTTGGATAAAGAGCTTGGTATTCAGACCTTAACATTAGCTATTTCTGCCATAACTGAAAAAATCCTTGAAAGAGGTGGAAAAATTGATATCAAAATGTCCCCAAAGGTCGTGTCAGCGCGCGAAGAAACCGAGCTTCAAATCATGATGGACCGTCTGGCCCAAGAAAACGCGGAGCAGGACGGTGATGAAGATGAAGATGCGGATTGTCGGTGACCACTATTCAAATTTCATCAGTATCTGAATGCTAGAAATCGATTTTATCACCAGTCATGGTGTGCAAAATAGCATCAACTTCCAGTGGTGCGATCTCCACTCGTCGTAGTATCGACGGTTGCTCAGTCACGGTGGGCCTTTTTGCCCTGGTAAGCGCGAGGCTTGCTGGGGTACTGCCAGTGAAGCTAGTTCGGGAAATTTAACCTTCCTTCTAAGGTCGCCTTCAAGCCTGAGTTAGCCAAACACCGGAAATTCCCTTTGCGATGCAGGGGGAAATAGAGTGTGTAGCTCAAGACTCCCCCGCCCGGCAGCGTAGTGTAGTCGTCTATCGAAGTAGTCTCTCCCGTGTTTGATGGGGTTTGCGACGGGAAATTCGTCCGTCAATAAAGCCTCAGCTGAGGCTGAATCTAGGTTGCCATTTACCCGAGGGGTTATTATTAACCCCAATCGTGGCCCGGGGTCAGTAACCCGGGTAATTACCCGTTAGTGTGGGTTATTAACCCCGGGATCTTATAGAGGGGTAGGGGAGGGGGCCTCACGGGCCACTGGCGCGGGCCTGGGCCGCGCCGGGCCACATGACTTGGTACTTGCCCTGGCGCACCTGTACGTATCCAAAAGCCCAACGGGCTGCTTGCGCCCATCCGCTCGCCCGGAGGGGTCTTTCGCTAAACTCACTAAACGGGTTTAGTCGAAAACCCGTGTTAATGGCAACCTAGGGCTGAATGACTCAGGATGATAATGGTTAGGAGTGAGAGGCGACTTCCCCCTACTAAGGGGATATGTCGGAATACCCCCGGATGGGAAGTAGCCTAGGCGGGTAATACAAGCCTGAGTGCGGGTTGTGCTTGGATACGTCTCAGTTGAACCTTGGGATGATGATCCTACTAGACGTCACGGTGTATTTCCATTGCACTCCCCCATTGTCGTGATCGTGATAAGATTGCGATAATCATGAAATCGCGGCAAGCCTGAGGAGGATAACATTTAAGATTCAAGTTACCTTTACTACTAACATCATGATTTCAATAAGGTTAATCATCCTGATGGTATCATGATTGTTAGTACCGACATCATGATGTAACAATTAATAGTTGAACATTTAATGATTTGTTTGTGTTTGTGTGTTGTGTCGTTTAAAAGTTTCTTTCGGTCCGAGTCCGAGTCACGGTCACTGGCATCATGATGCCACGCTGCGCCGAGCATAATACCCGCCGAGTTGCTCGAGGTACATTTCGGCCTTGTGCGCAGCCGTTAACGCACGCACGAACGCCGGCTCCGTGGCAGCACCCGCGCACGACTCAATGGGACCGGGGTTATGAGCGCGCGGCCTCGCGGCTCAGGCTCAAACCCCGTATTCCGTGAGGCCCGCCGCCCACTCGTAGTTCTGGCGTTAATGGTACTACTATCGATGCTTCAGAGCCAGTCTGTGGAGATAGTAGGCGCCATCCTGGAAGTGACGGCTCGGATATTTTATTTTACCCTAGGACTTTAAGTATCTTCGGTACCTAACGCCGTCATACAACAAAAATCCACGCGATGAGTGGTGTGTCGGTCTTGCAACATTTCGAAGTATATCAAAAATCACGGGTAAGTGTAACTTTGCAGGGGGACGTACAACATAATTCCCGTAGGTCGCCTTTGTCCAGGCTGTGGCAGAGGCGGCAACACGCCCGCAAAATATTGAGGTCATGCAGAATGCTGGTGTTATGCAACTTTTGCGTCCACTCTTGCTAGATAATGTATTGCTCGATGAAATAATGATAGCAACTTAGATTATTAACATCGGACTGATAGGTGCCAAGTATTCAGCAGTCTGCCGCCCTTGCTCTTGGTCGGTTAGCCAATTATAGTGAGGATTTAGCAGAGGCAGTTGTTGGTAATGAAATTCTTCCCCAGCTCGTTTACTCACTCTCTGAACAAAATGTACGTGATGCGTTTCATCATTTTACATGAATTTCTGTGCGTAGCGCTTTGTGAAGAAGGCCGCTTCATTTGTCCTCCGAGCAGTTGCGAAACATTCGCCTGATCTTGCCCAGGCAGTAGTTGATTCTGGTGCACTGGACGCCCTAGTCCCATGTCTTGAAGAATTCGACCCAACAGTAAAAGAGGCAGCTGCATGGGCAATTGGTTACATAGCACAACACACAGCGGAGCTGGCCCAGGCAGTCGTCGACGCTGGTACAATTGCACTCTTAGTCCTGTGCATCCAAGAACCAGAGATAACTCTCAAGCGTATATCTGCATCTGCCCTGTCCGACATCTGCAAGCACTCGCCCGAGTTGGCACAAGCTGTCGTAGATGCTGGTGCTGTGGCTTATTTGGCCCCGTTGATTGTGCATCCTGATGCAAAATTGAAGCGCCAAGTGTGCAGCTGTCTCGCTCAGATAGCAAAACACTCTGTTGACTTAGCTGAGGTAATTGTTGAGGCAGAAATTTTCCCAAATGTCCTAAACTGCCTTAAAGACACTGATCCTTTTGTGAGAAAGAATGCTGCAACCTGTATCCGAGAGGTTGCCAAACATACCCCAGAGCTTGCAAAACTAATTGTAAACTCTGGCGGGGCTGCTGCCTTAGTGGATTACGTTTCTGAAGCTCAAGGAAATGGCAAGTTGCCCGGTATCATGGCGATTGGTTACATCGCAGCTTTCTCTGAAACACTAGCACTAGCCATCATTGTCTCAAAGGGTGTAGCTCCGCTGAAAGAAGCACTGGTTACAGAGCCAGAGGATCATATTAAGGCAGCTTCTGCATGGAGCCTGGGTCAAATCGGTCGTCATACCTCAGACCATGCTCGGGCGTTGGCAGAGGGCGACGTCCTGCGTCACTTGTTGGCCTGTATGGTGCACCAAGACAGCTCAGAGGACCTCAAAACTAAGTCCAAACGTGCTTTGAAGGCCATATTGGCCAAGTGCACGCATCTCCAGGCTCTGCAACCGCTCTTGCGTGAGGCACCGGTTAAAGTGCAAAAGTATGTGCTCAAACAATTTGCATCAATACTTCCTCATGATGTTGAAGCGCGCCGCGCATTTGTCCAGAATGGTGGATTGCAATTTCTACAAGGTTAGTGAGCTTAGTGCCTTTGAGTTGCCTTAGTACTTGTGTTCTTGTCCGCACAGAGCTCAACGAAACTGTTGGTGGTAAACTAACAGAATTCATCCAACAGATAAATAGCTGCTATCCGCCTGAAATAGTCGAATATTATTCACCAAATTATTCGAAGCGCCTTTTAGAAAAGATAGAAGATTACGCTCCCAGCCTATAGTCATGCAGCACCAGGTATTTTGGCTGGACTTCTGATTATAAGCTGCGTGAGGCAGAGGGACAAGCAAGCTCCCTCGACGGCTTGTGCTGGGCTAAATTGCAAATCACTGGGTCAACCCGCAATTTGCCTAATTCACCGACCCATCCCAGCCACGTAGAGAGGCCGAGTAACCCGGTTAAAAGAGGCATGAAAAACTTTTCACGGTCACCTGCCCTGAGGGCAGCTAAAAACACGTACAATATGATTTTTCCGGCCGTGCGCCTTCCCGCGGTCCCGCGGATGGATCGAAGCGCAGCTCCGGCAGCTTTCGAGCCTGGGGGGATCGGGGGGGGATTGGGGCGCGCTGTGCCGCCAAAGACAGCTGTCTACCGCCACTTCTACCGCCCATAACTTCGCACCACCCGATCCGTTTGTTAGGGTCGAATGGGAATATGAGAGGTCCGCCGCCTCGTCCGAGGTCGGGAGCGCCGTACGCGACCACTCCGACGTATCATGATTAGCCCTAGAAGCCAGCGACCCTCAGAAGCAGCAATCCGGAGCTGCACTACGATACGGCCGGGCGGGAACAGAGCAGGCCAAGATGTAATAGGCCAAGATGCTAAGGGGGGGAAGCTGGGGGGAGCTTGAAGGGGGGGGTCGTTGTACGACCGCGGTTGAGGCTGAGGCTGATGAGTCAGTGATGACTCGGACTCTGACTCGGAAGGTAGTCTAATATCACCTCAGGCTTGCCAGTGATAGGGTGAAGTCGCCTCCCACTCCAACTTACTTTCTAGCACTTTTATTCACGGGGATTCCTCCCATCGCAGACTTCCTGAAACATGGGGCTACCTATTTCGCTGAACTACTACACTACCGTGACGCCGCTGTCGCCGCGGCGGCGGCGGCCGGGGCCGGCCCACTGCCAGTGGCAGGCCCGGGAATCATGATGATCATCCCTACTAGTATCATCATGATGATCATTTCAAGTTCCCCTTGCATCGCAAGAGGCCACATATCTACTCGCCTTTCCATTTATACAGGTCCATTGTGCGTTGCGAGGAATAATTCGGCCATCCCACTCGGAAGGGCCCCAGAGGGGCGCCGCCGTTGCGAAACCCCCTTCGTTATAGATACATTATGTATAGATACATTGTGACAAATAGGTGAAGCGCTAACATGGATCAAGAACAGACACTGACGCGAGAGGTTCTTCGGTGGATCCAGTCACTGGTGCGAAGGCAAATGAGGGAGGGGGTTAGGCCAGAGGATGAGTTCGCGTGGGGGAGGGGAAACTCGGACAGTGGTAATGTGCGTGTGTAGGACCTGGCGTACAGCGTCAAAAACGTTAAGCGAGACTTCAGTAATGGATTTCTGGTGGCCGAAATTTACTCACGATACTATGACAAGGACGTTCAGATGCACAGCTTTGATAATGGGATTGCGCTACGAATAAAGAAAGATAATTGGAGTCAGCTTCTGAAGTTTTTCCACAAGGTTGGAGTTCAGGACGTTGTCACCCCCGCCGAGGTGAATCTAATTATTCACTGTGAAGATGGCGCTGTCATCAAGTTTGTGAATAGGATGTATGAGGCACTTACTCAACGAACTTTAAAAAAGGTTTCACGCCGATTACTTCCCGCTAAGCCTCAAGCGTTTACGCGCGAGACGGGCTCGACGGCAATCCGAGCCTGCCTTCGCGGCGCAATGCTAGCTGAAACCTCTGACGAGACGACTCAAGCTTGTCAGCTTGCAGAGCGCGTTGGTCTCCACGAGCAGAGCCTCCAGGAGGAACGAAGCCTAGAACCAGACAGATTTCACTTTGTTCGTGCGTCAAATGCACAAGGGGGTCCCATGCGCGCATCAGCACGCGTTGTTGACGCAGAGGCAGCAGCGGCGCCCAAAGTTACTGTAAAGGCTATTCAGGTGCGCCAGGTAGATAAGACTATTACACGGCCCCGTGGACGGGACGAGTCAAGTGTCAGCATGGACCTTCATGTGTCAGCTTTGTCGCAGACGACCCCCCGTCCTCCAGTTTCCGGTGATGGTATTTCAACAACGTGCGATGCCATCGCCAATACACCAGCACTTGTCCAATCTTCAAAGGATAATGCAGAAACTCTTCGTACCAAGGAGGCTGTTACAGCGTGTGCCCGCCTTGTGGGTGAAGCGGCTGCACTTGCCTCTTCTTTCGCGTCTGTGACAGTTTCTGAAGCCAGCAAGCAGGACTCTAACCTAACATCGTTGCAGATTCAACAGCTAAGGGAGGTTGGATACGACTATAACTCTGCTGGTGCTCACGCTGAAGCTGCCGCTTGCGAGCTGCGTGTCTTCAAGGAAAAGCTATCTCGCGCCGAGGCTGCCTATCGTAAGATTAAGGACACGTGCTCAACCTGACCAGGGTCTGTCAAAAAGAGCCTTGTCGAATTTGACAGGAAAGAATGCGGACTGAGAATACGTCTAACAACAAAAACAGTAAATCAATAATTAAGGAATATCCTAAAGAAAAAGGACAACAACAAATCCACCGAGTTCTAGGGCGTAAGCTAGCCGCAATGTGTGCCAGTGGTATTTACTACAAGTAGCTGGCTGCTGAGTCTGAGTCAGCCTGAGTGCTAGGTCCGCATCTGGCCTCACCCGCGCTCCAAGTCCCCCCCCCCCACCCCCCTTCAAAGCAAATGTGCAGATAATTAGATAGTACGCTGCACGACTGTCGCACGGACGTGGAAGGGGGGGGGATTCGACTCGCCGGAGTAAGTCACCGTGAGGGAAGTCGTGAGGGTCTCAATCGAAGTAGCGTGATCCACACGACCTCACGATGAGCGGCTGTGGGGAGATGCTACTAAATTTCCTCGGATGAAACCCAGATTAGAGCTCTAAAGACGGAAGCACTGCGAGGTCCACTTCGCGGGGCCGTCTCATTCGCGTGCAGTATCGGTCCAACTGATCTGACGGCAGCTTTTGATTTGACGGAATAGCCCGGAGGCCGATTTACAGCCGGCTCAGGCTTCCTAAGCGCAGCCCGCCCTGTGAACCAGGGTACCGTATGAGACCCCAAGGTGCTGCGAATGCAGGCCTTTTGCGTGAACCATCCGACTCGGATGGGCAAGTCAGCCTGATAGTTAAGGCTATTAAGCTATTAAACGAGCACTTGCTTAATCACTACGGCCGTAGATTTAATTACGGACTCGGAATGACGAAGAAGATCGATTCGAGGACAGCCACGCCGCGATTATTTGTCAAATTGCCATTCAAGGGGTCTGCTGAGGATTTCTTTCAGTGTAGTAGCCTCCTCTCCTCTCCTCTCCTCAACGAACAAGAACTAGGTCGTCTATCTTTAGAATCATGCAGATGCATTCAGTGGCAAGGTGGATGGCGCAAGTGTTAACTAGGAGAGGCTGAACTACATTGAGGGTGTACATATTCCCGATGCAGCCATGCTTCACATTGATACCTGCATCAGCTTCAGCAACACGATGTCGCTTACGGAGCTGTGTGACTATGTGGATTGGATTAAGCCCGGCGTTTTCAGCTAGTGTGTAAGGTACAACTTCGAGGGCATCGGCGAACGCACTAAGGCAAAAACCAACAGAACCTGGCTTTGTTTTGGCTATATCGCTCAGCTTTAGGCAAGCTTCCACTTCTGCTGAGCCGCCACCTGAGATGAGGTATCGCTTCTTCACGAGCGAACGAACAACACAGAGAGCGTCGTGAAGCGAGCGGTCGGCCTCCTCCAGAACAAGCTTATTGGAACCACGAACAAGGATGGTAACTGAAGCATTCTTGTGTGGCACACCTGTGACCTTGACGACTTTCTGTGATGACCCAGGCATTGAGATCTCATGGACAAGCTGAGCTGTTCCAAGTTTAGCTGGATCTAGCGAATCTACCTGTGTCTTCCTATCTTCCCACACCGCTTCGCGTGACTTCGTCACACGCAATTTGGACACAGTAATTTACATGGGCAACAGGAAGAAGGTCGAGAGTTTCAGAAATATGCGATATATCGTTGCGCTCAATATCAGCAACAACCATAATGCCCATCCTATGGTGGAATTTTGGGTAAAAGAAGTTTCTCGGAGTAGGACGCGGTGGCAGGGTGACTTGGCGAGAAAATGAAGGGATAAATCGTTGTATGCGTCACGCAGAATGGACTTTTGAATGAGTAGGACGGTGATTCCGCATTTCTTTATCTTCTTGCACAAGCCAAGGACGTGCTTGCGCTCCTCGCGAAGAAGCCGATCCATGGCCGCATAGTCGGAGACCACGACATTGTTTTCCATGTCGGTCTTGGGAGCTGAAAGGCAGAACTGGATGAGACCAACCTTAGCATTTTCTACACGTGTGGGACCTCCAGCCGCCTTCTTGGCACCTTGTGCAAAAACAATTCCGTCGACCAGCTCCGTGTCATCGACTGTCCCTCCGACTTGCTTGACAATTTTAATTGCTTCCAAGTCAACTGTTGTTGCAAAAGTTGTGTCAATGACACTCAGGACTGCGTCCACAGCTAGCGGCGCAAGGGTCTCCGAGTTCTGGGAGATAACCTTAGACGAGAGGCACGTCCTTACCGCATCAACAAGCCTATCCCGCTCACTGAGTGTTATCGGCTGTGCGCAGGACTGTAGAATTGAATCACATGTGTTGGCTGCTAGCACAAATGCCTCTGCAATCGAGGTTGGATGCAACCCCTTGACAAGTAGCTGGTGGCAGGCATCGAGCAATGATCCAGCAATCACGCAGACAGAAGTAGTTCCATCTCCGGCCTCAATGTCTTGCGACTTGCTTAACTCAACGAGCATTTTGGCCTGAAGTAAACCAGTCACTGTGATTAATTACAACTAGTCTTACTGTTGGATGCGCTACGTTCATTTGCGTCAGGATCGTGGCCCCGTCGTTAGTTATTAGCACCTCGCCATCAGACTTTTGGATCATTTTGTCCATTCCCCGCGGCCCAAGCGACGTGCGGATCGCATCCGCGACTCCTTTAGCTGCCATAATGTTGGATATTCGTACATCTTTTTCTTTTTTTAATCCACGCTGCGACTCCCCGTCAAAACGAACAGGAGCGCGCATTTCCCTGCGCAAAAAATTCGGCAGATCTCTCAGGGTCAGCTGTTGTATATATATATGCGTAGGCATATATATACACTCGGTTTCACTGGCAGGACTCGGGCCCGCCCCGGGCCGCCCCGGGGTAGAATATCATCAAGTGCATTAGATTCTGGGCAGCGCCACTATCAGGTGTCTTCCAGTAACGTGCGGTACTTGCCTTGAACAGATAATTTCTGAGTCTTGTGTGGCATATGCGGTCAATGACATCGGAGGGGTGCGGCACCTTGGCCATTGGTAGGCTGCCCGTGGTCTCCTGGGTTTCTTATCCAGGGTTCCCTGGCTCGCGGAGGGGCGGCCTGTCTGCACTGTCTGCTAGATTTAGCCCGCGCAGGCTAACTCAAGTCGGCTCACACACTCGCATCGCATGGCTTCGGCCGTGCATTTCAGCGAAACGTTTGATAGAGACAACGGGTCTTGCAGGAAGCGGCTGAAGCTCTTGGAGTCAGATCAATGTCTCTTGGATACGCTGGAGCGAAACCTAGAAGTGCAATTTGTTTCAAATAGTGCGTCCCTCGTTATTCTCACCTCTTCCACTGGTTGCTGTTGCTGTCAGGCAACACTTCAGATACAGTCCTATGTACACCGACTGAAACCTTCAAAGTGACCAAGGTTGAGTCATCCAACTCAACCCTACTCGCAAGCGGATGCCTAATCGGGGGCACAAGTGGAATCATTCGATCTTCAGTTAGATTCCATTGGGAAATATGCCGCACCACTCCACGCGTTGACTTCAGGTTGAGCCTCCCGGTATATAGTGATGAAAACACGTCTGTGGGTGTAGCACCAAGCTTGACGCAAGTTCAATCTTATAGTCAGGCATCGTGTGCTGAGCTTGAACAGACCCTTCAGACGAGCACGATCCTTCTCAATGAGACGGGAGGGCTTTTTTATCTAAAAGAAACAACACTGCATCAATGTCTAGACCAGATCTTGATGGTGATTTCACTCAAAGGCTGGCCACCATCGGCGATTCCACTCAAAGCTTGTGCTGAAGATGCTGCAAAACATGGTTCAGACATTATCTTAACCACACATTGCCTCAAACACTTTGCCCTTTTTTTGTCTCCAAGTGGAAAAGTGAACCTGGATGTTCGACGTGTAGCTCGTACACTCACGAGATCTCTATTTGTTACCAAAGAGATCTACGAATCCACGAGACACCTACTGAACGACCTTCATGACTGTCTCCCGGTGAGTTTTCGCTAACATATACCTGGCCGCATGCTTGCACACACAGGCTCAAATTGAGCCCGCAATGTCCTGGCTCGATGGAATAATTACTGTGTCTGTGAATGGGGAAGTTGCACTCGCTACTGACAAAGGTCGCACCTGATCTATTTATGAATTACTTGTATGACCGAAACACCCCCGCTATGCAATCGATGCATAGGGCTACCTCGGAGTCCCCTTGCTTCGTGCGCCACAGGAGATGGAGGAGGGCTAGCGCATGCGCCTTCAGGGATCCAAGGGTCTATCTCTGCCCTGAGCTCTCAATCATGGTTGTAAGTAGGTCACTGGTCGTACGTGGCGCCGCCGTCGCTCGTGCTGGAGATGTAGGCAAACGCCCGGCCCGCCGTTGTTCCATTGGTTGGGGTTAGAGGGTCACTGTGAGGGCGGGCCCAAGGGAGCTGCTCTCCGCGCGGCCCTAAATCGGCGCGGTCGCAAATAGATCTCCAATTTCCTGGTAGAGAAGCGCCTGACCTGAGCGCAGAGCGACGCATCTCAAGCAGTTCACCAGTTGTCCGTCGCCACATGACGGCCTGCAGGCGGTCGGGAGAGCATATTCGGTGATGTCGATGACGGGCCACTTGGGCATCTAGCGCCATGTGCACTCCAACGGACGTTGGAATGACCACACCGCGCAAGTGGAACGGACTGAAGCAGCGACTCCAACCGCAGGGAGTCGAATTCGCCCGAGAGTGGCGTGTGTAGGATGTTGGACGTACTCTCCAGGCCGGGCCGCACCGCTGGCCCTCGGAATTCCTCGTACCTTCTCAAATTCACTCATACTTCTGCTGGCTTCTCCGGGTGCTTTTGGAGTGGGACCAAGTATGTACTAACTAGAAGTAGAAGTACCGTAGGTATGCTAATACTACTAGTACTAGTATGCATAGAGGTTTTTTTTTGGCGGGGCAGTGAGCATGGCGGGCGAGCTTTTAGCAGGATGAAGGCATTTGACGAGAAGCCTACAGTGGCAGAGGTCGTCAGCTCTGGTATCGCGCAGCGCGTCGCCGCGTCCGCCAATCATTATAACGCGTCACTCACCTCCCAGGAAGCTCCAGCAGTTACTCGATCGGTCTACGGTCCATATCTTGCCGCGGTGGTTAGGCTTTGCGCGGCCCAGCGTCCGTCGCTCACCGTCGACCTCCGCGCGTCTGATACCAAGCCATAGGCAGTGTGCCTTGCCCTCTACGGCCTTAGGGTGTATATAATACAAGGGTGGTTCATTGTGACATACGGCTTAGGGATTTTCCTGCTGAACAACTTCATCGGATTTCTTTCCCCCCAGATCGATCCTGATGGTGACGGGCCCTTGTTACCAACTTCGACAGGCGACAACTTCAAGCCATTTAGTCGACGCGTGCCAGAATTTAAGTTCTGGTACACCTCGATAAAGGGCGTGTGCACGGCTTTTTTTATGACCTTCTTTTCGATATTTGATGTGCCCGTCTTTTGGCACAGTGCCGTGTCTCTCACAAAGTCGCCAGTAACACCCCCAACAGAGTGAACACCTACCACAGGCCCATCCTTTTGGTCTACTTCTTCGCTCTCTTTTTCTTGACAATGAAGCGCCAGATCAAGCACATGATCAAGCATGAGTATGTGCCCTGGTCCTGGGGGAAGAAGTCGTATGCGCCGGGCAGACAGGTTCACAAGATCCGGAAATGATCACGCGGGCATAGAAGGCGGGCATAGCAAGGTAATGGTCACCCAGACGCCGGAAATTCCCCTATATGAATAATATTAAATAGTCGTATCTAGTCGCACAGCCTGGCCAGGCCGGGGAAAAGGCCTCAGGGCCTCCCTCAGGCTTAAAGGTACCTGAAAGGTGTATGTCCTTTCTTTTGGATATTCCTAGATTATTTTTATTTAATATTTAATAGCAACTATTAAGAGCATCTCGAGCCGCAGGGCCGGGACTCGGCGGAGGAGGCTCCGACTCTGAGTTTGTTCCTTTTCACTAAAGGTCTTCCTTAATTTATTCTCAAGTCCATTATTGAATTATTAGAAATCGGAGGAGATCCACATCACGCCGCTTCGCCCCCCCCCCCCCCCCCCCCCCCCCCCCAGGCTCCGAGTCCCTAGAAGCGACTCGGCCAGTCCTCCGGCTATGATCATATGATGGCATGGAGCCCTTCCCACGCATGCGGCCAATGGCACTGGCATGGGGGACTCTCGGCGGTGTCCCCCCATTGCAGGATCTTTCCAAAATCCTCTCAACAATTGGAACTTGAACGTAGTATCATACACACCACACGCAACGCGTAATAAAACACCCGGGCCGTTGGTCTTTTGAATGCTCTTGAATCTGTTGCATTATAGAGCCGAGTTCTTGGATTCAATTTGCCAGTGTTGAACTCTCGGGCTGCTGTTGCATTTGCTTATCTTGCAGGCCTCTAAGCGCGGCCGGCCCGGGCGGCCTTAGCCTGAGGGTTCGGATAAATACGATCTTAGTCTAGGTGACACGCATCCGAGTTCCGCGGTCTTTTTCCTCGTTGTTTCTTCCAGTGTCGGGGGTCTTCCGAGTCTCCTGACTGTGACATCCCCGAGGTCGGCACGGTCGACCGCGTGGGGGTAGCACCTGCGTCCGACGCCTCAGAGGCCTATGTAGTCGGCTCGTAGTCGGTGTAGTCTGAGACCGGAAATCGACGCATCTCTCCGAGCTGGATCAATCCCCAGAGTTCCTAGGAAATATCCATACCGTGACCCGCAAAATTTCGGTACTTTCGGCGATACCACGCCCGGAAATGTATCCGAGGCTCCGTTTACTGGTCCTTTGACCTATTCATGACCTGGTAACGCCCCCAGGATGTACTGGGCAGCGTGGGAAGGCCCCAAAACCGCGTCGTACGTACCCCCGGCCCCCTGGCTGAAGTAGTCGGGAAGCAGTCGGACCCCGGATTTCGACCACTACCTCAGGCCATCCGAAGCTCTTGTAGTCGGTAGAAGGGAGGGTCTTGGACGCAGGTGCCAGTGCTACCCCCACGCGGTCGACCGTAACCGCCCCGGGGTGACATCCCGCTTCCTATTGGTTAGAAATTGTCGGCCCGTAACCTGTAACACGAAGATGCCAACAGGGAGGAATTTCGTTGTAAAGTGAGTGTGTTTGAACAGCCTGAGGAGTTAACTTCGTTAGCACAAAGCCTGAGTTGGACTTGCCAGTGGACTCGGCGGACTCAGACTCGGATAAAAAGCATTCACCACTAGTATCCACTGGTACCTGAGGAGAACCATCAGTATGAGTAGCTAGGGGATCATAGCACAATCGCGTAGTAGGGTGGCTGAACCCCGCACCGCGAGATACCGTAGGTACACGGTACCGTAGGTACTTGCTGGTACCGTAGGTACCGCACTTAGCCGTGTACTGCGGTATACTATGGCTGCCTTTGGTACTGATTGGAAAAGCAAAGTGGGCCCGTGGTGCGTAAATCCGCTCTGGTTGAGAGGAATATTGAGTTTAGGCTTGAGCTCCTTGAGGAATTGAAAGATCTCTCTCTGGATAATGCGCTCTCCCTGCCTCAGGTGTGTAGCGCTTTAAAAATCAGCTTATTGAACATCATAGATATGCGTTGCTGGTGATCAGAGTAGTGGCAAGAGTTCGGTTCTTGAAGCCTTATCAGGCATTCCATTTCCAAGAGGATATGGGCTGGTGACACGCTGCCCTGTGCGACTTGTGATGCGTAGTGCTCCAGAATGGTCCTGCAGTGTCTCCACCACCTCATCAACGCAAACAATCACCCCCAAGTCACCTGATGATCTCACAGCCATAATTTTGCGTCTGACTGAGACTCTTACTCAAGGTCAAAATGAGCTTTCATCGGATGCAATCATTATTCGTTTGAGCTCCCCCGAGTCACCAGATCTCACAGTAATCGATTTACCGGGAATTGTACGTACAGAAACGTCGGAACGAGGGGTTCGGGTCATAAAACATATAAATAATCTCATCAACCACTACCTAGAAGAAGACAGGACAATTATACTTGCCATCATTCCGGCAAACCAAGACATTGCGACCATTGACATATTGGAACGTGCCCGGATAGTTGACCCAGCTGGCGAACGAACCATTGGCGTTCTTACAAAGCCCGACCTCATTGGGCCTGGAAATGAAGAGGAAGTGGTTGCTGTACTAAGGAACATCCGCAAGCCATTGAAACTTGGCTTTGTTATGGTCAAAAATAGGTCGCAGGCCAAGGTTGAAGAAGGCTTATCCTGTCAGACAGTAGCGGACGACGAAGAAACATTCTTCCAAAATCATCCGACCTTCTCATGTTTAGATCAACGGCTCCTTGGAAGCAGGAATCTTGCTTCATCCCTGGCAAGGCTCCTGATACAACGCATCAAACAGCAAACTGCTCCTATTAAGCGTCAGCTTGAGGGTATGTTGAGTTCAATTAGAGCAGATTTGCGTGCGATGTCATCGTGTGGCAGCACATCGACTGCAGGTCAAAGGCAGCGGCTTTTGGTCACCTTAACACAGGAGTTTGTCCGACACCTTAATGATTGCGTTCGTGGCGAGTACCGTGATCGAATCATAGTGTGCAATCCCAATTTGCGTCTTTACACTCGTGCTCTGATCATATTTCACGAGTTGCAATCTAAAGTGGCTGCAACGGCGCCACCATTTCGTATCAAGAACTTTACATCTAAGCTGGCTTGCCAGATGGAAGCTCTACGTGGGCGCGAACTTCCGGGGTTCATGAGCGCGCAGTCATTTTACATGTTTATTCAAGAATTCATCAATGCTTGGGACCCTCCAGCTCGTATGGCCGCCGCACAGATGCGAGCACTTACAAATGAAGTTGTTCGTGACTTGTTCGAAAACATAGCTGCCTCATACCCTGTACTACGAGAGTCATTTCAGGCCGTTGCGTCATCTATTTTGGAGACATCGGAGCACGAGGCACTACGACTGCTGGAGGGTCTTGTTCTTCGTGAGAAAGATCCGTTTACCATCAACGAGTTCCTTCAAGCACATATAAACAAATTGCGTTATGACCGATTTGAGAGTTCGGTGGATGCTGCATTCAAGGGGTCTATACTTGGTGATTGTTCCGGGCAGTCTGGTTCTTGGCAAGCTACTAAAAGTCATATTGGTGCATCTCTTCGATCTTGGTACCTTTCGGCCCACGGAGTCAGTTCTTCTGCAAATGCCGAGGACATGTCAGCCATTTTAGAGGCATATTGGACCCTTGCATCAAAACGATATGTAGATAATGTGTGCATGTGTCTTGATGATCGCATCCTTGGCACCCTTTGTGGGAAGTTACAAGAAACGTGTTATCAGTTCGTTCATGATGAAGCAAAGCTGAGAGCCTTTTTCACTGAGGATAGAGCCATGGCTATTCAGCGGTCTCGCTTAGAGAAAACTTTGGATAAGCTTAGTAAGGCTAATGCATCGATGAACAACATCCAGGCGGAACGCAGGCCTTCACGACGTCTGTGATGGAGTCTGAACCACATGTTGCCATGTATCATGACTTAGGTGTTCAGGTTCTGTGCAACCGCCGCTGACACCCAGCGGGCTTAAGTTTAAGTTATCGGTCGCTGTTGAATCTCAAGGGCTCGGTCTGCAGCTAGCAGACGAGGAAGGCCGAGTGGGTACTTTTGCTGCATATCTTATTCGTACTAAACTCGCTGCAGGTGGTTACCAAGGGGTTTCGTGGAGCAAGTCAGGTATGTTATCGTATAAATAGGCGTTGAGCTTGCACACTCGATGGATAGGCGCAACTGGCAGAAATCCAGGTAGGCGATATTCTAATTGAAATCAATAATTCACCCTGCGGTTCTTTTCAAAGTGCAATATCAACGCTAAAGTCTCTTCCCAAAGGTGCAGTTCAGCTGACATTTCTTCGAGTGAGCTAGGACATGCGTGCATCATGTTGTGTTTAATTGCTACATCATTTCTTGGATCGTGCTTGACATGCTCTGGCCCTGAACCAGAAAGTGATGTCATTTTCCAGAAAGCTACCACCCCCGCACGCGAAGCCGAGAATCTATTGTCCCTCAAAACAAATTGACCAGGCATCCATCTGCACCTTGACGAGAGGCAAGTGGCCGCACGTCGAGGCGACGGTGGCTAGGCACCCAGCTGCATAAGCCGAGCCGGACACCGGAAATTCCCTAGCAGTCCAATATAGATATGGAACGATGGGAAATAATTAGTGGAGAATTAGAGGCCGATTTATCACGTCCGTTGGAGCGATTGGGTTTCGGGCGGGTTTTTATCTCGGACCATCGCACCGTGTCGCAGCTGATTTTTCAGCGTGAGGCTGCCCGCACGGTACCAAAATGCGCACAGCCCATTATTTTAGCATACGGAATCTGCGCCTCAGCAAAAATTTCCCGCCATTTGGTCGGTGTGTGGCTGTACGCGCATTGCGCCAAAACCTGCCAACGTCGACTATTACGCTCGACCCCCCTTTAAATTTTGAAGTCTCCAAGGAGTCTTAAGCGTCGCAGGCTAATTCATTCTAATCAAAACTTGAAACTGTCCACTTGCTAATTTTCTCTCTTCCTGAATCTGACAGAGTAGTATAGGGATTATGTATACTTTATGTCCCATCCTGACGGATGAGCCATAAAGGTATACATAATCCATTTTTTGAAATCACTGGCAGTGGCAAACATAAAAACTATCCCCCCTTTTCTTACCAACGAAAATTATACTTTTTTGCTCATTATTGGACTTGCAGTCTCATAGGCCGCCCCATCGCAACGCCTACGCCCGTTGGGCTTGACGTTCAAGTTGCTCTTCCCACCAAGGGCGGACGCGCTCGGTCGCTTCGCTCCACGTCGCCACTTCCCCTGCTCGGTTATTGGCTTACGCCAATACCTGCGCTGCCGTGACGACTTCGCTCATTCCCACAAAATGTATGAACTTCAATCATTTGAAATTCGTTCCACGCCGTTAGGCGGGGGACTAATTTTATACGTTTTGTCTATACTACTCACAAATATCATTGGGTAAATGTCTTATCATTCCCCACAAATTCCCAATAATAGTCGTTGGGAGTTCCCCGAGGTTTTGGTGGGTATCGCCAATGACTATATCATGATAGACTCGGAGTCCGGCTTGATCATGATTGTTATGCACTGTGGCAGATCACTGGCATCACGAGGTCCCCATTTCGTCGGCGCCAAGGGCGGCAGCGCCTTATATGGCGGCGCGTCCGGGCCCGGGGGGCACCGTCACGGTGACTGCCAGTCACGGTGCAGTGGCCCGCCGGGTCACGCTAGCGGTACCGTGACTCAGGTAGTACCGTGACGCAGGTCCAGCAAGACTCAGACAACGTAGCCGAGATAGCGGACTGTCACGGTAGTTTATCACGCCACGGTAATTTAATGTGCAATAATATGTATGTAAGGGGCTACAAAGATACATATCGCGGATACTTCGTTACATACTTTTCTTTTAGCTTTCTCGATCATGGAGCTTAACGCTAGCCTGCCTGCACACCAGGGACCACGGGCGCTCGCTCGGGCTCGAGCAGCGCATATACTCTCGCAGAAGTTCGCGAACAGAGACCGCGTGAAGGCCAAATTGCTCGAGGACAAGGAAATATCTCGCTCCCAAGCTAGGGCTGGACGCCAGGCAACACAACGGCGCTGGAAACTTAAGACGCGACATTCGCCTTTTCTTGTCGATTTGGTGGCAGAGAATGAACGTCTTGACGAAGAGAATAAGGTACGGCTTGCTGCTGAGGCGCATCAACTGAGACTTGTAGAAAAGCAAAGAGTGACTCTCAAGCATAAGGTTCTAGTGCGTGCACTGCGAGAAGAGTCTGATCTCGATGCGCTACGCCGCGAAAAGCGCGCAATCGTTGATGAAGAGCGTCGCTTGAAGGCTCTTCTCGACCTTGAGAAAACCCAAACTCGCAGTAGGCTTGACATGCGAGCTGCCCAGCGGGCAGAACGACAGCGTTGTACAGCAACGAACGACCTACGCCGTCGGAGCAACATTAATCGGCTCCAAAAACAGCAACTTTTGAACCTTGCTTTGCTTCGTGCAACCACCGATGATGCTCCTGATAAATTCGATTTTACTTTCTAGACGGCACCCTGATACTCGTCGGAATTGAATCAAACCACACTCGTCTGGGCGGATTCTCCACTGGGGGAATTTGCTACTGTCAAATAGAGAGGGACTTTTTTGTCCCTTAAGTTGCAGGGTACTAGTAGCATGCCAGAGTGACGAAAATATGAGCCATGACCGTCATTTTCGACTTGGGTATGAAGTTGAGACTGCTGTTGCCAGCACGAAGCCTAGGGTGCGATTTACGCACTTGCGTTTTTTTTACGTGAGAAAGCGGTCCACCGTAAATTACGCCGTGTTTTAATCGTAATTTATGCGTGCTCTTGTTAATAAAACCCGCAGATATATAGCTAGAGTCTCTAAAATGGACTTGTTGTAGCCACGCAGATTGCCAAAAGCAGCCTGAGCACGAGCGTGATCTGCGTTCCGTGTAACTATGCTGCGCGCCCCACGCACGCGGTATAAGACGCCAGTACTACTCTCGGGCTGCCGGGCACCGCCTTCAGCGCCGAGTCGTCGACGAGGTAGCGACCTCAGGCTCCGAGTCCGAGTCGGTACTTTGTCCGAGTCTAGCGGCCCGGAGCCACCACTCTGGCAACCACGGGCCGGAGGCCCTCCGAAACATCAAGTTACACCAAAATCCAGTTTACCCTCCAGAACTTACCCCACTTACTTCGGCCGCACCTTACTACCTAGGTAGTACTTTTCTCACATTTAAAATTAAGCGGGCATGAGTTTGCTCGTGCCCCAGACCTTCTGGGATCGCCTTTCCCTCTTACATGATTCCCTGGCAACCGGCGAATGTTGGAATGACGTTGACTCAATCGCAGTTCCAATTGACCCCCCCTCCGAGGACGCTGCATTCACAAAGTCCTCGGCATTCTTCATTCATCTTTTCGGTCTAGAACTGCACGACTCCTTAGCAATACTTTGCAAAGGCGCACTTCACGTCCTGGCTACGGACGAGAAGTGTGCAATGCTTAAGGCCCTACAGGAAGAAGGCCAATCCGCAGGGCTTAAGTTCCAACTTCACAGGTTTGACTTACCACACTACTCACAACTGCTTGGAAAATTTGGGCCTAGGGTCTGCAAGGATAACCACGAATCAACACATGCAATACTAGCAAAGTTGGTGAAGAGCCAAGCTGGCAGGAAAATCGGATGTCTAGAGAAGATACAATTTCAAAGCACACTTGCTCTTGCTTTGAATAAGGCAATTCAGTCTGCCCGTGCCTGTATCGATAATCGAAATTTAGAATGTTTGCAAGCCGATACTAACAGGATGAAAATAGGCTGGCGCAGAATGTATCGATGTGACTTCTGTACTTGGTATGGCACTAAGTGTCAAAGATGGTCACGCACTGGCCACTTTTCGGAAGGCAGCAGTAGTAACACATAAAATTCTCAAGCACAGCTTTGTGAGGCTACTGGAGGACGCCTTCGATCAAGCTAAGTCCATAACGCATGAAGAGATTGCAACACATGTCGACGAATGCTGCGAGCACCCATCTAAAGTTAACATTAAATCCCCACAGGGTCACTACGAATCATGCTATTTCCCGATTGTACAGGTGCGATTGGTTTTAAAATACGAAAAGCATACACCTATAAACATAGAGTGGTGGCAAGTATGACATCCGACCCAGTGCATCCACAAATGGCGAAACGCTTTCCGATGACGTGATCATCATATCACTAGGAGTGCGGTACAATTTTCATTGTGCTAACATGGCTCGGACATTCTTTGTTGACCCGGTAGATGTTGTCACTTAGACGATACCCTAGCAGACCCAATAGGTAGAGAGTGTTAGACTTAATTATAGCATATTGTTGGAACTTCGTCGTGAATGTCTGGCGGTCATGCTTGCTGGCCGATGTGTTGGATCAGTTGCAGAAACGGCCAACAGTTTTATCCGCCAAAGATGCCCTCACCTGCTTAAGTTCCTGCCTAAGGTAAAATTTCATTTTAATTTATTTTATTTTTTGATGATATGCTAGAATTTTGGATTTGGCCTTGGTTTGGACTTTCGTGAATCTTCACTGATAATGAACGCGAAGAACCAACGTAAATTTGCACAAAATATGGTTTTCAATCTTGCAATTGGTTTCCATGACCTAGAGCTGACTGATATGCAGAAAGCGGACGCACAGGGCTCCATAAGGAAACTTTCCAAATATTCCATGCTGATTGCGGACACTGTCCTAATTCAGGTTGGTTGCACCGATTACTTGCATATTTTTTTGAATCACAATATATTTAGTCTGGCGACGAGCCCCCCGATATTGTAACCAAGCACTCCGTGGAATGGAAAGATGTTTCCTATTTCATTAACGAGAAGAATGATAAAGACATCATGCCACCTCAAGGTATCTTTATATTATGATGACTTCTTGACAATATAACTCTCAGGAAACCACTACACGCCCGAACAAGTTTTCGCCCCAGTTCATTGCTTCGATGATATCTTGCAAAGATCCGAGGGCTTGTAGGTTGAAAGTCAGAGTGCAATAATGAGCAGTCGTCTTCGCGAACGTAGTAAAGCTTGTGCTCCTGATCGCAGTAGCCTTGCTCGCAATGAGAAGCAAGCTGAGCTTATGCAACAAAAGCTGTCCGTAAAGAGAAGCGAAAAAAGTAGTGCGTGGAGTCAACAAGGCCAATTATCTTCACGAGCTGATATTCTGGAAGTTGATGTGTATCAGCATAGGCCGGTGCACGAAGAATTAGTTGCAGTAGCATTAGCCCAGCCCTAAAATAGTTTCTTTTGAACAGGTCTGGTGGGGAGTATCCAAGAGACCTCCCTTCAACTGAGGTCTACGTAGATATGCAAGGTCAGGTGCTGTTTGCCCCGATCAATGGCTCACAAGTGCCATTTCACATAAGCATGATCAAGAACGCGGTTCAACCCGATCCAGACCGGACTGCAACGTGATTTTTTGCCTCCCTTGCACACTAGATAATAGCAATATTTCTAGGTACCTTCGCTTAAATTTCTTTACTCCTGGACAGACAGCTTCTAAGGATATAGCACCAGCCACGTCAAAATTGATTGAGCAGCACGGTCATAATTCCATGTTCATCAAAGAGATGCTATATCGCAGCCGGGAGTCACAGCGACTGACAGCTGCTCATCGTATGATTCAGGAGCTGCGAAAGCGCTTCAGACAGCACGCGGCAAAAGCGGCTGAGGAAGCTGATCTTATCCCCCAGGAAAAGCTGGTAAGCTTCTGTTGCTGCCACCCGTCACCAGATAGCTTTCTGCAGGTGAAAATGCGTGATCAACGAATTCCACGCATGGCCGACCTTACAATGCGCCCCTTTATAAGCGGAAAGAAAACAACGGGAACACTTGAAGCACACACCAATGGTTTACGTTTCACATCAAAGAAGCACGAAATTGTTGACATCATGTACGGCAACATTAAACACAGTCTATTTCAGGTATGTGAGATTTACTAATTTTATGTTGAACAGTAAATATAGCCGTGCGAGAACGAAGTCATGGTGCTCATTCACTTCTACCTTAAGAACCCTGTCTTGGTTGGAAGAAAAAAGTCACAGAACGTCCAGTTTCTCACTGAGGCAAGTAGTGCGGTGGCAAATCGGGAACGATTCCTAGCTCCATGATTTAGGTTGTCGATGCCTCAGTAGCACTTGACAGTGCTCGCCGATCAATGTATGACCCCGATGAACTCGATGAAGAGCAACGTGAACGACAGTTGCGAAAGAAGCTCAATGAAATGTACCTGATTGAATTTTATTTTTTGGTGGACTCATGTTTCGACGCAGGTTCAAGGAATTCTGCAAGAAGATGGAGCGAGTTGCAAAACATCATCGCTTTCATCTCGAGTATCACGAGAGTACCAAGATATCTTCGCAGAATACCAGTCAAATTAGGTTTGACATACCATATCGAGACCTTGGCTTCCATGGCGTTCCAAATCGAGAGATGGTGTTGATTCAACCAACAGTTCGTTGTCTAGTAAACCTCACTGAAACGCCATTTTTTCTTGTTGAGCTCGATCGTGTTCCCAATCAGAGTGGTAAATTTTGATTACTAGGAGTGTGATATTATACATCACACTTTCTTTTTTATAATAGGTTGAGCATATTCATTTTGAGAGATGCACCTTTCGATCAAAGAATTTCGACATGATCATAATCCTGCAGAATTTTGATGTTTTGCCACTATCCATCAATGCGGTGCCCATGAATGAATTAGATGCAATTCAAGAGTGGCTTACCGATTGCTCTATTACTTACACCGCTAGTCTCCGCGTGTGACCTGTTTGGTCACATATAATCTTAGAATATTCATAATAAAGGCTGGTCAAGCAAGTATGTCATGGAAAAGTGTGATGAACCTTGTAAAAGGAGATCCTCGTTTTTATGAAGAGACTGATGAGCATGGTGAGTCAAAACCGGCTGGCTGGCAGTTCCTTCAGGCCGATGACAATCATGACGGGAATGAAGAGGAAGATGATGGCGATGAAGATTATAGTGCTGGCGACGATGATGATGAGGATGAGGATGAGGAGGACGAGGACGAGGACGAGGAGGAAGATGACGAAGAAGATGTTAACGGAGATGATGATGAGGTAGGAGTGTAGCTACTTTTTCCTTAAGCTTTTTATCTAGGATGATGATGCTTTGGACTGGTAGTGTATACTGTTGCTTATGTGAAAAGTAGCGCATCTTTTTAGGGACGCAATGGAAGCATCCGCGCAGTAGCCCAAGAGCCTGCCTATGGTAGCATATATCCCTCTAGTTTACATTTTCATTCTGGTCACACAGACGAACTTTGTAGTAAAGCCACGACATGATACTGGCGCTGGGGTGGCCAACTCTTCTTTGGCCTCAGCCTATTATTGACTGCAGGTCCCGATGGATACAGAGATAGGAGGACTTCCAGTAGGCCTATGCATGCCCTGGCGGAAATTCCCTGTTATACCTGCAAGTGGAACGGGAGAAATAGGTCGTAGTGTGGGTTCTATGATAGTAAGCCTACTACTACTAGTAGTACTACCGGGACCCGGACTAGTGACGGTACTGCAAATGTGCCCCCCCGTTACCTCGCTAGGAAGGCGACCAATCGCCGTATATGAAAGGACTGGAGAATGGGGGGGGGGGCGCCGACTTGGGAGTGCTTCGTACATACAGTCGTCCTCTGCGACGGCTCCCGGCAACCCCGGCACCGCTGAACATGCAAACGGCCTCAGGGACTCACCAGCTATTTTGTCGGCGGGTTTCAGCTTCGTCACGAACATAGAAATACTGGCGAGTTAGACGATAAACTTCCCAAGGCCCGGAGATTGAGTTGTGGTTGATCCTTACGCCAAATATATACCCAGCCCTTGACGCAGCAGCACGGCTCAATCAGACACCTTGGGTTGCTGGGCTGCTCCGGTGTCCTTTTTAGGGTGTGCACCAGGGAGAGAAGGGAATGCATCGTCCACGGCAGAGAGATCAGCGGCATTAAAACCTTTGACCTTGATACCTCGAACCGATGTCTTGGATGTCGGCGCACTGCTCTTTTCATTAAAATCACCGTGGTCACGCCTGGATGTCTTCTGCTTTGCTTCATCAGCTCTCTGCTTTTCACGGAGAGAGGGAACCTTGCCACGAGGCAATGTGCAGAACCAGGTCTTTTTCTCCTGCAACTTTTTAACGGTGTCAGAAACACCATTGATTGTGGATGGTGGTTCCAATTCAAGCAAGGCGAACATCTCAATTGTTTCAGGTACTAGCATAATTTTCTCATTTATCTTCAGGCCACCTTTCTTCTTGCCACGACCTTTCTTTTTTCCAGTTGTTTTATTAAGACTCAGGTAGTCATCTTCGTGATCACGCCCTGCATTCTTGCCTGAGAGTACAAGGCCTTCGAACTCGCCTGCTAGCGAGATGTCGGCCTCATCGGAATTGATCTGGGAATCATGGTTTACATGTTTTCCATACGTTGTCTCTAAGTAATTTGAGAGATACTCACAAAGTTCCATTTCTTCCTCGTAGGGCACCCGCTTCAATTCCTCCGCTTCAGCTTCTTGTTGGCGTTTCTCTAGCTCTGCCTTGCGAGCTTCATCTTCGGCTTTTCTAGCTTCATTCCTAACGCGTCGGACCTCGCGCTGGTGTGCACCTGAGTTCAATAATAACTACGTGATAAATTGGCGCTCAGCACGCTGTGTCCTACGAAACTCATTCTCTAAAGTGCGAAATTCAGCGCGAAGGGCCTTGATAGTCTCTACCTTGGCTTGCTTTTCCTTTCTCAAGGCATCCTTGTCCTTGAAGAGGGCTGGAAGCACGGCCCGGCGTTCTGAGTTGGCCTCATTCAGTGAATCCAATATTTGCTTTTGTTCCTCGATTTTTTTCTTTAGAACATCGAGTTCTGCATTCTTAGCTGATAGATGCTCTGATATCGATTGGGAGCTCTTTCGTTCTGAGGAAATTGAGTCGTTGTTCGCAGCGAGATGTGAGACTAATTTCTTGGACTGCTTTAATTGGTCGATTTCCTTTAGCAACACTTTCTCGTCTTTAAGCGACATCGATGTCGTCGCCTGTCGCTTCTCTAAGGATGCAATCTTCTTCTCTATGTCCTCTGGTGAGGTATATTTGAGCTCTGCACGAAGTGACCGTCCCGCCTAAGTCATTTCAACTTAAATGTAATTGATTCCTGGCACATACAGTAATTTTCGAATCTAAGGATGCTTTCGCTGACTTCTGGAGAGTAGCAATTTCTGCACGATCGCGCATGATTGCATCTTTTCGTTCACGAAGAGACTTCATAGTTGCTCGCGCCTCTCTCAGCTCTTCAGACTGATTTCCTCCGGAGCACTTGGCCTCAGATATCTTAGCGTCGACTTCTGACAAGCGCTCATTAAAATCCTGCACTTCATCGTTGAGGGCAACAATCTTCGCATCAAATTCACTTTTATTGGGGCCTGCAAACAGTAGATCAGCATCGATAGAGTAGTTTAGCCTCACGCGCGACTGGCTTCGCTGATTCCACCCTGGGTGGAATTTCATTGGCGGGTGCGCGCCCGTCTTCAGCCGCCCCAGGCGGCATAATCGCGAGGTTGGCGATCTTGGGACACCAGGTAGCAGTAGCGCGACGCTAGGCACGCGTCCAGCAACCGGCGGTCCAACTTTGCCTCTTTCAGGCTTACCTTATTAGGCACTCAGGCTTACATCGCTCAAACTCAGGCTTACATCGACCACCCTGGGCATGGGCCGGGTCCGGCCCCTTATCTGTCTTAAGAAAAGGCCGAGTTCATCCGTAAAGACCCGCACCGGCCCGCGTGTAAGTTGCTATGGCCGCGCGCTTCGGCAGTGTCGTATACTCAAACGCAGGTGCATGCTCAGTGACTGGGGCTGCTCGACTCGAAGCGCCTGGAAATGCGGAATACTCTGCCTTTTCAGCACTTTCAAATACACACCTCTCGCCGAGATTCGGCGACAGGCGCATCATGGAATCTAACGAAAATTTCCTGCGTTGTGGATGAGACGCGTCCACTCAACCAGTATTTTCGTCTTGATTCGCCTGTCGCGGTCTCAAATGTGCATTTGCCCCGGGCAGTGGTCGCTGCGACAGGAAGGTCCGTGGTAACACCCCAAGTCACGGTCATTTGCGCGTACTACGGATACTTTGGAGTGATGCTAGGGTAAGTTTAGGGGCGGGTTTCGCGGCGCCTGCTCAGGCTGGTTTCGGACGGTATCAGGTACTAGGCCCGGGCCGGGCCTGGCCCGAGGGTTCCATTGGGCTCCCGCATAGGCCTCGGCGGTCAGATACAGATTCTTGTGGGACCGCGGCCTACGCGGAGCCACTGGCAGCGCTGGCATGGCAGGACCTTTCCGGGGCGCTCGTCTTCGACTTCAAGTTGCCAGTGAATTGGCGGACTCGATAGCGGCACTCAGGCTCCCCGGCCCGGGCCCCCCCGGTTGCGCAGGGAACTTGGAAGTTGAAGACGAGCGGTACTTCCGTTACTTACCACTGCAGTTGTCGTGGCCGCGCTAGCGAAAAGTAACTCCATCCGCTTACTAGTAGCCTTGTCTAGTACGTTCGACGAGTTGAAGATGGCACCGTCTTTGCGTCTGTTGTTGGCGCCGCTGCTTGGCACGAACGCACTACAGGGTGTAGCCACCAACAAGCACCTAAGGTACGGCCACAAGCCTTTTCTTGTATTCAAAGTCACAATAACATGATGGCAGGCCGACTGTCGCTTCAGTGGCGACAAACGATGACGTTCCTTATCCGCGCCCTCGTGATGCGAGATTACATTCCAAACTTTAGGTGTTTACCGAAACTATTACAAGCAAAGAAGCAGGCAGTAACTGGGAGACAAAGTATCGAGTGCTCACTCCAACTACCTTGGACGTAAAAAATGAAGAGTACACTCGTTTCGATAAATACAAGTCAAAGTACATGGGTCGATATAATAGCGTCGATCAATCGAAGACAGATATGAGCTATGCAGACTTCGGCGCGTTGGTGACAGCTCAGGAGTACTCCTTCAAAAATGGAGACATCTTGACAGGGACTGTTGTGCAGTATGATGGTCCCCAGAAGGCGCTGGTCGAGGTTGGAGCTAAAACAGCAGCAGTCTTGCCCCTTCGGGAGGCAACAATTTCACCTTTGGGCGATGGGGAAACAATATCTAGCTTTGTCGATGTGGGTGAGCAGTACGAGTTCCAAATCGTGTCGGATTCGCGTGATGACGGACAAGTCACAGTCTCCATCAAGAAAATCATGTATGCAAAAGCATGGCAAAAACTGAGTGAACAGTATGCAGACGACCCTGTCTTTGAGGCAGAGATATTTCAAGTGAACCGCGGAGGTGCAATTGTCCTGGTAGAAGGCTTGCGTGCTTTTCTTCCAGGCTCGCATATAATGGGCACCGGAGGGGCGTCCGAGGCGATGGTTGGCAAGCGAATTCCTCTCAAGTTCCTAGAAGTCAATGAAGCGGCCAACAAGCTAGTCGTCAGCAATCGCCGAGCGGTAATAGAGCATTCGATGGCTTCAATAAAGCGCGGTGACGTTTACGACGGTATCATCACAGCGGTTAAGCCCTATGGCGCTTTTGTTGAAATCATGGGCATGTCAGGGTTACTGCACATATCACAAATTTCTTATGATCGTGTTGAGAATCTCGAAGCCACCCTAGCCGCCGGCATGGCCATCAAATGCATGGTGATTGACCACGATAAAGCCGCTGGTCGGATTGCTCTTTCGACAAAGACCCTCGAACCAGAGCCTGGTGACATGCTCCGCGACCCTGAGCGCGCATGTTACTGCGTTCTGACAAAAAATGATGGTACCTGAAGCTACAACTCCATACACATAGGTATTTGCCCTCGCAGATGAAACCGCTGCAAAATACCACGTGAGCCAGTTTTGAAATTACACAACATCACATTCATTCGCAACTCACAGGCCCGCGTTGAGGCTGAAAAGTTGGCTCGCGAGCAGGCTGCTAAAGAGATGGTCCTCGGTCTTGGCGACTCGCTAGGGTCTTTAGAAGTCGCTGAGGACGCTTAATCGCTGCACTCCACTAGCACCAGATTAAGCGTCTGTTCTTTATATCAAACCTGCCGTGACTCGAAGAGAGGGGGGCCCGGGCCGGAATCATCGGAAGTCTCCGGACGTGAATTACTCCTACTAGGTTCCCACTAACCCAGGGGTTATTATTAACCCCTGGCGCGGCCCGGGGTCATTAACCCGGGTAATTGCCGGTCAGTGCGGGTGTTAACCCCAGGATCTTATATTATAGACTCGGACTCGGCCCGGGAGCCTGAGGGGTAGGGGAGGGGGCCCCATGGGCCACTGGCGCGGGCCCTGGCCCCGCCGGGCCGTTGGCGGCGACATGCCTAGGTACTTGGCTTGGCGCACCTGAACGTGCTCCAAGGCCCGACGGGGTGCTTGCGCCCATCCGCTCGCCCGGACGGGTCTTTTTCTCTAATTTCACTAAACGGTGTGCGAACTCAGGCGATCTATCTGGCAGCCCATCAGGTACCCGGCCGCGCCTACGTATCCGCCCCACGCCATAGGTACCCGAGCCCCCCTGGGAGACCAAATTACCAGCATAGAAGCGAGTTTTGATTTTTCAGTCCGGAGGTCCCTGAAATACCCGCACGTTAGGCCCCAAGTGGGCAACTTTGCGACCGCGTCTCGCCGCGAAAGTGACCCCTTCCCCCCAACCCGGCATCAGGGCGCACAAAGGGACTCTTTGGGATCCCGCAGCCAAAATCGCCCCCGGCCAGGTGGCTGGGAACACGAATCTCAAATTAGAGGACCGAGCCCTCGCATGAGTCTTTATTACTTCTAATACTAGTTGCACCGTACGGTGACGACTCTTTTAGTTTTAACAACAACAGGACCCTAGACTGAAGAATGGGTATGATCATGATGGACATGGAAGCCAATACTTGCGGCAACTAAGGAAGGGGCGAGCTGTGTTGTCGACTGGACGAGCGAGAAAACACATTTTTTGTTGCGGAAAGCACCCACTGCATCCCAAGGAAGATCACCGTGGTACCAGACAGGGTTGCAGAAGGTTTCTGATTCGGAAGCCACGTGAATATTATCAAAGAGCCCTCTAATATCAAGGGCTAGCCGATAAAGCGTATATTCGCTCCACCATGTACCATTGCTCCACGACCCCAGCCATCTCTGCTGCCAGTCATCATCTTCAAATACATCTCGGATTAGTGATGTTGTGATTACCGAGCCAATAGTGGAAAGGACTGCCGGTGTGACGCCGAATGCTGCATTGGGGTAGTCATCATCAGTTAGGCCAAGAATGGCTGCTGAGCCACGCCACCAGTGCGGATGTACACCACGATGCTCTTCCACGAAGCTGGAACAAATGCAAAGAGTCAATTGATGAACACGGAATCATGCTGACACTGAATGCCACGTGCCTCTCCCACCCGGGAAAAATAGGGCTGCATCGAAGGTGCCAACCAGAAGAATATCTGCATCCACAGTTACATAGTAATTTGTCGTGACCCTCTGCGCCACAAGGAGTTTCACCGCCATTTGAAGGGCGTATGTATGCCAAGTCTGCTTGACAATTCCATTGAACAATGAAGATTCATTGATGACGGATGTTGGTGGACAAGTGTGCGACGCCTCGAGTACAGCTAGAGCAAAAGCTTGTGTATCCGGCACGACAACAAGCAGCTATATGAAACGGCATAGGCCACTGATCAGACCTTAGAAGGTACCTCTTGGATACTCTGATGAGTAGGGCTACTGTGAGCTTGCAGTGTTCCAACAAGCAAAAGTGCACGATGTGCATCATCAATCATTAGCCTATTCGCGTAATACTCTGTGGAATAAAATAGTCAAAGACCCTTGGGCTCGCGGTAGAACCAGGGTGACTTTGTCGTCAACATTCTCCTCTAGCACCTTTGAGATGTTTGTATTTAAATTGCAGTCTGCAATGCAATAATATATCTACCGGAAGCGAATAGACATTTTGAACCTTCACTAAGATAGGAGTGCTCGCATAGACGGGACCGGAGCTCGCATCATTGTCGTTTGTATTATTGCACCTAATATATGGTTCTTAGAACAAAATGGACGATCCGAAACCGCGCCGCCCCCGGGGCAAAATAGCAAATACAGCCCTGCGTGTATCCAAGTTTGTCCAACTTGCCATAGTGTCGATGGCACTACAATACTGTGTGCGGAGCTCGTGGACACAACCTCGATATGAGCGTGCGCGGTTCCATTGATATAAAGGCAAAGAACATGCCCGTAGAATGCAGTTGCATATTCTTCGTGTGTACGCACTGAGACCGATATATC